>Ga0070399_1003670_pt1 | contig 13363 bp, 9 predicted proteins | sample BioMet4_FD_61217 | JGI IMG/M metagenome (GOLD analysis project Ga0070399, IMG submission 61217) | Microbial communities from bioreactor (seeded with sewage sludge) at LBNL, California, USA - Biofuel metagenome 4 (version 1) | ecosystem: Engineered > Bioreactor > Anaerobic > Unclassified ... | reverse complement strand
CATCCTCAGAGAGGACCCTTTTCAGAATCCCCCCTCTTACGAAAAACTCGTCGGAGACTTGAAAGGCTATTATTCTCGTCGGATCAATCTCCAACACCGGCTGGTCTATAAAGTCGATTTAGAAGACAAGATCGTCGAGGTTCGGGCGATGTGGACCCATTACGAGAGATAGAATCGACATCTCGCCTTCCATTAGTTCGGATAAGCGACCGACTGCCCCGCCAGGCTATCCAAGTCCAAGCCCTGTACCTAACCCGTACAGGGTTTGTTTTAGATAAGCCTTTCTGGATGCCAAAGAAAACCCGCCTTGTTCATACTAATAATCGTCAGAAACAATTCTGAACTCCTAAAAGATGATTTTTTTAAAATGTATAGGAAATGATCGTTATTCCAAAAACGGAACGATAGAATTTTAAAAACTTCTTTAGTCATCGAGGGCGATATCAGAACAGAAACATATTCTTAACCGAAGACGTTCTCGGTAGAGAAGCACAAAAAAGAAGAAAATATTTTTCACTTTTTTTGCGCTTCGTCAATCAATAAAACTTTTAGTCAATTAAGCGAGAATTTATTCTTTGCATTTTCAGGAGTTCTTCAGTTGAATATACGAGAAAAATACGGTTAAAACTCTTATTCTTATTTACTAAACCCTTTGGTCAAGGGAAACGATGGAAAAAGAAAAAGTCTAGATATTTAGTGTCAACGTTCGATATTCTCCGGAGTCAAAAAGAATGAAAAAAATGACTTGATTCCTTGCCCTTGTAACGCATCTTCAATAAGGCTAATAAATATCGATTAAATCTAAAGAAATTATCATTATTTAAGAAACATAGCTTCAAAAAACTGACTCTCTTTTTGAACCAAAAATTGATTGTTCTCGATTTTCCGTAGCGTTACTTGCGCTTCTCATCGCACGCGCGTAAGATAGTCGCCGATAAAAGCAAAACCAGAAAAATCTGGCGACGCAAAGCTAAAGGGTCCCGTGAAGGATAGCCAGTTGCCGAAACTCGGGATTTCCCGGACCCTTTATGACGAAGAAAACAAAAATCTCTCTTTGGATTGGCCTTTGGTCTTTGGTGGTTTCCACCTTGTCTTTTGGTGCCGTCACCTTCGCCTGGATTTCTTATCACCAGCCTTTGAGCGGCATCACTTTTGTCAGCGGTGATTTGGCTTTCACTTCGCTGGAGACCCAAGTCTATCGTTATGAATATCCGTATTTTAGCGGCTCGACCATTGTTGATTACACGGGAACCGGCAGTGTTAGCGAGAATGTCTTAACGAGCGATTCGCATACCTACGCGATGAATAAGTTCGATCCGACCTATATCACTTTGGCTCATGGCGGCAGCGTGACCCAAGCTTATATTGGCGAATTGAACACGAACCTCGTCCTCAAAATGAGCTTTGCTTTGGCTTATACGACGCCGATTGATTACACTTTGACCCTAACGAAAAACACCAGCTATTCGAACTACGTCGATAGCGATTCGATCCAGCATTATGGCATCTCGTCGTTTCTGAATTTTGTGCCTCTTACCAGCGTTCAATTCGATTCTCTGAGTAGCGATAAAATCGCGGCGGCTGATATTGTGTATTACAAGGTGAAGAATTATTCCTTAAGCGCGGCTTCGATGAGTTTTGCCAGTTCTAACACCTTGACCTTCTTTTCGACCTCGTTAACCGAACGTCCTCTCGGTGAAGGAGCCCTTAATGTCACGGCGTATTTCAACATCGATTTCGATGCGGCTTTGACCGCCCCGTTTTTTACCGGCGAAAGATTAGGCAAAGATTTCATTCTGGACATGGATTATTCGCTGTCGTGGAATGCGGTTGAGCGGAGTGCTTCATGAGAAGTTTATTTGGAAAAATAAAATCGCATTTTGGGCTCTTCACCCTCTTTTGTCTTGCGGGCGCCGTCAGCCTTTCTTCCGTGGTGACCTACGCTTTATTTGAGGCGAAAAAAAGTGATGGGGGCACCTATCCTGGCACCGTTGGACTCCGCTCCTATTTCCAAAAAGGAAGCGGCAGTGAAAGCGATCCTTTTGTCATTGCCCGCCCCGCTCATTTCTATAACTTAACGCGTTTGCAAAACTTGGGCATTTTCCCCAATAAGATTTATTTCTCTTTGGGTTATGACCCTGACCATCCGGATGATCCTTATGCCACCAGCACTTCGACGGATTTAAAGTTCTATCCCGATAACGTTTCCAACAAGACCAGCGACATGATTTCCTATTTGGACCTCAGCGCGATGTCGACGACCAACACTTTCCTTTCGATCGGCAGCGAAGGCACGCCGTTTTATGGGGTCTTCAATGGCAATCGCAAAACGGTTAAAGGCCTTCATGTTTCTTCGGGTCCAGATGATGTCGGCGTCTTCGGCTACACCAGCAGCGGAAGTGTTGTGGAAAATGTTTGTTTTCAAGATTTGGCTGTTACCGATGATGGCTATAGCACCGCCGTCAGTGGCTTATCGGCACTTTATGGAGAAAAACAAAGCGATCTTCTTAGCGCTGGGGCAAGCTGCGTTTTTCACGGAAGTAGCGACGTCACTTTGACGACGAGTCGGCAAGAACTTGTCACTTTTCAAAAAGAAACTCAGTCGAGCGAACCGAGTTTCACTTTCCATACCCCTAGTCTTAGCGTGAGTGGCGTGACTTATCAGCTTCGCTCTTCTTCGGAATATGTGACGAGCACCGATAATGGCGACGGAACATTTAGCGTGAGCGTCAATCGCGCTAGCGCGGATACCAGCAGTAAGTATTGCATCGAAAACAACTCTTCATTCTATGGCACCAGCGGTTCACTCTTAAGCTCTCGTCTTTCTTTGGTCGCTAGTGTCTATCAAAATGGAATTTTCTATTCCCGAGTTCTCTTGACGGTCAAATTGAACTTTGTCAACAGCATCGTCTCTTCAACCGATCACGAAATTACCGTGAAAGGCGCGCTTGATTATGTGAATCCGAGCGATAACACCGATACGACCTATACCGAATACGCGCACGGCGTCAACATTGGCTATCTGATTGGGCATTGCGATGGTTCGGCTCGATATTGCTATGTTTATAATGGCTCGTTAAAGATGAATACGACGAGCGAAGGCGTAGGCAATTTGGCTCAAGAGACCGAAACGGGTTTAATTGGTGAAGTTGGCGTCTCGCTGAATAACGAATTCACTCCCCAACGGGAATACGCGACAGTAGGCGATACTGGTGTTGTCAATTTTTCAATGATGTATTCGACGATTGCTAAATCAAGCACTTTTACCGCCCACACCAATGGTTCCACGACTTATTACACTTACAATCCGACGGATCTATCTGGCAACTTGTTCGCTCCCTATCTCCGACGCGATGGTTCCAGCGCTAACTCGGGCTGGGGCAACGCGGTCACCAACGCGAAAAATTCCATTGATTTTGCGGGACGCCAACTGATTCAGGATGAAACGGGTTACGCCCGCAACTTCGGCGTTTTCAAACTCACTTCGTCCAACTATGATACGACGACGAGCCCAGCCAATACTTACTTATTGGGTTTAGGCGAATTCAACGTCCAGTATAATGCCAACGATACCTTTAATGATTTCTATTACACGACGGCGGAATGGCATGATTCGACGACTAGTCTCGTTCCTTCCGATCTTTGGAAGTACGATCCCTCTGCCAGCGAAAATATCCAACTCGGAACGCATATGCCGACTTATTATGACTCTTCTTCCTGGAGCGAATCCTTGGAGCGCCATAGCAATTACGTGGTCCGTTGCCCCCTCTCGTCGACTGCGAAAAATAACTATTTCTACAATTGCAATGGCTTTTTGCAGAGTTATTTTTCCTACAAGCTCGTTGACAAGTCCGGCGGCAAAGTCACTCCGGGCAGCAAGAATTTTGGTGTCTTTGTCAAAAATGTTGACTTGACTACCCAGAAGACGAGCAATATCACTCTCTTTGATTCGAGTTTAAAGCTTTCCGATGGGGGAGGATCGACGTTTCCGAGTTTCACCTTGGATTCAACCCTTTATCCGGTCAAGAGCGTTAATTTTTCGATCAAGAGTGAAGGCGGGGCCAACGTGACAGTCATGGCATCTTCCCGCAACGGGAGCGGGGGCTATGTCGGCGTCTACGACAAAACGACAGGCTTAGCAAAAGATAAGGCGCAGAAACCTGCTTATGCGATGTATTTGCCTTATACCACCTCCGTCGATGACTTTGCTTATTTCAATTATGATTACGGAACGGGCGCCGTCGATTCCAAAGCAACGCGTTCTTCCTGCGGGGAAAAGCTTTTCGCTCACACTTTCACTTTACCGAAAGGCGATTATTTTATCGGTTCACCCAGTGGTTCCGTTTACCTTTATTATGTTTGCGCGCAAGGCCAGGAGAAGAGCGGCAATACCGGCGATGAAGAAAGCGTCTATTCCCAACTCAACGTCATCGCCAATGTTGATTTTGTTTCCGTGGTTCCAACCGCGCTTGATTTTTCGGATGAGACGGGTGCGTGGGGTCGTTGCTTCCTCGCTTTTTCCGGGACATTCTCCAACACGAGCGGCACCCTGAGCGTTTACGCCGCTTATGGAGCAAGCGAAACGACGACAACAATCCAAAAGCCCGATAACCTAACCACGTTATTAATCGATAGCGAAAAGTCTTATCCGATCGTTTTCAATGGTGTGGCGTATCAAAAACGTTTCATTGTCTACCCGAACGGGTGAAAGGAATCATTATGCCGGTAACATTCATCCAAAAATCACAACTCTTCAAACGTGTCATTCTTGCTTTGCTCTTGGGCTTAAGCCTTCCGCTTTCGTCTTGCCAAAAAGGTATTGCATCCGATGCGCTTTGCGCCACGGATCGTCTTTTGCAAGCTTACGTGCTTTCCTCGACTGCCAATAGCGATGGTGGAACAGACGGTCTCGCTTACTACATTAATAGTGCGGATAATACTGCGGTTGTAGCTCAAGGAAGCTGCACCGCCAGCAGTGTCGTCATCCCTGCAACTTATAACACCACGTACACGGTGGTGGGCATTAATGCGAGCGGTTTTGCTAATGATACGGCTTTGACGAGCATAACTTTCGCTTTGCCCTCGGGCGCCAGTAGCGCAAGCAATATCACGATGATCGGCTCCCAAGCTTTTTTGAATACGTCCCTCACGAGCTTTACCGTGCCGGTGAATGTCAGCGTTATCAACCCTTCGAGTTTCCGCGAATGTCGAAGCCTTGCCAGTTTTAGTTTTGCAACCGGCTCAACCTGCACCAGCATTTTGGATCATGCCTTTTCTGAAGATGTCGCTTTGGATAGCGCTCCTTTCCCGAGCGGGCTTGTTTCTCTCGGCGAAGCGGCTTATCAAGGCTGCATCGCTTTGGTCCGGGCGATTTTCCCTTTAAGCTTCACTACGCTGGGCGAAGCAGCCTTTGAAAATTGCGTCTCGCTGGGCTTGATTTATTTCCAAACCAACGTGAGCTCGATTGGCTCGTTTGCTTTCAAAAATTGCAGCAAAGCCTGGGCTTTCTTCGCCGGTGATTTGCCGAGTGGATATTCGGCGACGGGCCAGTGGTGGAACTACCTTTATGGGAGTTACTCTGGTAGCACCAGCTATCCCACGCTCAATTCGGCAGGGAGTGTCTTGACCACGGCGGCGGATTTTATTCCTGTTTATACCAACAAATCCACCCTCAATTACAACAGTGGCTTCTATTACACCAAGTATCTTTCGAGCGATCCAGCGAGAGACTACGATGTCATCATCATTCTTTATAATGGGTCGCAAGCGAGCGATACGGCGGGCTCGGTCGATCTCACGATCCCCAATACGTTAAGCGATGATGACGGAACCCACCGGGTCATCGGCATCGACAAATCGGCTTTTGCTGATCATACCGAACTAAAAACTGTAACCTTCGCTGCTAATCTGCAATTCATCAATGAAAAAGCCTTCTACAATTGCGCGAATCTTTCTTCGATCGGCTTAACCGGCGCCACTTCGCTCAAAACGATTGGGGTGAATGCTTTCAGCAACGATTCCACCAATACCGTTTGCACTTCGCTCACCATCCCCGCCAGTGTCACCACCATTGGCGACAGCGCCTTCTACAGTTTCACGAATTTGGCTTCGCTGACTTTCGTTGGAGCTAGCGACTCGACGGCTTCTTTAACCAGCATCGGGGTGAATGCCTTTCAGTATGCGGGCAATAACTTTAGCGGGTCGAATAGCACGAATGGCGCGGTGGTTTTCCCTTCGACGTTAACCAGCGTGGCTTCCAGCGCCTTTTCCAGTGCCCGCTTCATTTATTCGCTGAGTTTTAAGTCGACTGGAAGCTTGAGCCTTGCCGATTCCTCATTCCGCTATTTAACTTTCCTCGCCTCGGTCACTCTTCCTTCTGGTGCCACATCGATTAGCATTGGTGCGAACGCTTTTGGCGAAACCGCGGGATCTTTCAATGGCAAGACCCTCCATAGCATTTATCTCCCCGCCAATGTAACCTCAGTGGGCTCAAAAGCCTTCAATGGTCGCCTCCGCCTCACAATTTATGTAGGAGGAACTTCAACGAGCCGTCCGAGCGGCTTCAATAGTGCTTTTGCTTCCTCGGATAGCGTGTCGCTTGGCGATAGCGTCAGCAACAGCATCGTCCCCGTTTACTATAACGTTGAAGCTGGTACCTCTTCGCGCCATCTCCTTCATTATTCCGTCGCTGGTCAAGGCGAATTTGACTTCCTCGAAACCACAGCCAATGCCTCGACTTCGATTTTGACCCGTTATTACTATGATGGTTCTTCCAGCGTGTCCTTGACCCCGACGGTGCCTTCAAGCGTCACGATAAACGGCAGCGCTAACACCCCGACCTCGATTGGGGCAAATGCCTTCATTTGGTCGACCGTGAATTCCATCCCTCAGCCAGGGAGCGCGGGGATTTGGAGCAATAATAGCGGATCTTGCTTGACGAAACTCACTTTGCCGAACACCATCGCTTCGATTGGCGATTATGCTTTCACGACTTGCACGCTATTAACCGAGATCACCAATGGAACGGCCTCGACCTTCCCAACGGCATTGCGAACGCTAGGAACTTACGCTTTTACTTATAGCGGGCTTTTGAAAGCCTATCTTCCGGTCTTGACGAGCATCGCGAGCGATAACCCATTCCTGGGCTGCTTCCAACTTTCGGTTCTTCAAATCAATGCCGATGCCACGACGAATGGCCAAACCTACTATAGTGACAACAACAATATCTACAAAGCTTCGACTGCCAGTAACTATAACGAACTGGTTCTCGGAGCGGATGGCGCCGCAACCTTTAATGGCTCGAGCACCGATCAGATTGCCTGGGGCTGCACGCTTATCGATAGCAAAGCTTATCGGGGACAGCGCAAAGTCACTTCCATCAGTTTGCCCTATACCTTGCAAACGATTGGCTCTTACTTCATGGATTCAATCGGCAAAGCTTATGACGCCAGCGGTGTCAGCGGTTCGAACGCTTTGACGAGCGTTCGCTTCTATACGAATGATTCCACCAATTATCCGAGCAGTCGCTGCACGAGTATCGGCGAGATTGCTTTCTGGGGTTGTTCCAATCTAGTGACGATGGAATTCCCAGCCTCTTTGACGAGCATTGGCAATCAGGCTTTTAACGGCTGTTCTTCTTTGGCTTATTGCCCGAAAGTCTCGAGTGGGAGTGGAACTTCTGGTCTTTTAGATTTGTCCTCAACCAGTATTTCTACCTTAGGCACTCAAGCTTTCACGAACTGTTCTTCACTCACGTCGCTCATCTTACCTAGCACCTTGACGAGCATCAGCGATTCCGCTTTTACGGGTTGTAGCAAAATTGCCTCGTTAACGCTTGGCAGTGCGACGGCTTCCATTGGTGCGAGCAGTTTCTCCGCTTGCTCTTCTTTGACCAGCTTGACTTTGCCTTCGACGGTGACAAGTGTCGGCGGATCCGCCTTCTCGGGTGATTCTGCCCTCGTCACCGTCAATCTTTCTTCTTCCTTAACCAGTTTGGCCAGCAATAGTTTCAATGGCTGCACCGCGATGACGAGTTTGAAGTTCAGCAATTCGCAAACGAGCAATGTCACGTTGACGGGAACGGTCTTCCAAAACTGCAGCAAATTAACCTCGGTTGTTCTGCCCAAAGGTGTCATTTGCACGACGACACCGTTTTGGGGCTGTAGTAAACTCGCCGATGCTTCGGCTGGAACCGGCACCATCAAAGGTCTTTTCCTCAATATGACAGGTACCGAATATTCGAGCGTTTATGGCACGAATCTTCCCCAAGGTTGGAACTACTATAAATCCGGCACTCCGGTTACCTATGCTTGCCATGCGACGAGTTCAGCCGAAGCCGTTTGCTCCATCGATTCCTCAATGCGTTATTGGCACTATGTTTCGGGCGTTCCAACCATGGGCTATGGGGCGGATAGTTAATTATGCGCAATTCCTGGTATTACCATCATAAAGCGGTGACATTGACTTTGATTTATGCCCTCTGCATCTTGACGATCGGGATCGGATCCTATGTTTCTTTGGCCTGGTTTTCAAGCACGCGGCAAGCCCAGGTGAACTTCGCTTCGATGAATGTCCAAGAAGGCTATAGTATCTCCCTTCGTTATCTCTCTTATAACGCCCATAGCGATGGAACGAACACCGTCTATAACGGCTACAAGAAAGATCAGATCACTACCCTTGATACCTCTTTTACTTATGCTAGCGATTTCCTCAGCGTGAATGACACTTCGAGTTCGGGGCCTTTGGGCAATACGAGCTTCGCTCCTTTATATTGTTCGACCTTCTGTTTCGAAATCTCTTCGGCGGCTTCGGCACCCTTCGTGATCTATCTTTCATCCTATTCTGCTCCGGCTTCGGCGAGCGCTTATAGCGATAGCTTAAGTCAATACGTGAACCTGGCCGAAGCGATGGATGTTTACACATCCTATAGCGATGGAACGAATCTTGATGCGGATGCCAAAGCCTTCTTAGAAGCCACAAGTGGCGATGCCGTTGCCGATCGCTTTAGCCATACGGAAGCTGCCGCGAGTTCGTTAAGCGAAAGCTGGATGCCGAATTCCAGCATGGTGCTCTCCAGTAGGGGCAAAGGTTATTTCTTCGTCAGCATTTATTTCTCCAATTCCAGTTCGACTTTCTATGCTCCCGTCGCCTCTTCGAGTGGCCATTATGTTCATGATACCTCGGGGGATAGCAACGTCTATCAAGGGCTCTCCATCGTTTTCTCTGGCCTCGATCTGGAACGTCCTTGATGAAAACTCGTGCGCTTGAAACAAGAATGGAACCCCTTGGGAAAACCCTACCTCTTTGATGGGTTTCCTTATCCAAGGCTGAGAAAAGTGGGGGTTTTGACCCATCAGGGCTAAACTCTTACGCAATTTATTAAGAATAGGAGGAAGAGCATTTTTTGCTTTTGATGAAAAAATACCGATTTTTTCGATATTGTTTCGCAAAATATAGCGTGTAGAATGTCCACAAGGGAACCTCCCATGATCTTAAATAACCTCTCAGAACTCGATCCGTTCATGCCCTATTTGATCTCTTCACCCAAAGGGGATGAGGTCTTTTATGCGGTTTCGAGTGTGGGGGCGATCGGGGAGAATGTCTTTGAATATCTCTGCGGGGATGAAGCCTCGCTTTCCTTACCTTCCCATCCCTTGAGCTTTGACTTTCTTTTTTCCAGCCGCAACAACTATTTGAACCTCGAACGTTTCTATGGCAAAGCTGAACTCGAAGCGAAACTCGCTTCCTTAGCGGAGACGCGGGGCAGCTTTTGTTTGGAATTTCCTTTCACGGTCATCAAGAAGCATTATCTTTATGCCTGTTCCATTTATTCTTGGCCCGAAAAGAAGGCTTTCATCGTTTGCTTAAGACGTTTGAAATTCCTCGAAACATATTTGGGCGAGTATACGGAAAAGACTCGGCGGGATTTTACGACCGCCCTCTTAAATAAGGAAAGTTGTTTACAAGCCATCAACGCCATTAAACCGAATGATGCTCTGATGGTGGTTTTCGCCGATTTGAATAACTTCAAACTGATCAACGATATCTACGGGCATATCATGGGGGATAAGATCCTTCGGGCTTTCGCCGATTGCCTCGTCGAGAATAAACCTGAAGACGCGCATGTCTACCGTTTTGGCGGCGATGAATTCGTTGCCTTGATTCCCAATTACGACGCTGCGAAGACTTCGGCCTGGCTCGATCAAGCCGAAAAGACCTTCCTCGAAGGCGGCAATCTTGGCCTTCCGGTTTCCTTCAGCGCCGGATGTTGCAAGATGAGTCCCAAAATCAAAGCGCCTCTTTATCTGATCCGCTGTTCGGATAAAGCGATGTATATGGCCAAAAAGAAAGAAGTGGCTTATTACATCCTCTCTGAAGAAGAAGTCCTCAAAATCATTAAAGAAGATCAAACCAGCAATGGTTAAAAGCTCCGCAAAACGGAGCTTTTTCTTTGAAAGGAGCCCATGAATATGTCAGAAGACTACGATTCTCACATTCAAATCACCCAAGGGATACTTCGACCCTTTGCCCATCGGATGGTGGTGACTTATGAAGGAAAAAGCGATAAGACGGATGCCGTGTATGTTTTCTCTTTATCAACCGGTCTCATTAGGGAAGAGAAAATCCCGACTTTCGGAACAAAAGAAAATTATTACGATGTCGATATCGAACATCGATTGAGCTCAGAAATTGAAGGGCCTTTCGGCTTGGCGATATCGCATTTGAAGGATCCGCAAACGAAAGAAAAGACCTTGGAGAATCGCGAAGAAGTCCAAGCCATCCGACGCTATATGATTTTCTCGCTGATTCGGGCTCAAAGAAACCATGCGAATCCTCAAATCAAAAGCTTTTTAAAAGGTTTTGGGAAAGACTTGGCCCCTAGTCAAGTTCTTAAAACCTTTCTCGTTCAAAAAGAGGTTGTTGATCCTTTTCAGGGGATGAGCCTTGCTCTACTTCATAATGACAGCCCGGTGGAATTTGTGATTCCTTTTAATTGCCTCAGCATCGCTAACACGCCTCGCGGAGATTTGATCTTCTTTCCCTTTACCCCTAAAGATCTTCTTCTTTTGTCTCCTTCAGACGAGGATGCTACAATCTTGGATCTTGGCGAGGAGAAGGACGAAGAGCGGGTGAGATCCATAAACAATTTTGCGTTGGGGACTGAAATGGTAAATACTCAACTCATCATTGGAAAAACAAAGGACGAATTATTGCGATTGGAGTCGCTTTATAGCAAAGCAAAAAGACAATAGATGGTGCCAGAAATCCGGAAATATCTCGGCGTTTAAAGATATCGAATTGGATACAAAAGGTATGTTTTGCCATTATAACTTAGCAAAGGTCCCTTTTTTCCTCTTTTATTAGCGCTTCTCCGGTGTTTTTTTAATTAAAAAAAGCCGTTGCATAACAGCAACGGCTCCTGCAAAACGTAATCAGAGAGAATTAGAGAACCGCAAGACCGGAAAGGAAAAGCTTAGTATTGAGTTTGCCGCCTTTAATCGAATCAGAAGGGGTGGAGACACCGATGAAAGTGACGGGCTTACCAAAGAAGAACTCGGCCGTATCAATACACCGGAGTCACTGTAAACGTTTTGTTAGTGACAAGCGAATCAGCGCAGGTTCTAATGGTTGTTTCATGGATGGTTGAAGATTCAATTTTTTATCAAGCTTTGCAATACCAAAAAACATGGCTTGTTGTGCTTTTTTCAAATGAAGACCGAACCCATGACAACATTATTGCAAGCTATGTCGATTTTAAGAAGGGTATTTGTGCCCGGAGCAAAGAGAATTCATCAAAAATTGGAATTTAAAATTTCCTTGGGAACGAAAGGTCATCGGATTGATAGTAACGATGAAACTTTAGCGGCCCCAAAGGGGCAAAGACGGTGCAAGCGTCGTGTTAACCAATGAATCCAGAAGTGAAAAAGACAGCTTATATTCAAGAACGAATACTCTGAATAATGAAACACATATGGCATTTTTGGGATGGGCCGAATGGTTTTTGCATCGCTATAAGCGACTGTTTAGAGAAAATTCGATTCTTGCCTTAGAGAAAGTATTTGTTCTCGCATTGCGCGACGATTAAAGAGCGGTCTATCAGCAAAAAAGGCTGCCCCTGATAGGAGCAGCCTCACGATCTCAAATGGCGAACGGATTAATCATTTTTCGGAGCTAATCCGCTTAAGACCATCTTCGTATCAACCATGCCACCAATGATCGATTGGGTCGCACCTTCGCCAGTCGTGGTCTTATCGACAGCAGTCTTCAAGGTTCCTTCGATCCAAAGAGAAACCTGAATCCGTAACGTACCAGCAGTGGCTCCGGTTGCAGCCGGAATATCGCCAAGGTAGCGAGGATCAGAAACAGTACTAGTCGTATCGGTGTAGAGAGCATCTGCATCGCCCGTGAAGAATTGATGATCAGCAGTGGCAAATCTGCCGAAGGCCATCCCGGTATCATTCGTTGCAACGCCTTTGTAAGCTGTTCCACTGGCCTTGGCATAAACGTAACCATACCCGGCTGCATTAGTCCCATCGTCGTTGAAAGTGGTCGCATCAGCACCATTGGTAGCGTATTGCCAGATGTGAGAGCTGTGATCCGTGGCATTTAAAAAAGCGACACGAGTCGAATACGCGGCGTAATTGTCAACAGCCGCTCCAGTGTCATGGCCCAGAACGGTAGATCCTTTGTCCAAAACGAGGCGAAGGGCAGTAGAGCCGTTATTCTTGAAAAGAATATCAAACGAAATGAAGTATTTCGCGGTTAAAGTATTGGTGATTGTCTCATAGGCGTTAACCATATCCATTGCCTGGACTCCAGCATAACCGGATTGCCATTTCGGACGAATGAACTGCGCACCATTACCAGAAATATCCAAAGCATTGTTTGTCGCAGCGTTGATCGTATATACGGACCCCGCTGTAACAGCGTTGGCAGTAGCAATATCGACTTGATTGTCTTGAGTTTGATTGCCAGTGCCTGCAGTAAGATCATTCTTTTCAAAGGACATAGTGAAGTTGCCTTTGTTATAGACCTTGAGGGAATTGACATTGACAGTGGCAGTGTTGGTGGTGCTGAACCAAGCGAAGGTGCTGTAAGCGCCAATTCCACCAGTGACGGCTAAGAGCGAAGCAAGAGCGACAACGACTTTAGTTTTGTTTTTCATAAAAAATGAATCCTTTCAATAATGAAACATAACGTCTCATTTTGCGATGGATTCTAATGGTTTTCGTAGCGTCGCTATAAGCGACTATTTGGGCAAATCATTCGATGAACTCGACCTTTGGGCAAAGGTCTTCGCCTCTCAAATGCAAGGACACTATAGCATCTTTTTTGCTGAAAACAACATTTTTCGTTCATTTTG
>Ga0070399_1003647_pt1 | contig 13426 bp, 8 predicted proteins | sample BioMet4_FD_61217 | JGI IMG/M metagenome (GOLD analysis project Ga0070399, IMG submission 61217) | Microbial communities from bioreactor (seeded with sewage sludge) at LBNL, California, USA - Biofuel metagenome 4 (version 1) | ecosystem: Engineered > Bioreactor > Anaerobic > Unclassified ... | reverse complement strand
AAGGCTGCGATTGGGGCGGCAAACGGGACCGCAAGGGAAAAACAAGCTTCGGGGGCGATTACAAGCTGCACGGTCGATCGGGGACGGTGGAATTTCGTTAGCGGCGATTTCGAGTTTGGCGTCCATGCACGACAGATTCGTTATCGGGAACGTTCGACCGTTGAACGCGGCAATTCGGATTTGAAAGATAACTACGGCGCACGCCATGTCAGGGTGAAGGGACATTGGAACGTTCTTTGCCATCTGATGTTCGGCGTGATTGCAATTACAGTGAAACAACTATTCAACATGCTTGAATAGACGCATTTGAATTTGATTGAAATCGTAAATCGGGAAACCCGCACGATTGCGAGAATGGAGGTACACGTACCCAAATCCGATTTTTCGCGTTTTTTTTCGAAAAAAGTCGAAATGAATGCGTCAATACGGTGTTGACGCATGAGAAAACAGGTGACCAACAAAGCGAAGCCAATACTTTTGAACTTGGCTCAGGTTCAAAAAAGGAGAAAAAAATGAAAAGGCATTTTACATTGATTGAACTTCTGGTCGTTATCGCGATAATCGCAATTTTGGCAGCGATGCTGCTGCCCGCATTGAATAAGGCACGCGATAGGGCCCGTCGCATCAATTGTGTCAGTAATCTGAAGCAAATTGGAACCGCATTTGCCATGTATTGCGGTGACAATCAGGGGTCGTATCCTGCTACTATTAACATCTATGGTAATTGGCTCGGAGAAAATGTGGTTACTTGTCGTAACGGATATCGTAATTCTTTGAGTAATTATATTGGGACAAAAAACGAAACATCTTCCTTCGGAAATCCGTTGATCTGTACGACTGCTTTAAATTTAATACCGAACATAACGTACCAATACGGCACCTACGGGTACACTGCAAGTTACTCTTGGAGCCAAGAGTTTGATGCTTACGCCAGACAAAATGCCTCTGATGGAACATTTTCGATTGCTACGACTAAAAGAATCCTGCCGAAAGCCGTTGTGCTGTATTGTAAAAGCCCCTCTTACGACCCTAATATTGTATATTGTGCTTCTGCTTGGAGTGCGGAAGCGACCAATGCCGCCCATGTGAGTTGGGCTGAAAAAGTGCACGGCGCATTCAATCATCTTCGCGCCGACGGCGGAGCTGCTTCTTTGAATAAATTTGTGCCGAAGACTGCAGGGAAGTGGGAGTTGTAATGTCCCCGATTTTTTCAACTGCGCGACTGTCTATCCGGCGCTTCATCATAGCATCCCCCATTATTGGACGATCAGCTATTATAGATTAAATATAAACGACTTATGACAAAAGCAAGAATTGCAAAAACGGAATATAAATGAAAATATTATTTGTAGCATTTTTACTGTTTCCCATGCTGACTGCCAGTGCGGCAACTGAAACGGACTTGAGTATCGGGAAAAGGAATGACGTTGCAGAGCAAGATGGGGTTCTAACATTCAACGGGGAAACTTCATCCATTCGCGTTGGAGTTAAATCTTTTCCGGATGATTTTACCTTTGCAGTATGGGTAAGTCCGGATGAATTCGGCAAGACGATTCGCCCTTTGATTGAACGCCCGAACTCGACGAATCAACTGGCACTCAGCCCTGCGAATGAGCCGATGTTCGCGGTATTTATGAAAAATAACAAACCGGCCCATGTTGGCGTTTGGCAGAAAATCAATCCGGGCACATGGTGTCATGTCGCTGGATCGTATCAGGCATCGACAAAAACAATCGTATTGTATGTCAATGGACAGAAGGGGAGCCGCTTAGTTTTGAAAGAGCCGATTCATGACAATGAAAGATGTTATGTGATAGGTCAAGGCTTCAAGGGGAAAATGGCATTCCCGCATGTCTTTAAGCAGGCTCTTTCCGAGGAAGGGATCAGGCAGTTGTATCTGGACGAAAAAAAATCGTTACCTGCATCCGTAAAGGCGTTGCTGGGGGAGTACTTGCCGGTACACGCCAATAGCACGATGAGTGTGTTAAGCGCCGCAGAGAGTGAAGGCAAAGTGAAAGAGTCTCTGGCGGCATTCGCTCAGTTGATTGAAACGCCTGATTTTCGTATTCTCTATGACACAAAGCTCCCCCAATATGTCAGAAATCGCGTTCAAAAACGTTTGGAACTGGCCAACGACTTATCTTCTGAGCTGGAAAAGCTCATGCACAAAAAAGATGTTGAATCGGTCATGTATGCATACCGGATGGCATTCAACCTGGATATGTTCTGTGAATATTTCGGGGATGAGATCAAATACGCAAAATTTGAATTGGCAAATCCTGTCGCAAAAATATTTAACCTACGAGATTTTGGTGCAGTAGGTGATGGGAAAACCGATGACTCGGAGGCATTTAAAAAAGCGCTTGAGGCCATTGCCTTAGAAAACGGAAAAAAGAGTACCCTTTTCATCCCGCGTGGTTCTTATCTTCTCATTGGGCAGAACAATCCCCATATCACAATGAATGTCCATGCGCCCAGTGAATCAATGGCGGTGTTCTTTGATCGCAAATACAAAACCCACTTTATCGTTAACGGACTGAAAAATCTGACAATCCTTGGGGAGACACCCGATACGCTGATCCTTTACAGCGGACACTGGACCGGCATGCAGCTTTTTGGCTGTGAAAATGTAACGGTGGAAAATCTGACTCTACGTTACCGGAATATGACCAACGTTCAGGGAACTGTGGAATCATTCGATGCCGAAAACAAGAAAATCGTTTTGAGATTCGATGAGAATGATTATCTGCCGGAGAGTCCGGAGATAAAAAGCATCAATTTGGCCAGTTGGTCGCAAGGCTACTCCCCGGATGGACGGCTTTACGAACCTGCCTGCAATATTGTATGGGACCCCAGGAAGTTCCGTGCTCTCGGCGGAAATCGCTATGAAATTCCGTATTTCTCTGATCGTCTCGACCGCGATGTGCCAGTCGGCACCCGCCTTGCATTCCCGCTTCGTCAGGATTGGCCCGGAAATCTGCGGATCATTCTCTCAAAATTTGTCACGATCAAAAATGTGACCGTCAACAACTCCTATTCCTCTGCGATTGGTTCTGTCATGTCCAGCGCAACTTCGTTGGTGGATACCAAAGTTGTCCCGGCTCCTAATCGTCTGATCTCCAGTGCTGCAGATGGTTTCTTCTGCGACAATAACAAAATGGGCCCTTATCTTGAGAATTGCCAGATTATCCGGATCGCAGACGACGGGTTTAATGTACTTCATTTTCTTATGCCAGTATTGGACTACAAAGAGAATGAATTGATCTTTGAACCGCTTAATTTTTTGGTAGGAAATCACTTCTGTATTCCTGGGGAGCCAGAGCGCCAAAACATTGATAGTTATCCAATCGCAGTGATTGATGGTGGAAATGGACAAATTAAGATGATTGGTCGAATTCAGAAAGTTTCCACAGACGCCGGCAATGGCATGCGCTTAGTGATGGATCGCAACATTCCGAACAACGTCGTTTCCAAGAAGATGGTTCAGGAAAAATCAGTCGGAGAAACAAAGCGGCCTTTTGATCTAATTGTTCCCTTGAATTACGGGGTTGGGACAGTTATTACAGGCTGTGTCTTTGGGTACAATCGTCACAATGGACTAACTCTGCAAGCAAATTCTATTCTAGTTGAGAATACAAAAATTACAGATTGCAGCGATTTTGCGGTTAATTTTTCGATCGGCGCGGATCCTTATGGTTGGAAAGAGGGACCTGGTGCCAATCTGGTCATTTTCAGGAACAATACTCTCTCCAATTGTTTAGTGGGAATTAATAGTTTCTCGATTAGTTGCTTGTGGCAGCGCCCCTTCGTTTGTCAGATGCGTTTCGGACTTGTGGAAAATTGCAAGATAGTGAATTGTAAAACTCCATTCGATTTGGACAATATTACAGACTTTACATTCCGCAATATTGAAGTGACGGATTCCGGTAAGACATTTTCCATTTCCACGCCCGGAGACTTAAATTTTATCAATGTCAACTTGAATGGTCATCCGCTTGCCGATTCGAATTTGAAAATAAATCCTTCTCGAGTCAATGGCAGGATCGTTTGTTCCTCGAAATAATCGCACCTCTTCCATCCCCGGTTTTGGGATTACAATCAAGCCGGGATGGATATCCGCGGCATTTGCAAAAATCTATCGTGCCAGAGATCTATCGCCATTCGACAGAACTCGCTTTCTATAATTTGATTATGACTTAATTGATATGGAACTTGCAAGTAATCAGTATAAAATTTCCGCTCTTGCTCGCCAATAGACTTCGGTTTCGGCGAACAGAGTGCCGCGCCGGGCCAACCCGGGCATCGGCGGTTCCGGTCAGATAACAGGGGGTGAACTCCTGTGATATTCTGTTATTTGCTCTCCTGCCAGAAGGAGAGTGCATTCGCCTGATTTCGCATCCGACGGACCTCTTTCGGGGAAAATGGAATGAAAAACGGAAGATTTATTTGAAATTTGCGCCGGGTGCGCTATATTTTACAGAACATAGTGTTGAGAGAAAACCATTTGTCATAACAGGAGCAGAAATGGGACAGCAGTTGAACAAAGTGATCAAGCGTCGCCGCCGCAAGGCCTACCTCGAACGCTGCAAGGCGAAAGTGCGCGCCGTCATCGCCGCCGTCGCGAAGAAAAAGTAACCTTTCCCCTTTCTCTTCCCTTTACTTTACCCCCTCCTGTTCCCCGTGCCGTGGGAGCGAAGGGGGTATTTCGTTTTCTTCCGGTTCCGGCGGAGGAATGATGCGGGCGAGGACGGCGCTTTGGGGAATTGGTCCGAAGGAGCGGCTGTCGAGGGACACTTCAGGGGCGTCGCCGAGGAGGAACAGGTTGCCTGGCGGTACGTCGAAGCGGTCGATGCGGGCGTGGCCGAGTTCTTCGGTCAGGTGGTAATATTTGAGATAATTTTCGGTCTGGACGAGCAGGTTGAACCCCTCGTCAAGGCGGAAGATGACGACCTCGTCTCCGGGCAACGCATAGATGCGTTTGAGCAGGGTTTCGCCGTCATGGCGGAACAGCACGACTTCGCCGCGGCGGAACGGGATGCCGCCGGAGAATGCCTGGCGGCGGCCGATCAGGAGGTTCCCGGTGTGATAGGTGGGAGCCATCGATTCCCCGCTGACCAGGATGAACCGCCAGGGCAGGAGTTCCGCCGCGGCGATCAGCAGAGCGCCGACCGCCGCCAGGAGATGAATCCGTTTGATCCGTCCATTTGTCATGCCGCGTCCTTCTCTTTATTGCCGGGATCACCATAGTGCGGGTTCGCCGCGGCCGCAACCCGCCCAATGAAAAGCGAACCGGATTCTCACACCCGGCTCACCGGGGCGAGAAGTCCCGGTGGCTGGCCAGGCCAGGTCCGGTTGCGGAACCGGAGCGGGGACCCTTCCTTTCCGGCCCGGATGCGGGTTTCGCAAACCTCTTCGCGGGGGAGGAAGAGGTTCTTGGAGGTTTCCTGGATGCAAGCCGACGATCTTACGTACGGCGGAAGAGAACCCGGGAGGCGGATTCTGAAGCGAAAAATCGGATTTTCTTCCCCGGTTAATTTGAATTTCCGGAAAACGGAGTTATTATATAAAGCAGATAAGCCAATGTAGCTCAGTCGGTAGAGCAATTCACTCGTAATGAATAGGTCGTCCGTTCGATTCGGATCATTGGCTCCAGTCTTATAAGCTTAAAATAGAGCGAGTTACAAATAAGTAGCCCGCTCTTTTTAATTCCAATAATTTCCCCTGATTTCGCTTGTTTTTGAAGAGCATACAGCTCAAATGGTCAAGTAATGGTCAAGTAACTTTTGAGCGGGAATGGTCAAGTGAAATGGTCAAGTAAATTCTTTTCCCATCCTGCCCTTCGACGAGCCAGCTTACTCACTTCCGGCAGGCATTTTGAATGGCAAAGCATCGCAGATTCCCCGAATGTCAAAAAACGTCTCAAAGATTCGAGCTCAACCGATGGCGCGATAGTTGGGGAGTCTGCCATTAATATAAAAAAGCCCTCCGAAGAGGGCCGAAGAACATTTGGGTGTTATCCTCGTAACAGATAAAACGGCTCGAATTTGGTTTTCCGCAATTTAGCCAGAACCGCCTCCTGCTCTTCAATTGAAATAGCGTTAGGACTGTAACCTTCTTCTACGGATTCTCCAAGTTCTTCAAGCATTCCGGTTTCAAACGGGCATACCCTGCCGACAGTCTCGAACAATTTCTCGGCATAATTTTCGACCAAAGCCTTGATCGCGTCAACGTCTTCTTCCGTATCGACGATCCGAAAGAAGGAGTAGCGCTCAGGATGCTTCATAACGAATTCAGTACACTCTCCGCCCAGAAACTCTCTTCGCTTGATGATGAAAGAATCTTCATCTTCATTCAGAATCTCACCATGATGGAGAAACATGTCAATGTCATCGCCATCGTTCGGAGCTAAAATCCGCCCGAAAACTTCGTCGCGCAGAAGATACACGGCGATCTTGCCGATATTGCACTCCTCCGTACTGCTGAAGTTGACAGACGAATCTTCCGGCGAATATAAGACGTTCTCTCCACGCTGAAGCTTCTTTCCGTAAACCGTGATTCCGTTGACGACCTGCATTTCTTTGTTTTTGCTGTTATTCATTTTTAAAATCCTTTTTGTGATGAGTTAATTCCGATATCGTCTCCAAAAGTTTCCGAATTTTCCGTTTGCCATATCGTATTTTGCGGTACGATAATTGAGGCATCGGCTTGGCCCATCATTAAGATGGCAGATGCGTTCTCATTTTTTTATGAGACCAATCTCCTTTCTTGTTGCGTTACGACCTTTACCCGAATTCTCAAGGCTCATTGCCTCTACCCTAGGATTACATTGCAAAAAAGCCCCCAAAAAAAGCGTAAAATTTCTTGTTTTACGTTCAAAAATTAGGATTGCATGAATTGCAAGGAAATTATCCGAGAAGGAGGGTAGAACCAGAAATAAAGGCAAGAAAAATGCCGAATAGATCATTCGGCAAAGGATGAAATCGTAGAGATAGAAAGGCGATTTTCAGTAGGCTTCGTCTTCTTCTTCGATATCGTCTCTATATTTGGAGTTGGCAACATCTTGAGAATATTGACCAACTCCTGTTCTTGAAGGATCAATTACTAGTTTCTTTTTTGTTCCATATCTTTTAACCAAAAGGGGAAGTCCAACATGTTTAAGTTCGACTTTTAGTCTTTCTAACTTGCGAAATACAGTAGAGAAGTGTATTCCCATGACCTTTGCAATTTTATGATTGTTTTTACCCTGTTGATTTAAAAGGTACATTTCCCACGTATCGGGAGAAATCGTCATCGAACTCAGTTTCCGTATATATTCCAGAAGCATGTAATGTGGCGTCTCCTCGGAAAGTTGCTTCAAATAAGAAATACCTCCAGGCGGCAACTCTCCTTTGATCTCTTCCTGCCTAATGAGCGATTCTTTTGATAATTCATGCAACTGATCGAGTTTCTCTTTTTGACTAACAGCGCTTTGGGATAGCGAGTTTATATCGTTTCTCATTTCAGCAATCTCATCAACTAACGGATCATCTTGTCCGTCGGATGCGATCTGCGACTGTTTCAGTTTCTCCTTTTCGACCTTAATCTTTAACTCATCCATTGAATATTGAAGGAAGGCAATTTCCTCATGCACGTCAAGCAGGTGATTACATTTCTTGCTCAGAGTTTCCCTAATAACAGGATTATCAATCAAATCAAGGGAATGGAAGAGGTCGTTGATTGCTTTTTGTCTGTCGCCAAGCTTTTTGACATATACCATTAATGATTCAAGATAGTCCCCTAGTTTGTCCAGTAAGTCTTGATGAGGAGTATCGAGGGAGGAGTATTTTACCGCATCCCCTGCTATGTCAAAGTTAATTCTTGCCCGAATGAGATTATATGCGTCAAGTTGGATATTTTCTTCGGAATGTATTCGTGTATAATTCAAAAACCAAACAATGTTTTCTGAGGTGATATCAAATTTATCTCTCAGTATATGCTTGAAAAGCTCACCTCCATCGGAAGTAGCCATAGCATCTTTTACCATACGTGAAAGTTTATCTTGCGGTATCGGCTCCGCGAAAACGGTTCTCGGAGCAGGTTCCGGCGTTTTCGAATTCTCATTGGTTGGATGCTTCTCGTTCATGGACAAGACCTCCTGTTATATTTTAACGTAAAGGTATCACAGCCAGTAAATCTTTTCAATCAGAAATTACCCAGGTTACGGATTTTAGCGTCAATAAACTTAACCCAGTAGATACTGGTAGTTCCAGCAGTTCCTGTAGATAAACGAAAAAATAAAGATGCTTAATCAGGGGGCTATCAATCTTCTCTAAGACTTACTTCCATTTTCATAATCTTCAATTATTTAACCTTATTGATGCCTTGATTTTTAATGACTTCATGATATTGTTATTTTGGATATTGGAATAATTTGCTAGTGGCACAGAGAAGCAATCCCCTTGGGGACTTTTAGAAATTATAATGAGGTTACGTTTAGATGCCAGAAGACATTAGAACATATGAAAATCTAAAACAGGAAATTTTAGAGTCAATTGTAGAAAAAAAATTTCTAGTTTTTTGTGGCGATTTTCCATATAAAGATGGAAATATCTTGCAGGATAAACTGATAGAACTGCATAATCTTGGTATTATTGATGTGGTTTCAGAGTTTAACCAGCTACAAAATGCCGGTCCGCATAAAACGAACTTCTTCCCAATTCGACATATATTTGAAAAAATATTACCTCATATTCAGGCTGACGTAAGAGCCACGGCATTTTGTGTTTCAAAGCTAAATAATGAAGCTGGGCAGGATATGGTCGCAGGCACTATCGTCGATCAGTTTGCGGAATTTTGTAAGCAGAACATCCAATTGACAGAGGATCTTTTAGAACTTGCTTTGACGGAGCCGAAGCTAAAAAGATTTTTGACACTTGCTTTAGTTTCTGGAATGCATTTTGACTCTCCCAAATATCTGTCTTTGGCAATGAAACTTATCAAGGAAACCTCTGACGATGATATCAAAGCACAAGCAATCGCGTCATTGCGATTTGCGACTCCATTTGACGCGCAAACTGTAGATGAAATAGTTAATAGCATAAATGAGCAACTAGATATTTCCGTTACTGACCTTATTTCTGCCAATATTTGTTTAGTCGTAGAGAAACTCTATTTTATTGCGGAATATAGGCAACAAGCAATAATTATTTTCAGGAGAATTTTTACCATCGCGGAAGATTTAACATATTACCGACTTGCTTATATGTTAGACCGCTTTAAGCAGGAGGATAGCGATCTTGTTTCTGAAGTTTTTCAGGTTCTACAAAGAATTTCTCCAAATCAAGCGGGAACGTTGCAAATAATTGATTGGGCTTCAGATCAATTGATTATTCATGGACATTTTAGACAGTTACTTGAGTTTATTGAATTTCTTTTAAAGAATAACCAAGAAGTAGAAATAGGAAAAACATTTTCTTCCTTTTCTCGTTGCCTTTTGCGAGATCCCCAAAAATTAAATCAGACAACCACACGCTGGTTGATTGCAGATAGTTTTTATTTGCGGCAAGCTGTTGGTGATATTTTTTCATTGCATGCAGATGATATACAGGGAGTTGTTTTTGACAGAGCATTATTGACAGAAAAAGTAGACGCCGTTTTTCTTGCAAAGCGAGCCATTGGCTTTCTTTATGTATTCCCACGTCAGTGTGCTTCCTTCCTTGTTTCAGTTTTAGCAGAAGCCGAAGATTCACAAAAAAATGATGTCGTAAATTATATTCGTGATCCGCTATTATTGTCTTTTCCGGGTTTGACGCAAAAGACCATTACTTCGTTACTCCCCACTTTGTCTCCGGCAACAGTTTCGTTGTTACAGCAGATTATTGATGAAGAGAAGGAATATGCAACTCAATTGATCGACATTCGGAATTCGACTCAACTTGGTCCATCGGAGAGTCAACGAGAAGCCTGTAGAAGAAAAAATATCCAATGGCAGAAAGATGTCTCAGAAAAAGCTCGAGAAGCAAGTGCGTTTATGCAACTCTTCCATACTTCCATTATTTTGTATCATGGTCGCATGGTTTCTCGTGTTAAAAATACTCTTTCTGGGGATTCGAACTATCGACGTATCGAGACTTCAATGAATCATTTTTCTCATTCTGTGGAGTTTCCGATGCTATCAATTCTCGATCCATTACATGAGCGCTTTCTTTTATTCCAATGCCGATTTTCGGAGAAAAATGAACCATGAAACTTATTATTCGAGAATATCTTTCCATGTTGCGCGAGCGCGAAGAGCTTGATGCCATTATTCCCGATTTATTAAGTCAATTGAGCTTGAATGTTTTTTCCCTCCCCCAACGAGGAACGGCTCAAAACGGCGTTGATGTTGCCGCAGAAGGACATTTGGGGGAATATGAAGGTGTATTTTTATTATCAATAAAATCCGGAGATCTGGGGCGTACGGACTGGGATGTTGGTCCACAAGCATTACGGCCGTCCTTGAATGATATTTTGGACGTGTACATTCCCAATCGTTTGTCAGTGGAACGCCAAGCCAAACACATTTACATTTGTCTATGTTTTGGAGGTAATATTCGAGAAGAAGTTCGAGAACGAGTAGAATCTTTTTGTAATAGCCATACCACAGAGCATATTTCGTTTCTACAATGGAATGGAGATAAGCTGGCTGATTTGGTAATGCAGAGTTTTTTGTCAGAGTCTTTGATTACTTCCTCCGCAAAATCTTTATTGCGTAAATCAATTGCGATGTTGGAGGTGCCGGAAACATCCTACAAGTATTTTTCTCTATTTATCGGAGAACTTGAAAATGATTCTTCGAGAAATTCTCCCGCAAAGATTATTTGCAAAATCAATTTGGCTCTATGGATTATGTTTGCCTGGGGACGAGAGGAAAATTTATTAGAAGCAGTTTACTTATCTGCCGAGTTAGCACTATTGCATTCATGGGAACTATTGCGCGAAAAAGTAAGTTCCGATCCTCAAGCCGTTACTATGTTTTTCCAGACTCAAGATATCTATAGTAAAATCTGTGAAATATTCTTAAAAAACAATGTATTAGATTATACGGAAGTTAAATATGGGTTATCATTTGCGAGTAAGCCCGACAATTCTATTGATGTAAATCTGAAGTTGTTTGATATTCTTGGACGTCTTTGTGTATTTGGACTCTGGTTTGTTGCCCTTAAAGATTTACTATCTGAAGATAAAGATTTTGTTAAAGTATGTGATAAAGACATTAGAGAAATTACTGACAAAGTTGTTGCGTTGATTAATAATAATCCGGCCTTATTATCACCCATTAAAGACGATAACGCTATCGAAATTGCAATGACATGCATGTTGCTTGCTCAACGCATTGATGACCTGAAAAGCTTTAATGATTATTTATCCGCATTGACCGATAGTGTTGTTTTTGCTTTAAAAAGTAATTGCCAATATCCTTGTATTTTAACCGATTATTCTGAGCTTATTCATCATCCTAACATGGAAGAGGAGGTCTATAAAGAGAAAGTAACTGCGGGTAGTATCCTTTATCCTATGATCGCACTATTTGCAACTTCTTCGAAGGACCGTGAGTTATATACCCTGATAAAAAACGTCAAGGACAATCTGCTACCTAATTGCAATTTTCAGTTGTATTACTTAGATGATGCCGCAGAAAACCAATTTTATATTAATAACAATGTATCAGGGGTTATATTGAGTGGAATTCAAATGCCAGATGATATGGATGAGTTTAGAAATCAGATCATGCAAGAATGTATTTCATGTAATTCATTCAATAATCTGTCAGCTATAAAAAAACGCCTTTGGCCTATTGTACTAGTTGGTTGCCGGCATTATCGCCTTCCTGTTCCAATAAATTTCTTTTATGATGGAACTGAGCCGGATGAAGAGTTTGTCGAAGAAGAATCAACCGCGACTTCAGAAACGAAGTAATTGTTCCCAAAAAGGTTTCCCGGGAGACGAACGCGGGTCATCGGAGCTTTTCCAGACGGTTATTCCGCCCTGATGCTGGTAGAAGCCCGTCTCCGGCATATTGCCTCTACAAAATGGGGAAGTCGGCAGTACATGAATGCTGAAAAACTCTACGACGGGGGTATAAGTTAGGCGGGCTTTGCCCGCAACCCTATCATATACGAAAGCAGAAACGATCGGAATTATCTGGTCAAGGATTTTATTCAAGGCGGGGTATAATTAGGGCTTGCTGAACCGGACGGTTTTATGCCGCCATTCTGTATTTCTGTGTAATTTCCGATATTCTCGAGGCGAAAATTGAAGCCGGAATCGGCAGCAATAAAAACCATCCCGGCTCCTGCATCCACCGGATCAGGTTGGCGGTCAGGATGGTGATTGCAATAACGGTTTCGGAACAATCCCGGCGCTTCGCCATCACCCGGTTCATTCCCAACCGGCGCTTACATTGACCGAACTTTCCTTCAATCGCATTACGGGCGGAATTATCCGCCAGTTCCTGCTTCAACAACTCGGGATTCCGTTCCTTCGGCGGTCTGCCTAAACGAGGACCGGATAATCGGATTCCGTGTTCCGCGCAGTATCTCAGGTTTTCCCGGTTGCGAAACAGTTTGTCCGCCAATACCGCTTCCGGATAATGTCCGGTCCGATTCCGATACCGTTCACAGATCGTCGGTAAATCACCCGCCTCGCTGTAAGCCTCCCAGGAGAGGCGCTCCAGCCGGGTATAGCCATCGACCATGCTCGCGGTCAACTTTGCCCCGAATTCGGTTTCGTGCCCTGCTTTTCCCCGGACGATCGGCCGGACATGCGGTTGTTGCAAATTCACGATCCGATGATCCACTCGGCGGCTCTTTCTGTCAAGCATTTCCCGCTGTTGATTATGAACGGCTTGAATCACTCCGATCTGCCGGTGCAATGATTCGGGAATTCCCTTTGCATCAAATTGCAATGCACGGATGAAGCCGAGATTGCGCTTTACCGCGTTCAGCAGAAAACGCAATGCTTTCCGGCGTTTCGCCATGCCACATTTCGGATGTTTGATGATTTCGAGATACCGTTTCCGGCAGACTTGCGGTTTGGTCCGAGGGCGCGGATTCGGATCGGCGAATTGTTCTCGAATTTTGTCGATGATCGCTTCGGAAAGTTCACGAGCATCATTGACCAGATTCAAGTCGGTCGGATATTTGATGTCCGCTGGAGCACAAGTCGCATCCATCAGGATCGTTCCCGAATTCTCCCCGCCGTTCTTTTTCGGAGAAGGCGCATCACCACCACCATCATCCGGAGGCGGATCATCGTCCGGATCACGATCCGCGCCGGACAGTTCGATAATCTTCTCGTTGAAGCGGTTGACTATTTCCGCCGGAAGCCGTTTGCGGAAATGCGTCATCAGCGAGGCGTTGAACGGCGGTTTCGTCTGAAAACTTTTGAATCCGAGAAAGTATTGCAG
>Ga0070399_1003645_pt1 | contig 13426 bp, 8 predicted proteins | sample BioMet4_FD_61217 | JGI IMG/M metagenome (GOLD analysis project Ga0070399, IMG submission 61217) | Microbial communities from bioreactor (seeded with sewage sludge) at LBNL, California, USA - Biofuel metagenome 4 (version 1) | ecosystem: Engineered > Bioreactor > Anaerobic > Unclassified ... | reverse complement strand
GCATCATTCGCCTTCACAGCTTGTTCCGATGAAGACGAGGATATTCATTTCACCAAAAATGAAGTCGTACAAGGTGACATTCTAACAGGAAACCAAGTGTCTATACCTGGTAATACTATTAGTGTATTCACCACTATGAGTGACGTCGTAAACGTACAGAATGCTAGTGGGGTAATTTCGGCAGTATCTAAAAATGGGAACATCGCAACAGTGAGAGTTGTGAATGCCTCATACGACGGAGAACCCATTCAAGACAAGGAAATTGAAATCCGTGGTATGCAGGTCGGTGAGACACAAATCGTTGTATCTGATGCTGATGGAAAGACAGCTACCTTGAACGTAAAGGTAGAAGATGTCAGCTTGTTTTGGGATACTATTTGCACCTATAAAAAGACAAGCCTTGTAGAAGATGTTGTAGAGATTGAAGGCATTGATGAAACTTCCGCTGGTGGCATAAGAACTGATATTTTGAGCAATAAAGCAAAAGAAAGTACATTCATAATAAAAGCCAGCAAATCTTACCCTTTTAGTGTGTATAAAATGCAAGTCTTAGATAAAGATGACAATGTCTTGTATGAACTATCTGGTAGCAATGTTTCTGATTCGGGTTATAAATTCTATTTACCTTACACATTACAGGATCAGAAATATGCTGTGAAAACATATTCATTTTTTGAAGAAACCAATAGTTTTGGAAAGTGGTTGATTGAGGATATTTCAGATGATTACAAAGCACAATATCCAAATGTCAAAGTTCTTCTAAAAATGCAGATTGAAAAGCAGTAACCTGTTATATTTAGGCGTAATGGGCATTTGGTAGGCTGAAACCTTTCGAATGTCCATTATTTTTTACCTTTGCAGTATTTGACAGGTTATGAATAAAAAACTGCATCTTCTGTGGCAGCCCAAAGGTTAAAAAGAATGGTCACAGACGTGGCTGCCAAATGTACTTTTGCCATGATTCTGGCAAACAATTTCAGACTGGTCTTCGTATCAATGGAGTTGACTCGTGGCGTAGCTATCTGGCTGACAAACGGACAGTGCTGGATCTGTCTTCCCAATACAAATGCTCGGGGAGGACCATACGCCGTGGACTAAAGCTCATAGCCGATAGCTTCGTCCCTTCCCGCCCCACGACCGCTATGGTTGTCATAGACACGACTTACTTTTCCAGGTTGTTTGGAGTTATGCTGTTCCAAAACTTGTCAACAGGGAGAACACTTTATCGTACGTTTGAAAGGGACCGGACCAATGCTGATTATTTGGATGGACTGTCTCAAATTGATTCAAGCGGAATGTCCATAGAGACCGTAGTATGTGACGGGCATATGGGACTATTGCAGATAATTGGTCCCTGTCCTGGGCAGATGTGCCAATTCCATTAATTTCAGATTGTCGGAAGGCTAAGAACTGCAAGGAGATCTATTAAAAATCATCTCAAATGGCTCTTTACCTTTGAGGAACACCCAGAAATAAACATACCTAATACTACGAATATGCCGGAAGGATATAACTCGCAGCTTAAAAGGGCCTTGGGAAATCATAGCGGGCTAAATGAAACAAATAAAAAGAAGTTTATCGATGCCTTTCTGAATATGGAAAAGTAGGCTGGAAATAGCCAGCCTACCAAATGTTCATTACGCCTTTTTTACCATACCAAAGAGGGCGCACTCACACGAGTGCACCCTCTTTGGTATCTGGTTTCGGATTGTCCGAAATATTCTCTTAGAAGAACAAGTAGCGGTTATCTACTACGTTGGCCTTGATATAAAGTTCGTTCATGAAGTTGCCAGCACTCTGCATGGCCTTCTGACGCATCTTAGCTTCTTGAGCAACGGCATCATATTTAGTAGCGTTCTTGGTACGGTTGATTACCTGAAACTGGTAAACACCAGCCTGACCCTTGATAGGACGAGCGCAGAAAGCACCCTTGTTGGTGGCATACACGGCACCGCTAAGTGCTGGTTCGCTGGCACCAGTAGCCTGTACAAATACAGGAGCGGCGAACGTAACCTGGTTGACGACAGTTACAGTGGCACCCTTTGCCTTGGCGGCTGCGATACTGTTGACACCCTTGGCGTTAGCCATGAGTTGTTCGGCCTTCTTGTCTTTCAACACTTCAGCCTTGACCATCTCCTTCACCTGGGGGTCGTCGAGACCGCGATAGCCGATAGGATGAACCTTGTCGCAAATAACAATCAACAAGTGATCGCCATTGTTACCACACTCGAACATCTTGGAAACTTCACCCTCGTCAGCATCAAAGAGCCACTTCATGGCATCGCGTGTCGAGCTTACGCCAACAAGATTATGCTGAGTTGTGGTCACGTCCTTTGCCTCTTGCAGCTTGTAGCCGTTCTTGGCAGCGTTCTTCTGAATGTCGGCAGCAGTGAGGTTTGCACTTACAAATGAGCTGAACTTATTGAAAATACCGCCGCGCGTCTCTCTAGAATAGTCGATGACGCGCTTGATAACGGCTGCAGTGTACTTGTCGATCATGTTTTTGCGATCAAGAACCTGAACGATGATATTGCCCTGTGACAATGCAACGTTCTTGGTCTCATTGACGCCCATGGTCATCAAGCTATTGAGATAGCCCATAGTCTCCTTGTCCATAGAGTTGGAATACTCATACTGCTTTGTAGTGATCCACTGCTCCTGACCTTCCTGACCATACTTCTTAGCAAGTGCTGCGAAGTCTGCGCCGGCGTTGAGAGCATTGTAGATAGAGTCAGCACGGTTGTGAGCCTCGTCTATGGTTGTACCACCTACTTGGATAGCGCGGAACTTCACAGAGTCTGGCAATTGCTGTTTGGCAACCAGCTTTACAAGGTTCAGAGTATTGTCTTGCTTGTTCTCGATAGGACCTACAGTCTGACCAACGGCCATTGAGTCAATCTTTTGTGCGATGTCAGCAGGGAAAACTTCCTTGCCTACAGGGATGCCAAGATATGGAATTGAAGAAGTGCTCTTGCGAACCACGTCTGATGGGTCGGCAGCAGCGGCAAGTGACTTGGCATAGCCATTGAAGTCCTTGAGCAATGCGGCACGGTCAGCAGCAGATGCGGTAACTTGCACATCAACATACTTTATGTCACGGCTCTCGACATATTGCTGGAAGCGCGGCTTCATCCCCTTGTATTTAGCCTGAAGATCAGCGTCTGAAATCTTCACCTTGGCATCAGAAATGCTGCTATAAGGATAGGCAGCAAGCTCGATCTGGCTCTCCTGACTCTCTTCGTCATAGCTCATCTTAGCCTCGATAGGGTTAGATAGGAAGCAATGTGCGAGCAATCCGTTATACTTCTGAACGAGCAACTGCTCGCGGAGAGACTTCTCTACATAAGTCCAATACTTGTAGATAGAGCGCATTTGCTCGGCAGACTGAGAGTTTGTATTCTGTTGCGCATTGTATTGGGCAAGGAATTGCTTGAGCTGATTGGCATCAAAACGTCCAGTCTGGCGATTGACAAAAGGAGTAGAGAGCAACATTTGGTTAGTGCCTTCGTTAAGTACGTTCTGCATCTCATCGTCGGTTACGACAAGACCGAGCTTATCACACTCGTTCTTCACGATCTGATATTGCACGTATCCTTGCCAAACCTGGTCACGGAGCTGGTTGAGTTGATCCTCGTTCAGATTTTCCTGGCCCATAAGCTTCATGGCTTCCGATGCCTCGTCAACCATTTTGGCAAACTCCTCGTAATTGATTTTTTCTCCTAACACTTCACCGATTTGCTGGCGCTGGTTGTTGCGAGATGACTCGCAGGAGCGGAAAGCTTCTTCGGCAATGAAAGCAAAGAGACCGAAACCGATGATAATAATCAGGGTGACGCCTCTGCTTCTGATTTTTCCTAATGCTGCCATTTGATTGTTATGATTTATTTTTTATTTTGTGATTTCTCCAGGTTGTTTAAGCCGCTTAAATATTACAAAAAGCGTACAAATTTACTAATTAAATGTCGAACAAGTGCAAATTTATAAGAGAAAATGTCCTAAAAATGAGCCTTATGCATCGACATGTAGTTTGACTAACTCGATTTTGGTCATAGTTTTCTTTATAATCTTGAAATGAAGTTTGCCGATTGTCACAACCTCATTGAGTTTGGGGAAACTCTGATAGTGATGAAGGATGAGTCCACCTATCGTCATGTATTCGTCGCTTTCGGGTAAATCAAGGTTGAACATTTCGTTGACGTGATCTATTTCAAGCCTTGCCGAGAGAACATAATCGCCTTCGTCGGTCTTCTTGGCGACGTAATTCTCCACGTCATGCTCATCCTGGATATCGCCGAAGATTTCTTCCACGATATCTTCCAAGGACACAAGGCCGCTTGTCCCGCCAAATTCGTCCACGACAACGCCAAGGCTTTTCTTTTCCTGAAGGAAGATGCGCATAAGCTTTTGGGCTGCCATAGTCTCTGGAACGAAAGTCATTGTGCGTATGCGGCTTTGCCAATGCTCTGCCTCTTGGAACATTTCCTGGGCATGGATATAGCCAACGATGTGGTCGATGTCGTCACGATAAACAATAATCTTGGACTTACCGCTTTCCACAAACTTTTGTCTAAGTTCTTCCGAGGTGCAGTTCTCAACGTCCACAGCCTGTATCTCAGTACGCGGTATCATGCAATCGCGCACACGAATGTCAGGGAAATCCAACGCGTTTTGGAAAATTTTGACTTCGTCTTCGACCGAAGCCTCGTCCGGGGCGTTGTCGATCGATGACTGAACTAAGTAGTCCAGGTCAACCTTGGTAAACCCTTCGCCCTGTTCATTACTAGCTAGCTTTACGCCAATAACACGTAACATCAATCTTGATAACGTCGTAGTGAACCAACTGATAGGCCAAAGGATAATATAAAACACAAATGCCACCGGTGCGAAGAAGGTGAGCATGGTGTTGGGACTGCTTTTGAAAAAGGTCTTCGGGAGAAATTCGCCGGTAAAAAGAATAATCAAAGTGGAGACTATGGTGTTGAGCGTAACCTGCACGCCCACATCGAATGTCTTGAAAAGAGTCTGATTAAAAAGGTGGGCAAAGAAGATGCCATAGACGACAAGCACCACATTATTGCCTACAAGTAAGGTAGACACGAAACCATTGGAGTGCTTGTAGAAAAACGAAATGATCTTTTGTGAGATGCCATTCTTCTCCTTATCCATCTCCGCCAACAATCTATTGGAAGAGACAAAGGCTATCTCCATGCCTGAGAAGAAAGCACTGAAGATCATCATAATAAGTATTCCGACGACTAAGAAAAGAATATTCTGTTCCAAAGTTACTATGGATTGATAATACTATTGCGCATTGGCAAAGTCTGTTTACGCTGACTTTTCTGTATGCTGTCTTGCATCAGACGGGCCGAATCGGTAGTTTGAGAAGAACCGTCGAGGTCACTTTGTTCGAAGGATCCCTTGGAATTGGAGACGAAGTACTTCGTCATGCGCTCGTCTGAACGGAAGTAGCTGCCTTGTATTGTGCGCTCTGGGGTGATAAGATTGGAGTGCACGTAGGAATAGAGTTCATGTTTGGTCTCGTCCCAAAACAGCTGTTCGCTACTAAACCTTACGCCGTCCTTGGTGAGAATACGTACTCGCGAGCGCAGTTCCCATAGTTGCATCTGGCTGTAATAGAAGGCAGTGTCAGCCTGTATGTAGGCTTGAATATGAAATTTCTCGTCAAACTGAGTGAGGAAGATGCCCTTGTCAAAGGTCCACCGAGGAGGTCTCTTGTTCTCGTTGACCTCCCATCGCTCAGCCACGATGCGATATTTGATGACTCCGGAGTCGGAGATGAGCGTGTTTACACCCCAGCTTGTCATCACGGCCACAGAGTCGCGACCGTAGATGGGTGGTGCTGTGTGTTCTACCTGCTTCTCACACGAGGCGATGACAGCTATGAGGAGAAGACCAGAGATATAAACGAATAAGTGTCTCAAGAGCAGTATCGATTACTCTACTTTCCACTTCGCAAACCAACGCTCGTTGAAAGTCAAGCCGATGTTTATGCGAAATGAGTTTTCCGTGATAAAGTCTGTGGCTGACCGCTGCACCCATTGTGCCGAAATGTTAAGCACTGAACGGTTGTTGTAACTGTTTACAATTGGGAGGCCGATGCCAAGGCTAGCGCTCAATTCACGTGGTCCGTCCTGTCCGTTTATATAATAATATGGTGAAGCGTAGCTCACACCGGCACGATAATGCAATCGTTTACCAAAGCTACGGCTCATCTGCTGAGGGCAGAAGTCGGCACCAACACTCAATTGTTGACGGTTCTTGTAGAAACCTGTGCCCATCTCATAAGACACGGTATTGCCAGCAGTAGCACTAAAGTTAGGACTTGACACCTTGGCCCACTTCTGCAGATTATAGTCGACACCCAACTTAAGCTGGTTGTTATGGTTATACATTAGGCCAACACCAAAGGTTGTAGGTATCTCCAGTTCGAGCTTGTTCCCAGCTGTGCCAGCATACGTTGCTGTGTCAGAAACGCTTGTTTGTGAATTGGTCGAAATGATATCCAGTTGTGGTTTGCCTCCAATCTTGTGACCTAGACCATAGGTCACACCGAGGGTCATGGCATCCTTCTTGTTCAATTGAGCCGTATATTGTGCTCCAAAGTCCACTTTGTAGTTGCGAACCTCGGCAGAATATTGCTTGGTGAGGGTGTTGGCGTAGGCATTGCTGTAACTGCTCACTAATGATCGGTTGTAAGAACCATAAAGGTAACTGCCGTTAACACCGATGGCTAAACCACGCACTGGTTCCCATCCCATACCGACGAAAGCCTGGCGAAGACCACCCGACCCGGAGTAAGTGCTCGTGCCAACTGTATTATTGGCATCGTTTATCTTATGAGTGGTATAGTAAGAATAGTTGATGTTGGTGTAAGGTAGCAGTCCGAAACTCACACCGAAGTGCTTGAAGGCGCGAAAGCCACTCACGATATACTCGAAGTTGGCATTGTTGGCGTTGAGCTTGTTATTGCCTTCCTTATAATTGGTGATCTGTCCAGCAATTCCTGCATCGAAAATAAATGACAAACTGTCTATTGATGCATAGGAGGCAGGGTTCAGATAATTGATCTGATTGCCCTCGTGAAAACCCAATGCCACTCCGTTCATGCCTCGATTCATGCTCGAAGATTGGTCAGCAAGTACGCCTAAACCGAACTGACTATAGGGTGAATTGGTGCCACTCTGAGCCATTGCCCCGTAAGTGGCGGCGGACAGCAGTAATGCCGTCGCGAGGGATCTATACATTTTAAGAATGTTTCGTTATTATTTTGTTATGGTCTTATAAATCAAGACAACTGCAAAAGTATTGAAAAAAAACGAAACAATGGCACGGCAACTCGAAATAATAAGTTATTTTTGCATCGTGAAACGTTTCGATAGATTTTTGAGGATAATAGGGTTCGTTGTCTTAATTTTGTTGACAGCACCTGTCTGTGCACAAAATAATTACCAAGAGACCTCTTTGCCCGACAGTGCAAAGCGACAGCTCGACAGTGTCGAGATTAGTCTGTTGACTTGCTCTCCCGGACAACAGATATGGAGTTATTACGGCCATTCGGCTATCCGCATATATGATCCAGTTCACAATCTGGACATTGCCGTCAATTACGGTCTCTTTGATTACAATCAGAAGAATTTCATATTACGCTTCGTCTTTGGTCTTTGTGACTATCAGATGGGTATGGCCAACTTCCCCATGTTCCTTGTGGAATATGCTGAGGAAGGACGATCCGTGGTGCAACAACGGCTCGATCTCACAAGCGAGGAAAAGGCTGTCATCATGCAAGCCATCGATGAAAACTATAGTCCTGTCAATAGGGTCTACCGGTATAATTTCTTCTATGACAACTGCACCACTCGAGCACGCGATATCTTGGTAAGTCATATCAATGGCAAAGTGGAGTATGCCCCTCATCCTGAGGTCAAAACTTCATGGCGTGAAATGACCCACCAATGGAGCGGCGAGCATCGTTGGGGACAATTTGGTTGCGATTTACTCCTCGGGGTGAAGGCTGACGGAGCAACCGACAATGCACAACAACAATTTCTGCCTGATACTTTGCGGGCTGCGTTTGCTTCGGCTCAGGTAGTTGACCCGGCTGGACGACGACGCGCTTTGGTCGACTCCACATCTACAATTCTCAAAATTGAGTCCGCTAACGTGCCACAACAATCCTCAATCTGGGATGTTGTTACGCCACGAACGTTTTTTGGATTGGCATTCCTTGTTGTCTTTTTGATTTCGCTCTTTGAGCTTCGCCGGAAACGGACACTTTGGCTAGTAGATGTAGTTTTACTCACATTGGATGGTCTGGCGGGTCTGGTGCTCTTTACAATGATATTTTCCCAACATCCCACGGTGAGCCTGAACTTCCAGATTCTATTGCTTAATCCATTGTCCCTTTTCTTTGTATATGGTGTGGTAAAGAAAGAGTTAAGCGCTCAATACCATCGGTACTGGAATGTGCTGTTGGTGTGCATTATTCTGTTTGTTATTGGGGGATTTTTCCAAGATTATGCAGAGGGAATCTATTTTTTGGCACTCTCTTTGCTTTTAAGAATTGGGATTAATAGACATATCGCTCAAAAAGCAACGACAAAAGCATGAGATATTTGGCCTTCATATTGGCAGCCCTTACATCGGCAGAGATGCAAGCCTTTGAGCTTGCACCCAGATTGGTTGTCAATATCACTATAGACCAATTACGCTCTGACTATGTAGAGGCATTCAACCCACTCTACACATCGGGTGGCTTCCGTCGCATTTTGCGTGATGGAATTATCTATGAAGATGCCGGATATCCTTTTATGCCCGTTGACAAGTCGTCAGCGCAAGCAACGATATCCACTGGAGCAACACCTTATTATAATGGGATTATTGCCTCGCGATGGCTTGATCGTGAGACGTTGCAGCCTGTTTTTTGTGTCAGCGATGAAAAATACGGCAATTCAGCCGCACGACTGAAGACTTCAACGGTTGGCGACGAGCTCAAGATGAGCACCGAAGGGAAAGCCATTGTCTATTCGTTCGCTGCTGATACCGAGTCGGCCATTATGTCGATAGGTCATGCCGCCGATGGTGCGTTCTGGTTCGACCACCACTATGGGTGGCGCGGATCATCCTATTACGGCACTATGCCACAGTGGCTTAAGACGCTAAACAATAAGGCATCATCGTCAAATCCAAATGATGACGTGGTGACCGCATCGCTTCAAGCCGTCTCTTCTGCAAGAATGGGACGGGATGATGTTCCCGATTTGCTTAGTGTGTCGTTGTCCGCCATCAAGCGTGATGGCGAGTCATTGACACATTGGCAGAATGAGATGGAGAGTGTCTATATGCAGTTGGACAATTCCTTGGAGCGGCTTATCAGTGGGATAGAGCTTCAGGTAAATCTCGATCAGGTGTTGTTTGTGCTCACTTCTACTGGCTACACAGATGAGGAGCAGGGAGATCTGTCCCGATACCGCATTCCAACAGGCACATTTTACATCAATAGAACAGCCAATCTACTCAACATCTATCTCGGAGCAATCTATGGCCAGGGCCGTTATGTCGAGCAGGTCTATGGCAATCAGATGTATCTGAACCAAAAGTTGGTGGAGCAGAAGCGTGTGGCCTTGAGCGAAATTCTCAGCCGTAGTCGCGAATTTTTGGTGCAAAATGCCGGCGTAGCAGACGTCTACACGAGTGACCGACTGTTGGACGGCAATAACGATATACTCCTTGTACGCAATGGCTACAATACAGGGTGCAGTGGAGACATTACCATTGAGGTTGCGCCAGGTTGGAAACTGCTCAATGAGGAGACAGGACAAACATATACTAGCCGCGCCAGCGTGATGCCGTTTCCTATCATTTTCTGGGGATCCGACATCAAGCCTCAGCGCATTAACAAACCTGTTACCGTCGATTGTATTGCTCCGACGATAGCTAAAGCTATACGTATTCGAGCACCCAACGCCTGCAATACCAGCCCTTTGTTCTGACATAGCAAGACGTTAAGACCAAGGGCGTAAGCCCACAACTTCCATTACTTTTATGTTTTGAGTCCAAAAGGACTCTCGGTAACTATCTTCTGGTGCTTGGGTTAAAACCCAATTGCAACGTGATAACAAGCAAATATCACTTTCATAAGGCATCAATCGAAAAGCCACTAGATGACAATGCTTGATATAGCGTATGAAGTCGGTAAATTTGAAGGGATAGTACCGTCGATAAATAAAAGAAAATATTTGGATAAAAGTGGGTTTGGCAGAATTTCAAGAGAAAAATAGTGGATGTTACTTTAGTCCTTAGAAAGTGGTCGATGAAAGAGGAAAGTTTGTTGGATTATACCTTACATGATGACAATTCCGATGACCTTACAACACCAAAATAGATACGAGACTATTGCTCTCAGATTCATAACAAATTCTCTTAATACATAAATAGCGTTAGATTCAATTAATTAACAATTCCGAATGCTTTACGAATATTTCTTCGTAATTTTGCAAAGGCATTGAAACAGAAACAAATAAATAACAATATATGAATATCAACAGTTTTCTAACATCATTGTTTGGCAACAAGTCGAGCCGTGATATGAAGTTGATTCAGCCACTGGTGGAGACCGTAAAAGAGGCCTATCCAGATATAGAAAAGCTGAGCAACGACGAGCTTCGTGCTAAGACCCAAGAGATAAAGACCTACGTTCAGGCTGCCGCCAAGCCATTCCAAGATAAGATTGAAGAGCTGAAGGCGCAGGTGGAAGAGACTCCCATCGATGAGCGCGAGCCTATTTTCATCGAGATCGACAAGCAGGACAAGGATATGCTTGAAGCTCTTGAGAAGGCACTCAATGATGTCATGCCCGTGGCTTACAGCATTGTGAAGGACACGGCACGCCGTTTCAAAGAGAATGCAGAGACCATAGTAACAGCTTCCGACTTCGATAGGGAATTGGCTGCCAACCCTGCCAATGACTTCGTTACTATAGATGGTGATAAGGCCATTTACCATAACGAGTGGACCGCAGGTGGTAACAAGATCAAATGGGACATGGTTCATTACGATGTTCAGATCTTCGGTGGTATCACTTTGCACCAAGGCAAAATTGCCGAGATGGCTACTGGTGAAGGTAAGACACTTGTGGCAACCTTCCCAGTGTTCCTCAATGCCCTCACAGGCAATGGTGTTCACATGGTGACCGTCAACGACTACTTGGCCAAGCGTGACTCCGAGTGGATGGGACCTATTTATGAGTTCCATGGTCTTTCAGTTGATTGTATCGACAAGCACCAGCCTAACTCTGAGGCTCGCCGCAAGGCTTATCAGGCCGATATTACTTTTGGTACCAACAACGAGTTCGGCTTCGACTACCTCCGTGATAACATGGCTCTGGCTCCAGATGACCTCGTACAGCGTCGCCATAACTATGCCATCGTCGATGAGGTCGACTCTGTGCTTATCGATGATGCTCGTACGCCACTTATCATCTCTGGTCCTATCCCAAAAGGTGACGACCAAATGTATGAGGAATTCCAACCATTAGTAGAGCGTCTCTATGAAGTGCAGCGTAAGCAAGCCACAGAGTTGTTGGCCGATGCACGTCAAAAGATCAACGACGGTCGTGAGAAGAATGACCAGAACTTACTTGATGACGGTTTCCTCAGTCTCTATCGCTCGTTCAAGGCGTTGCCTAAGAACAAGGCCTTGATCAAGTATCTTTCCGAGGATGGTATCAAGTCGGGTATGCAGAAAACCGAGACCATCTATATGGAGAACAACAACCGTTTGATGCCTAAGGCTGTAGAACCTCTCTACTTCGTTGTTGACGAGAAGCTCAACAGCGCTGATTTGACCGACAAGGGCACTGAATGGTTGTCTAGACAAGTGAAGGACAAGGACCTTTTTGTACTCCCTGACATTGCCTCACAGCTCTCTGCATTGGAGAATGAAACATCACTCAGCGACCAAGAACGTCTAGATACAAAAGACGATATGCTCAATAAGTATGCCGTACAGAGTGACCGTGTACATACATTGCAGCAATTGCTTAAAGCCTACACTATGTTCAACAAGGACGATGAGTATGTCGTCATGGATGGAGAGGTGAAGATTGTAGACGAGCAAACCGGCCGTATCATGGAAGGACGCCGTTGGAGTGACGGTCTGCATCAGGCCATTGAAGCCAAGGAGCATGTGAAGGTCGAGGCTGCTACGCAGACCTTTGCCACCATCACACTGCAGAACTATTTCCGTATGTACCACAAGTTGGCTGGTATGACCGGTACTGCAAGCACTGAGGCTGGTGAGTTCTGGGATATCTATAAACTTGATGTGGTTGAGATTCCAACTAACAAAGCAGTCACCCGTGACGATATGGAGGACCGCGTATATAAGACCAATCGCGAGAAGTACAAAGCCGTCATCGAGGAGATCGAGGCCATGCGCAATGCTGGTCGTCCGTGCCTTGTAGGTACCACTTCGGTCGAAATATCTGAGCTTCTCTCCAAGATGCTCACCATGCGCAAGACACCACACCAGGTGTTGAATGCAAAACTGCATCAGAAGGAGGCACAGATCGTTGCTGAGGCAGGTCGTTCAATCGACGGCCTTGGAGCTGTGACTATTGCCACCAACATGGCCGGACGTGGTACCGATATTAAGCTTTCGCCCGAGGTTAAGGCTGCAGGCGGTCTCGCTATCATTGGCACAACCCGCCACGAGAGCCGTCGCGTTGACCGCCAGTTGCGTGGTCGTGCCGGTCGTCAAGGTGACCCAGGTTCTTCTGTATTCTATGTTTCGTTGGAAGATGACTTGATGCGTAAGTTCGGTAGCGAGCGTATCGCTAAGGTCATGGACCGCCTCGGCTTTGAAGATGGCGAGCGTATCGAGAGTTCGATGATTTCGAAGAGTATCGAGCGCGCACAGAAGAAGGTTGAGGAGAATAACTTTGGTATCCGTAAGCACCTTCTCGAATACGATGACGTGATGAACAAGCAGCGTACCGTAATCTATGAGAAGCGTCGTCACGCACTCATGGGCGAGCGTATCGGCATGGACATTTCCAACGTGATCTGGGATCGTGTGGTTAAGATCGTCGAGGGCAACGACTACCAGGACGTGAAGGAATCTTTCTTCGAAATACTCTCCATGGAGGTTCCCTTTGATCAGGATGAGTATGAGAATGGTAATAAGCAGGAACTCGAGGAGCGCGCCTTCCAGAGTGCCATGGCTACTTTCAAGCGTAAGACAGAGCGTATCCAGAGCGATGCCTACCCTGTAATCAAGCAGGTTTACGAGACTCAAGGACAACAATATCAGTTTATCCTGGTGCCTATCACCGATGGTCGTCGCGTGGTTCAGCTACGTGCCAACCTCAAGGAGGCATACGAGACAGAGTGCAAGAACGTGGTGAAGG
>Ga0070399_1003637_pt1 | contig 13442 bp, 8 predicted proteins | sample BioMet4_FD_61217 | JGI IMG/M metagenome (GOLD analysis project Ga0070399, IMG submission 61217) | Microbial communities from bioreactor (seeded with sewage sludge) at LBNL, California, USA - Biofuel metagenome 4 (version 1) | ecosystem: Engineered > Bioreactor > Anaerobic > Unclassified ... | reverse complement strand
CAACTCATCGATGAGTTGACCCTCAATATTACTCTGGTAATAGCCAATCTCTACCTCAGGAATAGCACGGCGCAACTCCACAAGATAATTTTCCATCGTCTAGTGACCGTAGATGGTTGGCTCCCGGGTGCCCAAAAGGTTAAGATTGGGGCCGTTGATGATCATGATTTTCTTCATTTCCGTTTTGGCTTATCGTTGATTTCGAGTATCTTTGTAGCAAAGTTAGCGGAAAACGAACATATCACAAAGTAAATCAGCAATTAAATCTCGTACGTCCGTCGTCATATCCTGTTATCATGCCTAAACCACAAAATTTGTTGGTCGATATCGTTAAGCGTTATGAGCGATACCTCAAACTACAACGGAACTATTCGTCAAACACACTTGAGGCCTATCGTCATGACTTGGAGACATTGCTCGACTATCTTGACGAGCAACAAATGTCACCCTTGGAAGTGAAGCTCGAAGACCTTGAAAGCTTCGCTGCCTCACTCCACGAGCATGGTATAAGTGCGAAGTCACAGGCACGAATACTGAGTGGTGTACGCTCTTTTTATCGATTTTTGGAGCTTGACGGATATCTTGAGGTTGACCCTACGGAACTTTTGGAGTCACCTCATTTGCCAAAACATTTGCCCGAATATCTCACTACCGAGGAAGTGGACGAGTTGGAAGCAAGCATTGATCTTACGACCAATGAAGGTCATCGTAACCGCGCCATTATAGAGGTGTTCTTTTCATGTGGCTTGCGGGTATCTGAATTGACTAACCTGAAGCTTTCCGACCTTTTCCTCGATGAGCGGTTTATTCGTGTCTTTGGCAAAGGAAAGAAGGAGAGGTTAGTTCCTATTTCTGACAGGGCGATACATGAATTGGAGTTTTGGTTTGATGACAGAAGGCATTGGGATATTAAGCCAGGAGAAGAGGATTTTGTTTTCTTGAACCGTAGAGGCCATCACTTGACACGCACCATGATACTGATCATGATCAAGAAGCAGGGCGAAGCAGCAGGTATTCACAAGACCATCTCACCTCACACCTTGCGCCACTCTTTTGCCACTGCATTACTTCGGGGAGGTGCCGACCTGCGCGTCATACAAGCTTTGCTTGGCCATGCCGACATCGGCACAACCGAAATCTATACCCACTTGGATAACGAATCATTGCGACAGGAGATACTTATGTATCATCCTCGTAATATGAATTCCCACTAAGACGGCGTCAAGTATTCGTTTTATTTAACATTCTGGCTTCATTTATTATATCATATTTGCCACTATTTAGTCAAAGTTTCTTATCTTTGCCAGGATTAATAATAACACATAATACCAACTACCAGTTAATTATGAAATTTAAAAACTTTATTTTGGTCTTTATGCTAGTGCTCTCTGCTTCCGTGCAGGCACAGATGCCAGACATGACCATCCCCGTAGACACCGCCGTGCGAATGGGCAAACTCGACAACGGTTTGACTTATTTTATCCGTAACAACAACTGGCCGGAAAACCGAGCCAACTTTTACATTGCTCAGAAAGTAGGCTCCATCCAGGAAGAAGAGAGCCAGCGTGGACTTGCACACTTCTTGGAGCACATGGCTTTCAACGGTTCTGACAACTTCAAGGGCAACTCTCTCATCGAATGGTGTCGTGCGAACGGCATCGAGTTTGGTGGTGATTTGAATGCCTATACAAGCATTGACCAGACAGTGTACAACATCAATAACGTACCCACTAAGAACCAAGGCACGCTTGATAGCTGTATGCTCATTCTGCGTGATTGGTCCACTGGGCTCACCCTCGACCCAAAGGAGATTGAGAAGGAGCGTGGTGTGATCCATGAGGAATGGCGCATGCGTACATCGGCTAGCATGCGAATGTTGGAGCGTAACTTGCCCAAACTTTATCCAGGTTCTAAGTATGGCCTGCGTTTCCCTATTGGCCTGATGTCTGTGGTAGATAACTTCAAACCTAAGGAATTGGTGGATTATTATCACAAGTGGTATCATCCTTTGAATCAAGGTATCATTGTGGTTGGCGATGTAAATTTGGACCACACGGAGGCAATGATAAAGAAGCTTTTTGGTGGCATAAAGACGCCAGCAAATCCTACTCCTATCGTGGATGAATCCGTTCCTGATAATGCTCAGCCAATCATTATCATTGACAAGGATAAGGAGTATCAGCAGAGCGTCGTGGAATTGATGTTCAAGCATGATGTATTTCCCGACAGCATGAAGCAAACCTTGCCTTACCTCATCCAGAACTATGCCAAGAGTGCTATAATGAGTATGCTTAATGACCGCTTAAAGGAGGCAAGTCAGAAAGCAGACTGCCCATTTGTAGAAGCAAATGCTTCTGATGGCACATACATTTTCTCCAAGACGAAGGATGCTTTTGATCTTGCGGTTTCACCCAAAGACATGGGCAAGATTGCCGATGCTTTGAAGGCAGCGTCCATTGTGGTGCGTCAGGCTTTGGACCATGGTTTCACTGCAACAGAGTATCAGCGTTACAAGGATAGCTATGCCAGTTCTCTTGATAAGGCTTATTCCAATAAGGACAAGCGTTACACACAGCAGTTTTATGGTCAGATTGTGGGGTATTTCCTCAATAATGAGCCGATGCCCGATATCGAATATACCTACAAGATGATGAAGCAGATATCTCCGGTCATCCCCTTGGAGGCCATCAATCAGATATTACCCGCACTTGTAAGCAAGAACGACAGCAATCTAGTAATTCTCAACTTCAACAATGAGAAGGAAGGTAATGTTTATCCAACTGAAGCACAGTTGCTTGGTGCAGTACAAGAGGCTCGTGCTGCTAAGGTCGAAGCCTATGTGGATAATGTGAAGAATGAACCTCTAATGTCTACCCTCCCTACTCCAGGTAAGATTACAAAGGAGAAAAAGAGCAAGAAGTTCGACTATGATATCCTGACGCTGAGCAATGGTGTAACTGTTTTGCTTAAGAAGACCGACTACAAGAAAGATCAGGTGATCTTGTCAGGTCAAGGTGGCCAAGGCTCAAGCATGTACGGTAAGGCTGACTTTGCTAATCTTAATGTATTCAACAATGTGATTGAAGCTAGTGGTTTGTCACAGTTCTCAAACACAGAACTCAGGAAGGCACTTGCAGGAAAGATAGCAGGATCTAGCCTTTTAATGGATGGAAGAAGAATGAATATCAGCGGAAATTCTACACCTAAAGACGTAGAGACAATGCTGCAGCTGACCTATCTTAACTTCACAGATATCAAGAAGGATATGGATAGCTATAATAATGTTATCCAGCAATATAATGTCAATCTGAAGAATCGTGAACTGGACCCCGATATCGCCTTCTCTGACTCTGTTGGTGCAACCATTTATGATCACAACTGGCGCAGTGCCCCATTGTTACTGGATAATGTTAAGGACATCAATTATGACCGAATCCTGGAGATTGCCAAAGAACGTACAGCTAATGCTAATGGATGGGTGTTCGAGATTGTAGGTAATTTTGATACCGACTCAATTCGTCCACTTATCTGCCAGTATCTTGGAGCATTGCCATCTAAAGGTAAGAATGTGCCTTCCAAGAGAGACATGAAGCCTACACAGAAGAGCGTTAACAACACCTTCTATCGTAAGATGGAGACTCCAAAGGCTAATGCCATCATCTCATGGTTCAATCATAAGATGCCGTATTCTGTTGATAATGCTATCAAGGCTGACGTGACGGGACAGATACTTTCCATGATTTATTTGAAAAAGATACGTGAGGAGGCCAGTGCCGCCTACACGGTAGGAGCACAGGGAGTCTTTAGTAAATCTGATGATGGATTACAAATAGGTCAGATTGTAGCTTACTGCCCTATTAAGCCTGAGAAGAAGGACATTGGCCTGAAGATTATCGATGATGAGATTACAAAACTCTCTACTACATGCGAGAGTGAAATGCTTGACAAGATACAGAAGCTTCTTCTCAAGCAGTTTGATGATAGAACCAAGACCAATGGATACTGGAGTTCGTTGGTGATGAACAATTATGTAATGGGTCTTGACAACCATACGGCCTATAAGGATGTAGTGTCAAAGCTCACACCAATGGATATTTCTAAGTTTGTCAAGGATTATTTGAGTAGTTCCAATAAGGTGAGCATCATCATGTTGCCAAAAGAATAACCCTTATTACTTTCTATTAGAAGTCAATAAAGAATTTATTATCCCCCGTTATCGCAAGGTAACGGGGGATTCTTTGTTATTAATAGTTTATGCAGGATATCGATGATGTCCAGATGAAAGCCAGCGGCAAATTTATGAAAAGAGCACAATCAATAGTTTATTGATGGTACTTCAATCATGTTAACTAAAGGTGCAAATAATAAGACAACTTGTTAACCTGTATATCATACCTTCACAGATTAATATGTTAACCTTGATAAATCAGAAAAACACCATTTGACCTCAGTTTAAGTTAAAAACAATCAATAAATCCGTAAATTTGTGCCCATATTACTAAAGATGACGTATCTTTAATAAATAACTTTGAATTTGCTAACTATCAATAATTGATTAGAAAACAAAGAACATGAAGAAAACAATGACCCTAGCTTTGGTGATGTTGGTCACCATACTGGCAAATGCACAGATGCTCAATCCTGTGAAGTTCACTTCTCAACTCAAGACCAATAGCACGGCTGACGGTGAGATTATTTTCTCGGGCAAGATAGATAATGGATGGCACGTATATTCCACAGGCTTGGGTTCGGATGGACCGATATCTGCGACTTTCAATGTAAATAAGCTCGACGGCGTACAGCTTGTTGGGAAATTGAAGGCTTTGGGGCATGAGATTTCTGCCTATGATAAACTCTTTGGGATGAACCTTCGGTACTTCGAAGGTAGTGTTCAGTTTGTGCAAAAGGTGCGTTTCACCAAACCACAGTACAATATAGACGGCTATTTGGAATATGGTGCCTGCAACGATCAGAGTTGTCTTCCGCCTACAGCTGTGGACTTTAAAAAGTCGGGCAAGAGCCCTGCGGTAGCGGCAGAGAAGAATGCATCTGCTAACGGTGCAACTGCCGGTGATGCACTGACATCAGCTGCCACGGTAGCTTTGACACAGGCCAAGTCTGATTCTTTGGCAAAGTTGAGTGCTGACTCTGCGGCGGCAGTAGCAGCTACTGCTACAGCAAACATGTCTGCACAGGACAAGAGTTTGCTTTGGCAACCCATCGTCAAACAATTGCATCAGCAAGGAGGGACAAGTGATATCGCACACTATTCTCTTTGGTATATATTCCTGATGGGTTTAGTTGGTGGTTTATTAGCCCTTGTGATGCCTTGCATCTGGCCAATCATCCCAATGACAGTAAGTTTCTTCTTGAAACGCTCTAAGAATGACCGCAAGAAGGGCATACGAGATGCCATCACTTATGGTATTTCTATTGTCGTCATCTATCTTGCTTTAGGCATTGGCGTGACGGCAATCTTTGGCCCAAGCACGCTTAACTCTCTCTCGACAAATGCCGTTTTCAACATCTTCATCTTCCTATTGCTCGTAGTCTTTGCCGTGAGTTTCTTTGGATGGTTTGAGATAAAACTGCCAGATAGTTGGGCAAACAGCGTCGATTCCAAAGCTAGTAAGACTTCTGGTTTGCTCTCTATTTTCCTTATGGCATTCACGTTGGTGCTTGTCAGCTTCTCATGTACTGCGCCTATCGTTGGCTTGCTGCTTGTAGAAACAGTTACATCGGGTAATTGGGTTGCTCCTGCCTTGGGCATGTTGGGTTTTGCTTTGGCATTGGCTATACCGTTCTCGCTATTTGCCATGTTCCCCACATTGATGCAGAAGAGCCCTAAGAGTGGTTCTTGGATGACACAAATCAAAGTGGTTCTTGGCTTCGTGGAGTTGGCTTTTGCCCTCAAATTCTTCTCGGTGGCTGACCTTGCCTATGGCTGGCATCTCTTAGATCGCGAAGTTTTCCTATCTCTTTGGATTGTCATCTTTGTAGCATTGGGAGCTTATCTTGTCGGCTGGTTGAAGTTTCAGGAAGACGAAGTGGGTGGCGACTTAAACAAACCTATGCCTGTTCCGGCGATCATGTTGGGTCTAGCCTCTTTTGCTTTCGCCATCTACATGGTACCAGGTCTTTGGGGTGCTCCCTGCAAGGCCGTCTCGGCATTTGCTCCACCCATCAACACACAGGACTTTAACCTCAACACTAAGGTCGTAGAGGCACATTATACAGACTATGAGGCTGGCATGGCCGCGGCCAAGGCACAAGGCAAACCCGTGCTCATTGACTTCACTGGGTTTGGGTGTGTGAACTGTCGCAAGATGGAAGCATCCGTGTGGACTGATCCACAAGTGGCTAGCAAACTGGAGAAAGACTATGTGCTGATATCTCTGTTTGTTGATGATAAGACTAAGTTGCCAGAGCCGATAGAGGTTCAGGTGAATGGCCAAACGCGTACACTACGCACCATTGGCGACAAGTGGAGTTATCTGCAGAGTTACAAGTTCGGTGCCAACGCACAGCCATTCTATGTGGCTCTTGATGACAATGGCCAGCCACTCACTGGATCCTATGGCTATAAGGAGGACGTTCCGGCCTATCTAGAGTTCCTTAACAAGGGCTTAAAAAGCTATAGGAAATAATTATGACAACTTCTCCCCTGACTCTTTCCGGGAGAGCTGGGGAGGTTGTATCGACCTACTAAACTTTGTGAAACATGTTGGACTCGGTTAAGAGAGCACAAATCATTGCACTTATCAATCAGGAAGTAGTGCCTGCCGTGGGCTGTACAGAGCCAATGGCCGTAGCCCTATGCACCGCACGTGCCACCGAACTGCTTGGGGCGCGCCCTGAAAAAATCACTGCATACCTTAGTGCAAATATCATTAAGAATGCCATGGGTGTGGGTATCCCCGGCACAGGCATGATAGGTTTACCCATTGCTATTGCTCTCGGTGCGCTCGTTGGCAAGAGTAAGTATGAATTAGAAGTCATCAAAGACCTTACCCCAGAAGCCTTGGAGGAGGGGAAGGCATATATTAAAAATGGTAAACGCATTGAGATCAAACTCAAGAACGGTATTGCTGAAAAACTATATATCGAAGTTACCAGCGAATTGGATGGTCATAAGGCAACTGCGATTATCGCCGATGGTCATACCAACTTTGTCTATGAGGAATTTGATGGCAAGGTGTTGAAGGATACTCGCAAACCGGAGGGTGAATCTGACGAGGAACAAACCATTAATCTCGATTTGCACACCGTGTGGGATTTTGCAACTACGTCACCGGTGGAAGAAATTAGATTTATACTCAAGACACGCGACCTAAACATGAGTGCAGCCCAAGAAAGTCGCAAGGGTAACTACGGACACTGCCTTGGGAAGACTATTAGCCGACCGCTAAGCCATGGTATTTTTGGCAAGACGATATTCTCAGAAATCATATCAGAAACAGCTCTGGCTTGTGATGCAAGGATGGGCGGTGCAATGATTCCGGTGATGTCCAACTCTGGTTCAGGTAATCAAGGCATCTGTGCCACCAATCCAGTGGCTGTCTATGCTAGGGAAAACGATAATACCGAAGAAGAACTCATACGGGCTTTGACCCTATCTCATCTTACCGCCATCTATATCAAGCAGAGCCTTGGTAAGTTGAGTGCTCTGTGTGGTTGTGTGGTTGCAGGAATAGGGTCTAGCTGTGGCATTGTCTATCTCATGGGTGGAGACTACCAGAGGGTGTGCTATGCGGTCCAGAATATGATTGCAAACCTCACTGGAATGATTTGTGACGGAGCTAAGCCGAGTTGTTCTATTAAGATCTGCTCTGGTGTTTCGTCAGCTCTTCTTTCTGCATTGTTGAGTATGGAAGGAGAACATGTTACGGCTGCTGAAGGTATCATAGACGAGGATGTGGATCGAAGCATACGTAATTTGACAAGTATCGGCAAGGAGGCTATGTGCCCCACGGATGATATGGTGCTTGATATTATGACGCATAAGATATGCTAGCCAATTAAGCATCGCTTTTATATATTAGATATCAGGGCCTTAGCAGTATAGCTATAAGGCCCTTTTTTGTGTAAAGTTGTAAACTTTCATATATGTAGCACTTATCTTTTTTGGATAAATATTATTGTTTCAGAAAATAGAAAGTTTTCCACTTTCTATTTGTATGTAATTGTATTACAGAGAATTGACATACTTTAACATGATAAAAGTTGTCCAAAACAATAAACCATTTGCTTTATATCGTATCTTTGCAAGTACAATTAAGGAAAATAAAAACACCTTTATACCTACCGTTATATAGCATGGAATCAGCCCAATTTACAATCACCAAGAGAGACGGAAAGAAAGAAAAGTTTTCTCTCGACAAAATCATGAACGCTATAATCAAAGCGTTCCAGTCTGTTAACGAGCCAGTAGATCTTGGCGTCATCAGTAAAGTTTTAGCCCATTTGGATATCCACGAAGGCATTAAGGTGGAAGACATCCAGAACCGGGTGGAGGAAAGTCTGATGCGTGAAGGTTTCTACAAGGTGGCCAAATCATTTATCATCTATCGTCAGAGCCATCAGGAAGATCGTGAGACGGCTGCCAAACTAAACTTTCTTGCAGACTATATGGAAGCAACCAATGCTGCTTCTGGTTCCAAGTTTGATGCAAACGCAAACGTAGAACATAAGAATATTGCTACCCTTATTGGTGAGTTGCCTAAGAGTAACTTTATCCGTCTCAATCGCAGATTGCTTACGGATCGCATCAAAAAGATGTATGGAAAGGAGCTCGCTGATAAGTATCTAGATCTGTTGACCAACCATTTCATCTATAAGAACGATGAGACCTCACTGGCAAACTACTGTGCCAGCATCACCATGTATCCATGGCTCATCGGAGGAACTACGTCGATAGGTGGCAATTCTTCCGCTCCAACCAACCTTAAGTCATATTGTGGAGGCTTCATCAATATGGTTTTCATGGTGAGCTCGATGCTCAGCGGTGCTTGTGCCACTCCCGAATTTCTGATGTATATGAACTACTTCATTCAGAAGGAATATGGCAAAGACTATTGGCAGCATGCTGATGATGTGGTCGACTTGAGCTTGAAAAAACGTACTATCGATAAGATAATTACCGACTGTTTCGAGCAAGTGGTCTATAGTATCAACCAGCCTACAGGTGCGAGAAACTATCAGGCGGTGTTCTGGAATATTTCATATTATGACCGATTCTATTTCGAGAGTCTCTTTGGCAACTTCTTCTTCCCTGATGGTTCGCAACCCGACTGGGGCGGACTAAACTGGTTGCAGAAGCGGTTTATGAAATGGTTCAATGGCGAGCGCACGAAGACCATGCTTACTTTCCCCGTGGAAACGATGGCACTTCTTACCGAAGGTGGCGAATGCAAGGATGAAGAGTATGGCAATTTTACGGCGGAAATGTATTCAGAAGGCCACTCTTTCTTTACTTATATGAGCGACAATGCCGACTCTCTAAGCTCTTGTTGCCGTCTGAGAAATGAGATCCAGGACAACGGTTTCTCTTATACCCTTGGTGCAGGAGGAGTGAGCACAGGGTCAAAGAGCGTGCTTACAATAAACCTCAATCGCACTATTCAGTATGCGGTAAACCATAATCTTGACTACTTGGAATATCTGAGTCAGGTCGTTGACCTTTGCCACAAGGTGCAATCAGCTTACAACGAGAACCTGAAGGAGTTGCAGAGCAAGGGCATGTTGCCTCTTTTCGATGCAGGTTATATCAATATTAGTCGCCAATATCTGACGATAGGTGTCAACGGATTGGTAGAGGCAGCAGAGTTTATGGGATTGCAAATCAGTCCTAACGACAATTATTTGAACTTCGTGCAAAAGGTGCTTGGCGTAGTGGAGCACTACAATAAGAAGTATCGCACCAAGGAACTGATGTTCAATTGCGAGATGATCCCTGCCGAGAATGTTGGAGTGAAACATGCCAAATGGGATCGTGAGGATGGTTATTTTGTACCACGTGAATGTTACAACTCTTATTTTTATGTCGTTGAGGATGACTCTCTTAACATCATAGATAAGTTCCGTTTGCATGGCACGCCATATATCGAGCACCTCACTGGTGGGTCGGCCCTACACATGAACCTTGAGGAACATCTGAGCAAGGATCAGTATCAACAACTCCTTAGAGTGGCGGCCAACGAGGGATGTAACTACTTTACGTTTAACATTCCTAACACTATCTGCAACGATTGTGGCCATATCGACAAGCGATACCTCAAGGAATGCCCTGTGTGCCATAGCAAAAACGTGGACTATATGACACGTATCATCGGTTATCTGAAGCGTATCAGCAACTTCTCTGCGGCCAGGCAACAAGAGGCTACCCGTCGATTCTACTACATGCCGGTGGAAAAAGAGATTGACAAGGAAATGCTTGTGGATGCCGGAAAAGCGTAGACGTGCATGCTGAAATATGTTAATACGGGCGTGGTCTTTCAGGAAATCCCTGATGAGACCACGCTTTCGGTCAATATATCGGGTTGTCCAAACCATTGTCCTGGGTGTCATAGTGCATATCTTTGGCAAGATATCGGTGATGTTTTGGACGAGCAGGCCATAGACAAAATGGTGAATTGTTTTGGGCAAAGCATTACTTGCATCTGCCTAATGGGTGGCGATAATGATGTTGTGGAAGTCCAAAGATTGGCTGATTATATTCATCATAAGTATGGTGATGCTTATAGGGTAGGGTGGTATAGCGGACGTATTCGACTGCCGAAGTCTTTCGAGCGTCAAAAGTTCGACTATATCAAGTTAGGGCCTTATATTGCCCATCTTGGCCCGCTCAACAATCCGAAGACCAATCAAAGACTTTATCGACGCGTTGAGGACGGATCGTTTGAGGATATTACGCATCGCTTTTGGCGTAATACAATCTGATAATCGCTATTTCTTCGATTGACAATACAATCTTATATTGTCACAACTTCAAACGAGGAAACAAACGAATATAGATACCAGCAGCACTTTGCTTGGAAAAGCAAAGTGCTGTTGGAATGATAAGATTAATTACTAAAGGTTATCTTGGAATTGTCTATAGTAATTATCCAATGATGCGCTCGATGTCTGAAATGTTGTTGTCGAAGGGGCCGCTGTGCTCCAATTTGAGCGTGCACATAGCGGCGGCGAACTTGCCGGATTCCTCATACCCCATGCCTTGTAGACGACAATAAAGATAGCCGGTGGAGTAGGTGTCTCCGCATCCGGTTGCATCAACGACCTTCTTGGGTGTGTATGCGGGAATCTCAAAGAACTTGTTATCGGCATAGATGAGTGAGCCGTAATCGCCAAAAGTAATGACTACCTCACGGACACCAAGATCGGCAAGTTGTCGGGCAACGGTGCGAGGATCGTCGGAATTGGCGATCACACGCATCTCGTGCTCGTTGAGTTTAAGGATGTCGGTGTAGGCAAGTACTGCTTCCTTGTCTTTCCAGTCAATGGCATGAACCTGTTCGCCCACAACCTCGCGAAGATAGCCCTGGGCGTCAATGCTGATTCTACCCTTCGTTGACAAATATTTCACTACCTCAGGTGCAAAGTCGTCACTAAGAAGAGTGCCCAAATGAAACACTTTGGCTTCCAATGGTCGCATCTCGTCCAATGTGAACGGGTCAGCCTTGGCAAGCACACGCTGGGTACGTGCATTGGTATCAATGCCATATCGGTTCTCGAAATACACCGTATGGCGGCTCTCGTAGCATCTCACGTCGATGTCTCTCTGGCGGAGTTTCTCCACTTCGGGCATCTGGCCCTGGCCAACTTTGGTCACCAATTCGTAGTTTACGTTATGTGGGAGTTGGCTCATGCCTCGCGACATATAGAATGACGTTCCTCCGTCCATGTACACTTCGCTCTGTGGCGTTATGATTTTGTCACGGGTGATGTGCCCGATGCAGCATAAATCCTTCATCATCTTGTTCAAATAAGAATGCAAAGTTAGCGAATTATTACAATATGACGACAAAATGATGACTTAATGACTAATAAATAATCCCAAGATGCTGATGGTTCCAACCTTACTATCTTGTGCTATTATCCTAATAACAAGTCTCTTGATCCTTTGTGATTACTTCTTATTCCCATATATGTTGAATTACTACTCTTATATGGTTTGATACAAAACCTCTACATATTGTCTTTGGCTAAACTTTTCTGACAAAAGTTTGTGGTTTCCGATTTTTCCTCGTAACTTTGCACTCACAATTCTCATGGAAGTGTAGCGCGCTCATTTTATGAGTACCGTCCATGCCCAGATGGCGGAATCGGTAGACGCGCTGGTCTCAAACACCAGTGGAGCAATCCATCCCGGTTCGATCCCGGGTCTGGGTACTTTATAAGAAAAGGAAGTGGCTGAATATCAATTAGATACAGTTGCTTCCTTTCTTTTTGGTGCAACATTGGTGCAACATTTCGGAAAATATCTATATTTAGCTAATGTTGAGGCTCTATTTTCAGCCCTTTTCATGGTACGAAAAAAGGACTAACCAAATTTGGATAGCCCTCTATATAGGTTCTGCTGATGGTCATTACTTTCTTGCCAGTTTTTCCAGTGCATCAAAGGTAAGCACTATTCCAGCCACTTCAACTTCATTGATTAACTTGATTTTGGTGCGAGCCTTCCCATTTCGGCTTGATACACTAAACTCCAACCTTGAATCTGTCAGCCTTCCAGCCTGCAACATGGTTTCAAGTTCTTCCACCTTACTTTTTTCGTAGTTTTTCATTCTATTTCTTTCTATTTTAGATTTAATCATCCAGTCCATTTTCTGCCAATAGTTGCTGATACTGTATATTGTCCAGTATCTCAATAGGCTTAAACAATACATCATTGTTCAAAGGGTCTTGTACTTCGGTTGCTTGTTTTCGCAGCACAGCCTTGGCATCCGTAGCACCCACTGGGGAACTCTCCACCTTGGCTATTACCAACATTGCAGCCTTCAACTTCATTGCATCATTATCCGACCGCAAAACATCCTTTACGGCTTGAAGTGCATCCTGATAGAGTGCTGTCAGTCCATTCCGAAGGTTCTGTGTGGCTTCTTTCTTCTGAATATTAAAGAAACATTGGAAGGTTACTTTCTGCTGCCACTGATAGATGGTAGTACGATTCACATTCAGGGATTCAGCTACCAATGTAACACTATCACCATTTGCCAGCATGATAGCTGCCTTTTCCTGAATCGGACTTAAACCACTCTTGAAGGGTGCTTCCTTGATAGGTGTTGATTCTGTTGTTTTCTGTTTGTTCTTGTTCATATTCTTATCTATTGCTGTCCGATAAAACCAAAAGATTGACAGTATGAGGGCAAGTAAATGATATTGACACGGTTGCCACAGTAAAAAAAAGGGAAGTCCACTGACCTCCCCAAAGAGTTTGTACT
>Ga0070399_1003629_pt1 | contig 13456 bp, 12 predicted proteins | sample BioMet4_FD_61217 | JGI IMG/M metagenome (GOLD analysis project Ga0070399, IMG submission 61217) | Microbial communities from bioreactor (seeded with sewage sludge) at LBNL, California, USA - Biofuel metagenome 4 (version 1) | ecosystem: Engineered > Bioreactor > Anaerobic > Unclassified ... | reverse complement strand
CCTTCGACACCGAGGTTTTTCGTTCCAACAGGGGCGGGTCCCATCGTCAAGAGCCCCTTACCATTGGCATTTTCAAAAGCGCTGGCGATCCAGGAAACGTGCTGCTCCGCGTTGGTGATCAGGATCCCGGTTTTGCCTTCATAAAACTTATCGCGGTCCTGCGAATTGTTGTTGGTGGCAAACTGCGGATCGATGTAGCCTTTGGCATACATCGCGTTGATCCAGGCCAAATACTTTTTATACTTGGGGCTGAGAAGCATATACTCGGCCTGACCTGCGCTGTCGATGTCATAATCAGGGGTCACGCCGAAAGCGTGATAAAGAGGATTCTGGTAGAAAGCCTTGCCAAAAGGGCTCAAACCATAGGTATCCGCTTTCCCATCCTGATCGGGGTCATTTTCGGTGAAGAGTCGCAAGACATCTTGAAATTCTTCGATTGTGGATGGCGTTTTGGCGATTTTCACTCCGTTTACTTCCGTAAAATAGCCGACGTTGATAAGCCAATCGGTCCGATAATAAATTCCCCAGCCCGAGTTGGAGGTGAAATAAGGAATCAAAGTGTGCTTGCCATCGCCGAAAGTCAGGTTTTTAAACTGGTCGCTATGCAGAATGGTCTCGATGTAGGGATATTCCCCGGGCTTTTCCGCCAGCAAATCGTCGATGTTCCAAACGATGTCCTGATTGACCCAGTTATTGTAGGCATTGCCAGCGCTCGTTGGGACCGCGAAAATAAGGTCGGGGATGTCGCCGGTGTTAATCATCGGATTGAGGGTGGTGTAATAATCGCTGTTGTGGGCCGCGCCTTCAATCTGCATCTCGACTTGGGCGTCTTCTTCGATTTTTTTCCAAATCGAATCTTTTTTCCTTCCTTCGTACTCATTGCCGCCATTCATGAAGATCGTCAGGCTCGTTTTGAGCGATGAGGAAGTTGAAGTCCCTCCTTTTTGACACGAGGTGAGAACACCCGAGAGGCTTAACGCCCCAATTGCGAATAAAACCGCGAACACTTTTTTGGACATAATTCCCTCCTTAAGCAATTTTTGCATTGCGCAAAAACGCCTTTTTAAATGAAATAGAATCGACGGCGACGGCGATATGAGAATAAGCGCAGCAAGCGCCATCTTCCTTTTTGTAGGTGACCCACAAAAGATCTTCGAGCGGAAGGGTGAGGCCTCGGCTATAGGTTCCTTCCGTTTCAACGAAAACGTGACGGTCTTCATAGGAGCAAATATCCGGATGCGAAACCGAATAAAGGGCCAAGGGATCATGAAGAACAATCTTCCGTGAGGTGGCCTTTTTCCACAATTGAACGCAGGCGGTACGATACGAATCGATCGGATTTCCGTCATCGGAAAGGAGCTCTTGCTCCTCTTGGCGGTCCATCTCCGTCAATTTGGTGATATCCGACCCCAAACAGGTGAGATGGAGCGGGCTCGAAAAGACTTTTTTTGCCGCAGCATAGTCGCATTCGATATTCCATTCGCGCGACAGTTTGCTGTAGCAACCGCCCATCATGACGATCGGGGTGGCGAGCAAAGCGTCTGGTTCGAGTTCGAGTGCCTTGGCAATATTGGTTAATGGCGCGAGGCAGACAATGGTCAAATCAGCCCCATATTTCTTCGCCATTGCATTAAGAAAGCGCGGGGCGCTCAAACCCCGGCAGCCTTCCTCCTCGTTAAGCGGAGCGTAAACGGGATCGAGCAAATCGGGGGTAAACTGGGAAAAGGATGCGGTGACGTCCGAGGAATGGAGCCCCTTTACCGGAAGGCCGATTCCCGCGTAGACCGGAATGTTTTTCTGCGAAGAAAGGAGAATGGCCTTTCGGGCTTCCCGCGCCCGAAGATTGGTGTTCAAAAAACTGGTCGTCACACCTAGAATCTCATAATCCTCGGAACTCAAGGCGTAGACAAGGGCCAGCAAATCATCGATATCGTCCCCGATGTCGGTATCGATAATGATTTTTTTGACTTTTCCCATTGTTTTTATCCCTTCACTGAGCCCAAAAGCACGCCTTTCACAAAGTATTTCTGCGCAAACGGATAGACGAGGATAATCGGCAAAATCGAGATGACGATAGCGGCCATTTTGACGCTGTCGGCCATTGCCATGATATCGGGATCAACCACCCCTTGGCCCGCGCTGGTAGTGATCAAGATATTGCGCAAGAACTGCTGGATCATCCACAAGTCTTTGCTGTTTTGCATATAGAGCACACCCGTCATCCAGTCGTTCCATTTGTCTACTCCAGCCCAAAGGGCGATCGTGGCGATGATCGGCCCCGAAAGCGGGATGACAATCTGGAAGACAATCCGGGCTTCGCTCGCCCCGTCAATCCGGGCGCTTTCGAAGATTTCGTTGGGGATACTGGAGATGAAATTCTTGACGATAATGACATAGAAGGGATTGACTAAGCCCACAAAGAGATAAACCAAGACGTTGTTGAACAGGCCAAATTGCTTAATCATCAGATAATAAGGGATAAGCCCACCGCTAAACAGCATAGAAATCAGTAAGAACACCCCGATGAATTTCTTGCCTTTTAAATCCCGTTTGGTTAAAGGGTAAGCCGAAAGGACGGTGACGAGAACGGAGAGGGCGGAATAGACAAGCGTCACGCCGACCGAGAGGAAAAAGGATCGGACGAGTCCGTTGTTTGAGAAGACGATCGCGTAGCTTTCGAAAGAGAGCTTCGTCACAACGCTGCCGCTGCTGGCGTCTTGAACGATGAGCGAGGTCTTCACAACGTAATAAAAGGGATAAAGGCACACGAGAAAAAGCGCGGCGAAAAAAAGATAATTGAGGAGATTGAAGACAACATCGCCAGCGCTGGAACCATAATATTTTTTCCAAAAGTTTTTCTTTTTGCACCCGCCGAGGGAACGATTGATTTTGTTCACCATAATCCATCCCCTCCAATTTTCTTGATGATCTTATTGGCAAAAAGAACAAGGATCAGGCTGACGAGGGAATCAAAGAGGCCCATCGCGGTCGCGATGTCATAGGATCCATCGGTGATGCCGATTCGGAACAGATAGGTTTCAATGATATCGGCCTTGCCCAAAACGGTATCGTTGTACATATTGAAAATCTGATCGAAGCCCCCGTGAATGATACCGGAGGCCGTCAAGATAAGGTTCACGCTGATGGCGGGGACAAGTCCGGGCAAGGTGACGTGGATCATTTTTTGGAAACGGCCAGCCCCATCGATCGAAGCGGCTTCGTAGAGATCGCCCGAAATGGCCGATAAAGCAGCGAAGTAGATGATGGTCGACCAGCCCGCTTCCTTCCAAATATCGCTGATAACCACCATCGTGAGGAACAAATCATCGTCGGTGAAGAAGGACACTTCATGCCCAAACAGAGCGGTCATAATGTTTTGAAATCCGCCTTTTGAAGCGGTCATCGAAGTCAAGATGCCCGAAATCACAACCCAAGAGATAAAATGGGGAAGGTAAGAAACAACCTGGAAACCCTTCGAAACAGCCTTGCTCCTCATCTCATTGAGGAGAACCGTCAGCAAGATCGGAACCGGGAAGCCAAAGAGGATCCGTAAGCCAGAAATGCGAAGCGTGTTCGTCAGTTTGTTCAAGAAATCCCCGTCGGAAAAAAGAGTGACGAAGTGCTTGAACAAATCCAGATGGCCATCGGTTGTGGCCCAAGGGCTGCCCCAAATACCGCCTAAGATCTTCCAATCTTTGAACGCCACCACGATTCCGAGCATCGGGTAATAACTTGAGATGAGAAGATAAACGACCATAGGAAGAAGCATGGCGTAGAGAACCCAATTGTTTTGCCAATAGGCCTTATTGCGCGCATGCTTCCGGCTCTGAGCGATACTGTTTGTTTCACTGATGACACGAATCATGAAATCTCCTAAATGAGAACGAAAGGATTAAGCTTTTTTGTGCTTGTGGGCACGAAGGATGAAGAAGGTGACCAAACCAAGGGCGACCACCGCGGTGGCCGAGCCACCGACGACTCCCCAAAGAAGACCAGGATTATCGGTTGACTGGGGATGTTTCTCAACCTTGTTCACGGTGGCTTTGAAACTCGTCACAAGAGAATTGACTGCGCTTTTGCTCGTGGCAGAGGCAATCGCTTTTTTTGCAGCCTGATAAAGTTTGACAATCGCGGCCCAGTCTTCCGGGGTATAGTCGCTTTCCTTTAAGGCAGAGAAGAAGGCATCCAACTCTTCGGTTTTTTGGCTCTTGTAGGCATCGAGTTCTTCTTGCTCTTCGGCCAAGGTTGGAATCGCATCGATATCGGATAAGGCTTTCGCGGAAATCGATTTGACCGTATCGCCATCCTGGGCCTCGTCAATCGCCGATAACGCTTCGTTTTCAATGTTGCTGATTTGAGCCCAGTTGTCCAAAGAATAGTCATTTTGGCTCAGACCCGCAATCAAATCGGTGATTTTCTTCTTTTCACTTGTTTTGAGGGTTTCCAAATCGCGGATGGCCTGGAAGTTCGGAAGAGCGTCGGCATCGTAAGTGGCGGTCGAGAAATGATAGGTTGGCGCAAGGTTGACCGAATACCAATTGCCATCGATGGTGTAATAGTCCAGATACAAAGACTGGCCCGCATTTAGAGAGACCACCACTCCAAAGTCATTGGCCTTGCTCCCCGTCGTGATCGGGTATGTTTTCAAGATTACTTTCGTCCCATCCGTGTCGACGGCATAGTAGCGGACGACCGAATTCGTGGCTGACCAAGCATCGGCCCAAATAGCAGTGTGGGTAATGCTGATTTCCTGCTTTTCTTTGGCCGTGACCTTGATGATCGCGTCATCGCCGTCACTGCACTGGAATTGCCATCTTTGGAAACCAACGCGCTTCTGCTCGCTATCCCACAGAGCATCTGCGGCAGTTCCGCTTCCATCGCCCTCGTGGTAGGCGAATTTTTCCATTCGTTTCATCGAGCCGTGATAGAAGCCGATGCTAGCCAAAGGATAATCCACGTCATTATAAGAATTGTTGATGCAGTCCGTGATGGCGTCCCACATGTTCTCGCTGTCGCTGCTCAAATGCATCTGGGAATTGCGAGCCGCTTCATCGTAAGCCGCCGTGTCGGAAGCGAAAGTCGGAATCACGTTGATGTTCCGCTCATTGGCAATCGTGCTGCCAAAGACGTAATAGGCAACGTCCCCGCTCTTGAGCATCAGGCTGCCGCCAAAGGCGTCGGTCGCTTGCGGCAAACTATCGACATCCCTCGTCCACTGTTTATAAAGATTCGATCCGCTCTTCATGTAAAGCCCGAAATAGATACCGGTATCAGCATCGATCCATCCTTCGGTGATCTCCGGATGGGCGATCGTCAGTTTCATATCGCTGGTCGCCGTGATTCGGATGATTGGAGAGGACGAAAGTGTCGTCTTGAGCCTCCAGCCTTCGACTGCCGCCATATCCGCTCCGCCAAAAGAGCCGTCCTTTGAAAGAAGACTGGTTTGATCGGAAGAGGAATAAGTGTAAGAAGTAAACTTGGCCACAGCGTTGGAGGAAACGTTGCCCTGATAAATACCAGCCGCCATGTCTTTCAAAGCCAAATCATCGCCGTTCGCTTTAACGACTTCCCCAGCCAAGGTGTTTAAATCGACCGTTGTTGAAGTGGAATAATCGGGTACCGGCTCTGAAGAGGAAGAAGAGCTCGTCGGAGTTGAGGAACTGCTGGCTTGTCCGGCTTTCTTGGTGAAAAGAAAAGAGGGCAGATCCTGCATATTCCGCCAAGGCGTCCATTGGAAAATAAACTGATAATAGAGGGTTTCGCCGCTCACTAGGTCGTAATCACCGCCGAAATCAATTAAAGCAGTGCTGGAGGACAATTCGATATCTTTGATCGTCGAAACTACGCCGCCAACAGCTTTTTTGTAGATGCCTAAATGGGCCGGATCAAGCCAGCCGCCATTCGCGGTTTTGGTGATCGTAACGGTAAGATCGGTTTTGGCGGTGATGGCGGCAATAACGCCATCGTTGTTTTGCGAATTCAGCTTCCACTGAACGCAATTCGCATTGTCGGTGTCCGCTCCCAATGAGCCAGTCCACGCCCCTGCATCCGCCACGTAAGTAGTAAACGCGTTAATGGTGCCAGCACTGGCGTCGCCGTGCACCACTTGATAATCAGCGAGTTGCCCGCCAGTATAGGCGGCCCCAGCATTGATGGCAGTCCGGATAATCATATCGGCATAACTAGCGCTTTCACTGTCAACCAAAGAACCATTTGCTCGAAGAAGTTTCGGGCTAAAACCGATCGCGGAACCGGCGATGATAGATGCAGCCAAACCGAGAATGAGTTTTTTCATAAAAGCCTCCAGTGCTCTTTCATTCGCGAAAACATTCTTATGAAAACGCTTCCATTAAGCAATAGGAATTGCACAAATAGTTCTTTTTTAAATATCAAAAGCAATAAAATGTACGTTTTTTGATATTTTTGAGAAAACAAAAAGCATTGCACGTAATGCCTCTTTCTTTTTGAGTTCCCTCAGTGAAAAAAACATAAGAAAAGTCGAATTAACGTAAATATTTTTGGCTAATTTATCTCCGAAAAAACAAAAAGAACTTAAGTATTTTTTTGATTTTAGATGAAAATTAACGGATTTTCTTTTTTGACGAGCCTAAGCGAGTCATTTTGGTTATCTTCAGGGGCCAAGCGGATGGATTTTTCGCTTTTCTTTTCTTTTCGCTGGGCGATGAACCTCGTTGGATTTCCCTTGCAAATGGGAATAATAAACCTGATTATTTATATAACGTTTTAAAAGCCCGATATCAACTTTCGGCTTTTTGGAGATCCCTCTATGTTTGACGCAGAATTGAAGTTTGTCGTTTCCCATGACCACGAAAAGGCCTATTCGGTTAACAGCCATCAGCACCCTTTCTATGAACTTGTTTTCTATAAGAAAGGAAGCGGAACGACCACAATCGGCGGTAAGCAATATGCTTTTTCTTCCAATACCTTCTCTTTGATTGAACCCAACGTCATCCATAATGAGGAAGCGCCAGGTCCGGTCGATTTAATGTATATCGGTTTCACTTTGCTCGCTGGCGAAGTCAGTTTTAAGAATGGCATCTACGATGAATCAAAGTTCCATGTCCTTGCCAATATGGAAGAGATTCAACGCGAAATGGAGCTGAAAGAGCCCTATTACGAGAGAATGTTAAACCTCGACGTCGAACGCATCATCATCAGTCTTGAAAGAGGCACGGCTAAAATTGAAGAGGATAAACGCGATCCTTTCGAATATGTCGAGTCTTTCATTAAATTGAACTGCATGAAGAGATTGAAGGTCGACCTCATCGCCAAAACATTCGGCTTCTCCTACGACTATTTTCGCCGAGCCTTCAAGCAGCGTTATGGGATCCCCATCAAAGAATACATCACCAAAGAAAAAATGAGCTGCGCCATGGATTTTTTAAAAAACACGAACTTTTCGATCAAGCAAATCGCCGATATGACCGGTTTCGCTTCAGCCAGTCACTTTATCGTCGAGTTTAAAAAGCAGACGGGCGAAACCCCTCACGAATTTGTTGAGGAGCATCGCCACAAGGACAACTTCAAAGAAATAGCCCATTACTGATCGTGTTTGGCATCGGTTTCAGGGTTTATCTGGCATTCTTCTTTTGAGCGACACCCGCTCAAAAAAGAACTCTGTTTTCTAGTTTGATCCAAAATTCGGTGCAGACCCCTCGATTGGATAAGTCCTTTCAAACGGCGAAAGCGTCAAGAGACTAATTGGCTGATGGCACCATGCTTGATGTTTTTCGTTCTTGCCCCGTTCTTCTTGCTCCGTTTAGTCGCAAGCTTCGCCGGCGACATTGATGAGTTCCTCATTGGAGAGCTTGCCCTCTTCAGGGTGGAGACCGGCGAAGGAACAATCGGCGTCAGAGTCGGAAAGGACGATCCCTTTCTGATGCGACATCAAGGTGAGTTCCTTGGCGAATTCTGCCTTCGCGGCTAGCTTCTAATCCATAGAAAATATCATGTTTTTTGAGTTCGTCTTTTTCTATTTAGGTGATTCTATCATTCATTTTCTTCTCGCTTTTGAACTTGAGGCCAAGCCCCGTCCTCACCACCCCCACAAAATTACCCCCAGAAAGAAAATACCCGCCAAGAAAAAGTAAATAACTACTGGATGCTTTTTAGATGACCACGATTGGTGCAATCGATATCTATTTCGGGGTGACCATGTCTCATTAACGCCAAATGGAGATGGGATTGTTTTCGCTCCCCACCAAGTTTATTCGTTTTATGTTGCCTTTTTCTTTCGCAAAAAATGGACGCCTTTAAGAAATAAGTAGACAAGTTAGAGACAAATATGAGAATCGGGGAGATGAAAGCAAAGTCCAACCTCATTTTGGACGTGAGCAAGCCCAAAAAACTCCGTGCGGATTTCTTCGCCCTTTTGAAAAAACAGTGTGGCTTATGTGAGCGAAAATGATGTCAAAGTTATCTCTCTCGGTGACAAATTTGCCGAGCCGCCGCTTCAGGAATACTAAATTCTCTGGAGGAGGACGGTACCATTCGGACGAACGGAAAGCCCACAATTGGCAAAAGGTTTTTTGAAATAAAAACTGCGATGACGCTGTTCTCAAAAAGGCCTTCAAAAATCCAAATAGAGGATTTTGAATCTTTTCGCTAGAGGTTTTCAAATTCATCGGGGCGCGAAAAATCGATTAAAAAGCTACCATCCACTCCTCCGCACCGTCCCCAATTTGTCCAAAACATTAATATAATTAATGAAAAAGCACCGCCGCAGCGATGCTTTCGAAATTCATGGTCGGGATGACGGGTTATGGGGACGGGCCCCGTAATCCTTTTCTTTATATTACCTCGTAATATAAGATTCGCTTTTTTCGGAAATCACGGGAAGGCCCGAAACCACCACCCAAATCACCCCCCAAAAAAGTTAATTAAAAAAGTTCTTAGTGAGAAAGAACATGAAATCGGACAACTTTTCAATTTTTTCAAGAAACGACGAATAATAGGAAGAAATGGCAAATAATGGCTTGCCTTTATCGTCGACGACAATGTAAGAACGTCCTCTGGCGTCGATGGGTTCTGCGGTTTCGCGAAGAAAGGGCCTCGTCGAGTTTGTCGACCGCTTCAATGAGCGGCTCAACAAAGCCCCGCGCGGCTCGATGTGCAACGTGGTCTCGACCGCCAAGGCTTTCATCGAATTCCTGAGGAAATGGAATGGGTCTTTGCTGCCGGAACGGATCTTCCCCTACCTCGATCCTTACCCCCACAACCACCAATACAACGTGTGGACCTTGGAGCAGGAAAGGAAGTTTCTCTCCGTCATCACCGACCCGAGGGACAAGCTCCTCTTCACGCTCTTCCGCGAGTACGGCTTCCGCATGACCGAATGCATCGCCCTCAAATACTCCGACATCGACGCCCAAAGGAACACGATCTCCATCAGCCGGATCGTGCTCACGAAGTCGATGTTCAAGAAGCAGATCTTCACCACGCCGAAGACCAAGCGATCGATCCGGACGCTCCGCCTTCTCCCTGACATCATCCCCCTGCTCAATCCCGAGGCGAGGCAAAGTGACTTCCTCTTCCCCGGGGAATACGGGGTTTATGTCATCAACGAAGGCCACGTCCGGCGGCTCGTCGTCAAATACGCGAACATAGCCTCTCTGAAACCGATCCGGGTTCACGAGTTCCGGCACAATTGCGCCTCGAACCTCCTCCGGGGATGGTCCCTTTGCGGATCGTCGCCCATTGGCTGGGCGACACCGAGGCCACCGTGCTCGCCTATTACTCCCATATGTTCCCGGACGAGAGCGGCGACGTGGCCAAGTTCTTCGCGGCCAGCCCGCTTCGGCCCGAACAAGTCATCGACGAGAAGAAAGATACGAAACTCATCGCAACCCCTGATAGTGGCGACGATGGGCCAGAGATGTGAAAACACACGAAAAGAAAAAACAAATGAACAACAAACAAGACAAACGAGAGATCCTGGGAATCCAGGCAACCATCGTAGACGAGACGAAAGCCGGAAGGCCGAGCGCCCAAACCCGCCAAATCTATGCGGATGGGGTCGCGGTCGACCGAAAAATGGGCGAGGACGGCCTTTTCGTCCGCGTCAGCGAACTTCCCCTGAAACTGATGGGCATCATCGAGACGCTGGTGAACGACGCGGTCGACAAACTCGACGAGGCGCCCGCCATCATTTCCTACGCCAAAAGGCGGAACCGCTACTTCACGCTGAACGGACGCCATTACTGCACGGCCTTCCTCGACGAAGGCAACCGCTTCGAGAGCCCCTTCGACAAGGAACTCCGAAAGCTCATGAGCGTGCTCTGCCTCTTCAAAGAGACCTTCGGAGGCGTCAGTCTGAACGAAATCGACTACGACCCGAGAGAAAACGCTTTTTCGCCCGAGAGCGAACTGGTCTTGTCCCTTGGCCGCGCCGCCTTCGAAGGCAAGGATTGGTCGAAGATGAACTACCGCTCCATCGTCCATGTCGCCTATGAGGTGGCTTCGGCCACCAGCGGCTGGATGATCCCGGACTCCGACAGTGCCGAAACGGGCGACCCGGAACGCGAACTCTACGCCCTGGCCTCCAAGGCGATTTCCGATAGCCTCTTGGAAAACCCCCGGCAAAACCGACATGGAACGCAATCAGGATGTACTCTCCGGCATCTTTATCGGCAAAGGCCACGCTCCCTATGGAGTGACAGTTTTGTGGGCGAGCCTCGCCTACGAAATGGTTATTTTGAGCGGGAAGCTGAAGGATGAGACCAACCTGCGCGGGGTTCGCTTGCCCTTGAAGCAAAAGGACCTCATCGAAAAACCGGCCGGCCCCTTGAAGGACGAAAACGACTCCCTCGGGGTCTTCTCCAAGGACTCGGCTTACCGGAGTTTCAAGAAGCTCCAAAAGCAGTGCGAGTTTGGCCGGATCGGCAAGGACACCTCCCCCATCCTCTCCGACGTCATCAACCGGTGGGTGTTCCCCATCCTTCCGGCCTAATGGTATTGCGTAGTACATTGCACGTAAAAAGCGGCACCGACGTATTGATGCCGCTTCAATGGTGCCCGAAGACAGCCACCTTTCACCTTTTCTTTTATTATTATAGTCTTTTCCCTTCGCGGGCGTTCGCCAACGCGATGACTGGTCGAACGGCCAAAGAAGAATTAGCCGTTTTTCTTCGTGCGGTAACGTTGCTTCGGTGAAGCGGATTGATCTGGAACAGACATTTCCAACTCGCCAGAGGCTAAAAAAGGTCAAGGCAGCGGCTTCGGAAAGAATTGATATCAGAAAAGCCAAGCATAGCCATGATTTCCCGAGCTCTTCGAGGGGTTTGGCAATACACGAGAATTTTCTTTCTTCGGCCATTGTCCTCTTCTGAGATAACTTGTGGGGTGACTTGTGGGGTGACTTGTGGGGTGACTTAGGGGGTAGCTTTAAAGATGGGCCGCCCCTTTTCTGATATATTACGAAAGAAAGGGCGGAGACGACTTTTCGGCCAAATCGGCCCAGGTGGCGTCAGAAGGCACTAAGCATTAGCCCTGTCCTATCATCGGCGACCCTTCCAGAGCCTCTTTCTTACCCATGGCGTGATTTTGCCAGGGGTTTGGAGGGCAGAGATGGGCCGATCGTCCGGATTATTCAATTCGAAAAAAGTATCAATGGTCGTCGGTTTTATTTTGATACTTTTTGATCAGACGAAAGAAACTGGCCCGACTCACCGCCGTCAAGCGGAGAGCTTCATCGAGGCTGATTTCTTTTTGACGGAACTTCTGAGCGATAGGCAAGAATTCCCTCTCGTTAATGGCAAGAGGCTTCCTCCCCTGATAAGAGCCCCTTTCCTTGCGCTTTTGAACGGTTTTCAGCTGGGCCTTTTCTTTGCTTTTCCTCATTTTCGAATAAAGCGGATAGATTCCTTGGAACAAGGCTTTCTTCTCCAAATCCGTCAGCGGATTTTGATCATCAAGCAAGATCTCATTTCCCTCAGCCAGCTCTTCAATCAACGCTTTGATTGAAGCATAGGAATCTTTACGCGAAGAAAGGAGAGAAGAATAAGCCACCGTCTTTTTTTCTTGATAGGGCTCGAGATAGATCCCATCCCCCCAGTAGCGGTTCGGCGTCCTTAGCAAATAAGTCAACGGATCCCAATAATCCATTTTCAGCAAAGAGAGGGTCTCCGCTAGGCCGATTCGGTTTTTAGGCGGAACGCGCTCGGCGATGAAAGAAGGGATGCCTTCGCGATAATAAGTCTTTTTCCTTAAAGATAAATCCAACCCTTGAATTCCTTGAAAAACGCCCTGGGGGATCAAATCGATGACCGCGTATTCCGGAGCAAAAGAATAGGAAAAATCATCGCCTTCGATCGTCTGGGTGATTTCAGAAATGCGGTAGACAATCCCCATCTTATCCCGGACGCAGCAAAAGGCTTTGCTCACCACCCTTTTCATGATTGAGTCTCCCGCAAACGCTGATAAGGAACTTGAAGGATTTCACGATACCTTTCTTCAAGGATTCTGTTAAGAAAAGCCTTTTGAAGCGGCGTGAGTTCCGCGCAGGAAGAGATCACCTCGTGGATGGAATCCAGCTTTATCCGAGGAAAAAGCTCGAGCAAAGCCTGATTAAGACGCGGATAAAACAAGGAAGAAATCACCTCGAAATAAGAGGAAACAGTCCCGTTTTTTTGAATGAGAGAAACCGGGCGTGAAAAAACCCGTTCATCGATTTCATCTTGATTTGACAAAACAAAAGCCATCTCCTCGGCATCGGAAAAAGAAGAAAAGAGGGAAGAGCCATTATCGAAAATCGGGGCCAAATGATAGACATTATCCTTTTTTAAGAAGCCCCAATTCTTCCCGTGGCGGTCGGGATTCGCCAAAAGTGCATCCACAAGATAAGTCTTCCAGAAAAGGCAAAGAGCCTCTTCTTTCTCCCGGAGCTTCTTGTTATGCCCGATCAGTTCTTCGATGTCTTCATAGCGGTAGCCGATGCGAGAGTTCCCCTCATCTAGGGTACTTTCCCCAACCGAATCAAAAGGAACGAAAACCCCGTCGGTGAGAAAATCTTTGCACGCGACGACGTTCTCTCCCTGATAAACGCCTAGCAATGTCGTTTGAACTGGCAAACCCAAAAGCGAAAAAATATGGGAAGCTAAATCTTCCGCAACATCATTAAAGCAAAGACCATAGACGTTCTTTTTTGCAAATTTGAGCATATAGGGCACCCGATTGAATAAGATGGCGGTTTTCCGCTCGGAACCGCCATAATCGAGGCCGCTAGAAGCGCAAAAAGTAAAATCAATGCGGGACATAAGATTATTTTACCATCCATTAAAAAAGTATCAATGGTTGACTAAATTATTTTGATACTTTTTAGAAGGATTTACAAAAGTGTTGCTGGCTGAGGCCCTCGTCTGGAGTCTTTGCTTTATAATGTTTTTGCCAAACAACCGGGTTCCGCGTGGCCGCGCTGAAGCGTTGTTTGGCGATAACC
>Ga0070399_1003628_pt1 | contig 13458 bp, 8 predicted proteins | sample BioMet4_FD_61217 | JGI IMG/M metagenome (GOLD analysis project Ga0070399, IMG submission 61217) | Microbial communities from bioreactor (seeded with sewage sludge) at LBNL, California, USA - Biofuel metagenome 4 (version 1) | ecosystem: Engineered > Bioreactor > Anaerobic > Unclassified ... | reverse complement strand
TAGTCGGGAGCACGTCCGTCATGCTTCTTCCCATCACCCAACTTACATCCGATGCCAACAATAAAGACAGCACCGAACTTCTTGCATATTTCGTTTTCTCTTTGTTTAGGATCTAGATCCGGATAAAGACAACGCAACTCTTCTGCGTGGATGAAATGCAATTTTGCAGGCAATATCGGTTTAAAAACCGGATAGTTCTCATAAACCATATATTCAGTACGAATCATCGCAGAATAAATCCGATTAACAATCTTCTCAAGGAAATCCACATTTCTTTCCTCTTGTGTCATCACCCTTTCCCAGTCCCATTGGTCGACATACAAAGAATGAAGATTATCCAATTCTTCGTCGGCACGAATAGCATTCATATCCGTATAAATTCCATAATCAGGTTCAACGTGATATTTTGCAAGAGCCAATCTCTTCCATTTCGCCAAAGAGTGGACGACTTCTGCAGTTACTTCATCCATATCCTTTATAGGGAATGAAACCGGGCGCTCTACACCATTCAAATCATCGTTAATACCCGTACCTCTTAATACAAAGAGAGGAGCAGTCACACGACGAAGACGTAATTCCGTAGATAAGTTAACTTGAAAGAAGTCTTTTATAAGTTTAATACCGAGCTCGGTTTGTTGTAAATCCAAGAGGGGTTTATAATTTTTGGGTTTTATAAGGGCACTCATTTTCTATATTATTTTGTTCGCAAAAATAAATAAAATATTTCATTTAGATTGCATTTATACGAATTTTATTAATATTTTGATATTTCATTTGGCTTTATTTTCGCATATTATTATTACTATATGTTCCATATATGATGCCGATAAAGCAAAAAAGATTGATTTATTAGGATAAAAATTATATTTTATCTAATTTTGCCGACGTATCGGCCCAGTAGCTTAGCTGAATAGAGCGTCAGATTCCGGTTCTGAAGGTCGTGGGTTTGAATCCCACCCGGGTCACAAAAGCAGCTATTATATAATTGTAACAGCTGCTTCTTTATTAATGTGATAACTATTTATGCGGACTACTTATCGATTCATATTACATAGCAGAAAGACCGCAATGAATACACTTTTCAGAAGGCATTTTCGAGTCCATAAAATGTCGTAACACCCAAAGCAATAGTTAAAATCTACAAAAACACTTTCCTACTCTGTTACAATCATAGATTAACCGCGTTATAACAATAAACGAATGCGCAATGAGTGAAGAAACACTAACGTCCACATTTACCAAACTGAGGAGAAGATACCTCTCGCAGGCTTTGCATATCCTACACAACGAGGATGATGCGAAAGACATACTGCAAGAAGCTTTCTGTCGACTTTGGTCACGGCGCGACACCATTCACTCTAACGCTGAAGCTGAGGCACTGACGTCTGTAACAGTACACAACTTATGTATCGACAACCTACGAAAGCAGAATACTTTCCGAACAGTTGAATTAGATGCCAATGAAGCAGACGTAATTCCTTCGACTTCTCTCACCGATAAAGTAGAACAAGAAGAACGGTACAATAAGGTAGAGAAGATTGTGAACGACTGTCTTTCTCCCCTTCAACAAGAGATTCTCAGGCGGAAGGAGTTTGACGGAGAAAGTTATGAAACGATAGCCTCATCACTCGACATGGATCAAGCGGCAGTCAGGATGCAGCTATCGCGAATTAGAAAAACGATTAGAAAATGTTATTACAAGCAACAAGAACGATGATGAAAAAGATGATAAACGGCAAACACCGGACAAAAGAACAATGGTTAGAACTCGAAAGGCGTTATTTCGATGCTGAGACTACTGATGAAGAAGAGCAAGAACTCTGTCGTTTCTTGTGTACAGCCGAAGGTTCCGACCAGGCATTCGATGCATTGCGCGCTGTAATGAGTTTCATGCAAACGGGAAAACAAGTGCACAAAAGTACAACAGTCGCAAGACGTCATGTTACCATTCGCCAACGATTTGCCATAGCAGCCACTATCGCCTGTCTATTAGGCACATCTCTTTGGCTCAGCAACATGATAGATCCCGATAATGTTTGCGTAGCATATATTCATGGAGTAAAATGTACAGATACAGAAGAAGTAATGAAACAGATGCATCAATCGATGGACCAAGTCGGACATGATGAGAACGACATCACCATGCAAGGACAACTCAAGTCGATGATGCAGACACTTAATGACGAAACAGAATCAGAAAATAAATAATAAAACGATATGAAACGATTTATTACATTAATCACATTTCTCATAGTGGTAGTCACAAGCCTCTTTGCCCAAAAAGGATTAGCCGTTGACCGGCTCTTCGGCAATCAATACAAGAAGCAGAAGAATGCCATCGAAGTGCTGGTTAAAGGCAAAGAGCTAAGACCTTATAAACTTACTCTCTTTCGCAGTATTACGGTGAAAGGCAATCTCGATGAACTGCTGAGCATAGAACGCAGTGTAAAACAAGATGCCGCTGCTTCTATCGACAAGGAGACTGGGATGATCGGTACACATATCTATTATGGTTTCTACCAATTCCCGCGAGTTAACGGAGCTTACCGGTATCTCTTTTTCAGAAACAGTGCATTGAAAGAGAATTCACCTAACGAGGCCACTCTCGTATATATGGAAGGAACAGCCACTATTGATGAACTCAAGAGAATGTTCAAATAAAAAAGTCAACAAACAACAACAAGAATATTAAATTTATGAAAAGGATTGTATGTATCGGGCTACTTAGCCTTGCAACGGTCGGAATGGTATACGGCCAGAACAATGATAACCGTGACAGCGTAATTATTAACCATCCTCGTCGTGTCACCATCGTCACTACAGATAAGACTCAACGGATTGATGTGCTCGGAAGTGAGAAGGATTCGACATTCCGCTATTCCAAGTCAGTCATGATGAACGACAAGACTCAATCGGTAACGCGAGAAGGTTCAGATTGGGAGTTCAAATTGCCTTTCTCCAAATCTAGTAATAATAACAGCGGCAAGAAAGGCCATCACGTTGAAGTCTTATCAGGAACTTTCTTTTTCGGCTTTAACTCCGCACCGGGAGCACCCGACAATATGAACGTAAAGATGTACTCATCATGGGAATTAGGTTTTTCAGCCATACGAACGAATTGGTATCCTACGAGCAAAAACGTCAGTATCTCTTTGGGTTTAGACCTCGAATGGAGGAACTACAGAATGACCGAAGACTATCAATTCGCCAAGGGTGCTTCGAACATTATAACCATCAGCAAATATCCGGAAGGTTCGGATATCAGCTTTTCACGGTTAAAAATCTTCAGTTTGAACGTACCATTGCTCTTTAACCATCAAATCCATAAGCACGTTAATTACTTTATCGGACCCGAATTGGAGTTTAATACACACGGCAGTCTGAAGACACGTTACAAAGGAATTACCGGGAATCCTGAACAAGTTACGGGTGTAAAAATCACAGAAAACAATATACATCAGACTCCTGTTACCTATAGTTTCCTTGGAGGAATCAGTTTCTTCGGCATCAACTTATTCGGGAAATATTCGCCTTGCAACATTCTAGATACAAAATACGGACCTAAATTCCATTCATTCACAGTAGGTATCTTTGTAGGACTCTAACCATACAAAATTAGAAAGACAACGATATATCTATTCATTCACCAAGGTGAGTCAGTTCACTCACTAAGGTGAGCGAATTAACTCACAATTGTGCATTTATTCACTCACGAAGGTGCATGAATAAAACGAACTAATAAAGAGTAGAAATTCATAACGACATACCTACTATCGAACCATTAAAATACTAACTCTCTCTATAAAAAAAGAGGATGAACCTTTCGGAACATCCTCTTTTTTATAATATGAATCTCGTTACATCTTAGCCTGAGCCTTCTGGACGATGGCCTTGTTGACCTTCAATGTAAGTGTCTGGTGAATATCTTGTACAGACGAACCGATCAATATCTTGTAGGTTCCTGCATCTGTAACCCAACTGTTGGTAGCCTCATCAAAGGAAGCCATATCCGGAACGGAGAAAGTCATCGATACGACTTCCGATTCACCCGGCTGCAGTACCTTAGTCTTTGCATAAGCCTTCAGTTCGCAAGCAGGTTTTTCTAACTTGCCTTTAGGAGCAGCAGTGTACAATTCTGCAACTTCCTTACCAGCGACACTGCCTGTATTCGTAATACTTACAGTGACAACACAATTATTGCCCGACTTCTTTACCTTAGCATCCTTGAACTCGAATGTTGTATACGACAAGCCATATCCGAAAGGATAAGAAACTTCTTTATTGAAGGTATTGAAGTAACGATAGCCTACCCAGATGCCTTCTTCGTAATTAGTATATCCGATATTCTTTTTGCTGGCATCGAAATGTTCACCGTAATAGTTGTATGGGAAGTTCTTCGATGAAGGAATGTCCATATAATCCATCGGGAATGTCATCGGCAATTTACCCGAAGGATTAACCTTACCGGTAAGGATATCAGCAATAGCATGACCACCCTCCTGACTTGTTTGCCATACCAATAAGATAGCGTCAGGAATATTCTTCCAAGAAGCTGTTTCGATTACACCGCCAATGTTCAATACAACGATTACCTTCTTGCCAACTGCATGATAAGCATTCGTAACATTCGTAATTATTGCTTTTTCTTTGTTAGTCAGATAGAAATCACCCTTTGTATTATGTCTGTCGGCACCTTCACCAGCTTGTCTTGAGAATGTAATGACAGCGATATCAGAATTTGCAGCATTACGTTTTGCATAACCTGGGCTGATGGGTATTTCTTCACCAGCGCCAATATACAAGGCCTTTATCTCTTCAGAAATACTAAAGCCTGCATCTTCCAAACCCTGTTGTACATTAACGACATAAGCCTTGTTAACCTCACCGGAACCTGTACCGCCTGCGAGGAAATTATAAGAACCATTACCGAACAGAGCGACAGTCTTCACGTCTTTCATCGGCAATGTATTGTTATCGTTCTTCAGTAAGGTAATGCCTTCTTCTGCAGCCTCACGAGCAACTTCAGCGTGAGCTTTCAAGTCGGGAGCATTGGTAAAAGCATATTTTCTAAAATGCGGAGTTTTCATGATGAATTGAAGCATACGCTTTACGTTCCTGTCGACATCCGACATAGATAGTTTACCAGATTTCACTTCGTCGATTATTTCCTTCACCTGAACAGCCTGTCCCGGCATCATCAAATCGTTGCCGGCATGAACTTGAGCAACCGTATTACGCTTACCGATCCAATCGGTCATTACGATTCCCTTGAAGCCCCATTCGTCGCGCAACAAAGTAGTAAGCAATGGATAGTCTTCTTGAGTGTACACCCCATTTAATCTATTGTAAGAAGACATAATTGTCCATGGCTGCGACTCCTTTACGGCAATTTCAAATCCCTTCAGATATAATTCACGCAGAGCACGTTGAGAGATCTGCGAACTGTTCTCTGTTCTGAAAGTTTCCTGGTCATTACCTGCGAAATGCTTCACCGAAGTACCGACTCCTTGTGACTGGATTCCATGCACCATAGCGGCAGCAGTTTTACCGATCAAAAGAGGATCTTCCGAATAGTATTCGAAGTTACGGCCGCATAGCGGATTACGATGAAGATTGATTGCAGGTGCGAGCAATACGTCGCATCCATATTCCAATACTTCATTACCCATAGCCTGACCAACCTTCTTCACTACAACAGGGTTCCATGTTGAAGCCAATAATGTTGCGACAGGGAATCCTGTGCAATAATACATTTTAGAATCTCCGTCGCGTGTCGGTTTGATACGAACACCTGCAGGGCCATCCGTTTCAACAGTGAAAGGAATACCTAGACGAGGTATAGATATGGTCATACCTGCAGCCCAAGGGACTAAATCGTAAGACTTGCCTACCTTGTCGATTGAGAACTCGTGGTTTCCGCCAATAAGCAGTTGTGCTTTCTCTTCAAGAGTCATTGCAGCAACAACTTTATCGATAGGATCTTTTCCTAATTGCGGAGCCTTACTACGTGTATTCTGTGCCTGCGTACATACAGCACATAGAATAGCCAATAATAGTATACTTCTCTTCATGATTGTTTATTTATATTAGTTCTAGTAACAGATTATTTCGAAAACATACAAAGTAAGGAATTATTTATAACAAATCAAATTCTGTTTTTAGTAAATCTCTCGAATTTCCTCCCACAAAGATATAAAACTTTCCAGGTTCGGTAATCCAACCAACACTTTCTTTATAGAATTTCAAGTCTTCACGACTTAAATAGAAGGTTACCGTCTTTGTCTGTCCCGGTAATATAGACAGCTTCTCAAACTTCTTCAGCGACTTCATCGGCTGGCTGACGGAAGCATATAAATCACGAATATAGAGTTGCACCACTTCCTCTCCTACCCTATTGCCTGTATTCTTTACGTCGACTTTTACTTCTAGCTTATCGTTCGCTTTCATCTTCGGATTCGTTACGCGCAAATTAGAATACTGAAAGGTTGTATAACTCAATCCGAAGCCAAAAGGATAAAGGGCATCATTCGAAACATCTTTATACATGGAACGGAACGGGTCACTCAAATTCTCCGAATGTGGCCGGCCTGTAGGCAACTGGTTATAGTATAATGGTAACTGTCCTACACTATACGGGAAAGAGACCGGAAGCTTGCCCGAAGGATTGTAATCGCCAAATAGCACGTCGGCAATGGCATTACCCGCTTCTGTTCCCAAGAACCAAGTCTCAACAATAGCTGTTGCATGCTCAGCAAGGTAAGGAATCGCCAAAGGACGACCATTCGTCAGCAGTACTATTATCGGCTTGCCCAATGCTTCTAACTTCTTGAACAAATCCAGCTGGTTGCCTGGTATTCCAATATCACTGCGCGACTGAGCTTCGCCCGACATCCACGCATACTCGCCCATCGTCATGATAATGACATCCGACTTATTTGCAATGTCCAATGCAGCCGAATAATCTTCGGGAGCAGTGGCGTCGACCTTGCAACCCTTCTCATATAAAATCTGACTGTTCGGTGCTGCGGCTTTAATGCCATCGAGTATACTGACGGGATTATTTCCGCTACTATAGCAACACCAGCAACCATTCATATCCGATTTACTATTGGCTACCTCGCCAATCACCGCGATAGTTTTATTAGATTTAGAAAGAGGCAGTATTTGCTGACTATTCTTTAGGAGTACGATAGAACGCTGGGCCGATTCTCTTGCGGCCTGGAGTTTATCAGGCGACATCAATTCAGTCTTTTCACGGTTCTCATCGCAATACAAGTATGGATCATTAAAGAGACCTAAGTCATATTTAACGGATAATATCCTCCTGACAGCATCGTCGATAAGCTTCTCGGAAACGACTTTTCTCTTGACCAACGGCAGCAGTTTGTCACGAAAGATATTGCTCACCATATCCATATCGAGTCCACCTTCTATAGCGATACGTGCAGCCTCAACACTATCTTTTGCCAGTCCATGGTCTATTAATTCGCGCACAGCATCATAGTCAGAGACAACAAATCCCTTAAGCCCTAGCTCTCCCTTCAATATCTTCCTTAACAGGAAAGGGTTGGCTGCCGATGCAACTCCATTATATGCATTGAAGGACGACATTACTGTTTCCGCTCCAGCCTCAACAGCTGCCTTAAAAGGAGGAAGATATATTTCCCGCAATGTCCTTTCCGACATATCGGTAGTATTATAATCTCTTCCTGCTTCAGCAGCTCCATAAGCTATATAATGCTTAATGCATACAGCAACTGTATTATTGTCTTTTAGACTCTTGCCTTGAAATCCTATCACACGTGCCTTTGCCACTTGAGCTCCCAGATAAGGATCTTCTCCTGCTCCTTCGGCTATTCTTCCCCAACGAGCATCTCTACAGATGTCCAACATAGGAGAATATACCCAGTTCACTCCTAGTGCACTGGCTTCACAAGCAGCAATACGAGTGGATTTCTCAATAGTCTTCAGGTCCCAGCTCGCCGCCTCACCTAATGGTATCGGGAACTCTGTCTTCATTCCGTGGATACAATCGAAGCCGAACAAAAGAGGTATTCCCAAACGGGTTCCTTCAACGGCTATCTTCTGATACTTGCGAGCTAAGGCTGCTCCCGCAACATTGAATACGGCACCTCCTTTAGAATCACGGATGACACCGGCCTGTTCTTTGGCATTTCCATCAGGATCACCGCCACTTAATACCAAATTCAGCTGGCCGACCTTCTCCTCAACAGTCATCTTCTTCATCAGGTTACTGATGAAGAGAGATTTGTTATTGCCAACAGGTCCGTACTTATATGTATGCTGAGCCTCGACAAAAGTTGCTGCAAAAAGGCAGATGATTAGGAAACAATATTTCTTCATTGCATCATGCATTAATTGCTACTTTCCTGCGAAAGTTTCATCGCACATTGAAGGTGGAGTATCACTCATCGAACTTCCCCACGATTCATTGGGTTTGTTTCCCATCTGGAAGACTAATGTAGCATTCTTGCTGAACAAATCGGTATAACGAATCCAATTCTTCGTATAAGGCTTTCCGTCTAATGTTAGTGATTGCACATAACAATTCTCACGAGACACATTCTCAGCCTTAATAGTCAGCACACCCTTATGATGCTTCAACTGAACTTCCTTAAATATAGGCGAGCCTATAAAGTAAATGGCTGTACCGTGAGTAACAGGATAAAATCCCATAGCACCCATTACAAACCATGAAGACATCTGCCCAGTATCATCATTACCACACATACCTTCGGGAGAAGTGTTATAACAAGTATACAACACATCGCTGACAAGTTTCTGAGTTTTCCAAGGTTGTCCTACATAATTGTACATATAGACTGCCTGATGGTCTGTTTCATTGCCGTGCCAATACTGACCGATAAATCCCATACCCTTAGGAGCATTAGGAGAGACAAACGAAAACAACGAATCTAATTTCATCACGTACTTCTGCTTACCACCCATCAAATTCATCAGTCCTTTACCATCATGAGGTACGAAGAAGGTATACTGCCATGAATCACCTTCACAGAAATCTGTTTCTTTTGTATAACCGACTCCGCCAATAGGGTCAAATGGTGTACGCCATTTCCCGTCTGAAAATCGGCCCCGCATAAAGGTAGACGATGAGTCATAAACATTCTTATACCATCCTGCCCGTTGTATATAATCATTATAATCCTTTTGATGTCCCAGCATCTTTGCCATTTGAGCGATGCACCAATCATCATAACAATATTCCAATGTTTTAGAAACAGAGAACATCTCCTTTTCACACGGCACATAATGATACTTTGTATAGAAACGAGCACCCCTGAAATCCTTCAAGAAATAGCCGATAGTATCTCTGTTTGACGATGCTTTCATGGCATTGAATAAGGCCTCTGCATCGTAATTTCTTATACCCTTAGCGTATGCATCGGCAATGATAGGCATCGAATGATAACCAATCATACATTGGTTCTCCACACCCGCAAGTGTCCAGAGTGGCAACTGTCCGCAATGACGATAATGTTCCAGAAATGTCCGCATCAGATCGTTTATCACATCGGGGTGCAATATACCCATCAGAGGATCTTGAGTTCTGAAGGTATCCCATAGACCAAGAACGCCTGCAAAATAACGGAAATTGCCATGATATACTTTAGAATCAGAACTGCGATAATAGCCGTTGACATCCGAATATAGTTGCGGATATAACATAGCAAAATACAAACTCGTATAGAAAACATCTTTCTGAGGAGAATCTACATCGTCGACCTTTATTGCAGACAAATACTTATTCCACAAATTATAGGTCTGCCGACGGACTTTATCAAAATTATATCCATGTATTTCTGCTTTCAAATTCTTCTCAGCTCCCTCCATACTGACAGGAGATATGCCTATCTTAGCGATAATCGGTGCATCCTTCGTACCAAAATCTAATATGACTCTTTCATCTCTTCCTTGAAGTACAGTAACATTATCACATGCCTTCCTTTGGTGAAACATTCTAAAAGCAGCGAAAGGTTCTGAGAATTGCACATAGAAATAGACATGCTGTTCGGGAGCCCACCCGTTAGAAACACGATATCCACGAACCGTACGTGAATCGACCACCTCTAGTCGTGATATCTTCACGGTATCATAATCCTCATCCGGCCATATCGTACAAGAATGTTCGCTGGCATGTTTCAAGTCGATTAATACTTCTCTATTCGCTCCCGATGGATAACTGTAACGGTGCATTCCGCAACGAGATGTAGCTGTCAACTCGACGTTAATATTCGGATCAAGTAACTTAACTTGGTAATATCCCGGTTCTACATGTTCTTTATCATGGGTAAAATGACTGCCGACTCTATCCTGACAGAGGTTAGTCTTCATCCATGATGCATCAGATATAGGGAAGAAAAGAATATCTTGATAATCCGCACCTCCATTTCCCGAAGCATGCGTATGACTGAATCCTTGAATAAAGGAAAAACTGTAATGATATCCCGAACCGGTATAAAAGTTGTCGGGAGCCAATTGAACCATGCCGAATGGAGCAGCTGCTATAGGAGACACACGACCTTCTGCACCAGTTCCCATCATTGGATGGACATAAGTTGCAGGTTCTTTACCATCAGCGTATGCAAAAGAAAAGGCAAATGCACACACTACAAATAATAAGCTTCTTAAAGTATTCATTCTAATTAAAAATTTATCTGATATTAGTTTAACGATATCGGGGAGTGCAATACAATAGACTGAGAATTTCTTCCCACTTCTATCTCATAATTACATTTGTCAACAGTCCAGTCACCACGATGGACATCATAATAAGAGAAAGCATCTTGCTTTAAGTCGAAATCAACTTTCACTGACTGACCGGCTTTGACAAAAACCTTTTTAAAGAATTTAAGTTCATGTACAGGACGCTCAATAGAAGGATTGACAGGTTTTACATAAATCTGCACCACCTCATTGCCGTCCATCTTTCCGCTATTTGTCACGGTAACATTACCGGAGACTTCGTTCTCACCAACTTTCTTCACCTGCAAATCGCTGTACTCATAATTCGTATATGAGAGACCATAACCGAAAGGAAATTCTGGCACTACATTCTCCGTATCATAATACCTGTATCCTTCCATCACACCTTCCTTATAAAGGATAACATCATTATCCTGATATCCCAACTTTTGAGAAGGACAATCGGCCAACTTCTTCGGCCAGGTGAAAGGCAGACGTCCCGAAGGATTTGTCTGACCGAACAGGATATTAGCGACAGCAATACCACCTTCCATACCTGGATACCAAGCTTCAATAACAGAACGTACTTTCGGCAGAACAGAACCCATCTCCAAAGGAGAGCCATTGATAAGCACCAAATCCAAGTTCTTGTTAACCTTCGACAGATGACTGATTAAAGATTCCTGGGCCATTGGGAATGTCAAGCTAGCTTTATCTCTTCCTTCTGTGTCGAGACTATGGTCGATGCCGCCGACATAAACGATGGCATCTGCTTTTCTAGCAGCCTTATCTATCTTAGCCAACTGAGCCTTCGATGCACCCGACTGTGGTGTTTCCCATTCTATCCGAGCAGCTGCATCGCCTGAAGCCTTATTATAGACAACGCACATATGGAAGGGAACACCCTTTTTCAAATCTATCGAAGCAGTAACGGTGTTTAGTCCTTTTCCATTGTCGGCGACAGCCACCGGTGCACCTGCCCATTCATTGTTATAAACCCAAATACTACCACCGCCTACTGTAAAGCGGAAAGTATACTTACCATCAACAGGCGGCATAATTTCAGTATCGAAATGAGCCCCGCTAAAGTCTTCCACCTTAATCGATTCATCAGGAGATTTCATCTCCCACATAAAATCAACGTTCTTCTCTACCCTGGAAATAACCGGTTTTTCCTTCCCCTTCACGAAATAAGCAGCATTAAAACCTCTGACACCATTAATAGGTTTCATCACCTCTTGCGGGATAAGTCGGAAACCACCTAAATCATCAGAAGAGATATAGGTAACCTTAGCGTTCCCCAGCTTATTTTGAAGACCGCGAAGGATTGTGACCTCATCCGAAGAATCTACCCAAGAACTGCCACCCAGGCCAATAACACAGAAACGTTTATCAGCACTCGGGCCGGTTACCAAAATATTCTTTACCTTGTTTGCCTTGAGAGGAAGCGCATTTTTATCGTTTTTCAACAGGACAATGCCATCTTCAGCAATTTCGCGGGCGATAGCGACATGCTCTTTTGTATTAATCGTAGCACCCTTACGGATATCGCGACCATCCAGTGCCCCTACCTTGTCGTAGACATATAAGATATGCCGTACCTTATCATCAATGACAGATTCCGCAACTTTGCCGTCCTTCACCGCTTTCAACAATGCCGAGCCGAATCCGCAATTATCCCCTCCTGGCATCGAAACGTCCAGGCCAGCAAAAGCTGCCTTCTCCACAGAACGAGTCTGCAACCAGTCCGTCATGACAAAACCATTGAAGCCCCACTTATTCTTCAATATATCGGTGAGCATCTTACGACTGTCACTTACAAATTCATAATTAAGGCCATTTGCAGACGTCATCACGGTAAGCAAATCAGCTTGTTGCACAGCAGCTTTGAAAGCAGGCAGATAAATCTCATTTAAAGTTCTATCATCAACGACCGACATATAGAAATTACGATTGTCTTCTCTGTTGTTACAAGCATAATGTTTAGCACAAGCGGCCACACCTTCGCTTTGGATACCCTTTATTTGTCCTACCGAAATGGCAGCATTCAGGAAAGGATCCTCTGTATAGTATTCGAAGAATCGCCCACCCAGCGGGTCACGTTGTATATTGATTCCAGGACCTAACAGGACACTGCATCCTAAAGAACGTAATTCTTCGCCCATTACTTTTCCAGCACATTCGACAAGCCACGGATTCCATGTCGCACCGAACAGCACACCCACGGGGAAAGCTGTTCCGACATGAGGACCACGAGGACCATCCGACAAGCCTAAACTCTGAATATTTAGACGTTTGATACCCCTAAAACCAGCGTCACCGCCAGAGCACAACGAAACCTTCTCTTCTATTGTCATTGACGACAATAACTTCTCTATTTTAGGATTTACAGCTTTCTTTGTTTGGCCAACTACAGAGATAGACAACAAACATAATCCAAAGATGAAGCCTGCACTTTTTATTTTCATAACCATATCATGTTTACATTACTTAAGAACTGTTCGGATGTCGGTAATGCCTATCATAAAGCATCATCCGACAAACTCCATTACTCGCTTATCCTTTAATCACGAAGTGATAACTTCCCTGCGATACATTAACCACAAAATGATTGTCGTTTTCCATACCGACAGTCTTTACTCCCGATGCCTTCTGCAGAGGTTTCCCGCTCTCTGTTATTTTCGAAGCATCCTTCGAAGGTAGATATACTGTGGCATGACTGCCGACCGGCAC
>Ga0070399_1003627_pt1 | contig 13464 bp, 10 predicted proteins | sample BioMet4_FD_61217 | JGI IMG/M metagenome (GOLD analysis project Ga0070399, IMG submission 61217) | Microbial communities from bioreactor (seeded with sewage sludge) at LBNL, California, USA - Biofuel metagenome 4 (version 1) | ecosystem: Engineered > Bioreactor > Anaerobic > Unclassified ... | reverse complement strand
ATATTCTTTTACAAGTTTTATTTTAAAATCCGGTGACTTGCTGTTTTTCCTCATACAAAAACCTCCCAGGTAAACAAGTTTTATTATTTCCCTTGTCTACCTGAGAGGTAGCATACCATTTCTGTTTGCATGCTTCTTCCATTTTCATTCAGAAGCTGTTGTTGTGCAACAGCCCCTATATTGATTATCCAATTATTTATTCTTCTGCTGCCGGAAGCTTATCACCTTCAGGTTTTTTCAATACTTTAACAAGTATCAGATACAATATCGCAGCTACAATCATTCCCTGTGCAAAAGGCACGCCATGAGGAACCAGCTTGATTACAGCGTAGCCGCATAGCCACGATATGATGCCGGGCCAGTTTATAAATTTTGGCATACTGAAGTTAGATGGTTTGCCTCTTCCAAGTATCCAGTAATCTGCCAGTATGACACCCATCGTAGGCAGCAGCAGATCTCCAAGGATATAAAGGAAATTTGTAAAATAGTCTGCAAATCCAAATAATGCCAGTACTGTCCCGATTGCACCCGATATCATAGTAGCCATTGCCCTTTTATCATCTTTCAGATTAAGGATCAGAACAGCATTTATTCCTCCCGAATATGCATTTGCAGTATTAGTTGTCCATGTCGCCGCAATCAGTACGAGCATTCCCAGAATAGGTATGCCTATTTCGCAGAATACAATGGTGATATCATATTGCTGCGCTACCTTGGTCATGATCGCACCAAGGACGATCATCAGAATACCGGCGGGCGCAACGCCTAATGTACTAGATACAATAGTGTCTTTTCTCGTTCTCTGATATCTGGTTATATCGGAAGCGCCCAGACAACCTGCCGCCATAAAGCTTACCGTCAATACGATGCCATCTGAAAATGACATAGTGATGTTATTATTAGGTACGAATAATTGCGAGGTCCCATAATGATTTACTGCCATTATACATCCGACTATGGTGACAACAAATAACGCCGGAACTGCTATAAGATTCAGTTTATCGAGAGCATTGATCCCATATACTGCCGTAACAAGCATTATCACTCCCCATATAGCAACGGATGCGGAATTTGGTACCGACAGATGGAAGAACTGCTTGATCAGGGTGGAAAATGCCTCTCCGCAGACAGATGCCTGCACAGCAAACCAACCTATCATAGAAATAAAAATCAGGGTACTGATGATATAACGAACTCCTTTGACACCAAATCCACTGATTGCGGTTACGCATGTCGGTACTCCCAGATCGCTGCCCATGATTCCCATTAATGAAAACAAAATTATTACTATAATGTACCCTACAACGCCCGATATTATGGCGCCTGAGAGTGACATGCTCTGTGCAAGCGTGCCGCCAAGCAACATGCTCGGTACGCATATCATAATTCCGGCCTGAATAAAGCAAACCTCTATCCAGCTTTTTCTTTCATGCATTGGGACCGGTGTAAGGGTTGTAGTCTCAACACCGCCGGATTTAATCTTTTTTTCGCCACCCATTAATATAACCTCCTAATCAAAAAGTTTAATGAATAATGCGTATTATACTAATGTTGCGTGGAAAATTCTTTATTATTATTTCAAAATTCGGTGTATAATTTTGTGAAAATTTAAATCGATTAAACTCACAGACCTACTTACCTAACAATACTCTGAGCTTTGACGCAATCGCAATAGTTTCATGAAAGTGGATTGTATCATCTTCCATATTCAGGGCCTCTTTTACTTTGTTCACCCTGTACCTTATTGTATTTTCGTGCTGCTTAAGATCCATTGCCGTTTTTTGATAGCTGCCATTATTTGCTACATACGTTTCTATCGTTCTCATTAATTCAATCAGATTTTCTGAAGATACCTTGCTGCCTATAGCTGCAACATATGCATTGTAATAGTCTTCAGCCTCTTTAGTATCTCTGAGTGAAAGCATAAGCTGCAATGACGAGATCGGATCATATACATGTAGTTTAATGCCCATTGTTTCTGCTGTAGTCAGTGCTTTCTTGCTTTCTTCCAGTGCCTGCGATATCTCCTTACGAAGAAACACCCGGCTATATCCTAAAACAGGCTCTGAAATATCATCTTTGATTTTGGAAATAGTAACATCGAAATGATGCTGCAGTTTTTTCTCATCTTCTTCGCTGATAATCAACGTCATATGATCATTGCAGTCTACAAAGATATCATTATTGGAACTGATATAATTCCTGATTGTCGATATCTTGGTAAGCTCAGAATTGAATGTTCCCAGTACATCCAGGACTCTTATATATTTTTTTATATTAGGATTGATACTGTCAAGCAGTTTCATTTTAGCACTTACAGTATCATCGCCATTGATTATTTTATCCAGTTTAAGCATATTCATGGCATTCAAATTGTCGATAGAAATATACTTATTTATTGTATCCATGAGCACCGCATAAGGGATATCCTCTTTCAACAATACAAGAGGCAGCCCGTTTTCATTGCAGATGTCATACGATTCATCTGTTAAACAGCTGATATTATCTTCAGTAATCATCAGTATTCCCGCTGCCTTGGAACCAACGAGCAGCCTGATAAATTCATCAACGTTTTGGTCTTCGCCTCCGAACTGCTCAAGGCAGGTGATAAATATATCTCCCTCCATGAGTATACTGTCATAATCCGTACCCAGATTTAACGGACAATCAAATACCGTAACTCGATTGACTTTCTTTTTCAGGCCTGATTTTCCCGCCAGAACTGTGGCGCTTTCAAATACATGGTTCTCAAGTATATTTTCTAACGCTATATACATCATGACCTCCTTTTAGTAGCTTATTACTTAAGTTACTACTTTCAAGCATGAAAGTCAATGTATAAATAAAGCCCGTTTCTCATAAACCATCAGCCTTGGCTTTTGTTATGCTCTATGAAGTTTAGCCATGTTCAATAAAGCATCCGCATATATCATACTCATTTTCATAAGACTGTCAATGGATATGTATTCATCAGGGCCGTGAGCCAGCTCCTCTTCATATGGGAAAAGCGGTCCGAACGCGACTGCATTGGGAATCGCTCTTGCGTATGTTGCACCACCGATCGAAAATGGGATGCTGTCCATATCTGAAGTAACCATCCTATATGAATTTAACAGTAACTCAACATACTCAGATTCAGGATCAATATAGATAGGCGGCAGATAAGCTTGCTCCTTATAAGAAAATCCCGCCTTTTCTAATCCCCGCAGCAGCAGTTCCATAATCTGATCGTAATTCATAGATGCCGGAAATCTCAGGTTTGCCTGCATTAGCACCTTGTTTTCCCTCAGCTCGATCGTACCGACATTAAATGTCAGCATACCAGAAAGTTCATCAGATAACTTACATCCCAGGCTTTCACCATTATATTCCAATCCTATTGCATCATTAAACCTTCCAATTATATCATCTATCGATGTGGTATAATTAATTGCTCCCAGGGCCGCCATCAGCTGATTGATGGCATTGCGACCTTTTTCCGGAGACATGGCATGAGTACTTTTTCCGTTTGATATGACCGATATCAGTCGATCTTCCACTTCGGCACAGATATTATCCATCATATTCAGCTCAGCGGCTACTTTGTTCCTGATCTCCTCTGCACATTCTAACTTGCATTCAGCAACGCCGGCGACTATATTACGGCCTGCTCCTCCAGATAATTCAATAATCTTGACATCACCTTTTTCATCAACTGCCGCCTCGGCGTTGATATCAAAATCTACCAGACCTTTTTCACAAAAAATCAACGGAAAATATCCATCTGGAACGATCGAATAATCCGGCAGCTTGTCAGTGTGTTTTTTATAATATTCTATGCCTTCCCAGTTCTCCTCTTCATTGGTCCCTATGATCATTCGATAACAAACATCTTCCGGAATCAGTTCATTGTCATGCAGATACTTCAGCACATATAGACAACTTACAATGGGGCCTTTATCGTCCGAAGCGCCTCTTCCGTATATTCTTTCGTCTCTGACCATGGCATCAAACGGCTGCACACTCCATCCATCACCTTCCGCAACGACATCTTCATGGGCAAGAATTCCTATTACGAATTCACCCGTTCCTACAGTTATTTCACCGGCATAACCATCAATATTTCTACAACGGAATCCCATTCTTTCTGCCATATCAAGCACTTCATTCAGACACCTTGAAACATTACTCCCAAAAGGCTTATCTGCTTCGGCACTGTCCTGATCATATATTGAAGGGATATCGATCAGTTTGATTACATCGTTTATTATCTTATCTTTATTATCATTCAAAAAAGTTTCTATTGTCATGATGGCACCTCCTAAACAGTTATCTTATTATATTAGTATCCCCATAATCATTGCATTGTATAATTTTCAAAATTTACTTTTCAATTTTGTAAGCAGCACAATGCTATTTTGTTTAATTAAAATATAATATCTCATATATAATGTCACAAATAATATGAGATGAGGTGAAATCATGTTAAAATTTGAACTACAGCATGCTGCGGATAAGCTGATCAATGATATTTTCGCAGTCAAGTCAGGCGAAACGGTTATTATTACTGCAGATACAATGTCTGATGAAAAACTGATAGACGCAGTTGCTTCCAGTGCTTTTTCAGCAGGCGCTTTACCAATGGTCATTACTATTGCAACTCCCGGCGGAGTCGGAAAGGCTGCAGACCCTGATATACCGGTTGACGCGATTACGGGAGCGCTGTTGGGCGCTGATGTATGGATTGAATTCAATCATCAGTGGTTATTATATTCAACACCATTTGAAAGAGCTATGAAAGAAAATCCTAAATTGAGATACATGTGCCTGGTCGATTTTTCTCAGGAATTGCTGGTTAGAACTGTTGGAAACGTTGAGACTCCGCAGTTACAAAAATTCATGGCCGCCTTTACCGACCGCCATATCCATGCTGAGAAGATGCACGTTACGACCCCCGCAGGAACGGATGTCGAATTCGATCTTGATCCTGTTCACTACGTCTGCAATGACTGCGGAAATGCCACAGTACCAGGAATGCATATGCTTACCGGTCAGATCAATGTAGTTCCAAAGTTTGGTACCATTAATGGGAAAATAGTATTTGACGGCACTATCACTCCGCCTTTTGGCTGTGTTCCTTCACAACCTGTTACCCTTACTGTTAAAGACAGCAAAATCGTTCTAATTGAAGGTGGTCCTGAAGCAAAAGAATATGATAAATATCTTAAGTCTTTCAATGATGATGGTATGCTGAAAATGGCTCATATCGCATACGGCTTCAATCCCGGTGCAAAGCTGACAGGAAACGTCGTGGAAGACGAAAGAGTATGGGGATGCACAGAATGGGGAATAGGATATGTCAGCCCTATCGATGCTCCGCCAGACGGACAGGATGCAAAATCACATTCCGATGGCATATGCCTCAATTCCAACGTCTGGCTGGACGGCATACAGATAATGAAAGAAGGTAAGGTAGTCGATAAAGAGCTCGCTGCTTTATCACCGGTAAAATAACGGGCTGTATATTGCAGCAATCGGTGCATATATTTTACCCTGGCTATAAAATAACAGTGCCGCTGTCAGTCATTGACCTGCGCGGCACTGTTTTAAATTACCTTTCCGGGATGATCTCCAGCCAGTAGCCGTCAGGATCCTCTATAAAGTAGATGCCCATGGCCGGGTTTTCAAAGCATATGCAGCCCATCTTCTCATGAAGTCTGTGGGCCTCTTCATAGAATCTCAGCGATCTGTCCAAATCCGCCACGTTAAAGTTCTCATGTACCATTTTAAATTTCAAATCACTCACCTTATCCTTTTTGTTCATGCAATGACCTATCTAAAGCTTATGGTCTCAAGACCGGTATTTTCAACCAGAGTATTGAGATGTTCCATTTCCTCTTCATCCGGGGCATAAAAGCTGGCTTCCGGAAGCTTCATACCCAGAGCTTCGTATTTGACCGCGCCCAGTTTATGATATGGAAGAAGCTCCATGCGGGCTTTCGGCAGATTTTCTTTTACATATGCGGCCGTGTTTCTGATGTTAGCGTCATCGTCGTTTACTCCTCCGATGACAGGGATTCTTACTACGACATCCGCAATCACATCGTTTAGTCTTTTGACATTTTCAAGCACGGTTTTGTTAGACATGCCCGTGTATCTTATGTGTTTATCGTCATCCATGTGTTTGATGTCTACAAAGACCAGCTCCATTCGCTCCAGGGATGGCCTTACCTCTTCAAAGTCAAACTGACCGCAGGTTTCCATATCCAGGCTGTATCCCATGTCGTACAGTTCTCGTGTCAGATGATCGAGAAGCTGTGGCTGATGTGTCGGTTCACCGCCTGAAAAGGTGATGCCCCCGCCTGAAGTACGGTAGAACATGCTGAAACGCTGCACGGCCTCGATGATTTCATCGGCGCTGTTAACAGACACCATTTGTTTTCTGGCCTGTGTCGGGCAGATGGCTGAGCACCTGCCGCATCCGGAACAGCGTTCCCTTGCTTCGGCAGTGTTCAGATCGATTCCTATCGCGAACGGGCACACTTCAACACACCTGCCGCATCCGGCGCATAGTCTGCGGTAATACCCAACCAGCGGTTTTTGTTCAAATCCTTCAGGGTTGGAGCACCACCCGCACCTCATGGGGCAGCCGGCAAGAAATATAGTTGTACGTATGCCATTACCATCGTTGACGGAAAAGGGCTGTTCCTGCATCACATAACCTTGAATCATACCCTCAATCCCCTATAATTCCGTATGCGCGTTTCTGGCAATGATCGATTCCTGCATGCTTTCTGACAGGTTTATCCACTGTGCACTGTAACCTGCCACGCGTACCAGCAGATCCTTGTAATTATCGGGATGTGCCTGCGCGTCTCTCAGGGTCTCATTTGAAACCGTGTTAAACTGAACATGGAAACCGCCCAGGCTGAAATAAGTCTGGAGCATGGCTCCCAGATTAGCCTGGCCCCGCTTTGTTGCCAGAAGATCATGGTTAAGCCGCTGATTCAGCAGTATGCCTCCTGAATGGATGTCATGATTGATTTTAGATGCGGACTTCATCGCAGCCAGGCAGGTGCTTACGTCAGTACCTGTATACGGCGATACTCCTTCGCTTATCGGTGCCCTTGCTTTCCTTCCGTCAGGTGTAGCTCCCAGGACCTTTCCGGTAGGGAGATAATTGGATATCCCCATAAAGGCCGTAATATAATGATGACCATAGAAATCCTTGTAGGATGTGACTTCATCATAGAAGAAATCCGCCAGGTATTTGGCGATGCCGTCAACATAATCATCATCATTGCCGTATTTCGGGCATGCCCTGACCATTGCTCTCAGTTCTTCATACCCGTCCCAGTCGGCATTCAGCGCGTCGATGATATCAGCAAGTTCGACCGTTCCGTCTTCAAACACCAGTTTTCTTATCGCCGCCAGACAGTTTGCCGTTACGGACAGACCGCATCCGGTGAATACGGGACCGATGTTATATTTTGCGCCTCCGTCAACAAGGTCCTTCCCGTTCTTGAGGCAGTACTCGTTGCACGCGGAAAGGAACGGGCGCGGCCTGTTTTCATGATGTATCTGCTGTGCTAAATTCAGGCTTATGACGCCGTGTCTTACCATATATCTGAATTGCCTGCGCCAGGCTTCGACTAATTCATCATATGAACCGAAGGTACGGGGATCCTTCTCTGAAATGGATACCTGTTCCCCGGTGAGCCGGCTCTTCCCCTCATTGAGGGCAAACTCCAGGGCAGCCGCAAAGCTAATATTGCATGACGAGGTCCACTCGAATGTCTTTCTTGAATGAGGCACCACGCAGCCGCAGTTGTTCCAGTCGTTGGCATCATCCGCGCTGTATCCCAGATTCCTGAGCATCTGATAACCCTCGCGATCACTATGTATGGCCGGGAATCCCATGCCTGTCGAAACCAGGTCAGTGACCGCCGCCAGGAATTTTTCCGGGCAGTCCGGTGCTATTCTGCAGCTCAGCGTAGGCTGATGAGTCTTTACTTCTCTGGTTGCCTCTATGCATAGATAAGAGACCTCATTGGTGCCGTCGCTGCCGTCAGTCTTTCTGCCGCCTATAGTCAGGTTTTCAAAATTAGTATACCCGGCAAAGAAACCGGCCGTATTAGACGAAATGACCCAGACCCATTCCGAATACTTGAACCAGAGGAGTTCGACAAGCTCCAGCGCACTGTCGTGGTCAATCCTGCCTGCCTCCTTGTCTGCCTTGTAATATGGATATATGAACTGATCAAATCGTCCCACGTTAAGCGCCAGCGGATTTTCCGAAATGATCCCCGCCAGCTGCACGAACCAGATGAACTGCAGCGCTTCACGGAATGACTCAGGAGGCTGTGCCGGTATCCTTCGGCAGATCTCACTGATTTCCTCAAGCTCAGCTCTTCTACGGGCATCTCCGGAAGCTGCGGCCATTTCCGCCGCTTTATCGCTGTACCGCTCCGCGAGGGCTATGATCCCATCACATACCAGCACCATTGATTTATAGAAAGCCATTCTCTCATAGTCTTCCGGCACCGTCAAATCCAGCGTCTTCATGTTTTCCACCGCTTCTTTTTTGATGCCGCTGAACCCTTTCGGCAAAAGCTGATCAACATAATCCGGCGATATCTCTCCAATGCCGTTACGCCATTTGGAATCCGTATCGATGAATCCCGTATCCACTCCGATCCTGCGGGTATCATCAGGTATGCGGGCCAGGAAAATATCCTCTGCAGATTTCCCCTGCCAATAAGGGAATATTTCCTCACGGCAGTATTTTATCTGCTCAGGATCCATCTGATAAGGATCCTGCTCACGAGTGCTGAAATTTTCCATTTCCTCGTCTACCCACTTCCATCCGAACTCAGGTGTGATTATTCCGGTCCTGCGGTATTCGCCGCTGGTGCCGACTATCAGCTCATCATCAAAAATATTAACAGGAAGTCTGCAGCAGGTATCATAAAAAGCCAGTGCCGATCTTATTTCCATCGGCTGTCCTTCAGATTTTTTGAATGATTCCGTCCAGAGCTTCGCCCTTTCTATCGAGATATGCGGTTTCTCGTTTAAATAGTTCTGACGTATCCTCTCTACTCTCTCCGTTTTCATGATGTATACACCTCCTAATATACGCAGATGTTTTTCACTTACATTTTACTACATTATATACAAAAAGCGCAATCATGCTTTTCCATAACACATTTATACCCTTTATCCTGCAAGGCAGTCAAAATTTCTGAAAATTTACAGGTGATACGCGTAGATTATCATGGTACAATATACCTGAACAGAATTCTTGATAAAAACCGACATCCGGAGGTGAAACAATGTTATTGATCGATGTAAGATATAAGACAAAACCAGGCATGCGCAGAGAGTTTTACGATGCTGTCATGAACGGCGGCATCGCCGACTGCTCCAGAGGCGAAAGCGGCAACATCCTCTACGAATATTCCTTTTCCGAGGAGGACGACGACATCCTGCAGCTGAAAGAGATATGGGTCAACAAAGAGGCCCAGCAGGAGCATACCCGCACCGAACACTTTCAGCAGTTGGGACAGCTGAAGACCACATATGTCCTGAACACGGAGCTGAACCTGCTGGACGCCCGCCGCGCCAAGCAGGCCGACCTTGACAGGATCGCGGAAATAGAAGCCGAGTCATTTCCTCCGTCAGAGGCGGCAAGCAGAGCCACATACCAGTGGCGGCTGGAGCACTATCCCGAGTACTTTTTTGTCGGCGAATCAGACGGCAAAATCGTTGCAGTGGTGGACGTGATCCCATGGGCTGAAGATACCATAACCGATGACATCTTTGAAACAAAAGCGCTGCCTGCAGGGAAAACCGCCGCCATCCTTTCCGTCATGACGGCAGCAGACTACCGCCGCCGCGGCATGGCAGGCATGCTTCTGTCGTACGTTCTGGAACAAATGGAGAGCTGCGGCATGAACAAAGCGTGCCTCACCTGCAAGGAACATCTCATCCATTATTATGCCGGCTTCGGTTTCAGCAAGACCGGGGTTTCCCAGTCGATACACGGCGGCGCCGTGTGGTACGATATGGTCCGCGATCTCTGATCCACCTGGTAAGCAAAGGGCACCCTGCAGCAGGATGCCCTTTTTTCATTATTCGACTATATGACCAGACGCCTTTTCAAAATGGTATCTGACGATACCCAGGTCCAGCTTTGTATAAAAACCTCTCCCCCTGACCTGAGCCGTGACCGTATCCCCTTTCAGCTCAAAGTAGAATTTCTGCTGGTTCACTGCCGTCGGCGCCAGAAGCGCCGCCTCCATGCCTCTGGCAAACCAGTCAGGCATATCATCCGCGCAGCTGCATACCTCAGCCTCAGGTCTGCTGGTATGCGGAACTCCCTGATCCACGCCGTATCCTATCGCGATCAGACACGCCAGCTTTTCTCCGCCTTTGATCTCGGCCGCGCTTTTACCATGGGTCATGGCCACCCAACAGGTGTTCAGCCTCAGCTCCTGGGCCCTGAGCACTATGCGCTCGCCGTAGTATCCGGCAGTCTCATCCAGGTCGTCATTCTTTTTCCCCACCAGCGCTATATAGTTGCTCACACCGGAAAATTTCCCGTAGTGAGCCATAAAACTGTCAAAGCACTTAGGCTCGTCATAAATTATCTGTATATGCAGCCCCGACTCGGCATTACACTCACCGATCACCTGCTCAAGAGCAGCTCTCTTTTCCGCTTCTATTTTCTGGTCTTTATACTGGCGCACGCTGTGGCGCTCTCTCATTATGTCCATCTGTTTGTACCTCCGTCCATTGGTTCGTTCGTTTAAACGATTATATCATAAGTATGGCCGAACGACTCATCGGTAAAGAAAATCGAGACCATTGTTGTCCCGGCCCAGTTCTTCTTTGTTCGCCGATTCGCGGCCCGCCCCGCAGGGTAAAATAACCTCAATTTAACCGGCTCTCAGCTGCGAAATTTACTCTAATAATGCAACTAATATTATATATATGCACTTGATACCAGCTTTTGTTTTGTGGAAAGGAGAAGTTCATCATGAACGCGAAGAAAAGAATTTCAGTCATAATACTGGCTGTATGTCTTACTATAACCATGATGCCGATGATCGGTCAGACAGGCAATGTCCACGCCGACAGTCTGGTATCATATTCATATGTCCTCGACGGAGTCACATATTCCAGCTCCGGCGGAACAGGACTGGATGGGAACAAAGTCAGCTATGATGCATCGACCAGTACGCTGACGCTAAATAACGCCAGTATCACAAAGGCGACATTTCATCTGCCTGATAGTTCAGTAATCAAATTTACCGGGAGAAATACCGTTCTCGGTAACGACTCAGATCCTGTATTCTGGGAAAACAGCCCCATTACGCTTACCGGATTCACACTGGAAGGCAGTAAAAACAGTTATTTATTTATCGATGGTTATACCAAATCTGCGATGGATTCTGATACCAGCATAGTGGTAAACAGCGGCACCGTCTATGCAAAGTCAACGTCTGCAGCTGCAATGAGCTGTGGCGGCGGGCTTACTGTGAACGGCGGAAGCGTAACAGCGGTATCTGATACTTCCGAAGGTATAATCAGCTACAACTTCACCTTGAACGGCGGAACTGTAATAGCAAAGGGATCTACATTCGGGATTAAAACCGGTGGAGATGCACGCGTTAACGGAGGTGCTCTATATGCCAGCGGGAAAAACCCCGCTATTGGCTATACGCTGCCAAATGGCAACCCTGGTGCCAATGCGCTGCAAACTAGCAGCGCTACCATCACTCCCAGCAATAACGTCATAATAATGACTAACGCTCAAAAGACGTCCGCGGTAGCTTACAACGATACTGCCACACCGGTACCTGATGTCTGGCTCTGCGGTTTCCCGGTCATTTACAATAATCTGGCAGGTTATGGGGATTACGGCAATGATGGCAGTTCGTACACATGGATTGCGGCAAGCAGCGGTGAAGAAGCCTCAGGAAACTCCATCATACTCAATGGCTTTACCGGCATATATGATGGCGGCAGTCAGAAATGTATAAGCAGTGACTCTGGCCTGGCCATCGGTCTGCTCGGTGATAATCTCATCGACGCAAGCGCCAACACATATGTTCTGAACAACAGCATGTCTTACGGCATTTATTCCGGCGGACGTGTCATGTTCAATTATAGAGAAGGTCTTACGGGGAATCTGAACATCACTGCTCCTCAGACTTTTGGTACATCCAGCGGCAGCACAGGCATATATGCAGCCGGCAAATTCAGCATCTATTCAGGTGCCCTCAGTGTTTACGGCACCAGCTGCGGCATAGAGTCAGCCACCGGCGCCACGATAATGTACAGTTCCGTATCCGCATATGCATACAATGGTGCAGCGTGGAAACTCAACAGTCTGCCAGTATATAACAGTGGATTTACTCCTCAGGTGTTCTACGGCGCAGATCCATCAACAGGAACATATGCAGTATCTCCGGCTTTATCGGTATACACCGGGAACAGATACGTCAGGATCCGTGATTATACCGAAGCGCCTGTCATTATAACTGAACCTTCAGGCGGAGCCTATACTGCCGGCGGAACAGCCGCGCCTCTTACTATAACCACCAATGATCCTGGCTCCACTTACCAGTGGCAGCAGTCGAAAGACGGCGTGACGTGGACAAACATCAGCGGCGCTACCGGTACAAGTTACACACCGTCTGCTGCCAGTGCGGGAACGTACCAATACAGATGCGTAATAACCGGCAGCAGCGGCAAAACCACCGTTTCAAACGTATCAACGGTCACCGTCAAATCGGCCATCCCAGCCAATGGAACTGCCGTAACAAAATCGGGCATCAGATACAAGGTCACCAAGTCACCTGCTTCGATCTCGCTGGCCGGGACTGCAATGATCACCAGGGAAACGATCAAGCACAAGACCTTTACAGTGCCTTCAGGCATTTACATCAATAAATGCAGATTCAACATCACGGGCATCTACGCCAAGGCCTTCTATAAAGACACCAAGTTGAAATCTTTGTCCATCGGTGCCAACGTTACGACCATCGGCAAACAGGCCTGCTACAAATGCAAGAACCTGAAGACCGTGACCATCAAAACCAAGAAGCTCAAGTCGATCGGCAAGTCGGCCTTCAAGGGCTGCAGTAAGGGCATGACCTTCAAGATCACCAAGAGCAAATACAGTAAATATACGAAGATGCTGAAGAAGAGCGGTCTTCCAAGCGGAACAAAATTCAAGAAGATATAAACCATATAAAATACAGGCCCTGCTTCGGCGGGGCCTGTTCTGTTATTAAATCTTCATTGAATCCGATATTCATCACCTTATTCCACTAGAATAAGGCCAAAATGATTTTGTTCTTCTCCCATTTCCCTGAGGGTATGGATCTCCATGCCATTATTCCTGACTGTTGCAAATACATCTATTCCGCAGGCTTCCATCGCAGGCGCTGTTTTGTTCAGGAAATTACAGTGGTCCGG
>Ga0070399_1003623_pt1 | contig 13472 bp, 11 predicted proteins | sample BioMet4_FD_61217 | JGI IMG/M metagenome (GOLD analysis project Ga0070399, IMG submission 61217) | Microbial communities from bioreactor (seeded with sewage sludge) at LBNL, California, USA - Biofuel metagenome 4 (version 1) | ecosystem: Engineered > Bioreactor > Anaerobic > Unclassified ... | reverse complement strand
GGGACGTGATCGCGTCCTGCGAGATCGCGGGCTCGAGCGACGCCTCCATCCGCGGCGCCGCGCCGAACGATCTGCGCCCCATTCTGGAGACCGCGCCCATCCGGCGCATCTTCTGCAACGGCGGCACGGCCTTCCGGCTCTACGGGCGGTATCAGCGGCCGCTGCTCGGGCGGGACGCGGTTCTCCTCCCCTCGACCAGCCCGGCCAACGCCGCCTGGCGGCCCGACGATCTGATCCGCGCCTGGTCGGCGATCCTCGAATAAAACACGGGGCGCCGTGGTTTTCCGCAGCGCCCCGTGTTTCTTTATACGGTCCAGCCGGCGAGGTACGTTTTCTGCGCTTCGGTCAGGCGGTCCACCGCCATGCCCTGTCCGGCGAGCTTGAGCGCCGACACGCGCGCGTCGATCTCCTCCGGCACCGGGATCACGTCCTTCGGCAGCCGCGCGCCGTTCTCCAGCATATAGAGCAGCGAGAGCGACTGGATGGCGAAGCTCGTGTCCATGATCTCGGCAGGATGGCCGTTTCCGGCCGCCAGGTTGACGAGGCGGCCCTCGGCGAGCAGGTTGAGCGTCCGGCCGTCCGGCAGGACGTAGCCCTCAATGCCCTCGCGGCGCGGATAGTGCCGCACGGCCATCTCCCGAAGATCGTCCGCGTTGACCTCGACGTTGAAGTGGCCCGCGTTGGCGAGGAAGGCGTTGTTCTTCATTTTCTCCATGTGCCGGCGCGTGACGACGTCGCGGCAGCCGGTCGTCGTGATGAACAGATCGCCCTGCGGGGCGGCCTCGTCCATCGGCATGACGCGGCAGCCGTCCATCGACGCCTCGAGCGCCTTGATCGGGTCGATCTCGGTGACGATCACGTTCGCGCCCATGCCCTTCGCGCGCATCGCGATGCCGCGCCCGCAGTAGCCGTAGCCCGCGACGACGACGGTCTTACCCGCGACGAGCAGGTTCGTCGTGTGCATGACCGCGTCCCAGACGGACTGGCCGGTGCCGTACTTGTTGTCGTAGTAGTGCTTGCACTTGGCGTCGTTGACGTCCATCATCGGGAAGGGCAGCCTGCCCGCCGCCGCGCGGGCGCGCAGGCGGTGGATGCCGGTGGTCGTCTCCTCGCAGCCGCCGATCACGCGCTCGGCGAGGTCGGCGCGTTTTCCGCTCAGCAGGTCTAAAAGGTCGCCGCCGTCGTCAATAATAAGCTCCGGGCGGCAGGAGAGCGCCGCCGTCAGGTGCGCGGTGTATTCCTCGGGCGAGGCGGCGTGCCAGCCGTAGACGTTCACGCCCATCGACGCGAGGCCCGCGGCGACGTCGTCCTGCGTGGAGAGCGGGTTGCAGCCCGTCGCGTGGACCTCCGCGCCGCCCCCGGCGAGGCACAGCGCGAGATAGGCCGTCTTGGCCTCCAGGTGAATGGACATCGTGATCCGCCTGCCGGCGAAGGGCTTCGTCCTCTCGAACTCTTTTCGGACGGCCGAGAGCGCGGGCATAAAATCCCGCACCCATTCGATCTTCATCCGCCCGGCGGGGGCCAGGCTCTCGTCCCGGATCATGCTCATTTAAATCATCCTTCCTGCGTTTCTGCGGCTATCATAACAAATTCTTGTTCAAAAAACAACCTTTGGCAAAATTCACATTTTGTTAATGGACAGCGGGCGCGCGCTCCGCTACAATAGGAAAAGCGGGTGCCATATCCGCGTTGGGAGGGAAACTACCTTGAAAAATTTTCGGCGCGGCTTTGAGCGTTTCTGCCTTCGCCACCGGGATCGGGGCATTCCGAATCTGATGCTCTGGATCGCGGTCGGCAACCTCGCGCTCTACCTGCTCTCCGTCATCGACCCGAGCAAGGTCGTTGTGAACGCGCTCTCGTTCAGCGCGGACAAGATTCTGCACGGGCAGATCTGGCGGCTCTTCACCTTCGTCCTCGTGCCGCAGTTCGCGATCACGGACGCCTGGAGCGCGCTGCTCACGCTCGTCATGTTCTTCTTCTATTATCAGATCGGCCGCATCATCGAGACTCGCTGGGGCGTCTTCAAATTCAATCTCTACTATCTCACCGGCGTCGTGATGATCGACATTATTTCGCTGATCCTCGGCATCAGCGCGGTCACGGACTACCTCAATCTCTCGCTGATCCTCGCCTTCGCCACGCTCTGCCCCGAGGACCGCGTCCTGCTGTTCTTCTTCATCCCGCTGAAGGTGAAGTGGATCGCGTGGTTCTATTTCGCCGTCACGATCTACGAGGTCGTCGCGTACGGCTTCCCGCTTCTGCTGCTGCCGATCTTTGCGCTGCTCAACTATTTTCTGTTCTTCGGCTCGGATATTCAGTATGTTCTGCCGGATTTTCTCCGTTACCGCAAAAGGAAACCCGCGCCCTTCAAGAAGGCCGCGCCGCCCAGCGGCGCGAAGCCGGACGCGAACTGGGCCGCCGGCTACCGCGGAGCGGACGGCCAGAAGCCCTACCACCACAAGTGCACGGTCTGCGGCAGAACCGACGCCGACTATCCCGACCTGGAGTTCCGCTATTGCAGCAAGTGCAAGGGCTACTACTGCTACTGCATGGACCACATCAACAACCACGTGCATATTCAGTAAAGCAAACTCCGCCGGAGGATTCCGGCGGAGTTTTTTCACTCTCTCCCGAGCAGCAGCGGCGCGACGCCGGAGACGGTCTCTGCGATCAGGTCGGCCCCGGCCTCCTCCAGCTCCGCGCGCTCGCCGTAGCCGTACAGCACGCCCAAGGCGCGCATGCCGTTCTTCTTCGCGCCGAGCACGTCGTGCCTCCGGTCGCCCACCATGACGCAGCCCTCCGGCCCCGTCACGCCCGCGCGCGTCATCGCGTAGGCGAGCACCTCGTCCTTCGCCGTCCGGTTCTCGTCCATCGTGCTGCCCGCCACCGCGGCGAAACGGTCCAGGACGCCGAACCGGCGGAGGATCTGCACGGCGAACTTCTCGGGCTTCGACGTCGCCACCACCAGGCGGCAGCCGCCGCTCCGCAGGCTCTCCAGCATTTCGGGAACGCCGTCGTAGAGCCGGTTTTCATAGATGCCGCGCGCCGTGAAGTACACGCGGAACTCCGCGACGAGCGCCGCGGCCTCTTCCCGCCCGATGCCGAAGGCGTCCTGCAGTTCCTCCGTCAGCGGCGGGCCGATAAAGCGGCGCAGCGCGCGCCGCTCCGGCACCGGCATGCCCTTTTCGCGCAGAGCATAGGCGACGGAATTCATAATTCCCTCGCCGGAATCCGTCAGCGTCCCGTCCAGATCAAAGAAAATCGTCTGATACCGCAAAGACTCGCACCCCTCTCCGTTCTGTTCCGATCTTATCATACCATACCGTAAAAAGCCACAAAATTCTCCCCGTATCCTGTGTATTTTTTCCGAAATTCCCGTTCTTTTGCATAGAAATGAATTTTAGAGGTTGAATTATAAAGTAAAATTGCTTATTATGTAATTTGTATTTTACGAATAGATAAAAATATATCTAAACGTGATCTTCACAGCATATGGAGGTAGTTATGAGCAGATTGGAGTTCTATTCCACCAGCGGGTCGCAGGCTGTGGTTGAGGGGCTTTACCGCGATCTCGAGCACAGGATCGTGGCCAGCCCTCCGGGCCTGTGCCCCGTTGACCTCGCAGCCTCGTTCCTGAAGCTCTGCCATGCGCAGACCTGCGGCAAATGCGTTCCCTGCCGCGTCGGCCTCCGCCAGCTTGAGCTTTTGATCGACGACGTTCTCAATGGTAAAGCCACCATGGAGACCCTGAATTTCATCGAGTCCACCGCCCAGGTCGTCGCCGACTCGGCCGACTGCGCCATCGGCTACGAGGCCGCCGAAATGGTGCTCAAGGGCATCCGCGGCTTCCGCGACGACTACGAGTCCCACGTCAAGACGGGCCGCTGCACCTGCAACCTGGACCAGCCCGTCCCCTGCGTCGCACAGTGCCCCGCCGGCGTCGATATCCCGGGCTATATCGCCCTGATCTCGGCCGGCCGCTACGCCGACGCCGTCCGCCTCATCCGCAAGGACAACCCGTTCCCGGGCGCCTGCGGCCGCGTCTGCGAGCATCCGTGCGAGTCCCGCTGCCGCCGCAACATGATCGAGGGCGCCGTCAATATCCGCGGCCTCAAGCGCTACGCCGTGGACAACGCCGGCGTCGTCCCCGCGCCTGAGTGCGCCGAGGCCACCGGCAAGAACATCGCCATTGTCGGCGGCGGCCCGAGCGGTCTCTCCGCCGCGTACTATCTGAGCCTGATGGGCCACAAGGCCACCGTCTACGAGTCGCGCAAGCAGCTCGGCGGCATGCTCCGCTACGGCATCCCCAGCTATCGCCTGCCGCGCGAGGAGCTTCAGAAGGACATCAACGCCATCCTCTCCACCGGCGTCACCGTCAACCGCAGCGTCATGATCGGCCGCGACATCTCGCTGGCCGACCTGAGCCATAAATACGACGCGGTGTACATCTCCATCGGCGCGCACACGGACCGGAAGGTCGGCATCGAGGGCGAGGACGCCCGCGGCGTCGTCTCCGCCGTTGAAATGCTGCGCGCGATCGGCGACAATACCCTGCCCGATATGACCGGCAAGGTCGTCGCCGTCATCGGCGGCGGCAACGTCGCGATGGACTGCACGCGCAGCGCCATCCGCCTCGGCGCCAAGACCGTCAGCGTCGTCTACCGCCGCCGCCAGCAGGACATGACCGCCCTGGCCGAAGAGGTCGAAGGCGCCGTGGCCGAGGGCGCGGAGCTCCTGACCATGAAGGCCCCCGTCCGCATCGAGGCCGACGAGGACGGCAACGCCGTCGCCCTCTGGGTCAAGCCCCAGCGCGTCGGCAAGATCGACCGCAACGGCCGTCCGTCCCCCGAGCCCTCCGAGGAGGCCGAGGAGCGCATCGCCGTGGACATGATCATCGTCGCCATCGGCCAGAGCATCGAGCTCAAGCCGTTTGAAGAGGCCGGCGTCCCGATCCACCGCGGCACCATCTCCGCCCTCTCCTCCGGCGACATCGCCAACAACAAGGGCATCTTCGCGGGCGGCGACTGCGTCACCGGCCCCGCCACCGTCATCAAGGCCATCGCCGCCGGCAAGGTCGCGGCCGCCAACATCGACGAGTACCTCGGCTTCTCGCACGAGATCACCGTGGACGTCAAGATCCCCGAGCCCCGCCTCGGCGAGCGCCCGTCCTGCGGCCGCAGCGAGCTGCCGATGGAAAAGGCGTACGAGCGCAAGGGCAATTTCGAGTGCATCGAATGCGGCTTTACCGACGAGGTCGCCAAGCAGGAGTCCCAGCGCTGCCTGCGCTGCGATCATTTCGGCTTCGGAGTATTTAAGGGAGGCAGGACGAAGAAATGGTAAATCTGACGATCGACAACATGGCTGTCTCGGTACCGGAGGGCACCTCCATCCTCGAGGCGGCGCGCAGTGTCGGAATCGACGTTCCGAGCCTCTGCTATCTGAAAAACATCAATGAAATCGCCGCGTGCCGCGTCTGCCTGGTGGAGATCGAGGGCATCCAGAAGCTCGTCGCCTCCTGCAACAACCAGGCGATGGAGGGCATGGTGGTGCACACCAACTCCCCGCGCGTCCGCGAAGCCCGCCGCACCAACGTCGAGCTGATCCTCTCGCAGCACAACTGCGACTGCCCCTACTGCGTCCGCAGCGGCAACTGCCAGCTTCAGAAGCTGGCCAACGACCTCGGCCTGAACCACCTCAACTATCACAAGGAGCTCGCCGACAACCGGTGGGATCAGACCTTCCCGCTCATCCGCGACGCCAGCAAGTGCATCAAGTGCATGCGCTGCATCCAGGTCTGCGACAAGGTACAGTCCCTGAACATCTGGGACGTCTCCAACACCGGCTCGCGCACCACGGTCGACGTTTCCCGCGGCCGCACGATCCGCGAGGCCGACTGCGCCCTCTGCGGCCAGTGCATCACGCACTGCCCCGTCGGCGCGCTCCGCGCCCGCGACGATACGCAGCGCGCCTTCGCCGCTCTGGCCGATCCCGACAAGATCACCGTCGTGCAGATCGCGCCGGCCGTCCGCGCCGCCTGGGGCGAAACCCTCGGTCTGCCGCGCGAGAAGGCCACGGTGCGCCGTCTGGTCGCCGCCCTGCGCCGCATGGGCTTCAACTACATCTTCGACACCGACTTCTCCGCCGACCTGACCATCATGGAGGAAGGCAGCGAGTTCCTCGACCGCCTGGCCCATCACGACGAGTACAAGTGGCCGATGTTCACCTCCTGCTGCCCCGGCTGGGTCCGCTTCCTGAAATCCCAGTATCCGGACATGGTGTCCCAGCTCTCCACCGCGAAGTCGCCGCAGCAGATGTTCGGCGCCGTCGCGAAGTCCTATTTCGCCGAGGTCATCGGCGTCGATCCAAAGAAGATCTTCAGCATCTCCGTGATGCCCTGCGTCGCGAAGAAGCACGAGTGCGACATCCCCGTCATGAACGACGCGGGCGCCGGACCCGACGTGGATCTCTCCCTGACGACGCGTGAAATCGACCGCATGGTCCGCGCCGAGCATATCGACGTCGAGTCTCTCCAGGAGGAGGCGTTCGACTCGCCCCTCGGCATCGGCACCGGCGCCGGCGTCATCTTCGGCGCCACCGGCGGCGTCATGGAAGCGGCGCTCCGCTCCGCCTATTTCCTCAAGAGCGGCTCCAACCCCGACCCCGACGCCTTCAAGGACGTCCGCGGCATGGACGGCTGGAAGGAAGCCAAATTCGACGTCGACGGCGTGCCCGTCCGCGTCGCGGTGGCCAGCGGTCTGGGCAATACCCGCAGGCTCGTCGAGGCGCTCCGCGCCGGCAAGGTCGACTATGATTTCGTCGAGATCATGGCCTGTCCGGGCGGCTGCTCCGGCGGCGGCGGACAGCCCATCCACGAGGGCGAGGAGCTGGCCGGCACCCGCGCCGACACGCTCTACGGCCTCGACCGCTGCAGCGATCTCCGGTTCTCGCACGAGAACCCGTCGGTCCAGAAGCTCTACAGCGACTACCTGATGAAGCCCATGTCCCATCGGGCGCACGAGCTGCTGCACACCGACCACACGGCGTGGGAGATGCCGCTGCGTCCCGTTAAATAACGAAAAGGGCACAGGACGATACGTCCTGTGCCCTCTCTTTGTCCATAAATAACACGTCCGTCTCCCCGGCGCGAATCTCAATTCGCGCCGGAATGCGAAGAAACGACCCGTTAGGCTAAGAACTCTCGCTTGCGAGAGTTCGTGCCGTAAGGGCCGTTCGTCCCCCGTCTCCCCGGCGCGAATCTCAATTCGCGCCGGATAAGGAGGAGCCAGCAGAGCGAGCGCGCTCTGACTTTTTGAAAAAAAGTCGGAGCAAGCGATACGACGCTTGCTCCGACGTGGAGCGGGTGACGAGGCTCGGACTCGCTACCTCCACCTTGGCAAGGTGGCGCTCTACCAGATGAGCTACACCCGCATCGTGCACCGCTGTTGCAGCGCACTAATGGGATCTCCGATTCCGCTTTACGGAATACGGAAACTGGTGCCTCCGGTCGGAATCGCTTTTCTGCGGAAAAGCCACGGCGGTTCAAACGCGCCCCCGGCGCGTTTGTAAGCGCCGCCTTTCGATTCCGACAACGCGACGGAATACGGAAACTGGTGCCTCCGGTCGGAATCGAACCAACGACACGGGGATTTTCAGTCCCCTGCTCTACCAACTGAGCTACAGAGGCATATAAAAAGCTGAGCGGAGCTCAGCTTTTTATTTGGCGACCCGGAACAGACTCGAACTGTCGACCTCCAGCGTGACAGGCTGGCGTGCTAACCAACTGCACCACCGGGCCAAAACGCCGCCGATGTTCACCAGCGACGTTTGGTATTATACAAAATATCTTTGCTTCTGTCAAGCGTTTCTTCCGCTTTTTTCAGCATTTCGCGCTGCTTTCCGCGCTCAGTACCCCAGCTCGGTCAGCTTGTCGCGCAGCGCGCGGATATAGGTCGGGTTCGTACCGCAGCAGCCGCCGATATAGCTGACGCCGCTCTCCATCGCCTTGACGGAATGAGTCACGAAATGCTCCACATCGAACTGCATTTTAATCTGCCCGCCGGACATGCCGGACTTGCCCGCGTTCGGCTTGAAGATCAGCGGCAGGTCGGTGCACGCCTTGTACTGCGCCATCAGCGGCAGCGCCTCATCGGGGCCCAGCGAGCAGTTCAGCCCGACCGCCGCGACCGGCTCGTCCTTCAGCGCGTCCACCACGTCCCGCACGGAGTTGCCCATGATCGTACGGCCTCCGCCGCCGTAGCTCATCGAGCAGAAAATCGGCAGGCCGTGCTTCTTCGCGGCGCGGACCGCGACCTTCATCATCTCGATGTCGATGAAGGTCTCCATCAGGATGACGTCGGGCTTTCCGGCGGCGCCCGCAGAGATCTGCTCGTCGAAGATCTCAAAGGCGTCCTCCTCGGTCAGATCGCCGTACGGCTCCAGCAGAACCGGAAGCGGGCCGACCGAGAGCACGATCTTTGCGCGGCCGTCGGCGGCCTCGTGGGCGATCTCCATGGCGGCCGAGACGACCTCGTTTACCTTGAAATTTGTCTTTTTCATGCTCATCGCGTTCGCGCTGAACGTGTTGGCCTGGACGAGCTCCGCGCCGGCGTCCAGATATTCGAGGCACAGCTCCCGCACGATTTTCGGGTTGGTCAGGTTGTACTGCCAGACCGGCACCTTATCCTCCGATTTCTCCCAAAGGCTCGTCCCGATCGCGCCGTCCAGCAAAGTCACGCCGTTTTTCACTGTAAATCCTCCCGTCCTGTTGTTTTCTTCAGGATAACGCCCCGCTGGCGAAAATGATAGCGGAATTTTTTAATTTTTTAAAACTTTTTTATTCGATCCGCGCAAAAGGCGTATTTCGCCCGATTTCCGGCGATTTACCAGATGTTTCTCGGCCCGGCGGCAGATCGCGCCGATTATTTCTCCGGTTTTGAACCATACTATCCGTGCAAAGTCCATTTGCTTTGATAGGAGGATACCATATGAAACGCACGATTACCCTTGCTTTGGCGGCGTGTCTGCTCGCCTGCGCCTTCACCGGCTGCTCCGGCTACGCGTCCGTCAACCCGGACACCGCGCCCGGCTACGACAGCCGCTATTCCTACGAAACCACGACGGCCTACCGCTACAGCGGCAACGTCTCCACAACGGACGGCGGCCGCGTCAACGGCACGAACCGCACGCTGAACGGCGCCACGGCCGGCTCCGCGGCGGGCACGACCGCCGGCCGCACGACCACAGGCCGCTCGACCACCGGCACGACCTCGCGGAACACCGACGCGATGGGCGCCGGCACGCGCGGCTGAGAAAAAGCGGAACGGCCCGGCCGTTCCGCTTTTTTTATTTTATCAGGGGATACCGCTCCCAGAGCTCGTCAAAGCCGATGTTCATTTCCATTACGATCAGGTTTCCGAACTGGCCGGGCGCGCTGCCCGCCTCCTTAAAGCCCGCCGCGCGGTAAAGCCGCAGGGCGGCTTCATTTCTCGGCGAGACGCACAGCCGCAGGAATTTGCGGCCCCTGGCCCGGTAAAAGCTCACGGCCTGGCCGACGAGCTGGATGCCGAGCCGCTTTTGCCGGTACTCCGGCTCGAGGTACAGAAACGAGATATAGCCCGCGCCCTCGTCCGCGCCGCGCTCGGGATCAAGCTGCACGAGCCCCGCGACGCGGCTGCCGAGCATGGCGTAGACCAGCGACAGTGGCTCCTTCTCCGCCTCCTGCAGCGCCTCCCGGCAAAAGCCGCGGCCGTCGAAGCGGGCGGCCGGCCCGTAAAGGCTCTCCCATGCCTCGCGGCGATACGCCAGATAGCGTTCCTCCCCGTCCGCGGCCGGGCGGAACCAGACGTTGTGATCCTCTCCGCCGCCGCGCCACCAGTTCTGCCGCGCGAGCGTGGAGATCTCCTTCGTGAGGTGCGAGTTGTCGTTGAGGTAGATCAGGCGCCAGACGCCGTTTTCGTACTCCACGAGCGAGACGCCGGTATTGTCGCTGTGGCCCATCTTCCCGGCCTGCTCGGGCGGGAAAAACAGCCGCTGCTGGACGGAGCGCAGCACCGCGCCGTGGGAAAAAATCGCGATCGTCCCGCCGTCGTTCGCCTCCGCGGCCTCGCGCATGGCCGCGAGAAACCGGCCGGAATACGCCGAATAGGGCTCGCTCCCCTCCACGTGCCAGTGGATCGGGTCGGCGTTGAAGCGGAGCATATCCTCGCGGTGCTGGGTATCGAGCACGCCGAAGGGCATGTCCTCCCAGCTGCCGAGGCCGACCTCGCGGAAGCGGCGGTCGCGGCGGAGCGGAAGCTGCCTGGGCGCCCGGACGGCCTCGGCCGTGACGCTCGCGCGCAGGAGATCGCTCGCGTAGCACGCGTCGATCCGCTCGCCGCGGAAACGATCCTCCAGCGCGCCGATCTGCCGGCGGCCGTTGGGCGTGACAAGCGACTCGTAATGCCCGTGGATGCGCCGGTAGAGGTTGCCCTCCGCCTCGGCATGGCGGACCAGATATATTTTTGTCATTCAGATCACCGTGACGAAGCCGGCAAGGTCGCTTCGCATTTTCTCCGCCGCCGCCCGGATCAGGGCGGCATAATCGCCGTTTTCCTCCTTCTGCCACGCCCCGATCAGGCTGCGCGAGGCGCACACCAGCGCGCCCCGGCCGAAGCGGTCGAACGCGTACTGCGCGTCGCGGGCGGTTCCGCCCTGCGCGCCGTAGCCCGGCACGAGGAAAAACAGGCGGTCGTATTTTTCGCGCAGCGCGCGGAGCACCGCCGGATGGGTCGCGCCGACGATCACGCCCAGCTCGGAATAGCCGGACTTGGCGATCAGGTCGCCGCTCCAGCGCATCGCGAGATCCGCCATGACCGTGTGCACCACGCGGTCGCCGGAGATCAGGTCCTGCACCTCGCGGGAGGATTTGTTGGAGCTGCGCACCAGGAGAAAGACGTTCTTCCCCTGCTCGCGGCAGTAGGGCAGGTAGGGCTTCACGCCGTCGCTGCCGGTATAGCCGTTGAGCGTCACCGCGTCGGCCGGGAAGGGAGCGTCCGCGCCGAAATACGCCGCCGAGGCGATCTCCGCGGTGGTCTCCACGTCGCCGCGCAGGGCGTCGACGATGACGTAGAATCCCTTCTTCCCCGCGAGCGCGCAGAGCTCCTCCAGCGCCTCCGCGCCGGCATGGCCGTAGCGCAGATAGTTCGCGGGCTGGAACTTCACGGCGGGAACGACGTCCGCGAGCGCGTCGAGGACCTGTGCGCCGAATACGCGGAAGGACTCGGCCGCCGCGGCCGGCGTATCGCCCAGGCGGGACAAGGCGTCGGCCCGGACGGTCTCCGGGATCAGCTCGGGGCTCAGATCGAGCCCGCACGCCGACGGATTTTTCATTTTCCGGATTTTGTTCTGCAAAATATCGATGGACAAACCGGCTCTCCCCTTTCTTTTTTATGATTGTAGCACAAAACGGGGGGAATGAAAAGGGGCCGGCGCGCGCTTCCGCACTTTTTGCCCTGCCTGCCTCTGCCGTTTTTATCGGATATTGCATGGGTTGTCCGGCCGCGTTCCGGGCATCCTATGGACGGGAGGAGGAATGGAGTATGGAGATCAAATCCTTTGCCGCGACGCTGAGCCTCGGCATGCTGGCCGGCGCCGCCGTCGTGATGATGCTGCCGAAGCAGTCGCCGGTCTACCGGGCTGTGGACGACGCCGCGACGACGATCCGGGACGGCGTTTCCCAGGCGGTCTGCTCGATGAAGCGGTAGCCGCTTCCCGAAGGAAAGCCGCGCGGCGCCCGCCGCGCGGCTTTTCCCTTTACAGAAGGATGCAGATGAGGCCGTTGCTCCCCTCGTTGACGATGCGGGTGAGCGCGTCGCGGAGCTTGGCGCGGGACTCCTCGGGCAGACGCTTGAGCTTCGCGGCGAGGCCCTCGTTGACCAGCTCGAAGACGGATTTTCCGAATATGTTGCTCTCCCAGAGCTTTTCGGTGTTGCCCTCGTATTCGCCGAGCAGATAGCCGATCAGATCCTCCGACTGCTTTTCGTCGCCGACCATCGGGCTGATTTCGGTCTGGATATCGGTGCGGATGAGCTGGATGGACGGCGCGCTGGCCCGGAGGCGCACACCGTAGCTGCCGCCCTTCCGCACGATCTCGGGCACCTCGAGGCGCATCTCGTCTGTCGTCGGCAGGACGACGCCGTAGCCGGTCGCGCGGACCTCGTCGAGCGCGCACGACACCTTGTCGTACTGCTTTTTCGTCTCCGCGAGCTGCTCAAGCAGCGTGAGCAGCTCGCCGCCGTTTTGGATCCGGAAGCCGCTCTTCTCGCCGAGCACCTGATAAAACAGCGCCTCCGGGAAAGTCAGCACGCAGGAGACGACGCCGGTTCCGAGGTCGATCGAGCGGATCGTGTAATTCTGCACGCTCTCCAGCTCCACAAGCTCCCTTACGGCCGGTTCCGCCTCGCTGAGCCTGGCGATCTCGCCGGCGCTGCGGCGCATCGCCTCGTAGAGCGCCGCCTTGACCGGATGGCCGTCCTCCAGCGTCTCCATCCAGCTCGGCAGGTAAAAGCGCAGCTCCGTCATCGGGAACTCGTACAGGAGGCCGGCCAGGACGCCGGCGATCTCCCCCTCGCCCATCTCCAGACAGTTGACGGCCATGCAGCTCGCGCCGTAGGTCCTGCGGATGCCCGCGCACAGCGCCTGCGCCGCCTCGCCGTCCGGCTCGCGGGAATTGACCAGCACGAGGAAGGGCTTGCCGGTGGCCTGCATATCCCGGATCGCGCGGTCCTCGGCCTCGACGTAGTCCTCCCGCGGGATATCGGTGATCGTGCCGTCCGTGACCATGACGATGCCGACGGTCCCGTGATCCTCCATGACTTTTTTGGTGCCGAGCTCGGCCGCCTCAGTCATCGGGATCTCGTGGTCGTACCACGGCGTCGTGACCATGCGCGGCTGGCCGTCCTCTGTGTCGCCGATCGCGCCCTTCACCATGTAGCCGACCGAGTCGATCAGTCGGACCGAGAGCTTCGCCTTCCCGTCCGGGCTGATCTCCACGGCCTCCTCGGGCACGAATTTCGGCTCCGAGGTCATGATCGTCTTGCCGGACCCGCTCTGGGGCAGCTCATCCCTGGCCCGTTCGCGCTTGTAGACATTGTCGATGTGGGGAATGACGAGTTCCTCCATGAAGCGCTTGATAAACGTCGATTTTCCCGTCCGCACCGGCCCCACCACACATACATAGACGTTGCCGTCCGTGCGGAGGCCGATCTGCTCATAGATGCTTTTCTGTCCCACGCAGATTCCTCCTTGCCTTGTTCTGCTCCATGGATATGCCGACGGGCGGGCTTGTATGCGTAAAAAAAGGACACGCGGTCCGCGTGTCCTTTCCGGTCCTTACTTTTCCCCGCGCCGGGCGTCCCATTCGGCCAGCACCGCGTAGACGCGCGCCGGATCGAGCGGCTTTGCGATATGGTCGTTCATGCCGGCCTCGAGGCAGC
>Ga0070399_1003619_pt1 | contig 13485 bp, 9 predicted proteins | sample BioMet4_FD_61217 | JGI IMG/M metagenome (GOLD analysis project Ga0070399, IMG submission 61217) | Microbial communities from bioreactor (seeded with sewage sludge) at LBNL, California, USA - Biofuel metagenome 4 (version 1) | ecosystem: Engineered > Bioreactor > Anaerobic > Unclassified ... | reverse complement strand
CGGCGCTACGGTCTGTTCCCAGATGATCGGCTCGGGTAAAAAAGAAATGGCGCCGGTACTCTACACGATTTCCATGATCACCGGGATCATCATTGCAGTGCTTCTGGCTGCCGTCGGAATCCCGCTGTCTTCTGCTGCCGCTGCCGTTTCAGGAGCCCGGGGAGCGGAAATGACAGCTCTCACATCCGCCTATATGAACGGACTGTTCCTCAGTCTGCCCTTTGTGGTCATCAGCAATGTGACGATGAGTTTTATCGGGCTGGACGGCTCCCCGGATATCGCTTTTATGTCGACCGTGGCAAATGCCGTCACAAAGATCCTGTCGGATGTCCTGTTTGTCAGCCTGGGCATGGGGATCCTGGGCATCAGTCTGTCCACCGGAGCAGGCGCGATCGTCGGGTTTCTGGTGTGTCTGCTGCATTTCAGGAGGAGTTACTGCACGATCCGTCCCGTATGGTGTTTTGACCGGATGGGGATCCTGTGGCTGATCGTAAAGACCGGCCTTCCCAATGCCCTCGGCTTCTTCTGGATGGCAGTACGGGGCATCCTCAACAATCGTATCGTAATGAATATCGGCGGAGAGGCAGCGATCGCCGGGATCAGCGTCCCGAACAATGTGAGCCAGATGCTGATGGCGGTCGTGATGTCCTTCGGCTACGCCCTGAATTCGATCCTCGGCATGTTCTATGGTGAAAAAGACAGACGCGCTATGGCCGATTCCTATAAGCTTGCTTCGAAATGGGGCCTGGCAGCGACAAGCGCGGCAGCCCTGTTCACCTTTGTCTTTGCCGGGAGTTTTGCGCCGATCTTCGGTATCCGTGATCCGGCAGCGCTGGGGTATGCTGCGGCCGGAAACAGGATCACGGCAGTCATGCTCTTCTTCGTCTTTCTGCAATACAACCTGCTGTATACATACCAGAGCGTCCAGCATACCGGGATAGCGAATTTCATTGCCTTCTCCCGCAGCATTCTGTTTTACATACCGCTGCTGTTCCTGTTCACGGGAATATTCGGTGTCAACGGGTCATGCCTGACAGCGATGCTTTCGGAGTTTCTGGCGGTGGCATCTGTTTTTCTATATGTTTTCATCAGAACAAAAAAAGATCCGTTCGAGCCGGAGAATCTGTTCCTGCTTCCGGAATCCTTCGATGCCATGAAGATCTATGCGGATGTTTCCGTACGATATACGAAATACTCCATGAACCTGTTCAGGGAAGAACTCAGAAAAAATGTGTCTCCCGATATCGTGGACAGAACGATCGCCATCATCGGAAATGTCATCGGACACCAGCCTTCCGAAACGGAAAAGGATTCCATGGATGTTTTCATATCCAGGGAAGGCGAAAACGGAACCATCAAAATCCGCTACTGCGGGAAACCTTTTAATGCGGGAAAAGATGTGGAAGGTTCCGATTACCGGTATTCCCTTGGCATCAATACATCCGTGATCAGCCTGCCGTGGAGAACTGATGCCGGCACAGAAGGGAGATGAGACCTGTGACAGACAGGCTTAAGGTTCTGCTGATCGATGGAAGTCCCCGGGGAAAACAGGGAAATACCTATCTTGTTTCTCGTGCCTTCGTCGAAGGAATGGGCGACATCGAGCTGAAGGAAATCCCGGTATATATGGCAAATATCCAGCACTGCAGAGGCTGTCTGCATTGTCTGAAGAAACAGCCGGGATACTGCAGCATTACCGACGATGACATGGCAGCCATCCTGCAGGATTTTCTGTGGGCGGATCTCTGTATCTGGTCAATGCCGGTCTTTGCTTTCGGTATTCCTTCAAAAACGAAAGCTCTGATCGACCGTATGATGCCGATGTTCAGCCTTTCCATGGATATTGACAAGACAGGCTCCCCGGTGCATCCGCTGCTGGATCCGGGCTACAGGTCGGAAAATCTGCTCATCAGCACCGGAGGCTTTCCGGTGGCGGAGAATAATTTTGAACCGCTGGTCATCTATATGGAAAGACGGTTCCGGGACAGCTTTAGGGGAGCCATTACCGTACCGCAGGGGCCGCTTATCCGAAGCGATCCCAACGACCCGCCGCAGTCGCCGGAAGAAAAGGAAGCCGTAAGCAGGCTGTTGGATAAGGCGCGTGCAGCAGGCGCGTATTACATAGAAAACAGGGCCTTTTCCAAAGAGATCCTGGACGGGCTGAAAAAGCCGATGATCGATCCGCAGGATTATATAAACGGAACCAATGAGATCGCTGCATCGTTGTCAGAACGATAACGGGGACAGCGATCCGGAATGCAGGAAACGGCAGGAACAGGTAGCCGCCGGATAAGTTCCCGGCAGGAAAGGTGGGAATATGATGAAAGTTGCTGATAAACTGCTGGAAAGCGGCCTGCTGCTTGCCATCGCGGCAGGCATCACCTACGCGCTGTCCTATTTTTACCTTGCCGGCTGGCTGGACGTTTATTTCATGCCGGATGAGTACATGGATATCGGCGTCCAGGAGATGATCTCGGCATTGTACAAGGTGATCTATTCCGCCTGGCCGGTGCTGTGCCTTCCGGCCCTCGTTATCATTTTTTCCGGGAAGATCAAAGACAGCCGGATCTCCTATCTGATCTCGCTCTCGACTGGCCTCCTGTCAGTTGTCGCGTTTTCCATATCCATGCTGAAGCGTTTTGAAAGCATCAACTGGATCCTTATTATCATCGTGCTTTTTGAGATCGCGGAGTCCGTAGTGAAGCCTCTGCTTTACTGCAGTGACAGGACCGGTTTTAAGGAAAAATGGAATGCCTACTACAGCAGGGAGAATGAAGATGCCGATGAACTTGAAAAGCTGGAGAAGGCTGACGTTTCGACAATGGAGGGACCTGCCTACTCCGAATTCAAGAAAAAACAGCAGGCGCTTTCCGGGAAGGTAATGGCCGCCAAAATGGCATCTGTTCTGGCCTGGACCGCACTGACCATCGCCATCGTGTTGGTTGTGGTCAAAACAATGGGCGCAGCCGGGGCAGAAGACGCCATGGCCCGGGAGAACTATTTTGTGTCCGATGATAATCCGAACTATGTCATTGTCTTCCAGACAGAAAACATCTTTGTACTGATGGAGAAGGAAGGCAGCCAGCTGACGGACAAAAGCCTGATTCTGCGCACCTTTGACAGCGTGGGACATTTCACTTATACGCATACAGGAAAGCTCATACCGCCGAAGGGAGAACTGAACGAAGAATGACATTTCCGGCACCGTCGAAACGGCCCGATCCGGAATTCTGCGGATTTAGGAATTGCGCAGAATAAGATGAGGCATAAGGCCTCAATGCATCCGCTGTCTCCTTTCCCGTCATTCCTGCAATCAGACAGAACGTTTTCATACTGTATTTTCTTCTAAAAATTTCTTCATATCTTCCGAAATCAACAGCACAGATCACATAGCCAACAGCTACATCATTTTCGTTTACAGCTGCAAAACAAGCCTCCGGTTCCTCATTAATATAATAATTCAAAAAACAGTCTCAAAAGGCCTGACAAGGATTTTGCCTGCAGCTCCTCTCTCCAGTGCAGGCTTTATACATATGCTCCCTAAAATATCTCTGTCTTTTTCTTCGTACTTTCTGATAATACACATACGGCTCCGTTTTCTTGCTCTTCGGCAGTTTCATTCGATCGAAAACTCCCGGAAATCAACATATCCTTCTCCCTGATACGTAAAATAAAGCGCGTCTCTTCCCTGCAGCAGGGGAAGCTTTGTGGAAAAAGTCTCAAATCCACTGCCCGGTCGAAGTTCAATCTGCGCAGCAGCCGCACCGTTTTCTTCCGTTGTGATTATGAATTTTCCTTTACCTTCTCCCCTCACGGTTACACTAATCCTTGTCTCCCCGCGAAATTCGAAGTATTTGAATCCTGCGACAGCGCCATCCTTCATATTCGCAATATACTGGTCGCCGCTGTCTTCCCTGTCGGTTCCGCTTTGCGTGAAATAAGGATAGCCGGTTTCTTTATGTCTGGTTCTTGTATAAGCAAATACGCCGTCTTTTCCCTTCAGGTTACAGGCGATCCTTGCTTCATACGTTCCTTTTGCAGGAAGAGGTCCTTTGTTAAGACCGCAGGAAGTAATTTCAGCCTGGGAAATATGTCCGTTCTCATCGATCATGATCGGTTCGGCACAGCCCTGTCTGCAGCATTTCTGCATGTTGGTCTGTCTGTGATAGAAGATGTACCATTGCTTATCTATGCAAACCAGACCGCCATGCGTATTGCCGAGAAAGTTTCTTGCATTTTCTTTTCTCACACCGGGAAGGCCGATATCGCCGATACTGACAATGGTCCCGCCGTAATGCCATATTCCTGTGGGAGAATCGCTTACTGCATAGCAAAGCTCATGGCTCAAAACAGAAGAATAGACCAGATAGTATCTTCCGCCGATCTTTCGCGGACTCGATGCTTCAAAGAAACCATGACCGGAGAATTCTGTTTCTACCGCATTATGCTCGCCCGGTACTGTCGGCACCTGATCACCCTCTATCGTCAGCATGTCATCCGAAAGGCGTACAACGGATCCCCCGCTAAAGGTGCCGCCGTGCAGGCCCATAATGAATCTGAATCCTGCGCTCGCAGGAGCAAAGCCCGTATACATATAGATCGATCCGTCATCGTCCGTGAGAAGCCCCGGATCAAAGTTATAGGCATCCCCTTTCTTCTTTCCGTATGCTGTTCCGTCCGGCCATTTCACATATCCGTAGAAACGGTATCCGCCCGCAGGTGTATCACATACTGCAACCGATGTGATGCATTCCCGGTCAAGCTGATAATAAAGATAGTACCTGCCGTCTTTTCCTCTTATGACGTCCGGTGCATTCATGTTCTGCTTCTTGTCCCTGTTCTTCGGATCTGAATCCTTAGGATAAATCACACCTTCAAATTTCCAGTCGGAAAGATCGGACAGGGGTGCAGAATAGCACACATAATCGTTCAGGCAGAAGCCCCTCCCCCCGAAGGCATCGTGACTTCCAAAAACATAAAGTCTGTCGCCGAATATATGCGGCTCGCCGTCAGGTACATATTCATAGGACGGAAGATATGGATTAAACACAGGTTTTCCGATAATATGATTCATTTTTCTTATCCTTTGCCAATGTCTGCAGGAGTCCGGATCACATATGTATTTCAGACTTCTTTCTGCGCCTCTTTATAATCTTCACGGTTATTTCCCAGGTTTTTCATAAACTGCGCCATCTGCTTTACGGATTCGATCGGACCCGGGACTGCTTCCTTCATCGTGGAAGGTGCAGTGATACCGCAGGCAGCAAATACAGGGTATATATCTGCCAGCCTTTTTCTGAAACAGGAAAAACCGGCATCCGGCATTTTCGGACCTGACCAGAGTCTCTCGGCCTTTACGCAGTATCTCGGCCAGATTTTCTCAGCAAGTTCTTCCTCCGTCCTTATATGTTCTGTCCAGCAAAGAGCTTCGCCGCCCAGAACATGCTCCTTTGTATTCCGGATACCTTCACATTTCTGAGGAAGCACAGGATCATCAAAAATCGTCTTTGCCTTTACAAATGCCGGAGGGTAGTCACAATAAGACGTCAGCATATTCGACATGATCACATTGCCGCCGGCTTCTATGTATTTTGCACCGATCCCCTGATTCGGGCTTGTCGGATGGCCGCTTTTATCCTTCATCCGGAAAGCTTTCATGGCCGGATCGTCCGGATCATCATTCCAAAGCTGAAGTATGATATCTTTTGAAAGATTTCCTCCAAGGGCTGACTCGTTCCAGGCAATGGCTGTTTTCCCTTTGCTCTTTAGATAGTCTGCAACCCGGTTCTGAAGATAACCCTGGAGCTCTCTCGTATTCCCAAGACCTTCTTCCTCCATCCGTTTTCTGCAATAAGGACAGGTCTCCCAAAGCTTTTTCGGTGTTTCATCGCCGCCGATATGGAAATATTTTCCCGGAAAGAGCTCTGTCAGTTCATCAATAAGTCCAGACAGAAAATCAAAGGTCTCTTCCTTTCCCGGACAGAGTATGTCTCTATATATGCCTTCTCTGGTCGCAACTTCCTTCTTTTCGCCGCTGCAGGAAAGAAACGGATAGGCCGCGAGTATTGCAGTAACATGCCCAGGCATATCGATTTCCGGAACAATTTCAATGTGTTTTTCCGAGGCAAATGAAACTAGTTCCCTGATTTCCGCCTTCGTATAGAAATACTGTTCTTCCGTGTTATCCCGGTGTGTTCCGAAATGATCTCCCTTCCTGCACGAAGCCACTTCTGTCAGAAGCGGAAAACGCTCTGATTCGATTCTGTATCCCTGATCGTCAGAAAAATGCCAGTGAAAGTGATTCAGTTTGAATTCCGCAGCACAGGATATTGTTTTTTTCAAAACATCAACCGGTATGAAATGTCTTGCACAGTCGAGATGAAAACTTCTGTATGGAAATGCCGGTCCATCTTTGATGCGCATACGGGGAAGATCATTTCCGAATTGGCAAAGGAGCTGATTCAGCGTCCTTTCCCCGTAGAAGATCCCTGCATCATCCCCTGCCCGGATCACAATCGCATCCTGATCAATGACAAGATCATAGGATTCAGGAGAGAATTCTCCCGGTACGAGTCGTCTTTCCACTTTGTTTTCCGCGTATTGCATTCTGCCTGTATCAATTTCAATGGAAGATGGATAAGGCACTATTCCCGTTTCCGCTTTTTTCATGCCTCACCTCTTCTTTTCTTGATTTCCTCCTGCATCTCCGGAAGCGTTTTCTCAAGATTGAAGAATCCGAATACAATAGCAATGATCAGCGCGCCTACTGCTGGAAAGCCGAAGGTCGCAAAAATGAGAAAGTTCTTTACTGCTGCCGTCTGCTCAACCCAGCTTCCGTCGGAAAGCGGTGCGATGTATCCGCTCTGTGACAGCCCGAGATTCAGGATGCCAAGTCCAACGCCTGCTGATACGGTGATAATTATGCTGTAGACAGATGAAGAAAAACCGTCGCATCGGAAGCCTGCCTTATATTCCACATGATCAAGTGCATCCGCAAGCACAGACAGCATGAGATAGGTTACCGGAAGTTCGCCGATCGACCGCAGCGTAAGCGCTCCGAGAGCAGCCATAAAACTGCTTCCGTAAAACATTCCGAGCAGCCCTCCTGCAACTGATATCATTCCGCATCCAACGAACAGTTTCTGCTTTCCCACCTTCCTGACAAGCGGCCAGATCACAAGAACGCCGGGGCCCAGCAGTGCCTGTCCGACCATATTTAGCAGTGTGAGCGTTTTTCCGTCGTTATATGTTCCGACAACCCAGTTGGCATAATAGAGCATCGAATTAACGCCGACATTATGGCAAAGATAGTATGCCAGCAGTGCGACCATGATCAGCACCCAGTATCTGCTTCCAAGACAGCCCTTTACCTGGTCTTTCAGGCTGACCGGCATTACGCTCTTTTCCTTTTCCGTGCCGCCTTCTTCCGTCACTCTTTCCCGGATGAAGAAGTACTGCAGCAGCGTTCCGACAACCGCCAGAAAAGCCATCATGAACATGACCCTGATCCACTTGCCCTGGTCGACACCGATGTAAGGCTGGATAAAGGAAGGGAAGATAACCGCAAGAATGAGCCCCGGGACCATGTTGATCCCGATGGACTGTGCCATGGCAAGGGTATCTCTTTTCTTGCTGTCCCTGGTTGAAAGCGGCAAGGTGACAACATTGGAAAGGTTATACATCGTGTAGGAAACGCAGAAATACAGGTTGTAGCTGCAGGTCACCCATACCGCCGTCAGAAGCGTATTCGCACTCACGGGGACCATAAACAGAAGTATCAGCGATACGAACATGAGCGGTCCGGAAAGCAGGATCCACGGCCGTGCCTTCCCCTGGCGGCTCACTGTACTGTCAACGACTCTGCCCATAAACACGTTTGTTATGGCATCGAGCACCTTTGAAAACACAGGCATCAGTGCCAGAAAAAGCCCGGCGCCGATCGACCCGATATGGAGAACATCCGTATAGAAAAGATTCAGATAAGCGCCGCTGACGGTTGCGTATGACGTTGCGACCAGCGCCGGCCCCAGAAAAAAGCCGATCCATCTCTCCGTATTCTTTACCGTGTCCGATTTTATCCGGGAATCAAATGCTTTCCGGTCAAGCTGCCTGAACGAGAAAACTTTCATCTTACGCCTCCTTCACTTCCACTTTGAGTTCAGCCGTTTCAAGGCCGTCTCCCCTCACCCTGATCTTTATTTCGCCGGCTTCATAGCCTGCTCTTACGGCAAGCAGTGCCTTTCCGTAATATGTAGTGTGGCTGTCTGAAACAAAGCTTTCCGCCATATTCGGTCTGGCTGAACCAAAAGCCTGAAGACTTCCGCATCCCTCCACTGTCACAAAGAGACATGTATCGGACGATGACTTCACCACGCCGTTATCTCCGACAAGTTCAGTCTGAACAAAAACAATGTCCTGTCCGTTTGCAGATAGCTCTGTCTTCTGCGGCGTGAGCCTTATGCTGGTTTTTCCGATCGCTGCAGACAGTCCTGCCTCTCCTGTCTTTTTTCCGTTTCTGTCAAGATTGACTGCTCTGATCTCTCCGCCTTCATATGGTACTTTTTTGAAAACTGCAATATTCTTTTGGGGCTTTATCTTCCCAAGAGATCTGTCGTTCACAAAAAGCTCCACCGTACAGGCCGATGAGTATACGGATACGTCAGCCTTCTTTCCCTCACAGCCTTCCCAGGACCAGCTCTCAATGGTGTCCTTTGTTCTCCACATCCGCCTGGATTTAAAGTGCTCTGTATGCGTATAAGGATCAACGCCGATAAAAGGTCCCTCAGACAGACTGTAGATGGTTTTGCCCCATCCGACCTCAGGACGCTTTTTTCCGCATATGTCGATGACGCCCGTGCCGCCGCAGATGATCAGTCCCGGATCGATATCCTTTTTTGTCCGCCTGTCCAGATATCTTACCGTACCGATTCCCGATTCTCCCAGATAGTCATATCCCGTCCAGATGAAGTCTCCGATGAGCTGCGGTATTTCCTTCACAAGCTGCCAGTTGTCATAAAGCCCGTCGGTAAAGGTCTCGGAACCCACAAATGCCTTTTCAGGATATTTCTTTCCGTCTTTTCTGTATCGTGAAGTTGCATAATTCAAACCGGGAATATCCAGAATATCCCGCAGTATTTCCATGATCCTGTCCGCTTTTTTCGTTGCAGCGGCTTTGTCCATCTGCTGCCCGAGTTTTTCCATGAGCATGTTGAAAAATGCAGAGGTAGGCATTTTTTCGGTATCATCGTTGCCTTTTTCCTCCGTCTCGCCCGTTATCTTCGGTGCCTTCTTCATGGCTGCCATCTGGCAGAGAGCAAGATTGATGCCTGCGGTAACAGGCCTTGAACTGTCGAGTTCATGACAATATGCAGCAAGGTTTCCTGCCATATCCTGCCCATCTTTTCTTCCAAGCTCGGAAATCTCATTTCCGATGGAATACATGATGACGGAAGGGTGGGAATAATCTTTACTGATCATGGATTCCAGATCACTTTTCCAGTGATTCTGGAATTCTTCTCCGGCATAATCATGCGGATTTTTATGGACAAGCCACATATCAAAACATTCGTCCATCACATAGAGGCCAAGCCTGTCACAGGCCGAAAGCATGGCTTTGGAAATCGGATTGTGTGCGGATCGGATCGCATTGAATCCCGACTCCTTCAAAATTTGAACCCGTCTTTCCTCGGCATCCCGAAAAGCACAGGCACCCAGGATTCCGTTATCATGGTGTACACAGGCACCTCTCAGCAGAACAGCGCTTCCGTTAACAGATAAACCTGCTCCATTCCATGCCAGCGTTCTTATTCCGAACTCCGTACTGTCTGTATCAAGGATCTTCTCATCTCTCCTCAGGACAGCCTCCGCATGATAGAGAAAGGGATCCGTATCTGACCAGAGATGTGCACCGGGAACTTGCAGAAGCACTTCCTTCTGCCCTGCGGGTAAGTCACCGGAGACCAGAAGCGTACTGCCATCATAGATATTGAGCGTAATGCTGCAGTCCGGCTCACAGACACTATCAACTGATATAGCAACTTTTTTACCGGAAATAGTCCTCACCCTGATCCCGTCCGGTTTTATATATTCCGCCCCGGACTGGTAAAGGCTGACTTCCCTGTAGATTCCGCTTCCGGAATACCACCGGCTGTTTGGTACCTTACTGTTATCTGCGATGACCGCCAGTTCGTTTTCACCGGCCTGCACCTTTCCCGTGAGATCAACAAAAAATCCGGTGTACCCGTAAGGATGGCTGAATAGTTTTTCTCCATTCAATGAGACCTCAGCCTTCCTGTACACTCCCTCGAATTCAAGAAGCACAGTCTTCTCTTTGTCTTCTTCGGAAACTCCGAAAATTTTCTTATAGAGATAGCATCCTTCCTCAAAAAATGCTCCGGCGCCGCCGGTACGCGAACTCCTGGAACGTTTCTCCCTGATCATTGCATCGTCGGGAAGATTAACGCTGCGCACTTCACTGCTTCCATCCTTTCTGACGCTCCAGCCTCTGTTGAAGTCTGTTTTTTTCATCCGTACCTCCATGATTTCTTCACTCTCTGCCAAAAGAATAATCCGTATTTAGTCGTTCAAGAATCAAATATCAAATTATTATGTCAGATTTCAAATATCATGTTATACTTGTGCCGTGCTTTTCTGTATTGATGGGAGAAGCTTATGCAAAAAGAAGACGCGAAGAATGACGTTCTGATAAAATTCATCGTTCAGAAGCTGAATGCTGTCATCTCTGTTTTCGATGACGGCGGCGAACCCATAAAGGACTTTGTACCGGAGGACAGCAGTCAGGAAGCATTCCGGCAATATATAAAGCTGCTTCTGCCGGAGTTCAGGAATATTGCTTCGGAGCAGCTTCCCTATCTTATCCTCGTTAACGATTATCAGATCTATATATGTTTCAGATGCTTTTCAATCAGGCAGTTCATTGTCATCGGCCCGCTTCATCTTGCGTTTCAGGAAGAGAATGATCACGCCTGTTACAGGCTTACAAACAGCACGATCCAGTCACTCAGTACCGACAATGGAATCGATGCTGTTCCGGTCGTATACCCGCCTGTCGTTTTTTCCTACAGTACTCTTCTTTTTAATTTCCTGACGGAAAGCGATATGGCGGAAAATGATGTATGCAGGCTTTACTTTAATTCCGATTTTGTAAGACCATCCGTAAGCAGAAGTACGAATGAATATCTCTTTTCCAACAGAGAAAACGGAAAAACGCACAATCCATACAATCAGGAAGTTCGTCTGCTGAACAGCATTGAGACCGGCGATGTCGCAATGCTGAAGCGTATATGGGGAGAATCATCGGAATACTCACTGGGACAGACCGCAGCCGATCCGATCAGAAATGGTAAGAATCTTGCCATTTACAATGTGACTGCCTGCGGCAGAGCTGCCATACGCGGAGGGCTTTCCGCAGAATATGTCTTTACACTGACAGATGCCTACACCAGAACCATTGAAGATCTTAAGGATATGATGATTCTTCAGTCAATCGTCGAAGATGCGGAACTTCATTTTGCGGAATCCGTTGCAGACCTCAAAGAAGAAGGCCTGACCAATAACTCCGGGAATCCTCTTATAAGAAAGTGCAAGGATTATGTTTTCAAAAATCTTCACGGCAGACTTACCGTAAACGAAATTGCCGAACAGCTGGAGGTGCACCCGAACTATCTCGGAAAAGTATTTCAGGAACAGGAAGGGCTTTCCCTGCATATGTACATTACAAAAGAGAAAATCAATCTTGCAAAAAATCTCCTCGTTTATTCGAATTATCCGTGTGCTGACATAGCCCAGTATCTTGGATTTGCATCTCAGAGCCACCTCGGAAGCACCTTTAAAAAAGTTACCGGAATGACCCTGAAAAAATACCGGGACAGTTTCCGTGCCGGGACCGGTTCTCCTGAATCATGCTGGAGTAAAAACTGACCAAACCGTTATATGCCGGATCTTCATATGCAATTCCTGACTTCATATGCTTCCTTTATTTGAAGAGTTATATAATGAAAATGTACCTAATCATTTCCCTGTATGAAAGGAAAATTGAGTATGAAACTTCAATGCGGTATCAACCTGGGAGGATTCTTATCACAGTGCAGTTATGAAGCGGAACATTTCAGGACGTTCATAGTAAAGAACGACATTCATGCAATTAAGGAGATGGGATTTGATCATGTACGGCTTCCGATTGACTGTGCCATTTTCGAAAATGAAGATGGGACAGAAAACAAAGCGGGTTCCTGTTACGTGACAAACACCGTCGAATGGTGCCGTGACGAGGGCCTTTCCATCATTCTGGATCTGCACAGGGCCTATGGCTATGACTTTAATGATGCCGGAAACAGTGAGAAGAACAGCTTGTTTACGGACGCTTATTTACAGGAGCGCTTCGTGAAGCTGTGGAGCAGGATTGCTGAGAAATACGGCTGCTATCCGCATGTTGCTTTCGAACTGCTTAATGAAGTTGTGGAAAAGGAGAACGCAGAATCCTGGAACAGCCTGATTGCCCGTACTGTTAAGGCCATTCGTACAATCAGTAAAGATGCTCTGATCATTTATGGCGGAATTCAGTGGAACAGCGTGAAAACACTGAAGCTTTTGGAAAAGGCGCAGGATCAGAATATCCTGTTTACATTCCATTTCTACGAACCGCTGATTTTTACACACCAGAAAGCACCATGGGTACCGGCGATGGACCCGCAGGAAGAAATCCTGTATCCGGAAGAAATGGAATACTATGTTCGCAGGTCTGAGAAGCTCGGTTTTCAGGGTGAAGTAGTCACAAAGGCAAAGTCTGAACACATGGGGACGGAATTCGTGGAGGAGATGATCGGCGAAGCAATCAAAGCCGCAGAAAATGCGGATGTCGGCCTGTATTGCGGAGAGTTCGGCGTCATTGACCGTGCACCGGCGGAAGATACCGGCCGATGGATTAACGATGTGGTACAGACATTCCGGAAATATCAGATCGGTTTTGCTCTCTGGTCCTATAAAGAAATGGATTTCGGATTTACAGAAAAGCATTACGATCCCATTCGCAATGATCTTCTGCAGTGTTTTTTTCATTAGCCCGGTTCCATATGTCTTTCATTCTGCAGCTGCGGAAGTAAAGCCAATGTGAAGAACTGTGCAGGGATTTTCATGCAAAGCAATTTTCTCTGAGAATGCTCTGCTCTCTATAGCAGCAAATCTTGCAATAATTCCGGCTGTTACTTATTCACTTTTCTCCTCTTGCAGAAGTACAAAAACAGATTCTATCATTAATCAATTTTGAGTTGATTAAGTCAATTCATCGTTATAAAATAAGAGTTAAATGGGGGTGTGTATCTTGGAAAATGATGTAATTGTCAAAGAAGGTCTGCGAAGAATCAACCGCACTGTCGCAACCTTCAGCAGGAACTTTGATTATCCGGGATATACCTTCAATGAAATGAACATACTCGGTACCATCGTGCGGAATCCCGGGATTATTGC
>Ga0070399_1003613_pt1 | contig 13497 bp, 11 predicted proteins | sample BioMet4_FD_61217 | JGI IMG/M metagenome (GOLD analysis project Ga0070399, IMG submission 61217) | Microbial communities from bioreactor (seeded with sewage sludge) at LBNL, California, USA - Biofuel metagenome 4 (version 1) | ecosystem: Engineered > Bioreactor > Anaerobic > Unclassified ... | reverse complement strand
GCGCATACCGGAATGCAGCTGAGTGCGATTGAGATAAACAGCATTGCCTGTTTCCGCATCATTTTTCTTTTTTTCATAGATTCCGCTCCGTATATCAGTTCTATGTAAGTATACTGTGGAACCTACCTCAAATGTACATCAAAATAAGACAAAACGTATTTTTAATTCTTTTTTACATAAAAAAAAGCCCCATCTGTAACATAGTTTCCTACAGACGGGGCCTTTATCAAAGGCAGATATAACGGTATTTAAATACCGTTGTAATGCGTACGCACTTTGTCCTGTACGTATGCAGTGAATTCATCAAGCTTGTATGTCTTCTGCTGCTGGCCGCTGTCTGCACGGAAACGTACCGTTACAGTTCCGTCTTCCTGCTCTTTGGCTCCTACAACGAGAATATACGGTGTCTTATGCTCTGAAGAAAGCATCTTTATCTTGTTCTTCATGTTGTCATCATCGGTATATGCTTTTGCCCGGATACCGGCTGCCGCGAGTACACTGTACACTTTGTCCGCATAGCCGTTAAAGTCTTTTCCTACAGGAACAACTGCAGCCTGTTCAAAGTGCAGCCATGCCGGCATTGCACCTGCATAGTTCTCGATCAGGATTCCAAGGAAACGCTCGATTGAACCGAGTACTGCGCGGTGCAGCATAACAGGATGATGTTTCTGGTTATCGGCTCCGATGTACTCGGCATTGAGACGTTCTGCAGAAGGCAGCTGATAGTCTACCTGGATAGTACCGCACTGCCACTGGCGTCCGAGAGCATCGACAAGAGTAAACTCAAGTTTTGGTCCATAGAACGCTCCATCCTTTGGAGAAATCTCGTATTCAAGTCCGGCTGCTTTACACGCATCGGCAAGTGCTGATTCGGCATGCTGCCATGTTGCAAGATCACCTACGTGATCATCCGGCATGGTGCTGAACTTTACCAGCAGGTTCTTATCGAATCCAAAGTCTTTGTATACATCTTTAAGCAGACGGCAGAACTTTGCAACTTCTGCAGAAATCTGTTCATCCGTACACAGAATATGTGCATCATCCTGGACAAAGCCGCGGACACGCATTGTACCGTGGAGTGTGCCGCTCGGTTCATTGCGTACGCAGTGTCCGAACTCTGCAAGTCTCATCGGGAGGTCTTTATAGCTTCTGGTGCGTGTCTTGAATATTTCAAGCGCACCCGGGCAGTTCATCGGTTTAATGGCGAACATGCGTTTTTCACTTTCAGTGATGAACATGTTCTTCTGATAATGGCCCCAGTGTCCGGAACGTTCCCACAGAGAACGCGGCATGATTGCAGGTGTATTCACTTCCTGGTAACCGTCTTTGCGGATCTTGTCACGCATATAATCCTGCAGCGTAAGGTACATCGTCCATCCGTTCGGATGCCAGAATACCTGACCGGGGTCTTCATCATCAAGATGGAACAAATCCATCTGAACACCGAGCTTGCGGTGATCACGTTTATCGGCTTCCTCAAGCATCTTGAGATAATCCTTGAGATCATTCGGTTTTGCAAAACATGCCGCATAGACACGGGTAAGCATCGGCTGCGAAGAATCTCCGTGCCAGTATGCTCCGGCAATCTTCATCAGCTTGAATGCCTGTGCATTGATCTCCTTTGTATTTGCCACATGAGGTCCGCGGCAAAGATCAAGATACCCATCCTGTTCGTACGTGGAAATTGTTTCACCGGCAGGCAGCTTTTCGATAAGGTCGATCTTGTACGGTTCATCCTTAAAAAGCTTGAGCGCTTCTTCTTTTGTCACTTCCTTGCGTACAAAGTCGTGATTGCCGGCAAGAATCTTCCGCATCTCTTTTTCTACTGCGGGGAAATCTGTATCTGAGAATTTCTTGTCCTTCGGGAAATCGAAATCATAATAAAAACCTGTATCAATTGCAGGTCCGATAGCTATCTTTGTACCGGGAAACAAATGAAGGATAGCTTCTGCCATGACATGTGAGCAGCTGTGCCGGATCGTCTGAAGTCTTTCATCAACAGCCATAAAATTCACCTTTCTTTTCTATAATAGTAATAATGCATTCAGAATATAGAGTACGCCGTGCTTTGTCAAGGTTTGAAAAAAGGTACGTAGAAAAGTGAGCCCATTTTACATTTTCCCGGATGCTTCTGCTTGAATCATCTGTTCTATAATGTAGATTTTTATACATAAATGGACGATAATAGAAGATATGGCAGATACAAATTCATTCAACGAACAGCTGCTGGCCGCACTTGATGCAAAAACAGAATGGTTTGACACACAGCAGCTGCCGAAGATGCTCGAAAATTACCGGCTGCTTCATACATGTGTAAAAAACCTGTATGAAGTACTCGAGAAAAAATCAAAGATAATTCCCGATCCGTACAAACATGACAACAAGATATCCGATATTGTAGTTCCGGAAGATACTCAGTTCACCGATCAGGAACGGCCCATGATTATGGGGACACGATTTTCCAATTACGAAAGCATGCTCGATTTTATCTGCACATACTTTAAATTTTCTGTTGCCCATATTGACCTTGACCGCATCAAGAAACTGGTTGCCCTGAATTCATCTTTCCTCTGGCATGATTTTTCTCCAAACAGCGCAAAACCAAACACACGGGGACTTGCGCTGCTTATTTTCTCTGCACGCCAGGAATCAGATCCTATGACAGTAAGCATGATAAATGATGGTATAACAAAATGCGCAAAGGCCGTTTCTGACATCAACAGCATACTCAAGGATCTTACAGATTTTCAAAAGGAATTGTACAAAGGCGCGCTCCGAAAGGATATTTTTGAGCACCCAGATTTTGATAAAGCGAAAGCCGATCAGTCTGCGCAGGATGAAATGGCACAGATACGGAAACTGTATCCTGCTGTAATGGGAAAAGCACCGTTTTATTCTACCCTTGTTGAAGAACTTGTTTCAGAAGACCACGCACCGGATAAAGAAAACCGGAGGCAGGCTCTGCTGGCAAAACTGCAGGTATCCGAGCAGCATTCAGTAAGAAAGGTTGAAAAAGTCGATACAAAAGAAATGCTCATGGAGGCGGTCCGTACAATATCCGCCATTTCGCCGCAGCTTGATCAGGTTGTTGTCAAAATTCAGGAAAACCATGATATTATTGAAAACCAGCACAATACATTCTGGGATAAATTCAAAAAAGTGTTGCGGAAAGCGTTCAATATCCCGGAACCTACTGTTGAATATCAGGTATATATTTCAGATCCGGTTACTCAGACTGAACGGCCTGAAAAGATAAACTATACAGCGTTTGTAAATGACCTGATGCACAGATCACGGTTTTATTCGACATTTTCAATCAAATCAAGTCCTGGATATAAAAAAATAGAAAGCGGCAAGATAGAAGCCATTGTTGAATTCCTGAACAAACAGATAAGTGAATGTCAGAAACTGCACACACAGCTTATTGCCCTTGATAACTTCTTCAAAAATGCACTGCAGGGAGAACCTGCACAACATATCAAAGGTCTGAAGATGGAAATAACGAGCATAAAAAATACTATTGTAAAAGCCAACCAGCGCCGGGCAGAATATATTTCTTATGTAGAAGAAGAGGCGCAGATGAAAAAACTGGGTATCAAAGATGTTGAATAAAAGCCGTTTGCTTTTTGCGTGCGTCATAACATGCACGCTGTTTCTGCAGTATCTTCCGGCACAGGAAGACGGGAATGCACAGGAACCGAATCAGGAAACAGAAACCCTGCCGGAACCGGAAAAAGCTCCTGCCGCAGTGGATGCGGCCCTGCAGCGCAATTTTACTATTGTACAGTCTGTGCACCGCAATGGTCTCAATCCGCATACAGCATCATACAGCTCTGAGGCTCAGATTCTCAGCGGCCTTTTCGAGGGACTGTTTTCATATGATCCTGTAACACTGGATCCGCGTCCTGCAGTAGCTGTCGATTATCATCTTTCCCGCAACAAGCTCAGATGGACGTTTACCCTGCGTGATGATGCAAAGTTCAGCAATGGAGAGCCAATTACAGCAGATACCGTAAAAGAATCATGGCTTGGTCTTCTGGCCAATCCTGATGCTTCATACGCTTCTCTCTTTGATATGGTAAAAGGTGCAAAAGAATTCCGCAGCGGTAAAACGAGCCGTGATGATGTCGGCATCATCGTGCGTGATGAAAAGACTATCGTACTGCAGCTTGTTTCTCCGGCAAGCCACCTTCCAAGGATTCTCTGTCACCATGCATTTTCTGTTGTGAATAAAGATCCGTCTGTTACCAGCGGTGCGTTTGTCATTTCCGAAAACACAGATAAAAAACTCGTCATGACTAAAAACAAAAATTACTGGGATGCAGATAATGTGTACATTCCCCAGATAACAGTGATACAGTCTGACGATGTCAAAGAAAACGCATTTATGTTCAATACAGGCGCGGCGGACTGGGTCGCTGATGCAATCGATATAAACAGCATGCTCGCACATAATTCGATACGGATTCATGCAGAATACGGAACACAGTATCTGTTCTTTAAGAACAGCGGTTCAAAAGACAGTGAATCTCCATGGGATAATCCTGATTTCCGCAATGCTCTTCTTACAGCGGTTCCCTGGGCTGATCTGCGCAAAGGCTCTTTTGTTCCTGCCACCACATTTGTGTATCCTATCGGAAATTACCCGGCTGTAAACGGTTTCAATTATACTGACAGCCTTGAAGCTGCCGATTTGATGAAAGAAGCACGTGAAAAGGCCAGTATTCCGGCTGACAAAGAGCTTCCGCTTGTATTTGCCGTAATCGATACTAAATACATGATAGAAGAAGCAGAACTGCTCAAAAAAGCATGGGAGCCTCTGGGGGTTGCCGTATCAATAGAAAAAATACCTGCACAGGATTACCTTGAATCAATAGCAGACCGCAAAGCAGATCTGTTTTCATATACCTGGATCGGAGACTTTGCAGATCCTCTGGCAATGCTGGAACTGTTCCGCGGAAATTCAACGCTTAATCCTTCCCGATGGAGCAATACAGAGTTTGACAGCCTTCTGGATAAAGCTGCCGCATCTTCATCAGATGAAGAACATCTCAAGCTGCTTTCTGATGCAGAACAGCTTCTGCTGGACAGCGGTGAAGTTCTGCCTGTTTCACATCCGGTAAGTCTGCATGCCATAGACCTTGGTTCGACCGGAGGCTGGAGTGTCAATGCTCTTGATCTTCACCCGCTCAAGTATCTGTATTTCAAGCACAAGACGGTAAAAATTCCTAACCTTGTATTGAGATAATTTACGTTTGCGCATATAATCTCATATATATTTTCACTTTAAGGACAATCACATGGTTATCTTAACACTTAACTGCGGATCTTCTTCCGCTAAATATCAGGTTTATGACTGGGACAATAAAGATGTTCTCTGTACCGGAGTCGTAGAGCGTGTTACACAGCCGGGTTCTATTATTACCCACAAAGCCGGCGGTAACAAATATACTCTTGAGAGCCCCTGCCCCACACACAAAGAAGCTATTGAACTGATTCTGAAAGAAATTACCGATCCGAAAGTCGGTGTCATCAAAGACATGAGTGTTGTTGGTGCTGTAGGGCACCGCGTTCTGCATGGCGGTGACAAGTTTACCAAATCTGTGCTGATAACGCCTGAAGTTCTGGAAACATTCCGTTCCGTACAGGATCTGGGACCGCTTCATAATCCTGCAAATATCATGGGTATTGAAGCTGCACAGAAAGTTCTGCCGAATGTTCCGCACTGTGCTGTAATCGATACAGCATGGCATCAGACAATGCCTGATTTTGCATTCATGTATGCCATTCCACAGGAATGGTACACTAAATACCATGCACGCCGCTACGGCTTCCATGGAACATCTTTTATGTACACATCAAAACGTGCAGCTGTTCTTCTGCATCAGAAACCTGCTGATACCAACCTTATCATCTGCCACCTTGGCAACGGGTCATCAGTCTGTGCTGTAAAGAACGGTGTCTGCTATGATACATCAATGGGTATTACCCCTCTTGAAGGCCTTGTTATGGGTACACGCTGCGGCGACCTTGACCCGGCACTTCCTTTCTATATTATGCGCAAGACCGGCATGAGTGCTGCAGAAATGGACAAGGCACTGAATAAACAGTGCGGCCTGCTCGGTATTCCCGGACAGTACACCGATGGACGCGATATCGAAGTCGGATGTGCAAACGGCGCCAAACGCTGTGAACTTGCAATTGATATGTTCGCATACCGTCTGCGCAAATACATCGGTGCATACAAAGCCGCTCTTGGCCGCGTAGATGCAATCGTATTTACTGCAGGTATCGGTGAGCGTTCTCCTATCGTCCGCGGCCGCTGTCTTACCGGTATGGAAGACATGGGCATCAAGATCGATATGCAGAAAAATGAGTATTCATTCGGCGGAAACGCAGAGACATGCATCAGCGCTGATGACAGCAAGACAAAGATTTTCGTTATTCCAACCGATGAGGAACTGGTAATGACTGAAGACGCCTATGCTCTGATGAACGGCACATACGATGTGCACACAAACTTCACCTACAGCTTCCAGGATCCAAAATACGTCAACAAAGCACGCGAAGAAGGACTCAAGAAAGACCTTCAGAAACGCCCGCACTATGCTGATGTCATCATCCGTCCGTAATCATCTGATTATCTGATATAGAAAGCAGCCGCAGCTGTAAAAGCTGGCGGCTGCTTTTTTTATGCATGGAAAATTACCGCTGTACACAGCCTGCATGTATCTTTTCCGCAGCTGCTTGTCCGCACAGTATACGCACAAGTTCCATCGCAAACTGTTCGGCGGTCCCCGGTCCCCGGCTCGTTACTACGTTGCCGTCTGTTACAAAAGGCACTCCGCTTTTATGGATGCTGCCCTTCAGCATAGTATCTGCCTCACTGCAGTATTTTGATACCTGTTCTTCCATACCGGGATAGCATGTCCATTCCCGTCCTGCAAGAACACCGGTCTTTACAAGGACTACGGCAGGAGCCGCACATATCGCAGCAGTCAGTTTTTTTGCTGCATATACTTTCTTAATCAGCTCTACCGCATCGCTGCATGCACCGATATTCGCTGCACCGGGCATACCGCCGGGTACGATTACCGCATCAGGTACATTGGTCCCGGTCTGTTTCAGATACTCTTTTATCGTAATGTCTGCCTGTACTGTTATTCCATGTGTTCCGGGCACAAGCTGTTCTATTATTCCATCCTGCGGTACAGCTACTGTTGTCACCTTTACACCCGCTCTGCGCAGGTAATCCGCCGGCGTAAGAGCTTCTATCTCTTCAAACCCCGGTGCAAGAAAAATCACAGCTGTTTTCATATATTCCTCCGGTTATTTCCTTTTTCATCAAGTATATCATACAATCTCTTTTTATATTGTAAATTACAGATTTTCCGTATAAAATGAAGTTATGAAACAAGTTCTTATCATCGATGCATCCCCGCTTTTCAGGGAATTTCTAAAAGAAAAACTTACTGCAGAAAAAGTTAACGTTGAAGTCGCACAGGGACGCCGCGATGCATTCATAAAACTCATTTCACTGCTTCCGGATCTGGTTATCCTTGATGTTTCAGATTCATTCTCAGATCTTATGGAGTTTCTTGAAAAAAAGCAGGCTGACCCGAATGCGAAATCTATTCCTATTATTATTTCAGGCCCGGTTATTGAACATGACAAAGTTTCCGTACTGGTGCAGTTCGGAGTTATCAAGTACTTTACCAAACCAATCAAATTCGACATTTTCTTTGAATCGATAGGTCAGGTTCTTCGTGCTCAGTTTTCAATAGATATCACTCCCTGTGTTTTGGAGCTTCATTTAAATAACAACATCATCTTTATTGAAATTGCAGAGGGACTGAACAGGGAAAAGCTTTCTCTGCTTAAATACAAACTGTCGGAAATGATAGATGCGAACAAACTTGAGAATCCCAAAGTCATACTGATGCTTACCAACCTGTCACTCAGCTTTGTTGACGGAGCAAATCTTGAACTGCTGTTTGACAATATTATTGCAGACCAGCGTATTCTCAAGAAAAACATCAAAGTCCTTTCCCTTGATTCCTTCATCACAGAACTCATCGACGGACACCCTGCATATTCCGGAATTGAAGTCGTTTCAAGCCTTTCCTCGGTTCTGAATTCGCTTATTGAAAATTCTGTTACATCAAATATTCCTGAACTTATCAATGATAAAATACTGTCTGCTGATGCTGAAGTCGACACCGGTTCTGTAGAAATGCGGTTCTATTCAGACAGTGATTCAGTAAGTCAGGATGAAAACGGCAACGGCGATGTACTGCGCATAGCCGTTGTTGATGATGATGCCGTTATCCGCAAACTGCTGGAAAGCGCTTTTACTTCGATTGGGGCAAAATGCGATCTGTACGATTCAGGGACAGAATTTCTGAATGGATTAGGAAAGCACCATTACAACCTTGTTATTCTTGATATTTTCATGGCAGGTATATCGGGATTTGATATTCTCAAAAAGATGCAGCACGACAGAAAGTCTCCACCAGTCATTGTGTACTCTCAGTCCACTCAGCGCAATGTTGTTATCCAGGCTCTCACGCTTGGTGCAAAAACATATATGGTCAAACCGCAGAAGCCTGCAGATATAATCAAAAAGGCGCTGGAAGTACTGCATGCAAAAATCTGAAGAAGAGCAGGAAATAGCAAGCGGATTTCTTGCGAATACGCTGCATGAAATCCGCACCCCGATTCAGACGATAATCGGTACTCTGGAGCTTCTGTCTGATACACAGCTCAACAATGAACAGATAGAATATGTGCATCAGCTGCAGTTCAGCTCAGATGTTCTTCTGGCTCTTGCTAATGATGTCCTGGACTTTTCAAAGATACGGTCTCAGGAATTCAAACTGGAATACATTCCGTTCGACATAACATTTGTTACGGAGCGTACTGTCGATTTGATTACCATTGAATCATTCAACAAAGGGCTCGAAATTATCACAGATATCGATCCTGATGTTCCACCCCTTGTCATGGGGGATCCTACCCGCATTCAGCAGATTCTGCTTAATCTGATAAAAAATGCCGTAAAGTTCACCACAAAGGGATATGTCCGTGTCATGCTGTCCTGTCATGAGGGCAATCTTCTGTTTAAAGTTGCCGATTCCGGCATCGGTATTACATCTGAAAGCAAAGAGAAACTGTTTACCACTTTCTATCAGGCTGACAGATCTACGACACGAAAATACGGCGGCACAGGCCTGGGGCTCAGCATCTGTAAGGGTCTTGTAAATGCAATGCACGGCAAAATAGGCGTGCAGTCAAACAGACCGAACGGTTCAATATTCTGGTTTTCCATTCCGCTGATTATATCCGACAATGAGCAGCCAAAAGAGCAGAAACTGCAGATACCTTCAGATACACGTATTCTGCTTGTAGATAACAGTCCGCTTGCATTGAAAAGTTTTGAGCGGAAACTGCAGATACTCGGTATCACTGATATACACACAGCTTCAACAGGCAGTCAGGCTATACGCATGCTGATGAAAGCAGCAAAAGAAGGACATCCCTTTACCGAAGCTTTTATCGATATGATAATGCCGGTAATGGACGGATGGCGTCTTGCCGCCGACATCAATGCCAAAACAGAAATCAACAGCATAAAGCTGTATCTGGTAGTACCGGAAGGTCAGATGGGCGGTGAAGCCAAGATGAAACTTCTCAACTGGTACAACGGCTATCTATATAAACCGATAAAACGGCTGAAGCTCCGTGATATTCTCCAGAAAGCATTTACAGAACCAATAGATCTTGAAAGCGTTGACGATGTTGAAGAACTGGAACCGGTAGATCGTCCAGCCGGGAAAAACTTTACAGAAGATGCTGCCCGCACAGCAGAAGGTCTGCATATACTTGTTGCAGAAGACCATCCGGTAAACCGCAAGTTGCTGGTAACATTCCTCACAAAGTTTGGTACTATCCCGCTGGAAGCAGCAGATGGTCAGGAAGCTGTCGATGTTGTTCAGAAACACCCGGAAATCGATCTGATATTCATGGATATTCAAATGCCGGTAAAGAACGGTATCGAAGCAGCGCTGGAAGTACGGAAGGACGGTTTTAACGGTATCATCATTGCATGTACAGCGAATAATGATTCAAATGACCTTGAAGAATACCACAAGAACGGCATCAACGATACGCTTATTAAACCGTTTAAGAGCAAGAGTGTTAAGGCTGTTATAGAAAAATGGAAATCGGCACTGATACTAACATCAGGTTCAGAATCCAGTACATCAAAATCTCTCATAGAGATAAAAGCCGTTACCGGTCTGGGTCTTTGGAACCAGCAGGATTTTGAAGATACAATCGGCGGAGACGCAAAGCTTGGATGCCAGCTGCTTGCAGATTATATATCGCAGACAGAAAAACTGCTCAACGATACAGGACTGTCTATCGCCGACAGAGACTTCCTCTTTCTGAGGCGCATGGGTCATACGCTGCAGGGCAGTTCTGCAGCCATATCTGCACAGCTGCTTGCTCAGGATGCCATGCTTATGGATACGGCGGCAAAAGCATCCAATATCATTGATGTACAGACAAATTATGAGAACTTTTCCAAACATTTTAAGCAGTTCAAACTGACTGTAGAGGAATGGCAGGCCGCACATGAAAAAACTTCTAAAAACTAATTATCACATGCACACTACCTTCTGCGACGGACACGATACGGCAGAAGCTATGGCTGAATCAGCTTTTAACAAAGGGTTTGATATCATCGGGTTTTCCGGGCACAGCATGTACCCATTTGCTTCGATATGGCATATCGCACCGCGTGAACATCAAGCCTATACAGCAGAGATACGGAGACTGGAAAGCAAATTCAGCGGAAGAATGAAAATTCTGTGCGGATTTGAGGCAGATTATGTTCCCGGGCTCTGCACTCCCAATATGGATGCTTATGCAGAGTTTAAGCCGGACTACCTGATCGGTTCTGTACATTATATTGTCAATGAGAAAGGGAATTTCGGCGTTGATGATACTGCAGACAATGTAAAAAAGGGAATCGACCAGCTGTTCAGCGGCAATACAAAAGAAGCGGTCTGTACCTATTTTGCACTTCAGCGTGAAATGCTTCGCAAAGGCAGCTTTGCAATATGGGGCCATCCGGATGTTATCCGCAAAAGGAACGGTGTTCTGCACTTTTTTAATGAAGAAGACAGCTGGTACCGCACAGAACTGATTGCTACAGCAAAAGAAGCCAAACATGCAGGTGTAATAGCTGAAATAAATACCGGAGCCATATCACGCCACTGTATGGACGATGTATATCCGTCCGCTGCATTTCTCAAGATTCTTCATGAAGAAGGTGTGCCTGTCATCATATCTTCCGATGCACATACCTGCGCAGATATCGACTGCGCATTTGACCGCGCAACGCAGGCAGCAAATGCGGCAGGATATTCAGAGGCAATGTATATAGATGAGGGACTAACCAGAAGCCAGCCCCTGTACTATCAGAATTGACCGAAAATCAGCGGTTCTTCCGCTCTTCCTGATTCTTGCATTCTATGCACAGAAAAGCATATGGCAGCGCTTCCAGACGCGCCTGCGGAATCTCTTTATTACATTTCAGGCATAAGCCATATGTACCGCGTTCAATACGCGCAAGAGCACTGTTGATCAGCTGAAGACGGCCGGCATCCTGAGCGCCAAGCGAATCCAGCATAGTGCGGTCTACGACATCAGATGCCATATCAACAACGTCACCTGCTTCTACAGTTTCTACCAGCTTTTTGAAATCATCATTTTGAGCCGCAAGAGAATCAAGTATCTGATTCCGCTGCGAAATCAATTTCTGTTTCATTTCGGCAATGAATTCTTTTTCCATTTTTTGCTCCTATGTTGACAATATAGGTAGTTTTGTAGATACTAATATACGCATATTTGCCTAAAAAGACAACTTAATTTTGGAGGAATTGTGGCTAAAGAAGAGGCTATTGAAGTAGAAGGCGTCGTTACAGAAGCTCTTCCCAATACAATGTTCCGTGTAAAACTGCAGAACGATCATATCATTATGGCACACCTGTCAGGAAAAATGAGAAAACATTACATACGAATTGTGCCGGGCGACAGTGTAAAAGTGGCCCTTTCACCGTATGATCTGAACCGCGGACGTATCATTTTCCGTCAGAGATAATCACAGTTCATACTTGTATTGATAAAAAAAGGAACCATGGCTTGAAGTTTGAAAACTTTCAAAACCGGTTCCTTTTTTTTATTTTCAAAATATACTGTCAGCTACTGCTTTTTTTCGTCTCGTGAAAATATATAATGAAGAGCTCTGATCATTCCTGCAAAACCATTGATTATCGCTGCAATGCAAAGGAATGGTCCAAGCGGAATAAGAAACCATGAAAATTTAAAGAAGAGGATTCCAGCACCCAGCAATGCCGTTTTCTGCAGAAGCAGAATCCACGCTTCTGAGCGTGTAGGCGGTTTCGGCGGCTCTGTATGCCAGGTATATGTATACCGTGTACCATTGCTGTACTGCTGATCACCAGGGCGGGCATTGTTGAACCACTGCCAGAACGGATCATTCTCATCAGGCTGGCCATTCTGACTGTACGGATTATATGTTCCATACCCCTGCTGATTCTGAGCTGCAGCATATTCACTCTGAGAACCATACTGGTCGTACTGGGCACGTTTTGTTTCGTCTCCCAGAACAGAATATGCAGCATTTATCTCTTTGAACTTATCTTCTGCGGTCTTATCGCCTGGATTCCGGTCAGGATGATATTTAAATGCGAGATCTCGATATGCTTTTTTTATTTCTGCAGCTGTAGCTGTCTTGCTTACACCCAGAACCTGATATAAATCGTCCATCTAATCCTTCTACAAGAAAAAATAATACATTGCCGGTAATGTTACAAGTAGAAAAACAAACTTTTATTTTTTTATGATAACCCAGGTGGCACCATTGCCACCCTGACTGCGGCCGGGGTGGCCTGAAGCTCCAAGCCGTTTATCGTCTTGAATAAATGTACGGACCATTTCTCCAAGTACAGGATCACTGCCTGTTGTGTGGTTGCCTTTACCATGGATAAGCAGTACCTTGCGGTAACCATGTTTTACACATTCTGTTATAAATGAATCAACCCTCTGCCACGCCTCTTCTCTGGTAAGGCCATGCAGATCAAGACGTGCTTCCGGTTTCATTTCCCGCAGGTATTCCCTGCTTTCCAGCTTTGTCTGTTCACTGAATTCGTCTGCAGCTGCATCTTTGTCGATAGTACCATAGCGGCGCAGCCACAGTTCCATAGGATTGATTTTTTCCTCAGACTGTTTCTGCATCACCTGCTCATATGAATATCCCTGTCGTGCAGCTTCTTTTTCCTCTGCGGTAGGAGCGTTTGCTTTTTTATGAGAAACCTGAGGTGCATTCTGTTTTGCGCCTTTGGATGACTGTTTCTGCTGTTCATTCCACTGTGAAAGTATATCACCAAAATCCATACAAGTACCTTCTAT
>Ga0070399_1003612_pt1 | contig 13497 bp, 9 predicted proteins | sample BioMet4_FD_61217 | JGI IMG/M metagenome (GOLD analysis project Ga0070399, IMG submission 61217) | Microbial communities from bioreactor (seeded with sewage sludge) at LBNL, California, USA - Biofuel metagenome 4 (version 1) | ecosystem: Engineered > Bioreactor > Anaerobic > Unclassified ... | reverse complement strand
TAAAGAAGTCGAGAGCCTGAATCTTGGTAGCCTCAATACCATAATAATATGCATCGGGCACGAACACGAGGCTGCGGAGAGACTTCTGAACAAGCACGTTCAGCACGTTAACCTGAGTGTTCAGGGCGTCAATGGCCTTCACGTTCTTAGCAACCTGCTCCTTCAGAGTGTTGAGGTCGCCTACAGAAGCCTTGCCATCGAGTGCAGCCTGCAAACCTTCGATATCCTTGATTGCAAGTGCGTCAATCTGGCCCTGGATCTCAGCCTTGGCAGCATCAATCTTCTCCTGGATCTTAGCCAGATCAGCGGCGCTGATACCGGCAGCCTCAAGTGCAGCGAGACGAGACTCGATACCATTTTTATACATATCCAGAGCGGCAAACTGCTGCTCATAGTCAGCCTTCAGGGCATCAACTGTAGTAGCCAGTGAGCTGAGTTTAGTCTGGAGCTCTCCAATCTTCAGCAGGTTATCTGCAAAAACCTGCTCGTTGGCAGTCAACTTGGCATAAATGTCAGCAATAGTAGCATCATAAACCGACTTGTCAACTTTGCCATCAAGCACATTCTGGATGTCTTTCACAGTGCCTTCCAGTGATGTAACCCTGGCAGCCAGTGCAGCCTCAGCGGCCAATGCGCGGTTAATCTCCTCCTGAAGAGCTGCCTTTGTTGCAGCAGCATCAGCAGTGGCCTTCACAGTAGCGAGCTGACTGGTCAAGGTAGCAATCTCACCAGACTTTGCCTCCAACTGAGTCTTCAAGTCGACAATACTTTTGTCGCATTCAGACTTGCAAGACTCCAACGCTGACTTCACATCATTAATCGCCAGTGTGTTGGCGTTGATGTCGTCATCGTAGTCCTTACAAGACGTCACCGTACCTGTGGTACCCACAACAAGGAGTCCCAGAAGTAACGAACTTACTAATTTTTTGTTCATACGATATAAAATTTAATAAAATATAAATAAGATAGGCTATGTAAATCACACAAAGTTAGCACCTCGAAACAAGGGGTTTTGTGAAAAATCTTCAATGTCTAAATGCCTCATAAACATTCTTCCTATGCTCCTTTCGGCCTTTTATTTGCTTTAAAATCGGTGCAAATATAGAGATAAATCTTAATACAAGCAAATAAAATCACGACTTTTTATAAAAAACAACGAAAACAAATCTTATTCGCTCCGTTTTGACCCTTTTTTAAAAAATGTATTATAATTAGTCTTACGTATGCTTGCATGACGTGTATAAGCCAAAGCACATCGGAAATACAGACCATGGAGTTGCTGACCGATCTTTGGACTGTCAGTCATCGGCCTTTTTAAGGCAAATATTCACCTCATATTGGACCCGTCTTTTTTATAAAGAAAAATGACAATACAACCACTGTTTTGGACTCTCTGAGAGACGAAAACGCATCAACGAAGTGGCAGGGATGCCACATCAAATGACATGAAGACGGTAGACCCGGATTCACATCAAGATTCGAGATGCTACACGAAGTATCAGGTACAGAACACCCAAAAAAGGTTGCGCACCATGCGGCATGCAACCTTTTGATATTAAAACCATGGCTTTGTCGAAACAAAGGCTAGAACTCTGCGTTCTTCGGAGTGCGGGGGAAGGGCACTACGTCGCGTATATTCTGCATGCCCGTCACAAACAGGATGAGACGCTCAAAGCCCAGTCCGAAGCCGGCATGCGGGCACGACCCATACTTGCGGGTATCGAGATACCAGCTGTAAGCACTCTCCTCCATGCCGCGAGACTCAATCTCACCGAGCAGTTTGTCCATGTTTTTCTTAGTTAATGTTAGATGGCAAAAGATAAAAAAATTAAAAGATGGAATCAGCTTGCTAACTGAATTCCAATTCCCGAAATGATTATAAGTCGGCGTTTGTAGAGGTCGCCAATAGCACGCTTATAAACTTTCTTGCTTACATGAAACTGCCTCTTGATTTCTTCTGCGTCACTCTTATCATCAAGGGAGCAATGTCCACCATTATCGCGAAGCCACTGCAAAAGAGTCTCAGCAAAACTTTCTGTTTGGCGACGTCCTGTCGGTTGAAGAGCGAGATCAATTTTACCATCTTGCCGGATATTCTGAAGGTAACCCTCCAATCGGTCGCCAGTATGTACTAACTGGTATACTTGATCCTCATAGACAAGCCCACCATAACGGTTGTTGATAATAACCTTGAAGCCTAGTTCCGTCTTTTGCCAAACCAATAGGTCAACTGGCTCTGCAGTCTCGAGTTTATGCCAAAGCTCATTACGATGCTCCTCATCATCCTCATTGACATCCATTAGATAGCGATCTACTTTTGCAGAGGCCACAATACGATAACTATCCTCATCTACATATATATATACTATGTAACTATCGCCAATTTCCATGCGCTTCTTCTGTTCACGGAAAGGACAGAAAACATCCTTCATAACTCCCCAGTCGAGGAAGGCTCCATACTCATTGACCCAACTCACCTTGAGATATGCAAAGTCGCCAACTTGAGCTAGAGGTTGCTCTGTGGTTGCTATTGGACGTTCGTCCTGATCTAGGTAAACGAAGCAATGTACATCATCGCCTACATGAATGCCCTCCGGCACATACTTTTGAGGCATAAGGATCTCGCCCTCTTTGCCTCCATCTAGAAATATTCCGAAGGTCTCTTTGCCACCAAAAGCATGGGGATTTGGTCGCTCTGCGAGCTTTAACATCTTGATCGTATTGTATTTTCCTATCTGTATCATAATATTTTAAAATTTGCGAAAGAAACCAGAAACTAGTAATAGTTGAAATTATAGTGCCAATCGGATCAAAGGATAACATTTTCGTCTTCGATCCGAAGCCCTTCCCCAATAGAGCTATCCATAATCAGAGGATTAGTAGAGGTCACCAACCTTCCATCATTCATATGAATAGTGCGGTCGGTGATTGCTGCCAAAGCCTCGTCATGAGTAACAATGATGAACGTTTGTCCAAACTTATCGCGTAAATCGAAGAAAAGTTGGTGCAACTCAGTCTTGTTCTTTGAATCAAGACTACCGGAGGGCTCATCAGCGAGAATAACAGCTGGGTTGTTTATGAGTGCGCGGGCCACGGCCACTCGCTGCTTCTCACCACCCGAAAGTTCGTTGGGTCTATGATTAGCTCGATCCTTTAAACCCATAAAATGAAGCAAGTCTTCTGCCCGTCCTTTTGCAGCCTTGCGACTTTCGCCAGCAATGAAGGCAGGTATCATGATGTTCTCAATCGCAGTAAACTCTGGTAGAAGTTGATGAAATTGGAATACAAACCCAAGTCGCTGATTGCGAAAACGTGATATTTTCTTGCTTGATAGATTTCCAGTATCAATTCCATCAATAACAACAGTACCAGCATCAGGCTTGTCAAGCGTACCAATTATTTGCAACAAGGTCGTCTTTCCAGCACCAGAAGGACCAACAATAGACACCACCTCACCCTTCTCTATTTGCAGATCAATACCCTTAAGTACCTGTAATTTACCAAACGATTTGGTTATTCCTTGAACATCTATCATAATCATGTTATATAATAGGCCCTCTTACTCCAACTTTAAAGGAGAACGAGATGCTTTGCTTTATTATCTTTAATATCAGGTCATCACTCTCCTTCTGGCTGAAGGGGTCGAGGAATACCTTTAATCCACTCACGAATATCCTCGTATGGGCTATCGGAAAGGGGAATTTGGGGATTAGCGACTGTGATAACATCCGTATCCCCGTCATATTGATCAGGGAAAATAATCATTAGATTAATACCTGAAAAATGACGACGCAGCTCATCAGGAAGTCGCTCTAACGCATTCTTATAAGAGATAGTACCCTTGCGAGCCGAAACGACTACAAACAGGTGGTCATTAGCAATGGTCGTAGCGAGCTGCGGAAGTTCGTTCCAATGCTCCATAGGCAGATATTCTCCCCGCAAATTTGGATGATTGTTGCGCATATACTCACCAATGAGTATGAGCGTGTCCTTACGTCCATGAAATATCATTCGACATTCAATATTATCACCCACCCGCGCCAGACGTTCTATCCAACGATAAAACCCTGGCTCATATTGTGCCCGTGAGGGAACAGCGACTTGAATTCTTCTAATTGTATTTAGTGGCTGTTTGATATGCGCCATGATGATTTGTCGAGAGAGACTATTGAATAAATTCTGGTGAAAATCACCCCAAAATTTATTGGAGACATCATGATGAGTATGCAAGCCCATGATGATTTCCGATGCATGAAACTCATTAAATGCATGCTTGATGCCAGTAGCTATATTATTGGAGATACGCACCTGAGTTTGCATCAAGACGTTCATAGAGTTAGCATATTGTAACATGTGATCGAGGAGCTTACGTCCTCGTTCTAAATTATTGCGCGTATCATGGTCCTCAAAGATAACATTAAGGCCTACAAGTCCGCGATTCAATTTATTATTGCGCATCATGATGCCGAGACTCATCAGACTATCTGCTATCTCTGGATAGTTCATCGGAATAAGAATTTTCTCATCATCTGCCACGTCATCGTGAGGCATCATATCGCGATTACGTAACACCATCAGTTTTGATGCACGCTCGGTGGTTACTGAACTGTAGAGGCAGGTTACAAGGATTAGGATGATAGTGCCATTAAGCACGTCATTGTTAAGTAATCGTTGTCCATCAGGCAGGAAGATATTGTAGCCAACCATAACAGCCGCCAGCGTAGCTCCTGCTTGTGCGTTACTCAATCCAAAAATCATTTCTCGTTCCAACGGCTGAAGCCTGAATGTCTTTTGTGTCATCAATGAAGCTAACCATTTGGACGTTAAAGCTATTAAAATCATAACGCTAGCCACCTTAATAGTTGTCCAACCGCTCAGCATCGACTCCACACTGACAAGCATTCCAACACTAATGAGAAAGTAAGGTATGAAGATAGCATTACCAACAAACTCTAGATTATACATCAATCTAGATACCTTAGGTACATAACGATTCAAAACCAAGCCTGTGAGGAAAGCACCTAGAAGTCCCTCCAAGTCAACCAACTCCATGAGGATAGCCGCAAGAAACATCAATACAATTACAAAGATGAACTGCACTACAGCACTGTCATATAATTTAAAGAACTTGCGTGCCATACGCGGGAATCCCAAAATAATGATGGTAAAGACTAATGCTGTCTTTACCACGAGCATCACCCAAAACCATCCTGTCACATTACCCTTGAATAATGCTACTATTATTGCTAGCACAAGCAATGTCAATGTGTCGGTAATTGCAGTGGCACCGACGGCAATCGTCACGCTACGCTCTTGGGTAAGGCCAAATTTCATCACCGTAGGATAGGCAATTAGCGTATGGGAAGCATACATACTTGCTAGCAGAATAGATGTAAGTACGCCATATTTTAGAATTACGGAGTTGACTGCAAAGCCCAGAATCATTGGGATAGCAAAAGCCAACAAGCCATGAACTACCGTCTTGTCTCGATTGTGCTTAAAGTCCTCCATATTCATTTCCAAGCCAGCCAGAAGCATAATGAAATATAAGCCAACCGTTCCAAAAATATGAAAAGAACTATCCTGAGCTAACAAACCCAGTCCATGCGGCCCGACAAGAATGCCCGCAAGTATCATTCCAATGATGTGTGGAATGCGCAATTTTCCCATGACAATTGGCGCAAAAAGAATGATCAGCATCACCACAAAGAAGATCTGAGTGGGATCTGTAATGGGAAAGTAGGAGGTGATGTTGGCCATGGGTTTATATTTTGTGACAAAGTTAACAAGAAAATCCTATATTATAATGGTATCAGTGGTGAAAAATGAAAAACTCCAGAGCTAGTCTTAACATATAACCGCCATTCAATCTCAATTAATTTTCATAGCTAAATCTTCGTGATTATCATCAAATTATCGTAATTTTGCCCGATATATTAATTTTTAAAACCATTCACGATGAGAGTAGCTATTGTTGGCGCCAGTGGCGCCGTGGGTCAAGAGCTTCTGAGGATTCTCGATGAGCGTAACTTTCCTTTAGACGACTTAGTACTGTTCGGTTCTTCCCGCAGTGCAGGAAACAAATATAAATTCAAGGGCAAGGACTACGAAGTTAAGTTGTTGCAGCACAACGACGACTTCAAAGATATAGACATTGCCTTCACTTCTGCTGGTGCAGGTACCAGCAAGGATTTCTTGGAAACCATCACAAAGTACGGTGCAGTGATGATTGACAACTCTAGTGCCTTCCGTATGGACGATGATGTGCCCTTGGTAGTACCAGAAATCAATCCAGAGGATGCTTTGTCAAGACCACGTGGTGTCATTGCCAACCCCAATTGCACTACTATTATGATGGTCGTTGTTCTCAACCCTATCGAGAAATTATCACACATCCGCAAGATACATGTTGCCAGCTACCAAAGCGCAAGCGGTGCTGGTGCTGCCGCTATGCAGGAACTTCAGCAGCAATATAAGGAGATAGTTGAAACTGGCAAGGCTGTTACTATCAATAAATTCCCTCATCAATTAGCTTACAATGTCATCCCACAAATCGACAAGATGACAGAGAACGACTATACAAAGGAGGAAGTGAAGATGTTCAATGAGACACGCAAGATCATGCATTCCGATGTACGTACATCTGCAACATGTGTTCGCGTCAGCTCGCTTAGATCGCACTCTGAGAGCGTATGGTTCGAAACAGAGCAGCCTTTGAGCGTCGAAGAGATTCGCAACGCCCTGCAAGGAGCTCCTGGAGTGACGCTTGTGGACGATCCTCAAAACTATGTTTATCCCATGCCTCTTGAGAGTGCAGGAAAAGATGATGTATATGTAGGTCGCGTGCGTAAGGACTTAGCCGATGACAACAGCTGCACTTTGTGGCTCACTGGCGATCAAATACGTAAAGGGGCAGCGCTCAACGCTATTCAGATTGCCGAGTATCTGATAGCCTCTCCGGGCCGTCTCTAATATTAAGAGGACTTCAAGGTCTAAAAGATTCCATAAAAATGGCCTCGCCAATTTATCAATGTTTGATAAATTGGCGAGGCCATTTTTTGTAATTATACTTTTGCTCTATTAGAACTCAGCATTCTTTGGAGTACGAGGGAATGGAATGACATCGCGGATATTCTGCATTCCGGTCACAAAGAGGACAAGCCTCTCGAAGCCCAAGCCAAAACCGGCATGAGGACATGAACCGAACTTGCGAGTGTCGAGATACCAGCTATAAGAACTAACATCCATGCCACGTGATTCAATCTCGGCAACTAGTTTGTTGTAGTCTTCCTCGCGGACAGATCCACCAATAATCTCTCCGATTCTTGGGAAGAGCACGTCAGTACCTTGCATTGTCTTGCCGTCAGCATTCTTCTTCATATAGAAAGCTTTGATTTCAGCAGGATAATCGGTCATGATGACTGGTTTTTTAAAGTGTTCCTCAACCAAATAGCGCTCATGTTCGCTACTTAGATCCATACCCCAACCAGTTATAGGGAACTCGAACTTATGACCAGCCTTTACTGCATCCTCCAATATTTGGATTCCTTCAGTGTAACGCAAGCGAACGAACGTTTCATTGGCCACGCTGTTGAGAGTCTCAATGAGCTTGTTGTCAATCATCTTATTGAGGAACTCCAAGTCATCGCTGCAGTTGGTCAATGCCCAACGTACACAATACTTGATGAAATCCTCTTCAAAGTCCATCAGTTCTTCCTGTTCCATGAATGCTGCTTCCGGCTCAATCATCCAGAACTCAGCCAGGTGGCGAGGAGTATTACTATTCTCTGCACGGAAAGTTGGACCAAAAGTATAGATGGCACCAAGTGACGTTGCACCAAGCTCACCTTCCAACTGACCACTTACCGTAAGGTTTGTTTTCTTGCCAAAAAACTCCTTGTCATACTCCAGCTTACCAGTCTTTGCCACACGATCAAGGTCAAGTGTAGTCACCTGAAACATCTCACCCGCACCCTCCGCATCACTTGCAGTAATAAGTGGTGTGTGGAAATAAAAGAACCCATGATCATGAAAGTACTTGTGAACAGCGAAAGCCATATTGTGCCTTATGCGCATCACAGCACCGAACGTATTGGTGCGCAAGCGCAAATGAGCATATTGGCGCATGTACTCAAAGCTCTGACCCTTCTTTTGCATGGGGTAATCGCTCGGGCAAAGACCATAAATTTCAATCTCATTGCTCTGTATCTCGCTACTCTGACCTTTTCCCTGACTCTCAACAAGAATACCAGTGGCACGAATGCAAGCACCAGTTGTAATGCTCTTCAACTCATCGGCATCCATTGTAGAAGAGTCTATGACGATCTGAATATTCTTAATAGTGGAACCGTCATTGAGCGCTATGAAATCCACAGCCTTACTGCTACGATGCGACCGCACCCAACCTTTGACGGTTATCTCCTTGCCAAAGCCAGTGCTCTGAAGGGCCTCAATCACTTTTGTACGTTTCATATTTCTTTATAATATGGTATAAACTATTCTATATATTTCTTTATCATTCCATTTCGCATAACATGGTTGCTTCGTCGTTTCGCCTTTAAGCTAACTCAGAGACAAAGAATGAAAGAAAAATGGCTGTTGTGTTTGCAGGTAAACGAGAAGACTAATACCCTTTGAATAAAAAAGTAACTATGCAACCGAAAATCATTACTGATACTTTCGGTTGCCTTAGCTTGCTTTATATATCACCACAATCACTCCCAACTTCACATAAATAAAGTTGCAAGGATTTCTAAGCGGCAATCTTATTCAAACATTCCGCTCTGCAGCATCTCAACTTCCTGCTGTGTGAGGAAGCGCCAATCGCCGCGACGTACATTCTTCTTTGTCAATCCAGCAAACTGTACGCGATCGAGCTTGATTACACGATAACCTAATGCCTCGAAGATACGACGAACGATGCGGTTCTTACCACTATGAATTTCGATGCCCACCTGAGACTTGTCCATTTCATCAGCATATTCTACTGAGTCAGCGTGTACTTCTCCGTCCTCCAACTCTATGCCATCAACAATCTTTTGAAGTTCTTCAGGAGACACATTCTTATCCAAGAACACGTGGTACACCTTCTTCTTTAAAAACTTGGGATGTGTTAGCTTGCTGGCCAAGTCACCGTCATTGGTAAGCAAGAGAACACCAGTGGTGTTTCTGTCAAGCCTTCCAACAGGATAAATGCGCTCTGGACAAGCGTCCTTCACAAGATCCATAACTGTCTTGCGCTGCTGCGGATCATCGCTAGTAGTTACATAATCCTTTGGCTTATTGAGCAAAACATATACTTTTTTCTCCAAAGAAACAATCTGATTACGGAACTTCACCTCATCAGTACGAAGAACCTTGGTTCCCAATTCCTTTACAACCTCGCCATTGACCGTTACCGCTCCTGACTGAATGAACTCATCAGCCTCACGACGAGAGCATACTCCTGCATTTGCGAGATATTTGTTCAGACGAATTGGTTCATTAGGATCAACATGGGTCTCCTTATATTCAATACGTTTCTTTAGACTATACTTAGCATTGGGATCATAAGCTGGACGTTCGCCATATCCACCTTGACGGGGCTGATAACCACCCTGAGGACGATTATATCCTCCTTGAGGACGGGGGCGATAACCGCCTTCACGGGATTGATAGCCACCCTGAGGACGGGGCTGATAGCCGCCCTGACGAGGCTGATAACCGCCTTCACGGGATTGATAGCCACCCTGAGGACGGTTGTACCCACCTTGTGGACGGTTGTATCCACCCTGACGAGGCTGATAACCGCCTTCACGGGATTGATAACCTTCCTGCTGACGGGGCTGATAGCCACCCTCGCGAGGCTGGTAACCCTCTTGTTGACGATGTTGATATCCACCTTCGCGTGACTGGTAGCCACCTTGACGAGGCTGGTAACCCTCACGTGGCTGATAGCCACCTTCCTGATTGTCTGAATGTGGACGATAGCCACCCTGACGGGGCTGATATCCTCCTTGACGTGGCTGGTAACCACTGCGCTGCTGATAGCCACCACGGCTCTGATAGCCACCCTGACGGGGTTGGTAGCCACTATTATATGGCTGGTGACCCTGTTCGTTTGAGCCACTTTGAAGGCTGGATCCGAATCCTTCCGGACGGAAACCACCATCTTGTTTGTTGCTGTTGTCTTCATCAACGCTGAATGCGCGTTGCGTGTGGATGCGTGGACGTTGTGTCCTTGCTCCCTCCTCACGATACTCTCTCTGATAACCTGATGGGCGACTGTAGCCCTCTCTTCTTCCTTCCTGTAGGGGATTCTGTTCCTGATTAGGTTCCTGAATCTTGTTTTCTAATTCTTCTGACATTGTAAATCCTTTGTTAGCCTCTCGGCCATGATTAATAATTGCTTATTCCTAAAAAATATTTATTGATTCATTAATGAGACTAAATTATTCTGTCTCAACACTATTAAATTCCTGTATAGTTTTGCGGGGTAATGGCTTTGAGTTCCTTCTTCACATCGTCACTAACATTGAGCGTAGCAACAAATTCGTGTATAGTTTGCTCTGACATTTTCTGATTTGTACGAGTAAGTGCCTTCAATGCCTCGTAAGGATGAGGGTATCCCTCTCTTCGCAATATGGTTTGAATGGCCTCAGCTACAACCTCCCAGTTGTTGTCGAGATCCTCATCCATCTTCTCTTTATGGAGAATAAGTTTGCGGAGACCCTTCAGCGTGCTCTGAAACGCGATAACACTATAGCCGAACACCATTCCGATATTTCGGATAACCGTAGAATCGGTGAGATCACGCTGCAAACGACTAACAGGAAGCTTGGCAGCCAAAAACTGAAGCATAGCATTGGCCATACCGAGGTTTCCCTCGCTGTTCTCATAGTCGATAGGATTCACCTTATGTGGCATGGCACTAGAACCTACCTCGCCTTGCTTGATCTTCTGCTTGAAGTAATCCATCGAAATGTACATCCAGAAGTCGCGGTCAAGGTCAATAATGATGGTATTGATGCGACGCATGGCATCAAAAATGGCGCCTAGATAGTCATAATTGCTAATCTGTGTGGTCCACTGCTCACGCTCAAGACCTAACTTCTCACTTACAAAGCGATTGCCAAACTCACGCCAATCCAACTCAGGATAGGCTACATGGTGAGCATTATAATTGCCCGTAGCGCCACCAAACTTAGCCGTAAGCTTAGTATGCTTTAGTGTATCAAGCTGTTCCTTAAGACGATAAACATAGACCATAATCTCCTTGCCAAGGCGAGTGGGCGACGCTGGTTGTCCATGTGTCTTTGCCAACATGGCCACATCTTTCCATTCCTCAGCGTAGGTCTGCAGCTGAGCAATCAATTCTTCCACCATGGGATAGTACACGACATTGAGCGCATCCTTCATCGAAAGAGGCACACTAGTGTTATTGATATCCTGTGACGTTAAGCCGAAATGAATAAATTCCTTGTATTCCTCCAATCCACCTATCTTGTCAAATTCCTCCTTAATGTAGTATTCTACAGCCTTAACATCGTGATTGGTCACCTTCTCAATGTCCTTCACACGTTGTGCCGATGTTTCATCAAAAAGTCGATAGATATCACGCAAAGTATCAAAGAGTCCATGATCAAAGCCCTTCAACTGTGGCAAGGGCAACTCACATAGCGTGATGAAGTATGCAATCTCCACACGTACACGATATTTGATTAATGCGAATTCTGAAAAATAGTTAGCCAGTGGCTCTGTCTTACCTCTATAACGACCATCAATTGGCGAGATAGCCGTCAACTCATTGAGCTTCATAAATAATACGTATTACTTCTAATGATGCAAAATTACGAAAACTATTTAATACAATAAGCAAAGAGATGGAAAAAGATTGTTAATTAAGAAAGCAAAGAAAAACATTGGAGAGTTCACCATAGACATTATCAAAACTCTACCCAAAAGAAGAACGAGGAATAACCAAAAAGGTAAAGCTTTCACGAAATTCTTATCTTATTGTCTCGTAATTTCTCTTTCGAAAACAAGCCATTCCTCACATACGAAAAGTTGAACTCAATCTGACGTCAGGCAAAAATCGAACATCGACACATAAAAAGAAAAATCCCCGCAATCCCGAAGGACTACGGGGAACACCCCTAAGTGGGCGCTGAGGGATTCGAACCCCCGACCCTCTGCTTGTAAGGCAGACGCTCTAAACCAACTGAGCTAAGCGCCCGATGATCTCGTTTGCGGTTGCAAAGGTACAACATCTCCCCTGTTCCAGCAAACTTTTATAAGATTTTTTTTCTCAAAGTGACAAATTTCCTGATTTTCGCTGATATTGGTTGGCCATTTCCTACATATGAACCCCTAGAAAGTCGGTAGTGAATCAAATTGATTCACCGTGTGATTCAATTTGATTTACGCAGTGAATCAAATTGAATAACAACAAGACACCATAGACAACAAGTGAGAGTCCTTGCAAGTCCGTGGTGTCTTCCTTTTATATAAAATGCAGCCTATTGGCTTACATCAGTATTTAGAGTTATTTGTACTATTGACCGACAGATACGATGACACGACGGTTATAAGAGATAGGCGAAAGTTCGTTGATGCCTCCCTTGCCAACAACAATGATATTGTCTTGGAACATTCCCATCTTCAACAATTCATCAGCCACAGTGTTGGCGCGTGCCTCGGAAAGTTGCTGATTCGATTCCATGTTACCTGTGGCACTATCCGCATAACCGGTCACAATCAGTTTCTTTCCATTTTCTTTAGCGTACTTTGCTAGGGCCTTAACATTAAAAAGATCCTTGTGTGAGGCGATTTCGGAGTTATTAATATCAAAGAACACCGACACCGACGAATTAACAATCTCTGGTGCGACAGCAGTTGTCTCAGTAACCTTAGGCTGTTCTTCTAGCAGATTACGCAGTCGTTCGTTTTCGGCATTTGCATCTTCGAGCTGAGCATTAAGCGCATCAATCTGGCTCTCAGAGAGCATTCTAATGGCATCTACGTCGGGCATAGGTTTCCAAGTGGACTTACCAAGCCGAAGCATAAGACCTATCTCACCATAGACATTGTTGTCATGGCTCTTCCAAAAACGACTTTTGTGGGCATTATCAGCTCTTACCCCGTCAAAGTCATCCTCCATTTGATTCCATCCAGCCTCCAAATAGACATTGACACGACTGCCAAGTCGCCATGTAGAAAGCATACCAAGACTCATCTGTATAGCATAGCGATTGTCACTCATGTTCCGTGATATGCCCCCGCCTATAAAGGGAACTATATTCCACACCCTTGTGGGATTGTAACCAAGAAACATATTGCTGAGGTTGAACATGATATGCTCGTTGAGTATCCACTCATCAAATTTCTCGGGGTCATTATCTATCAATGGCACAGCCCTACCCTGCCAAGCTTGCAACTTTGTGCGAATACCAAGACCTGGAGTAAACCATTTGCCGATAGCTAACGCGCCGCCAAACGTACGTCGCCCACTACTGAGCA
>Ga0070399_1003606_pt1 | contig 13516 bp, 9 predicted proteins | sample BioMet4_FD_61217 | JGI IMG/M metagenome (GOLD analysis project Ga0070399, IMG submission 61217) | Microbial communities from bioreactor (seeded with sewage sludge) at LBNL, California, USA - Biofuel metagenome 4 (version 1) | ecosystem: Engineered > Bioreactor > Anaerobic > Unclassified ... | reverse complement strand
TGGCAAAACAATATCCGGGTGGCCAGGATATCTCTTATCATTCTTTCGATATCTTAAACCTTTCGAAAACAGATAATGAGCTACCATCACCTCAGGTTTCGTATTTTTAGAATGAATATGCTGCATGTTTCTGCTGCGCTGTTCAACTGTAATTCTATCTGTCAAGGTATCACTTCCATATTTAATCGCCAAATGATATTTAGCGCTTACCAAATTGTGGTTTCCATCTAACTACTACCCTACTAGAATTGTAGAAAAATATTTTTTCTCCGAAATTAACTGCATCTTATATACATTTACTACATTAAAATGCCATTCCTATGTAAATAGCTCCTTGCTTACAATTATATCTTCATTATCGTATAACTCAAATAATTTTGTTCAAACAACTTTCATACTCTTCTGCTACTTTTGAAACCTTGTGTTGATATTCTTTATTCATATATATTATATTAGAATTTTGATTATCCGATATTGAAAAATCGAAATAATAAATTTCCTCGCCCTGCAATGAAACATCTATAGTTTTTCTTCCATAACGTTCCAAATCATCCATCGTAATTGGTTTTCCTTCATCAATGCCCATTCGTTTTCTAATATATTCTCCTAAATGTCTCTTGATAAATCTTTCAAGTCATGAGCTGGCAGTATATTGCTAAATCATTTTATTCCATCGTAATTAAATAAGCAAACTGTATTGCATTATCCTATTTTATTGTTCTTGGACAATTCTAATATTTGCTTAAATATTTCTTCAAGTACATTTACCACAATACTGTTACCAGCCATCTTGCTGAGTTTTTCATTAGAAAACAATCTTCGATTATTGTTTGTAATAATATTATGATCCACAATCCTTTGGTAATCAATTTCTTTGAAACCCATTAGCATAAAACATTCTCTCGGGGTAAGATATCTAAATTTCGATTTTAATTCATTCTGTGGTTCATAAAATATCACACCTGAATTTGGGTTTCTGTCTTGCTTTGTTGTAACTGTGTTAACAATTATGTTGTTGATTCTCCCATCTCTATCAACGAGGACATCATTACTATCCCAAATCTGTTGCCGTGAAGGTGTATTATTGGGGTTATTAGTATCAGCTTCACTTCTATATTGCTGATTTGAATAATCCAATCTAAGAATATCTTTTAGTTTCAAGTTATCTATTCCTAGTGAACCATTCTCGCTTCTAACCTGCAAATTATTCTTTATAAAATAATTATCCAAATCTTCAACATTAAATTCATTATCATTACATAATATGCTAAGCATATACGCTCTTTCCCTGTTCTGAGGGATACCAAAATTGCGTGCATTTAATCTGTAGATGATGTTATAATACCCTAAATCAGTAAGCGTTGATTTCCAATCATTAAAATCTCGCGCATGCGGTTTAGATAGAATATTAGTTACATTCTCCATGAGCAAAAATTTCGGCAGCTTAATGCCACCATCATTCATCTCAAGCAATATTCTCTCAACCTCCCACAGCATCCCAGATCGGTTATGGGCAGTCCTTGAAATGCCAGATTTATTTCCATGCCAACAACCACATAATGACAGATCTTGACACGGAAATGAGTATGTAAATAAATCAACATCACTTGGCATGTCAATGCCTTTAATATCAGCTATGTTAACCATGTTGTGAGTTTCAGCAATGGCTACATAAAGAAGTCTTTTTACACTAGCGGGCAGTTTGTTGTATGCATTACCTTTCATCTCAGTTTTTCCATCTGAACTTAAAGCATACTTCTGCAAATGTTTGTTTATATCTTCATCACTTATCCCATCATATTTCTTATATGTTGAATAGTCTTTATGAATCAAATAATAAGCGATTATAGCATTTATATCCCAATCAGCTGTATTTATTATCTCATAATCAGAAGTGATATTACTTAGAGCTTTTGCCTGACTGCCAATTCCACTGAAAGCTTCAAATACCTTGAACATATTCCTCCCTACAATGTGAAATGCTATATACATTTCAACAACTACTATTAGTTTATTACATGAAAATATTTATTTGGCACTATTAATTAGTTACCAGTTTTTATAAGGCAAGCCACTCAAGTCTACAGTGTATAAAATGTGAAGTATTGATTCAGGGAGTTTATTATCTTTAAAAGAGCTCAAAGTAATTTGAGGGAAATCATCATCAACAGTAAACATCTTTTTTTCTAATACCTTATATTTCTCATTTCGGCTACTAGCATATTTCTCATATCCATAACTTTCAAGTTGCGTTTCAAGTAAATTATCATCGTATCCATGTGCTACTAAAGATTTTTTAATATCATTAATTGAAACCCCTAAAATTGATTTTTCTAATCTGCAGAAGAATAAGTATAACGGTTTCTCAGAGCGTAATTGGTGTTGACTTGAAATTGTTACTGTATTGTCATATTTTTTAATGGTTGATTTGACCTCATAGCAAGCACTGCTACTTTCAATATCTTGACTGCCTGCAGTAATAGCAGACCAAGTAACTGTATTATCATTTTTAAACAATGTGTCTAACACAAGCATTTCCGCTATTATGCTATATGCACTTTTGTCATGAATTGAATTGCCTAACAGTGATTTCCAATCCGACCACCACTTTTGAGGATTCAACAACAATTCTCTTCTATCATTTCCCTCAATGCCGGCATCAACAAATTGCGCGCATATTGTTGCGAACTCATATCTTAGGTTTATCATTGAACAAGTTAGACAAATATAATCAACCGCCACATCTGATCCGCTCAGTTGGTAAGTCCTTGATCTAATTCTGCAATTTGCAAAATGCTCATTAATGGGCACTGTTGCCTTGCTACAAGGCACTGCCACTCCATACTCCCCATCTTCCCTCATAATAAACGCAGGATAATCATTTGGCAAAGAATTTATTGGTCGAAAACCATACTCCATTGATGCGAATCCTTCGCGAATCTCACTCAATAATTCCATTTTCTTCCTCCTCAAATGCTTTCTTAACGGCCTTAGCAATTGCATACGCAAATAGCGGTGGGACTGCATTTCCAATTTGTTTATAAGCATCACTCATACCACAGTCAAAATAGAAATCATCTGGGAATGACTGTAATCTAGCTGCTTCACGTACAGAAATGCCCCTAGGCTCAGTAGGGTGAATATGACTATAAGTATCTTTCGCCAAATGAGCAACTAAAGTATGTGATGGTTTATCTTCATCTAATTTTCTCCATTTACTTTCGAAGCTATTTCTGTCATATACGGGTACTATGCTCTTATGCAGTTTCTCATATTCATTCGTTCCAAATTCAAATTGATATAGTTCAAGAGCTTCTTCAAATAGTTGATCAGCTATTTCTGAAGCTCTAATATAATTATCCCCCTGTTCCATGCGTTCAAAAATTTGAAAGTCTCTACTGTTCTTACGAAATGAATTGCCTGAAACCGCCATTGTTGGTTCTCCAAACCAGTTTCGCATAATAATTTGATATTCATTTCTAGGGTCCGATTTATATTGATATTCAATATTTAATGATATAGGTTTATATTTTGAATCTGCCGTAGGGAAAAGTACTGGAAGATCCGAAAATGCATCTCCAACGGTTACCCATTGCGGCTCGTTTCCGATTGGCATCGGCGGCATGCAATAATATTTGCACTGCTCAAAGTTATGAATTCTGTTCCCATAATTACCCACAGTATCTAATCTATTTATATTTGTTGGCATTGGCAATTCAATGCTTCGCCCTTCATTTTTTTTGATACCCATTAATATCACACGCTCACGCAACTGAGGTACTCCATAATTGGCTGCATTAAGCACTGTCCAAAAGACCGAATATCCATGTTCCTTCAACGATTCAGATACCTCTTCCGGAATATTTTTTTCTCCAAAATTGGTTGACTCCGGGACATTTTCCATTACTACAGCTCTTGCATCTAATCCATAAATAAACCTCAAATAATCCTGATATAAATATCCCCTCGCATCCTTTGTATGGATTCGATCTTCTCCTAACGATCTCAGTTTCCCCCTCCCGGCAATTGAATATGCCTGACATGGCGGACCACCTATTACTATGCATCCTTCTTGTCCAATATTTATTTTTATGGAATCAGGGTTCATCTGCGTAATATCGCCGCATATATGTTTTGCTTCCTTGTCATATCTGTAAGAAAGATTATAATTAATTGTTTTGACAGCCTCAGGCATCAATTCTATTCCCGATGCAATATCAAATCCAGCCTTCTGAAAACCTAATGCCAAACCTCCACAGCCAGAAAATAAATCAACTACTTTTGGTAACATTACATAATCACTCCAACTTCCCTAAATAATGATTCCACATATGCTTCCTCTCCACCTGCAACTAATGATGGCTCTAAAGTCATTACTTTTGCTGTATTTAACCTCATTATTACTCTAAATAAGCTATCATTCGCATTGCGGGCAGTTTCGAATCGACTTATCGTTTTTGCGTCTAAAGCGCCATAAATCTTCATAATATTTCGATATACTGTAACATATGTACCATGTTTGCCAGTTCGTTCCACAAGATTTAATATAGTATCAGTATTAAAATTCTGTGAGCACAATAAATTATACGTTCCTTCAGAACTTCCGCACCATGATAAATACATTAACCACCATAATACTTTTAGCCATATCCGACTTGGATTTTTCCAGTAATGGCTATCATTTTCATCTCCCCATCTTTTTCCAACAATATCTGGTATTACTTTAAGCGATAAATATCTCCAAAATCCGTCATCCGAAGCAACTCGCAAGTTAAACCATGGCATTCCTTCAAAATATTCGTATAACTGCTTTGCATATCTTATATCCTTAAAGTACTCTTTACGATTTGTATTTTCTACCATTGAGTCGATTATATTATATTTGTCCTGGAGATCTTTCCTTATTAATGTGTAGGATTCCTCAATTTCCGGAAGTACTCCATTGCTGTTTATCCAGTCGTCCATTGCACTTGCAGACTCAGCCTTAGTTAAATATTTTGCGCTCATCATTTCCCCAATCTCTTATCTAGAAACTTTCTAATCGAAGCTGAAGTTGCTTCTGGTGAATATACATTCCAATTTAATGAGTTATAATAATAATACACCGCTTCAGAAACACTGCCTGGCGCTACATCGACATGGTTTATTGTATCATCCCAGTAGTCACTTTCTCGCAGTTTCGATATCACAATACCTAATGCACTGGCCATTATTTCCTTTAGTAATTCTACATTAAACTCTGGATTACTCTGGTCAATATACTTGTAATTTTGATTTGCCGCATTCAAACTTATCTCAACCGTATCAAAGAACGCATCCTTTGTTGGATCAACCCATTTGCAATTAATATTCCATAAAGGCGCGCCTGATTTTTTCATAATAAAAATTGGGAATTCAGATCCTAATCCATCTATGACTAATGTGCATCTGTCCAAATGGCCTAGTATACAGCCCGATGACTTTGCCAAATAGCTCTCATATGCGGTGAAGGTTCCTGGTCTATCAAGATACAGAATGGTTTCCAAATCCACAGTTCCTCTAATTGATGCCCTTTCAAATTTTGCACTATCTAACGAGAAAGATACCCTGTAAGGATCATCGAAATTAAATGTTCCAATTTTAAAAGCGCCCCTTCTTTTTGATTCCTTCGACGTCCATATAACTGCAAGACCAATTGAAGACTTTTGAGCCGCCACACCCTGTGGGCCAAATAAACTTTTATATGACTGCAATGTATAGACACGCTCCATGCAAAGATTCCCATTTTCAGGCACCCAGTCAATATTGTTTTCGTCCTTTAATTTAAAAACTGACGAACTAGAATCAATGGCACTCATTGCAAGTTCTTTTTTAATATCTTTCTCCAAGCTATAAAACGAATAATCCGATGGAGAAAATCTTATTTTTTCCATCATTTTTGCGGTTAATACCGGAAACGATGATATTCTTGTTGCCATTATTTATTGCCCTCTATTCTTCCACATAAAATACCGGTGAAACATCGTTCTTTTTTATACTTATTTTTTCAATCATTACAACATCAAATTTCCTAGGCGTAACACAGGAAATATCAATTGCGTATCGAGTTTCATTAGGATTCATAATAATTACGCAATCTACCCCCTTATACTGAAGCTTGCTTCCTATGCCATCTAATAATGTTTCACGATTACATACTTCACCATTAACACTGCATATGTTCACTGTTGCCTCATTTAATTCAAACGGAGTAGATAATCCCATATTTTTTTCCCATTCAGCAATCTTGATTACTCCTGTTTCCGAATCTATACCGATACATACTCTTAATCTGCTTAGCGGTTTTATGGCCTTAACCTCAAGTTTGATTTTTAAGATATTGTTTGTATATGTCATATGTTCCTTATTAATAACAAAGGAGTAATTCCTATGATTTTCTCTTACTAGATTCTTACTTCCAGCATTGGAAGGTAATGATGGACCATGCCCAAAATCAGTAGGTGGAAGGAAAATGCCTCCAAAGAACTTTGATAATTTAGCGTTATGCTCATTCTCCACTACTGGTTCTTTTGGCATAAATGTCTTTGCAATGTTGTTACGGACATTCTTTTCAATTCTGTCCACAATTGTTAAGTTATGATCATGCCACGATGTATGATCAGCCGTTTCGCTCAACCTAATATACTCTTCTAACTTAGTATCCATATTATTTTGAGTAATAACGCTATTCGAATTCAAGACAAATATGCCTAATATATACTCATTCGACTGCGTTGCCTGAATACCACTTGCCCATACTCCGGTTGTCTCATAGGCTACAATCATTGAAGGCTTGCGTGTATAAAAAATAATTGGCTGATTTGATTCTTCACTCATTGAATTAATGTTGCAATAATAATAAGGCGGGTACTTATTGTATGGCTGAGTCATCTTTAAGAGTCTTGCATCCACTTTCATGAACGCGATCCAGCCGGCAGTTCTGTCATTAAGAGTGTCATTAATAGTAATATTTTTTACATGAACGGTTCCTTCAAATATTCCAAGGTAATCATCTAATACTTTAGAATTTTGCAATGCAGCGCGATTATATAGTCCTTGGATAATCTGAAAGATTGGCTCCATTGCTTCTGCATTCATTTCTTCTCCGTTTATTAGTAGTTTTAAATATGCACCAAAAGGATAGTATTTATTATCAATTCTTGGTGAATACCATCGCTGAACTGCAATCCTGAGGTAATCTGCTAAACTAGCATACCAAAATGGGGTAATAAAATTAAAAGTATCATAGTCACCTTCATTATTGAAAGGCATATTATTTGCTAACAATTCGTCCGAGTCAACATAAGGTATTATAATTGTTGTACCCGTTTCATTGCCTGAATAAGGCATTAAACTGAATTTACTTAAAAGATCCTCTATATATTTTTCATCGGTAACAGGCATTGTAGATCCATTCCCGCAAGCATCACCCCACCATGCAATTCCACGTCTTATGCCTTCATTGTTCTCTGGCAGTAATCTGTTTGGTTTTAACTCATCTTCAACAAGCGTAGCTGCCAATCTTGATTCATATTTTTCTGTCTGCTGGTTATAAATTCTGCTATAGTAAATTACTAAGCCAATCCCAATCCTAAAATAAATGGTTTTGCCATACCCCCATGATCCTCCGGCACCAGGGCCATCTTGTGGTTTACTGATATCATATACAAGCTTAATGAAATTTCCGTATTCATTATTTTTCACATCAGAATATCGAGCAGGGCCTGTAAGCCCCGTTGTATTGAAGTCGCGTATAGCAATACATTCATAACTTTTTTCCGTGAATTGGTTGTTCAATGTTTCTTCAATGCTATCAAAATACGCATTGATGCCTTTTGGCGAAAATGTTCCTGTAAGTATATCAACCCCAACGTAATTTCCACCTGGCACATTGGCATCCAAACTATTCTGTATTGCCTCTCTTACAAGTAAATCCAAAATCGGAGTATGATCATTTTGAATTGAACGCAATAATGCACTGCCATTAACCGTCATCTTTGCCTGTTCCGCTATTTCAATCTGCATTGGTTCCCTCCAAATCTCCATCTTCATCGAATATCGGATCACCTAAATCTATCGAAATCTTTGTCGCAAAACCTACCCCAGATTTGCGCCCCGGAATGTTCATGCATATTCCCGCTAAATCTTGAGGCGCATTCAAATCTTTTCTAGTTTTCAGGTCTAAAGCTTTAGAATTCTTATCCACTAGGTATATGATGATTTGAGGAGTCGATCCTAACCCCGCAAGTTCTCTTAATGCTTTGGCCGTTCCAGCTTTAAAATTGCGTACCATTTCCACAATGTTTTGAGGTTTTCCCTCCAGATCAACATCCGCAATAATGTCTTTTGGATCGCGCAATGCTCCAACATTAATTAAAGTCTCGTCATCATAATTTATTTTTCTGCTACGTTTAACCTTATTGACTACACCATACTGTAACTGCCAACTAGAATTTGCATCACTTTCTTTCCCTGCAACAACGACATTCCATGCTCCAATTTTACCTTCTCCAGTCATTTTTTCAATCCAGCTTGAAATGCCTTCAATATCGTGAAAGAACTCTAATCTATGTGCAAAAGTATATTCAGTCAGCAATTTTTTTACTTTGAAAAAGTCAACGTCACGCCATATTAAATCATTCTTTGCATGTGCATTACAAGTTTTATTAATTTCAGGCATCCCAAGGCTGTTAATGAAATTTTCAACGACATCAATATTATTCTTCAATATTTCTGCGTTGTTCTCAAACAAATACGTTTGGTTAAACGATCCGCTGAAGTCCATGGTATCGCCCTTGGCACTTTGCATACGGTTTCGTGCTGTTATTCTAATAAATTTATAATTTGGGGTATTCTGAATCCTTGGTCCATAATCATCAGGCTTTAGCCCCATGAGTTCTCTCTCGCTAATATCATCCCGCAATTCTTGATCTAATGTTGATAAAAACTCAAATTGCATTTTTGTTTTTTCAGTCAACCATATCCTTGGCAACAATTCATATCCCTTACGATATCCAAACCATCGTCCCATCTGCATTAGCGTATCTGCCTGCCCTACAGATCTTAAGAAAAACGTACTAATCAATCCTTCAATAGTCAACCCTCGAGATAATGTTGCTCCTCCTACGACAATAAACGCTGGCGCTGGACTTGGCATGTGTTCAGAGTCTGGATAGGCTAAGCGTACATACATATCGTCATTAGCCCTTGCATTGTTTGTACAATTGTCTATACATAAATGTATTCCTTTATGATATGCGAAGTCATTGTCCTCATTTAGAGGAATATTGGTAATGTTGCTTAGCACTTCATAAATTCCTGGTTCCAGTATTTCAAATTCAGGATATGAATTCACTTCCTCTTTAGGACGTCCATATGTAGGATATTGACTCCAAAAGTCATCCAAAGTAAACTTCGAAGTCTCACCATGCCAAACATCATTACAATGTTTGATGATATAATCCTTATCTTGCGTTAGCCATCTTTGAATTGAAATTGCTACATTATTATGATGACCTGTCAGTTGACTAGTGTGTACTAACATACTAATGGGCTTTTTATACCCCCAGTATCTCATGCATGAAACACCGCACAGAAACCATGCCAATGCATCCTCAATGGCCTCCGGTACAACTGTTGTATTGCCCTGATGCATGGTTTTCATCATCTCTAAATCGTGGTCATCAATTATGCGTACTATATTCATCCCGCAGTAATCGCCGCCATTTAGTCCAAATATCTGTTGTGGCCCAAAATACTCATTTGAAACACCTAATGCCGTTATAAAATTACGAGGATATAGTGATTCTTTGCTACATTCATTTAAAACATTAGCGTAAGGTGTAGCCGTATACCCAACATAATTCATTGCTCTATACTTTGTTTCTGTCCTTTTGTTTTTTTCATCATTACCATTAACAATATTGCATATGAGTCTGTTAATTGTTCTCCGTTCTGCTACTGATAATTTTGCCGTATTTATACCAGCTTGGTCAGCTTCATCATCAATCACTAATATTTTCATCTGCTCTTGAGTATTATGATCTGACTGAAGCCATTGAATCAGTTGTTTTAGTCTTGCAGGATTCTTCAAGCAAACGGTAAAGTATCGACCGCGAGATGTACTTCCAAAATTCATATCCTGCGCTCGCTGACCCAGCATAGATCTTTTTGATGGATATTCAATTACGTTCCAATCAAGCAATCCGTCTTCATGCCCGCCACGCAAATCTCTAAAAAGCCGTGACTGTGTCTGCTGTCTTAAATTCTCAACGGTGCCTGATAGCACAATAAACATATTCCATCCCCAATCAGCCGCCATTGCCATTAAAGCTGACATATTTGCCGTCTTGCCTGACTGGACATTACCAATTACCATGCCCTTTACAGGTAATGTTCCAGTTGTGTCGCTGCTTAATCTCATCAAAATTTTTAATGTCGTATTCTCAATTTCCTCAACCACATCTTCTCTGAAACCTTGGTTCAACAGATACTCTTTATATAACTGCCAAGAAGATTTTGAATCTTGTGGCACGAATACGTCATTATTCTCACCTTCACCAATAATGGTTGAAGAATGGCTGACGCTTTCTGCATCTTGGACTTGCTCCTCATTTGTCTTTTGAAGCTCAACAATATTTCTCCAATCGCCTATGGAAATGTCGTTCCAATAATCATTTTCTTTCATAAGCTTAATAAAGTAATAAAACTCGTTTTCATTATTGTCAAAATTGATTTCCGACCAAGGCTTTTGATTTTTTCTTGCCTTTTTTATCCATGCTCGATAATCATCATATATTGGCAATGCATAATCAGTCATTATTGTCCCTCCCCTTTATAAATTACTTAATATCCATTTCCTGTTTAAAGCATAAGGCTGCTCAAATCCAGTTTTCTCCCATAAATGTAGTACTCAAACGCATTGTGCGCAGGCAGGAGCCGTACTTCAATGTTCTGTAATCCGACACCTGCAAGCATTTTCATGGAGACAAAACCCTTGTTTTCTATTTTTTCTCCGGATGTCGGCATCAGAAAACAGTTTTTAACCGCAACAAAACCGTGATCAGTAATGAACTGCTGATATGCAAGCTGATAAAGATATTGTTTTGTCACGGATTCTATGCCCGGCTGAGCCTTTGGTTTCTTTCCTTCATCAAGCGCAGCATTATAGTATTTTGCATCAAATATTATAAATTCATTCCCGTAAATACTGATAACATCCGGTATGAGCGTATCGTCCGCCATATGACCTGTCGCAGACCAGTATGGTTTTTCAATCAGATCTATCAGTCTGTCTTTCTTCTGGTATCCCTCTTTCAAAGGAACTGGAAGCTGCAGAGAACCAACAGGAGTATCCAGTTTATTGTCCAGAATTTCCGCACATACATTTTCCCAAACAAGATTGAAACTGTTTGTGCCTATCATTGACAAAGCTTCCGTCTCATAGAGATTTCCACTGTGCGCGACATAGGCATATAAAGTCTTTAGGACCAGCTGCTTACGGGTGTTGAACTGCACCCCAAGTTCATTTTCTATGCGATAGAGTATATAGTCCTTATCCCCAAAATCATCAAGCAGTTCTTCCGAAAGGTCCACCGGCGTTATTTCAAACAAATCAAGCAGTTCTGCATCCGACAGTTCTTTTGAAGCAATAGTCAGAATACACTCATGAAGCCGTTTGAAATAATCGTAATCATCATTCGTACGCTTTATGGTCTGGAAATCCGTATAATACGGTCTGTCTTCCGACAGCCATGTGAAGGTTTCGTTTATTGTTTTGTCCCAGAGTATTTCTCCTGCTCCATTGCTTTCAATAACATCCCGTGTGTTGCTGTAAGATCCATTTTTATAATAATCCTCAAGAAGAAACAGAAGCACTGCGAGTAGATTAAACGAACTGCTCTCACTGCTATCATTGAACATCCGAATTATCTGCTGCCTGGAGTTGTATTTTTCCAGAACCTTCAGAATCTGCTTCAGCTCTTCCAGCGGTTCCAAATTGTTCAGCAAATATTTAGGATAACACTTTAGCACTCTCCCGGCCACAGTTATCACGCCGACAAATGTAAATACATATAGGTATTCATTTTCTCCAGCTTCGACATCTGTAACCTCAATATCCTCTTCCGCAAGATCAGACATATCCTTCTGATCATTTGTGGCCTTCACGACCTTGAGGACTCCGAACTCTTTCAGCTTGCGGATCACTGACACTGCATCGCTACCGTTGCAGTGCAGAATACGGCTTATTTCCTGTTGGGTATATCGTTTCTGCTCTCTTACATATTCAGAGATCATGGGTATCAGACCTCCTGTTTCGAAACTTCACCCCATTTAATCGTGAGGTCTTCCGGCTCTGCTTCTATCTGAATTTCGCGATTGAATATTCCTATGCCTTTCTCATCAAATTCTCTGCAGATCTCAGAATACCTGGTGCTGTTGTCGAAACATCCTTCAAACAGAGAAGCCCGTTTCTGTCTTCCTGCATCTTCAAAAAGATACATTATGACCTTGTTCTTAAATGTCTCGATGAACTTCTCACGGTCGATTTCATTACCGCTTTCTGGAACTACTATTTTCCGCGAAATAAAATATGGTCCAAGTTGCTTATCTTCATTGATCTTCTGTCTGGCAAGAAAATGGTTAATGGCCTTTCTGAGTTTGTTCCATTCGACACGCTGTCTATTGGCAAAACCAAGTTCAACAGTATTCCCTCTGATGTCGGTGTCTTTATCATCGATTCCAAGATATGTGAAGTCCCATCTTCTCTTGAAAGCAGTATCCATCGGAAATACACCCTGGTCAGCGCTGTTCATCGTTGCCCATATGAACATGTTGTCAGGAATCCGTATTTTCGAGTAGTCCTCAATATCCCCCTTAAGCTGCTCATGTAGATATTTTTTGATATCTTCAGAGGCCTGAATGGGATATTCGCTGACCTCGTCATCGCCGCGGTCCAGCAACTGGAAAATATCTCCGAAAACAGCCGCGACATTTGCACGGTTGATTTCCTCGATCAAAAGAAGGTATGCTTTCAGACGCTTCTCCCTGCTGTTTTTCAAGGCTTCCACATAGACTCTCATAAAAGGTCCAGGCACATACTCATATGTAATTGTGTCCTTGCCGTCACTGTCTGTACACGGTACCGGCTTGTATGTGCCCACAAAGTTTGCATACGAATAGTCCGGATGAAATGTGACTCGCTCATAATCAGTCTCATTATCTTCTCCCATGAGCTTTTTCCGGTCCTCCTCAAGGGAAAAGCTTTTTCCGGTTCCCGGAGCACCGAAAAATATTCTGTTTCTTGAATAGTCTGATTGGTATCCGGTGCAGAATGATACTTTTGCTTCCTTCTCGGGCAGTTCTTCATCATCCTGCTGACTCCCCTCATAGTTTGTCCAGAATGTTCTGGACAATACGACAGATGAGACCTCACAGCGGTTTACAAAACTCTGCAGTTGCCCCAGACGGACCACCGGATTATCTCCAGGTGCAATGC
>Ga0070399_1003603_pt1 | contig 13518 bp, 11 predicted proteins | sample BioMet4_FD_61217 | JGI IMG/M metagenome (GOLD analysis project Ga0070399, IMG submission 61217) | Microbial communities from bioreactor (seeded with sewage sludge) at LBNL, California, USA - Biofuel metagenome 4 (version 1) | ecosystem: Engineered > Bioreactor > Anaerobic > Unclassified ... | reverse complement strand
ATCGCCACGGGTCCGCTGACGAGCGACGCGCTGAGCGTCTCGATCCGCGATTATTTCGGCGGAGCCGACTATCTCAACTTTTTCGACGCTGCCGCGCCGCTCATCGCGGCCGACTCCGTGGATATGGGCAGCGCCTGGCTCGCCTCCCGCTACGACAGGGGAACGCCTGATTATGTAAACTGCCCGATGACGGAGCAGGAATACGCCGCCTTCGTGCGCGAGCTGGCCGCCGCCGAGGAGGCGGAGGTGCACGGCTTCGAGGATAAAATGGTGTTCGAGGGCTGCATGCCCGTCGAGGTCATGGCGCGGCGCGGGTACGACACGCTGCGCTACGGCCCGCTCAAGCCGGTCGGCCTGCGGGACCCCAAAACGGGCCGCGAGCCCTACGCGGTGGTGCAGCTCCGGCGCGACAACGCCGCGGGCACCGTCTACAACCTTGTCGGGTTCCAGACGCACCTGAAATTTCCCGAGCAGCGGCGCGTTTTCTCGATGATCCCGGCGCTCAGAAACGCGGAGTTTCTGCGCTACGGCGTCATGCACCGCAATACATTTTTAAATTCGCCGAAGCTGCTCGACCGGTATTACGCCGACCGGCGCGACCCGTTCGTCGCGTTCGCCGGGCAGATGACCGGCGTCGAGGGCTATGTGGAGTCCACCGCCTCGGGCTTTCTCGCCGGAACGGCGATGGCCGCCAGAGTGCTGGGGACGCCGCTGCCCGAATTTTCCGGGCGGACGGCGATCGGCGCGCTCGCGCGCTACGTCAGCGAGGGCGCCGTCGGCGAGTTTCAGCCCATGAACGTCAATTTCGGCATCATCGAACCGCTGGGATGCCGCGTAAAGGGGAAGGCAAACAAGAATCTGGCCATCGCGAACCGCGCGCTGGCCGAGATCGACGAGTGGAACCGCAGGGAGGCGACGACATGAGAATCATCATCGACGCAATGGGCGGCGACAACGCGCCCGGGGAGATCGTCCTCGGCGCGGTTCAGGCCGCGAAAGAGCTCGGCTGCGAGATCGTTCTGGTCGGACGCGGCGCGGAGATCCTGCAGGCGCTGCGCGCGAAGGGGATCGAAAACCTGCCGAAGGGCGTGGAGGTCGCCAACGCGGAGGACACGGTCGACATGCACGACGACCCGGCGACTGTGGTGAAAAAGCGCAGGGATTCGTCGATGGTCGTCGGCCTGCGCATGCTCTCCGAGGGCGGCGGCGACGCCTTCATCTCGGCGGGCAGCACGGGCGCGCTGCTGACGGCCTCGACGCTGATCGTCAAGCGCATCCGCGGCATCCGCCGCGCCGCGATCGCGACGGTGTTTCCCACGACGAAGGGCCACTGCCTGCTGATCGACTCCGGCGCGAACGCCGAATGCACGCCCGAATTTCTTTTGCAGTTCGCGTGCATGGGCTCGCTGTACGCCGAGCGCATCCTGAAGATCGAAAAGCCCCGCGTCGCCCTGCTGAATATCGGCGCGGAGGAGACGAAGGGAACCAGTCTCCAGCGCGAGGCGTATCAGATGCTCCGGAAGTTTTCCGAGAGCGGGAAGATCAACTTCACCGGCAACATCGAGGCGCGCGACGTGCTGCTCAGCGGCGCGGACGTGATCGTGGCGGACGGCTTCTCGGGCAATATCCTGCTCAAGAGCACGGAGGGCGCCGCGAAGTTCATCTCCTGCAACCTGAGAGAGGTGTTCCTGCGCAACCCGATGACGAAATTCGCCGCGCTGCTTTGCAGGAAGCCGATCCGCGAGATGCAGAAAAAGATCGACTACCACGAGGTCGGCGGCACCGCGTTCCTCGGCATCGCCAAGCCGATCGTCAAGGCGCACGGCTCGTCCGACGCGCAGGCGATCCGCAGCGCGGTGCGGCAGACCATCGCCGCCGCGGAGAGCGGCTTCTCCGCCGCCATCGAGGAGCAGTCGGAGTGGATGGATCTGGCGAAGGAGCAGGAACATGCTGAGTGAACTGGAAAAGGAGCTGGGCTACGCGTTTCAGGACCGCACGCTGCTGGAGAACGCGCTGACGCACAGCTCCTACGCGAACGAAAAGTGGAAAAACAGCCTTCTGAGCAACGAACGGCTGGAATTTCTGGGCGACTCCATCCTGGGCTTCGTCGTGGCGGAGTACCTCTACCGCACCTATCCGGATCACCCCGAGGGGGACCTGACCCGCATGCGCGCGGAGCTGGTCTGCGAGACGAGCCTGGCCGACGCGGCGGTACACCTGAACCTGGGCAGTTATCTGCTGCTCGGGCACGGCGAGGAGCAGGGCGGCGGCCGCAGCCGCAGCAGCATCATCGCCGACGCGGTGGAGTCCGTGATCGCCGCGTCGTATCTGGACGGCGGCTTCGAGGCGGCGCGCGGCATCGTGCAGCGGCTGATCCTGAAGGACGCGCCCAGGGAGATGCAGCGCATCAGCGACTACAAGACCGCTCTGCAGGAGCTGGTGCAGCGCCGGAAAAACCAGCTTCTGAGCTATCAGCTTCTGGAGGAGTCCGGCCCCGACCATGAAAAAACCTTCCGCGTGGAGGTCTCGCTCAACGGCGAGGTGGTCGGCGTGGGACAGGGCTCGAGCAAAAAGCGCGCCGAGCAGGCCGCCGCCGAGGCCGCCATCCAAAAGCTGTTCCCGGAGGACGCATGACGCAGGCGCGGAGCAATGCTCCGCGCCTTTTCCGCTATTTTCGCCGCCCCTCAATCCTGTCTTGCATTCAGGCGGTGAAATTGATACAATAAAAAGATAAAGCATAGGCAGGAGAGATATCACCTTGTACTTAAAGTCGCTTGAAATTCAGGGCTTCAAGTCCTTCCCCGACAAGACGGTCATCCATTTCGGGAGCGATATCACCGCCATCGTCGGCCCCAACGGCAGCGGAAAGTCCAATATTTCCGACGCCATCAGCTGGGTCCTCGGCGAGCAGAGCACCAAGGCGCTCCGCGGCAGCAAAATGGAGGACGTGATCTTCGGCGGCACCGCCCGGCGCGCGCAGGTCGGCTTCGCGGAAGCGTCGCTGATCCTAGACAACGCCGACGGCGCGCTCCGCATCGAGACCGCCGAGGTCATGGTCACCCGGCGGTATTATCGCTCGGGCGAAAGCGAATACTATATCAACCGCCAGACGGCCCGCCTGCGCGACATCAACGAGCTGTTCATGGACACGGGGCTCGGCCGCGAGGGCTATTCCAACATCGGCCAGGGCCGCATCGACGAGATCCTCTCCGCCAAGAGCACCGACCGGCGCGAGGTATTCGAAGAGGCCGCCGGTATTTCGAAATACCGCCACCGCAAGGAGGAAACCGAACGGCGGCTGGCCAATACCGAGGACAACCTGCTCCGGATCGGCGACAAGATCACCGAGCTCGAGCTGCAGGTGGAGCCGCTGCGCGCGCAGGCGGACAAGGCGGAAAAGTATCTGAAGCTGCGCGGGGAACTGCGCGGCTTTGAGGTCGCGGTCTGGCTCGACAGCCTGGAAAAACTGACCGCCGCCGCGAAAAAGACCGAGGAGGACTGCCGCTCGGCGTCGTTCATCCTCGAGCAGGAACACGCGAACCTCGACGGGCTCTACCGCTCGGCTGAGGAGCTGGGCGAAAAGCTGCGCGCGCAGGATCAGGCGCTCGAGGAACGGCGCAACGCCGTCGCCGCGCTCGAGGACGAGTCCCGCCGCCGCGAGGGCGCGCTGAACGTTCTGCGCACCAACGTCGAAAATAACGCCGGGAACCGCGAGCGCATGCGCGCCGAGCTGGAGGATCAGCAGAACCGCTCGGGCGGCGTGGACGAACAGCTCCGCGCCAGAAACGAGCGCATCGCGGAACTGGAGAAGAGCTGCGCGGCGTCGCAGACGAAAATGCGGGAGCTCTCCGCCGCGGCGGAGGAGGCCGCGGAGCGGTCGGGCCGCTGCGCGGCGGAGCTCGCGCGGGTGCAGAGCGGGCAGAACGAAGCCGCCGCCGCTCTCGCGGCCGGGAAGGCCGGCCTGGACGCGCTCGACCTCTCCCGCGAGGAATACGCCTCCCGCCGGGAGGAGCTTGCCAGGACGCGCGCAGCGGCCGAGGAAAAGCTGGCCGACGCCCTCGCCGCACAGGCGGAGTGCGCCCGGAAGCAGGAGGCCGCGCGCGAACAGGTCACATCGGCCGGGAATACGATCTCCGGCTACGAGCTGCGCCGCCGGACGCGGGCGCAGAAGCGCGATGAGCTGCAAAAGCAGGTCTCGGCGGCCGGGGTGGCGCTCGACACGGCGCTCTCCAAGCTGCGGATGCTCCGCGAGATGGAGCAGGAATACGAGGGCTTTTCCAGAGCCGTCAAGCTGGTGATGCAGGAGGCCGGGCGCGGCGCGCTGGGCGGCGTCCACGGGCCTGTTTCGAAGCTGCTGCACACCGAGGACGCCTATACCGTCGCGATCGAGACGGCGCTCGGCGCGTCGATGCAGCATATCGTCGTCACGTCCGAGAAGAACGGCAAGGACGCCATCACGCTGCTCAAGCGGCGCGACGCGGGCCGCGCGACCTTCCTGCCGATGACCGTCATCCGCGGCCGCCGGCTGGAGGAGCAGGGCATGGACGGCTGCCGCGGCTTCGTCGGCGTGGCGTCCGATTTGATCCGTTTCGATGAAAAATACGAGTCCGTCTTTTTGAATCTCCTCGGGAGGACCGCGATCTGCGAGACGCTCGACGACGCGGTCGAGATGGCGCGCCGGTACGGGAACCGCTTCCGCGTCGTCACGCTGGACGGCCAGGTCGTCAACGCGGGCGGTTCGATGACAGGCGGCTCCGTGGTCAAGAGCGCCGGCATTCTGACCCGCGCCAACGAGATCGCCCGGCTGACGGGCGAGACGGAGCAGCTCCGCGAGCGCAAAATGAAGCTCGAGACCGAGCTGACCGAGGCCGCGCGGAGCGCCGCCGAGGTGGAATTCCAGCTGACCGCCGTGCAGGATCAGCTCCGCCAGGCGCAGGACGAGGCGCTTCGCCTCGAGGGCAGCGTGAAACAGTGCGAGCTGCTCGTGCAGGCCGCCCGCGCGCAGACAGACGGCTGCGAGCGGGAGTCCGCGCTGCTCGACACGCGCGAGAGCGACAGCGCCGGGCGCCGCGCCGAGCTGGAGAAAAAGACCGCGGAGCAGCGTGCTCTGGCGGACAGGCTCGCGGCGGAAGCCGCGCGGGCGGCCGAGGCCGCCGCGGCGGCGGACGCCGACCGGGTCTCGCGTCAGGAGCATATCGCCGCCTGCCGCGCCGAGAACGCGGCGGCGGAGGCGGAGCTCGCCTCGGCGCGCGAGGCTGCCGAACAGCTCCGCGCGCTTGCCGAGGCCATGCGCGGCGACCATGCCGCGAAGCTCAGCCTGATCGCGGGTCTGGAGGCGGAAAACGAACGCCTCAGCGCCGAGATCGCGCGGGGCGAGGAGGAGCGCGCCGCGCTGGACGGGCGCATCGCGGGTGAAAAGGACGCGCTCAGGAACGCGCTCGAGGAGCGCGCGCAGACCGAGGCCCGCAAGACGAGGACCGAGAAGGACGCGCAGGATAAAAACAAGGACATCCTGCTGCTCGAGCGCGAGAGCGCCCGTCTGGAGCAGAAGAAGGCCGCCTCCGAGATGGAGGAGAAGCAGCTGCTCGACAAGCTCTGGGACGCCTACGAGCTGACGCCCGGCACGGCCGAAAAGGAGCGCGTCGCGGTGGAGAGCATCGCGGCGGCGAACCGCGAGATCGCCGCGCTCCGGAAGAAGATCGCCGCGCTCGGCACGCCGAACCTCGGCGCGATCGACGAGTTCGCGCGCGTCAACGAGCGCTACGAATACCTGACCGGCCAGCGCGACGACGTGCAGCACGCGAAAAAGGAGCTTGAGGAGATCGTCCGCAGCATCACCGCGGAGATGACCGACATTTTCCTGCGCGAGTTCGCGCGCATCAGCGACTATTTCGGCAGGACGTTCGTCGAGATGTTCGGCGGCGGCAAGGCGTCGCTCGAGCTGGACGATCCGGAGGACCCGCTCGCCTGCGGCATCGAGATCCGCGTCCAGCCGCCCGGAAAGCAGCTCAAGACGATCACGCTGCTCTCCGGCGGGGAGAAGGCGTTCGTGGCCATCGCGCTGTATTTCGCGATTCTGCGCGTGCGGCCGACGCCGTTCTGCCTGCTCGACGAGATCGACGCCGCCCTCGACGACAGCAACGTGCGCCGCTTCGCGCATTATCTGCGCAATCTCTGTGAAAAAACGCAGTTCATCGTCATTACGCACCGGCGCGGCACGATGGAGCAGGCGGACATGCTCTACGGCGTGACCATGCAGGAGGAGGGCGTCTCCACCATCCTGCACATCGACCTCAACCAGATGCAGCAGCAGCTGGGAATCCAATAAAACAGGGGAAACGACATGGGATTTTTTGAAAAGATCAAATCCGGCCTGAGCCGGACGAGCAAAGCCATGGCCGGCATCTTCACCGGCTTCACCGAGGTGGACGACGACTTTTACGACGAGCTTGAGGAGAGCCTGATCCTCGCGGACATGGGCGTCGCGGCCTCGTCCGCGGCGGTGGAGAAGCTCCGCGTGCGCGTGAAGGAGCAGCGCCTGCGCACCGCCGACGAGGTGAGGGGCGCGCTGCGCGGCATCCTCGAGGAGATGCTCAGCGTGGGCGACGCCTCGCTCCGCCTCTCGACGAAGCCGTCGGTCATCCTGGTGATCGGCGTAAACGGCGTCGGAAAGACCACCACGATCGGCAAGCTCGCCGGACTCCTGCACTCGCAGGGAAAGAAGGTCCTGCTCTGCGCGGCCGACACGTTCCGCGCGGCGGCGGCCGACCAGCTCGCCATCTGGGCCGAGCGCGCGCACGCGGACATCATCCGCCAGGACGAGGGGGCGGACCCCGCCTCGGTCGTGTTCGACGCGATCTCGGCCGCTCGCGCCCGCGGCAGCGACGTGATCCTCTGCGACACGGCCGGACGGCTGCACAACAAGCAGAACCTGATGAACGAGCTCGGAAAGATCGCCCGCATCCTCGACCGCGAGCTGCCGGGCGCGGACAAGGAGGTCCTGCTCGTCCTCGACGCGACGACCGGGCAGAACGGCCTCATTCAGGCCAGACAGTTCAAGGAGATCGCCGGCGTGACCGGCATCGTTCTCACCAAGCTCGACGGCACGGCCAAGGGCGGCATCGTCCTCGCGGTGGCCGACGACCTGAAGATCCCGGTCAAGCTGATCGGCGTCGGCGAACAGGCCGACGACCTGATGCCGTTCCGGGCGAAGGAATTTGCGGAAGCGCTGATTTAGAGAGGAGAATCTTCATGCGGATCGACGGAAGAAAGGCGGACGAGCTCCGCCCGCTCAGACTCGAGCCCGGCTTTTCCAAATTTGCCGAGGGCAGCTGCCTCGTCGAGGCGGGGAACACGATCGTGCTCTGCTGCGCCTCGGTGGAGGAGCGCGTGCCGCCGCACGTCGCCTCGGGCGGCTGGATTACGGCGGAATATTCGATGCTGCCGCGCGCCAACCGCGAGCGCAGCAAGCGCGACATCGCCAAGCTCAAGCTGGCCCCGCGCAGCGCGGAGATCCAGCGGCTCATCGGCCGCTCGCTGCGCGCGTCCGCCGATCTGGAGGCGCTGGGCGAGCGGACGGTCACGATCGACTGCGACGTGCTCCAGGGCGACGGCGGCACCAGGACCGCGTCCGTCACAGGCGGCTACATCGCGCTTGTGCTGGCCTGCCGCAAGCTGCTGAAGGACGGCCTGCTCGAGACCATGCCCATCCGCGAATACGTCTCGGGCATCTCGGCGGGCATCGTCGGGGACGAGGCGCTGCTCGACCTCTGCTACGAGGAGGATTCCCACGCGATGGTCGACCTGAACTGCGTGATGACCGGCGACGGCCGCCTCATCGAGCTGCAGGGCACCGGCGAGGGACGCCCGTTCTCCGAGGAGGAGGAAAAATCGCTCGTGGCGCTGTGCCGGAAGGGCAACGCCGAGCTGTGCGCGAAAGAGCGCGAAATTCTCGGAGCGCTCGCATGAAGCTTGTTTTGGCGAGCCGGAATCCGGGCAAAGTAAAGGAACTGCGGACGATCCTGGCCGCCCAGGGCATCGAGGTGCTCTCGGAGGCCGAGGCCGGCGCGGAGCTGGAGGTCGAGGAGACGGGGACGACCTTCGAGGAGAACTCGCGGCTCAAGGCGCAGGCCGTGCTCGCCGCGTGCGGCGTGGCCGCCGCCGGGGACGACAGCGGCCTCGTCGTGGACGCGCTGGGCGGCGCGCCGGGCGTCTACTCCGCGCGCTACGGCGGAAAGAAGACCGACGCGGAGCGGACGGCGCTCCTGCTGGAAAACCTGCGGGGCGTCCCGGAGGAAAAACGGACGGCGCGGTTCGTGTGCGTCGTGACCTGCTGCTTTCCGGACGGCCGCGTCGTGACGGCCCGCGGCACGTGCGAGGGACGCATCGCCCTCGCGCCGCGCGGGAGCGACGGCTTCGGCTACGACCCGGTCTTTCTGGTGCCGGAGCTGGGGCGGACGTTCGCGGAGCTGACCGAGGAAGAGAAGAATGCAATCTCCCACCGGGGACGGGCGCTCGCGCTCCTCTCCGCGAAACTCAAAAAGGAGTGTGTCCATGCTGACAAGTAAACGGCGCGCGGAGCTCCGCGCGCAGGCGAACGAGCTCGAAACGGTCCTCACCGTGGGCAAGGGCGGCGTCACCGAGGCGGTGATCGCCGAAGCGGAGCGTCTGCTGACGGCCCGCGAGCTGTTCAAGGGACAGGTGCTCGACAGCGCGCTGCTCAGCGCGCGCGAGGTCTCCGACGCCATCTGCGCGGCGACCGGCGCGGACGGCGTGCAGACGGTGGGCGCGAAATTCGTGCTCTACCGCTTCTCGCCGAAGCTGGAGGCCGCGCGGCAGGCGAAAAACCGCGCCGCGAAGGTGAAAAAGGTCAATCCCGTCCGCGCGGGCGTGCAGGCGAGGCGCAAAAAGGCCCGCGAGGAGCGCGAGCGCAGGAACGAGTATTTCAAGCAGGCCGCGCTGGAGGCGGCAAAGGAAAAAAGAAAGAACCGCGAAGGCTGAGAATTTTGGAACGGGGGAGCAGAAATGGGTAGAATCGGCGTGTTCGGCGGGAGCTTCAATCCGCCCCATGTGGGGCATACGCTGGCCATCCGGGAGATGGCCGCGGCCATGCGGCTCGACCGCGTGCTCGTGGTGCCGGCGGCGACGCCCCCGCATAAGACGCTCGCGCCCGGCTCGCCCGACGCAGAGACGCGCCTGGCGCTGCTCCGCGCCGCCGTCGCGGCCATCCCGAACGCGGAGGTCTGCGATCTTGAGCTGCGCCGCGAGGGGCCGAGCTATACGGCCGACACGCTCGAGACGCTCGCCGCCCGGTATCCGGACGACCGGCTCGTTCTCCTGATGGGCACCGACATGTTCCTCTCGCTCGGCGAATGGTACCGCCCGGACGAGATCTGCCGCCTCGCGGAGATCGCCACGGCGCACCGCGAGGCCGACAACCCGAGGCTGCACGCCCAGCTCGAGGCGCAGGCCGACTCGCTGCGCAGGCAGTACGGCGCGGAGGTTTCGCTTGCCGACAACCGGTTCGTCGAGGTCTCCTCGACCGACGTGCGCCGGATGCTCCGCTTCCGCTGCGCCGAGACGTACCTTGAGCCGGCCGTGCTGGACATGATCCTGGAGCGGAAGCTTTACGGCACGGGGGAGGACCTGCGGGGCCTGCCGTTCGACCGACTGCGCGCGGTCAGCCTGTCGCTCCTCAAGGAAAAGCGCGTGGCGCATGTGATCGGCTGCTGCGAGACGGCCGTGCATCTGGCCCGGCTCTGGGGCGCCGACGAGACAGACGCCGCCCGCGCCGGCATCCTGCACGACGTGACGAAAGCGCTGGATTTCAACGCGCAGTTGCTATTGTGCGGGAAATATGGTATAATAACCGACGATTTTGAGCGCAGGAACTGGAAACTTCTCCACTCCCGGACGGGCGCCGCCGTGGCGCGCGAGATCTTTGGCGAAAACGAAGCCGTGTGCGACGCGATCTACTGGCACACCACCGGGCGGGCGGACATGACGCTGCTCGAAAAAATTCTCTATATCTCCGACTACATGGAGCCCAACCGCGATTTTCCCGGCGTGGACGAGCTCCGCTCTCTCACGGAAACCGACCTCGACGCGGCGATGCTGCGCGGGTTTGAAATGTCCATCGACCTGCTTCGCCGCGAGGGCAAAGCCCTCGGCACCGACACGGTGCAGGCCAGAGACTTCCTGCTGAAGGAAAGGAATCACGCATGAAACTGTTTGGCGGCAAGCGGCATTCCGCACGCGGCGGAAAAACAGCCGCTGCAAAATCGGCGCCTGAGGGCGAGACGGCCGGAGGCAAGCACAGCCGGCTGTCCGGCAAGCAAAAGGGCGTCCTCCTCCTCGCGGCGTCGATCGTGGCGCTCGGAGGCGTCGTGTTCGGCGTATACAAGGCGCTCGTGCGTCCCGTGGCCATCGTCAGTCCGACGACGGTGCAGGAGACCACGGCCGACGGCGCGCCGGTCAAGCACACGATCACCTCGATCGACGAAAAGACCGGCCAGGAGATCGAGCTGACGTTCGACGTTCCCGGCAGCCACAAGGATGGCTATTACAACATTCTTGTCGTCGGCACCGACGGCGACGGAACCCGCACCGACACGATCATGGTCGCGCGCCTCAACACGAACGACCATACGGTCGCCCTGATGAGCATTCCGCGCGACACGCTCATCAACGCGAGCTACTCCGTTCCGAAGATCAACTCGGTCTACGGCGCGAACGGCAAGGGCGAGAAGGGCATGACGGCCCTGAAGAAGTACGTGACCGCGACGGTCGGCTTCGAGGTGGACGGCTACGTGCTCGTCGACCTGACGGCTTTCCAGAAAATCGTCGACGAGGTCGGCGGCGTGACCTTCAACGTCCCGCAGCGGATGTACTACAACGACCCGAGCCAGAATCTCTATATCGACCTCTATCCCGGCGAGCAGACGCTCAACGGCCAGCAGGCCATGGGCCTGTGCCGCTTCCGCAAATACGCCGAGGCCGACATCCAGCGCACCCGCGTTCAGCAGGACTTCCTCAAGGCCCTGGCGAAACAGGTGCTGAAGGTCGGGAACCTGACCAAGATCCAGAAATTCGCGCAGATCTTTCACGACTACGTGCTGACCGACCTGAGCGTCGGCAATATGATCTATTTCGGCAAGGAGCTCATGAGCTGCGATTTCGACAACATGGAGACCTACACGCTGCCCGGACAGGGCGTGACCATCAACGGCGGCTCGTACTACGCGCTCTACGCCAATCAGGTGCTGGAGATCGTCAACAAGAGCTTCAACCCCTACGACGCGGACATCCCCATCGGCAACCTCAACATCCGCGGCGGGCTGAGCGGCTCTGGCAGCTATTCCTCCGGCAGCTCCTCCGGCTCCTCGTCCTCCGGTTCTCATACGGGCTCGTCCTCCGGCAAGACCACGAAGAAGCCCGCCGAGACCGCGCCCGAGACGACGGCCGCGCCGTCCGAGACGACGACGCCGGTTCTGACCGCGCCGACCGAAACGGGCACCTCGACGGATAAGGAGACCGGCACGGAATCCGGCGCCGAGACGACGGCCTCATCGGCCGAGACGTCCGCGCCGGCGGAGACCGAGACCTCGGAGACGGCGCCGGTCCTGACCGAGCCCGCCAAGACAGAAATCCCCGCGGCCGAGGCGCCGACAGCCGAATCGCCGGCCGCCTGACCCGAATACGAAAGGATGATTTGCTTGATCACTTCTCTGCAGGCCGCGCAGGCCGCCGCGAAAGCGCTGGACGACAAGAAAGGTCTGGATATCCGCCTTCTGAAAATCAGCGATATCTCCTCCCTGGCGGACTACTTCCTGATCTGCACCGGCACGTCCAACACGCACGTGAACGCCCTGTGCGACGGGGTGGAGGAGGCCATGGACAAGCTCGGCGAGCCGCTCCTCAGCCGGGAGGGCCACCGGAGCGGGACCTGGGTCCTGCTGGACTACGGCAGCGTCGTCGTGCACGTGTTCACGAACGAGACACGGAAGTTCTACGATCTGGAGCGCCTCTGGCACGATGCCGTGCCCGCGTCTCTCGAGTCGATCATATCTGAATAAGGTGGACTGGATCTATGAAGTACGATTTTACAGCAATTGAGAAAAAATGGCAGCAGCGGTGGGAGGAGACCAAGCCCTACGCCGCCGTGACGGGGGAGAAGGACAAGCCGAAGTTCTACGGCCTGATCGAGTTCCCGTATCCCTCCGGGCAGGGGCTGCACGTCGGCCATCCGCGCCCGTTCACGGCCATGGACATCATCTGCCGCAAGAAGCGGATGCAGGGCTATAACGTCCTGTTTCCGATCGGCTTCGACGCCTTCGGCCTGCCGACCGAGAATTACGCCATCAAGAACCATATCCATCCCGCCGTCGTGACGAAGAACAACATCGCCAATTTCACGAGCCAGCTCAAGATGCTCGGCTACGGCTTCGACTGGGACCGCGCGGTGAACACCACCGACCCCGACTATTACAAGTGGACCCAGTGGATATTCCTCCAGCTCTACAAGCACGGCCTCGCCTACAAGACCACCATGCCCGTCAACTGGTGCACCTCCTGCAAATGCGTCCTCGCCAACGAGGAGGTCGTCGAGGGCGTGTGCGAGCGCTGCGGCTCTCCGGTCGTCCGCAAGGAGAAGAGCCAGTGGATGCTGAAGATCACCGAGTACGCCGAGCGGCTGATCGACGATCTGGACGACGTGGACTACATCGAGCGCGTCAAGATCCAGCAGCGCAACTGGATCGGCAAGTCCACCGGCACCGAGGTCGACTTCACCGCCGCCAACGGCGACAGGCTGACCGTCTACACCACCCGCTGCGACACGCTGTTCGGCGTGACCTACATGGTGCTCTCGCCGGAGCATCCGTATCTGGACCGCTGGAAGGATCAGATCAAAAACTGGGACGAGGTCGCCGCCTATATCGACGAGGCCGCCCACAAGTCCGATCTCGAGCGCACCGACCTCAACAAGGACAAGACCGGCGTCCGCCTCGCGGGCGTCGAGGCGATCAACCCCGTCAATCAGAAGAAGATCCCCATTTTTGTCTCGGACTACGTCCTCGTCACCTACGGCACCGGTGCCGTCATGGGCGTGCCGGGCCACGATCAGCGCGACTGGGACTTCGCCACGAAGTTCGGCCTGCCGATCGTCGAGGTCGTCAAGGGCGGCGACATCACGAAAGAGGCCTTCACCCTCAAGGACGACACGGGCATCATGGTCAATTCCGGCTTCCTCGACGGCATGACCGTCAGGGACGCCATTCCGGCCATGAAACAGTGGGTCACGGAGCAGGGCATCGGCCGCCCCAAGACCAACTACAAGCTGCGTGACTGGGTGTTCTCCCGCCAGCGCTACTGGGGCGAGCCCATCCCGATGGTGAGCTGCCCGAAGTGCGGCTGGGTGCCGCTGCCGGAGGATCAGCTGCCGCTGGTGCTGCCGGAGGTCGAGAATTACGAGCCCACCGACGACGGCGAGAGCCCGCTCTCCAAGATGACCGACTGGGT
>Ga0070399_1003601_pt1 | contig 13523 bp, 9 predicted proteins | sample BioMet4_FD_61217 | JGI IMG/M metagenome (GOLD analysis project Ga0070399, IMG submission 61217) | Microbial communities from bioreactor (seeded with sewage sludge) at LBNL, California, USA - Biofuel metagenome 4 (version 1) | ecosystem: Engineered > Bioreactor > Anaerobic > Unclassified ... | reverse complement strand
CGACGGGGAGCGGCATTCAAGATCACTTCGACCACGTCGGGGTGCATTCCGGCACGAGGCGGGTCGGTGATAATGATGTCTGGCCTGCCATGCCCCTGGATGAAGTCGTCGGTAAGAATCTTGCGCATGTTGCCGGCAAAGAACTCGGTATTGTCAATGCCATTGATCTTGCTGTTGACCTTTGCATCTTCTATAGCTTCAGGCACAAATTCTATGCCAATCACCTTCTTTGCCTTGTGTGCTACGAAGTTAGCTATCGTGCCAGTGCCAGTATAGAGGTCGTAGACGAGTGGAAGGGAATTGTTCTCGGGATTGGTTGGCGTGTCTTCGCCTACATTGTCGAAACAAAATTCACGTGCCACGCTGTAGAGATGGTAGGCCTGTTCGGTGTTAGTCTGGTAAAAACTCTTGGGTCCTACCTTGAATTTGAGGTCTTCCATTACCTCGTAAATAAAGTCAGTTCCTTTATAAGTGGTGAGGTCTAAGTCGCCAATGGTATCGTTACCCTTCTGGTTGTCTACATAGATAAGGGAGGTGATCTGAGGGAACTGCTCTGCCATATGTTGCAAAAGTTGTTGAGCTTTGGCTTCGTCATCGGGTTCATCATAATGGAATTGGATGAGAAGCATCAACTCGCCAGTGTTCGAATTACGGAACATCAAGTTGCGCAACAATCCAATTTGGGCGCGCAAGTCGAAGAAAGTCATGCCAATCTCTTTGGCATAACGTTCCACCTCATTGCGAATCTGGTTGTGAATGTCATCCATGAGCCAGCATTTGTTGATGGGATAGATCTTGTCAAATGCTCCCGTGATATGGAACCCTATGGCCGAATAGTTACCATTTTGAAGGTCAAGGTTAGGATCAGCGAGCTCCTCAGGAGTGAACCAGCGACGATTGCAGCACCCGAACTCGAGCTTGTTACGATATTCGTATTCCTTGACCGAGCCCATGATGGTGTGAAATTCTGGCAGGTCTACCTTACCTATACGTGTCAGTTGGTCATGAACCTGCTGCTGCTTTGCCTTGAGTTGCTCCTCATAAGGGAGGTTTTGCCATTTACATCCTCCGCAGATACCAAAGTGCTCGCATCGTGGCTCGATGCGCTGGGAACTGGGTTGGATGAGCCGCGCAATGCGCCCCTCACAGTAGTGGTGCTTCTGTTTCACGATTTGTACGTCGGCGATGTCGCCTGGCACACAGAAGGGAACGAATACTACCATGTCATCGTAGTGGAACAAACATTTTCCCTCGGCGGCGATAGCCTCGATGGTAACTTGCTCTAGCAGGGGGAGTGCTCTGCGTTTTTTGCTCATATTTTCAATTTGTTTTAGGGTGCAAAGTTAAGCCTATTACGAATAATATTGAGCGTTTGAACGTTAAATTCCTCAAAAAAGAAGCGTATCAGGGATAATAAAAGGCCAAATTGCAAACTTTAAGTGTCATTTTCCAGTGAAAGTTTTGTGTATATAATATTAAATATTATCTTTGCAATGTTAACGAAATTTGCAATAATTACTAATACAATCTATGAGCGAGAAAAGAGTCTACCTATTTGGAAACGGAAAAGCCGAAGGAAAAGCAGAGATGCGCAACTTACTTGGAGGTAAGGGTGCCAACCTTGCAGAGATGAATCTTATCGGGGTCCCAGTACCTCCGGGGTTCACCATTACGACTGATGTTTGTAATGAATACTTCGAGAAAGGCAAAGAGAATGTAGTCGAACTATTGCGCGACGAAGTTGCCAATGGTGTACGCCATACGGAGAATCTGATGGGCTTGAAGTTCGGAGATCCCAAAAATCCACTTTTAGTGAGCGTGCGCTCGGGTGCTCGCGCCTCCATGCCCGGCATGATGGACACAATCCTGAACCTTGGTCTTAACGACGAAGTGGTTAAGGGTTTGGCTGAGAAGACTGGCAATGAGAGATTTGCCTATGACAGCTATCGTCGCTTTGTACAGATGTATGGCGATGTGGTGTTAGGTTTGAAGCCTGTTAACAAGGAAGATATTGATCCCTTTGAAGAAATCATCGAGCAGGTGAAAGAGAGTCGTGGCATCAAGTTGGACAACGAGATGACCGTTGATGACCTGAAGGGATTGGTGGTTAAATTCAAGGAAGCTATCAAGAGACGGACAGGGTATGACTTCCCTGCCAATCCGATGGACCAGCTTTGGGGTGCCATCTGTGCTGTGTTTGACAGCTGGATGAACGATCGCGCCATCCTTTATCGCAAGATGGAAGGTATTCCTCAGGAATGGGGTACAGCCGTCTCTGTCATGGCCATGGTATTCGGGAACATGGGCAATACATCCTCAACGGGTGTATGTTTCAGCCGTAATGCCGCTACCGGTGAAAGCCTATTCAATGGTGAGTATTTGGTCAATGCACAGGGCGAGGATGTCGTTGCAGGTATCCGTACTCCTCAGCAGATTACAAAGGAGGGTTCTTTGTGCTGGGCAGAACAGCAGGGCGTAGACGAGAATACTCGTGCAAAAAAATATCCTTCCATGGAGGAGTCTTTTCCAGAGTTGTATCAAGAACTCTTCGATATTCAGCATAAGCTAGAGGAACACTATCGCGACATGCAGGATATGGAGTTCACGGTTCAAGAAGGAAAGCTTTGGTTGTTGCAGTGTCGTAATGGAAAGCGCACAGGTACTGCCATGGTAAAGATTGCTATGGATCTCTTGAAGGAGGGCAAGCTCGATGAGAAGACAGCTATCTTAAGATGCGATCCCAAGAAATTGGAGGAGCTTTTGCACCCTATATTTGATAAGAAAGCTCTTGCCAAGGCAAAGGTCCTGACTCGTGGTTTGCCAGCATCTCCAGGTGCAGCCTGTGGTCATATCGTGTTCTTCGCAGATGATGCCGCAAAGTGGCACGACAATGGTCATAAAATCGTTTTGGTGCGTATTGAGACGTCCCCAGAGGATTTGGCTGGTATGTCTGCTGCAGAAGGTGTGCTGACAGCTCGCGGAGGTATGACCTCCCATGCAGCCGTTGTGGCTCGCGGCATGGGCAAATGCTGTGTCTCTGGTGCTGGAGCCATCAATGTGGACTATAAGGCAAGGACTGTAGAGATTGATGGTGTCGTTCTCAAAGAGGGTGATTATATTTCTATCAATGGCTCTACAGGTGAAGTTTACGAAGGTGAAGTGAAGACCATGCCTGCTGAAGTTTCTGATGATTTGTCAGGTTTGATGGATCTTTGCGATAAGTATGGTCATATTGTTGTGCGCACAAACGCTGACACTCCTCATGATGCCATGGTGGCAAAGAACTTCGGTGCAGTGGGCATTGGCTTGTGTCGCTCAGAACACATGTTCTTCGACAAAGAGCGTATCAAGGCTATGCGTGAGATGATCTTGTCTGACAATACCGTTGGTCGTCGTCGTGCACTGGCTAAAGTGTTGCCTTATCAGAAGCAGGATTTCTATGAAATCATGAAGGCTATGGACGGTCATCCAGTGAATGTCCGCTTACTTGACCCTCCTCTTCATGAGTTTGTACCCCATGAACTCAAAGAGCAACAAATGATGGCAGATGAGATGGGCATCTCATTGCGTGAGGTTCAGCAGCGCGTTGATGGACTCAACGAGCATAATCCTATGCTTGGTTTGCGTGGCTGCCGTTTGGGAATCATCTATCCTGAGATTACTATTATGCAGACTCGTGCCATCATCGGTGCAGCCATCCAGCTGAAACGAGAGGGCTTTGATCCTAAACCGGAAATCATGGTTCCGTTAATCGAGACTCACAAGGAGTTGAGAAACCAGAAGGAAATTATCGAGAAGACTGCAGAGAGCGAGTTTGAGCGTGAGGGAATCACCGTGGATTACAAGATAGGAACGATGATTGAGGTGCCACGTGCAGCTCTTACTGCAGATTGCATCGCTCCGGTAGCAGACTACTTCAGCTTCGGAACCAATGATCTTACACAGATGACTTTCGGCTATAGCCGTGACGATGTTGGCTCTTTCTTGCCTCAATATTTGGAGCATAAAATAGAGGACGAGGATCCGTTCCAGCATATTGATCAGAATGGCGTAGGTCTTTTGGTTGACATGGCCGTGAAGAAAGGTCGTTCGATTAAGCCTAACCTCTGGTGTGGTGTGTGCGGAGAGCACGGTGGTGACCCCGTGTCCATCAAGTTCTTCAATAAACTTGGATTGAATTATGTGAGCTGCTCACCGTTCCGTGTGCCAATCGCGCGTCTTGCTGCGGCGCAAGCTGTCATAGAACAGGAAGATTAATTCCATTACGAATAATATAAAAGTCGGGGTCACAACAAGTGTTGTGACCCCGACTTTTTTCATCTCACTTCAATCCACAGAAGCTACATTTCTTCGCTATGTTTTCATATTGGTTTCTCTGCCAAATTCCTTTTGAAATTTAAAGCAATATTGATGTTTGTATGATTTAAATGGAAATGCTTTGTGAAAAAATAATTTTGGGATGAGGAAAGATGCGAGGTGTGGAGTAAAGAATTACTGATTGTGTACCTCTATAATCTTAGTTTTGGGTAGCTCAGCATTGCGACGGTTGGTTACAGTGACTACAGCCTGGGCGAAACTGATAAAGGCTTGACCGGTCACAGTATCCACCTTGACGGCTGCAGGTGTACCAGCATCGCCGTTTTCGCAGATGCTTTGTACCAATGGTATTTGAGCAAGAAGAGGACAACCCATTTCTTTGGCAAGGTCCTTGCCTCCATCACGCCCGAAGATATAATACTTGTTCTCTGGCAATTCGGCTGGTGTGAACCATGCCATGTTCTCAACTAACCCAAGGATAGGTACGTTAACATTTTCGTTGCGATACATATCGATGCCTTTTCGTGCGTCTGCAAGAGCCACCTTTTGCGGTGTAGTCACGATGATGGCACCAGTGATCGACAGCGTCTGTAGTAAGGTTAGGTGGATATCTGATGTTCCCGGCGGGGTGTCAAGGATAAAGTAATCCAACTCGCCCCAGTTGGCATCAGTAATCAATTGTTTCAGAGCGGAGGTGGCCATGCCGCCACGCCATAGTGTGGCAGTACCCGGATTGACGAAGAACCCAATACTCAAAAGCTTCACGCCATATTTCTCTATAGGTTCAACGAGTTTCCTCCCGTCAACCTCCACGGCATAAGGACGCTCATCTTCTACGCCAAACATCTTTGGCATCGATGGGCCAAATATGTCTGTGTCGAGCAGTCCCACCTTATAACCGAGCTTTGCTAAAGCAATGGCAAGGCTCGCGGAAACAGTGCTCTTGCCCACGCCACCCTTGCCGGAACTTACGGCAATGATGTTCTTTACCTGTGGTAAGAGCTTATCCACAGTTGGTCTTGGAGCAGAACGAAACTCCGTTTCTATCGTAACCTCTACCTCTTTGCTCACATGATAGTGTATGGCAGCCTCGGCAGCCTTGAGAGTTGACTTTAGGAATGGATCGGTTTCGCGTGGGAAAATGAGCGTGAAACGCACCTTCATACCGTCGATACTTGGTTGGTCGGCAAGCATCTCGCTCTCTATGAGGTTCTTTTTCGTGCCTGGATAGACGACTGTCAGCAGGGCATCAGTGATGAGTTTGGGATATAGTGTCATTGTTATCTTTTTAAATCTTGTGGGAAACAAAATTACCGATTAATCGCTTAAAATACAAATTAAAACTAAATAAATTCAATGTTATAAGGCATTTTCGTATCTTTGTGAAAAGTTAATCAAATCAAATTTTGCTGCTACTGCAGGGTAAGCTTTATCTTGTGAAAACACTGTTGGCAGACTATCACAAATCGATATGGACATAAAGAAGATAATTGCAATGGCTCTTCTTGCCATTCCCGTTTTGGTTTCGGCCAAAGATATGACCTGGTATTCGGGCGGCCACGTCAACTATGCTGTACAAAAAAGCTATGGTACGGTAGTGGAGAAAGCGTTGGAGATGTTTGAGTCTGATATGCTTGCCGTCACAGGAAAGTCGGCACAACGACGTCAAAGTGCCCATATCGAAATATATCAGCTCAACCTTGCCAACAACAAGGAGATAAAAGCGATAGACCAATATGGTGTGCCCTATCACCAATTCATCACCAAACCAGATGCGTTTTGGTTGGGCGTTCGCAACGGGAAGATTATTATTGTCGGTAGTAATGGTCGCGGCACGGCATACGGAGTTCTCGAATTGTCTCGACTTGCCGGCGTCTCACCTTGGATTTGGTGGGGCGATGTGCACCCCGAACGTAAGCATAAACTTGTCATCGACGACCACTTCGAGACGTTACAGAGTCCATCTGTAGAGTTCAGAGGTGTATTTATCAACGATGAGGATTGGAGTAACCGTGTGTGGGATCACCGTAAGTTAGATACCAAATTGCCCGAAGGTGCCATGGGGCCACGCTATTACCATCAATTATTTGAGTTACTTCTTCGGTTGCACGGCAATGCTTTATGGCCTGCCATGCATACAGGTACCACTGCTTTCTTTAAGGTCGACGGTAATAGGGCTGTTGCAGACTCCTTCGATATTTATGTTGGTTCTTCACATTGCGAACCGATTTTGCGCAACAATGTGGATGAGTGGGATGTCAAGACACGTGGCGACTTCAACTTCATTACCAATAGCGATAACGTGATGAAGTATTGGCGAGATCGCGCTCGCGAGACTGCCAGCATGGATGCCTTATATACAATTGGCATGAGAGGAATTCATGACGGATCCATGGAGGGTGTGAAGACGCGTGAGGAAAAGCTAAACGGTCTTCAGAGTGTCATCGATAATCAGCGTAAACTATTGGCTGAAGAAGTAAATAAGGATGTAACCCGCATACCCCAGGTGTTCATTCCTTATAAGGAAGTGCTTGAGATCTATGAAGATGGACTGCGCGTTCCCGATGATGTATGCCTCATGTGGTGCGACGACAACTATGGTTACATGACTCGTTTGTCCGATGCAGAGCAGCAGAAGCGCAAAGGCGGGGGCGGCGTTTATTACCATCTCAGTTATTGGGGACGCCCTCATGACTACCTATGGCTAACCACCACGCAGCCAGGATTGATTTATAATGAAATGCGTCAGGCTTATGACCATAATGCAAAGCGGCTTTGGATTGCCAACGTACATGATCCTAAGGTGGCAGCCTATCAGCTCAGTCTTTTTATGGATATGGCGTGGAATATTGATTGTGTCAATCCTAACACGTTGCAAGACCACCTTGAAGGATGGCTCTCTCAACAGTTTGGCGCTGAAGCAGGACAACAATTGATGGGTCCAATGACCGACTATTATAGACTCTGTGGCATCCGTAGACCAGAGTTCATGGGTTGGAATCAGGTGGAATTAGACAAGAAACTCTATCAGCGTGGGTGGTCACCGGTACAGGACACGGAGTTTAGTGCCGATGAGTTTGGTAATGAGTTAGAGCGTTATTTGGCAGACTACGCCAAGGTGAAGGGCCAGATAGACAAGGTGGAGAAGTCCCTGCGTCCCGAGTTGAAAGATGCTTTCTTTGCTGCCATCAAGTATCCTGTTTACGCTGCTTCTGCCATGGCAACAAAACAACTGCAGGCCCAGGAGTCGCGGCATATTGGTCGTCCAGATAATTTCCATAAAGATGCTGAAGCCTTGGAGTCTGCCGTTCGGAGTTGGAAGGCATATAACGAGATCAAGGATCTGACCAATTATTATAACAAAGTCATGTCTGACGGCAAATGGGATGGCAATATAGATATGACTCCCCGTGACCTCTTGGTATTTCAGGAGCCTTCGCTTCCAGGCGAACTCACTGATCAAGAGATTGCGAAATATTCCGATGCCAAGCCTACAGTGTCACGTATGGAGACCGATCATTGCATTGTATTTAATGCTTGTGATTATTCATCGGCAACTCCTGGTGCACAACCGATCGAGATGTTGGGTCATTCCATGAAGGCAGTGGCTCTTCCTGTCGGCGGAAGTCTTACCTATCGATTCTTTGCAAATGATGGAGATGCTGTGTTACTCACAGCCCTTATCCCTACTCAAGCAAATGATAAGGGAGACATTCGATATTCTATTAGTATTGACAATCAGACACCGGTCGTCTACTCTCTCAAGGAGCCGTACCGCTCGGAACGATGGAAACAGAACGTGCTTCGTGGACAGGCACTCCGCTCCGAGGCTGTACACTTCACCGCCGGGTCGCATACCCTTGAGATCAAAGCCATCGATGCACACATTATTGTAGATCAGTGGATGATTGACTACAACCCTGACCGCCACTTCTACATGTTCCCCACCAAGTCAGCATTGCAATAGTGGACACAGGTGGGATGGTATAACCTCCATATCATCATGTGACATGGCTCTTTAGAAATATATTATTCTTTATCGGCTTTGAAGCATTGTATCTGGGTAGAGATAAAGAATAGGAATGACTGTCATTTCTCTTTGTGAAATGATGCCAGATGACCTGAATCATCGCATCAGAATTCTGGTTTTGGGATTGATATCCTTTGGCACTGCGTTTGAGTATTAACGGCATTGCGATTGGGCTTTAAACGCAGTGCGATTGATGCCGAATCGCGTCGCGATTAGATAGTAATGGGAGTGCTATAGGATACCTATCGCAAAAGGTGGATGAGCAAGAAAGGAAACGATGAATGCATTATATAAATCCGAGCAAAAACAAATGTCGGATAAATTCAATTGACACGGTATAAATGTGTTGTTGAATTAAAAGGAAGAAGATGCCTTTGACTAATGCGGGAGAGAATGTCCTCTCAAGTGTAGCATTAGATTTGCTTACTAATTCATATAATACAATACTCCCCGATGACCTTTTTGGATATCGGGGAGTAATATTATTATTTATCTGAGTTGTCTGTTTCTTGCGTCTTGCGCTTTATCTTTGGAAAGTGTTTGCCACGCTTAAGCCATTCAGCTTTACGCTTCTCATAGTCGTCTCGGCGACTTTCCAAATAATTGTCCGCCATGGTTAGGGAATTGTTTAGCAGTTATTTGAACTTGCTATATATGACGTTAATCTTGATGGGACTGTCTGTAGCAGTACCACGAACGAGGCGTGTGGTAGTGAGTGACATGTCATTGCTGACCTTGCTTACCGTAGTAGAGCTTGTTCCAGATGACGAAGTCGTAGAAGTTGTAGCTAGAGATATAGGCACAAGCACCACTTTGTTCCAGTTGGCCGAGGGTGAGTTCTGCTTTGCATGATACATCGCTGAAATCAGCCCTGAGATATTTCGGAAAGTGTAGCTGTTATCTGTCGTTCCACTGCTAGCACTGTATCCCCATGTCGCCATGTAGGAAGTCTTGTTGTTGTAGAGATTTCCACTCTCGAAGAAGCTATAGAGCGAGTCCTTCGGCACCATGAGAATATGTTGCGGAACATTAAAAGCGTATTTGCTTTGCACGGTGTTGTTAATGCGTTGCAAAGTGACTTGAGCGGCTGAGATGGTGTCGGTCGTATGACCTTTCATGATATCATCGACAGGCAACGTCAACTCAGTGAAGATACCAGCAGGTGTTTTGAGGTAAGTGCAACTCTGGTCTTCGGCTAAGTTCTGAAGGACATTGCGGTCGTTGGTGAATGTAGTCGTCTGTAGTACTTCCTCTGTTCCCCAGAAAATAGTTATACCGGTATAAGTGGTATCCCGATAAGTGGTAACTAGTTTACCATTGACAGAGTCGCTGATAGCTTTCTGGGTCTTGTACTTGAAATATACGTTCAGTTGCGAGGTCTTGATGTTCGCCATATTACCCAAACCGTTTTTCAGCTTGAAGAAGAAACCTGGCAAAACTTGGTTGCGGAAGGTCAGTGCATTCTTGAAGCTTGCTGGATCAGCATAAAATTTCTGCATGATGTAACCACCCAAGTTGTTATACGACTTCCCATTTTTGTCGGTGTAGGCGTCGTTGAGCTTAACGGTGATATAAGGGGAATAAGTAGTTGTGTCGCGGATGTGCTTGGGGATGTTGTAATCAACAAGATTGTAAACCTTGTCTTTATGGATTCCGTCTTCGCGAATGTAACCGTTGGCCAACGGATCGAAGTTACTATAATAGAGACGATCCTCATTCATTGGCTTGCTCATCTCATAAGCGGTGAGCTTCATCGTCTGTGTGGAGTCTCCATAGAAGTTATCATAGAAGAGCCTTATCTCGCAAGAGTCTGCTTGAACGGTGCCAAGGGAACCAAGTGTAGCCTTGCCATCTTTGTCGTAGGTCACAAGACTATCGAGGCGAGGGAACTCATAATTCTCTAAACAATTGAACTGCGCCATAAAGTCACCAGTGATATACACGCCGGTCTCGGGGTCTTTCACTCGACCGAGGTAACCTATGGTGTTGCTTGCCAAAACAGAATCTGCAAGTATGGATCGGCTAGCCACGCCAAAAGAGGCGGCCTGAAGAACGACTCCGTCATTGACTTCGGCCAGCGATGAGCCTATGTTTGCGGTGTTATCATCGCAGGCTGTGAAAGCAAGACAAGCGAGTGCGAGACCCGCAATAAATTTAGAGTGCATTAAATATGGTGCTTGAGCGTTTAGATGCAAATAGTTTTCTAAATTATTTTTCGCCAAGAATCTTCTTGTAGAAGGATTCATAGGCGGAGGCGTAGTCATCGCCCGGGTAAGAGAGTATAGGTAGATCCTTGCTCTTAGCATAGTCGGACAGGTGCTGGTTCAAGTCTGCTCCTGCTTCGATCACACCGTCGCTATAGTCTAGTGCGAGCCTGCCGAGTTCCATATAGTCGAAGTTTTCAGCATATGGCTCGAGCAGTTCGGCTTTGGCCTCGCGAAATTCCACGCAACGCTTGAAGTTGTCTCCAAGCTGTGACTTTGGCTGATTGTGGAACAAGGATGTAATGACCTTGGTGTTGGTAAATGACGGGTCCTCGTGATAAGCAGTCTTCACATAGAGTGGAACTACTCCGGCCATCCAACCTTGACACTGAATGATGTCTGGTGCCCAGCGGAGCTTGCGCACCGTTTCCAGTACACCACGAGCGAAGAAGATGGCGCGCTCGCCGTTGTCAGGATATTCTGTACCAGTCTCATCCTCTGTCATGGCCTGTCGGCGAAGGAAGTAATCTTCATTGTCTATGAAGTAAACCTGTACGCGTGAGACTGGGATGCTGGCCACCTTAATGATCAAAGGGTGATCGGTATCATCAATAATCAGGTTCATTCCAGAAAGACGGATTACCTCGTGCAGTTGGCCACGACGCTCGTTGATAGAGCCCCACTTTGGCATAAAGGTGCGAATTTCAAATCCGTGTTCCTGCATTTTTTGGGGCAGGTCTCGTCCCATGGTCGACATTTCTGTCTCAGGCACATAAGGTGCAATCTCCTGATTGATGAATAATACCTTCTTCTTGATCATTATACTCTCGTCCTAAGTTAATATTTCCGATGCAAAGGTACGAAAAATAAACAACAAAACACCTGATTTTGTGTGAATTCATGCAAAATCAGGTGCTTCATTTAATTATGAAAAGATGGAAAGTTGAAAAAAAGAATAGGTATACCTATGCATGGCCTAATACCTTGCAAACCTGAGCACTTTCATTTTTCCAACAATTCTCAGTTTTGTGTTTTCAATTACTCTACAACCACAAGAGCGTCATCTTCCATGACGCTTTGGCCAACCTTGACCAATACAGCGGTGACCTTGCCATCTTTCTCGCTCTCAATGTTGTTGGCCATCTTCATGGCTTCAAGTACGAGTAGCGCGTCGCCTGCCTTCACTTCGTCACCCACATTCACATTGATTGCGGTGATAGTGCCTGGTAGCGGAGCTTTGATAGCGTTAGCGGTGTTCACGTTGGAAGCAGCGGTAGGCTCGTCCTCGGCGTCTTTTGCCACGGGCTTGCCTAGCTCGACCTTCTTCTTTTCAGGCTCGGCTGGCTTCTCCATTCCCACTTCAAAGCTCTCGCCGTTGACTGTCACGTTGGCAACATAGGTCTCTTCGTTGATGTCACCTATCTCTACCTTGTATTCCTTGTCGTCGATTGTATATTTATATTCTTTCATTTTCGTTTATGGTTTAGCTGTGAATGAAAGGAACTTTGCGTCCCACATCGTCTGCTTGGGTTTAATAGTGATAACCCCGGGTTCCCTGTCGTGCACATTGTTACCTTGGTTCTCATAGAGAGCCATGGCAATGGCTGCATATATGTTCTTGTCCATCTTGATGCTTTCCTATAACTTAAATATAGTCTGACATTACATGGGCATGCAGCCGTGCTTCTTTGCAGGGATGCTCTGACGCTTATGGGCGAGCTGTGCCAAAGCGCGGCAGATGCGGAAACGAGTGTTTCTCGGTTCGATCACATCGTCAATATAGCCAAACTCTGCGGCCTGATATGGATTGGCAAAAGCCTCCGTGTATTCATCCTCCTTGTCGGCGATGAAAGCCTTGGAGTCTCCCCCCTCTTCCTTTATCTTCTTTGCCTCCTTAGCGTAAAGGATAGCTACGGCACCTGAGCCACCCATAACGGCGATCTCGGCGGTAGGCCATGCGAAGTTGATGTCAGAGCGAAGTTGCTTGCAACCCATCACAATGTGAGAGCCACCATAGCTCTTGCGGATGTTGATCGTGATCTTAGGTACTGTTGCTTCGCCGTAGGCATAGAGCAGTTGGGCACCGTGTAGGATAACGGCATTGTATTCCTGACCTGTTCCAGGCAAGAATCCGGGAACATCAACAAGGCTTACGATAGGGATGTTGAATGCATCGCAGAAGCGAACAAAGCGTGCTCCCTTGCGGCTGGCATTTACATCCAATACACCTGCATATGCTGATGGCTGGTTGGCAACGATACCAACGCTCTGGCCGTTGAAATGGGCGAAGCCCGTTATGATATTCTTGGCAAACTTAGGCTGTACCTCGAAGAACTCTCCGTTATCGGTGATTGCTGTGATGATCTGATACATGTCATAAGGCATGTTGGGGTCATCGGGCAGTATTTCGTTGAGCAGATCAGCCTTACGATCGATAGGATCAGTGCACTCTACACGAGGTGCTTGCTCGGCGTTGTTTGAAGGCAGGTAGCTAAGGAGAGTCTTGATCATCTCCATGGCCTCCTCTTCTGTCTTGGCCGTAAAGCTAGCCACGCCGCTCTTGGACGAGTGGACGCTGGCACCACCGAGGTGTTCTGAGTCAATATCCTCACCTGTAACGGTCTTCACAACCTTTGGCCCGGTAAGGAACATATAGCTGGTTCCCTCGGTCATCAGGATGAAGTCGGTGAGAGCAGGAGAGTAAACAGAACCACCGGCACAAGGACCGAGAATGGCACTAATCTGCGGAATGACACCAGATGCGAGGATATTGCGCTCGAAAAGGTCGCCATAGCCAGCCAGAGAGTCCACGCCTTCCTGGATGCGGGCACCACCAGAGTCGTTCATTCCGATAACTGGGGCACCATTGGACATGGCCATATCCATAATTTTGCACACCTTCTCACTCATTGTCTTGGAGAATGAGCCGCCATGTACAGTGAAGTCTTGGGCAAAGACATAGACCAATCGAC
>Ga0070399_1003592_pt1 | contig 13538 bp, 5 predicted proteins | sample BioMet4_FD_61217 | JGI IMG/M metagenome (GOLD analysis project Ga0070399, IMG submission 61217) | Microbial communities from bioreactor (seeded with sewage sludge) at LBNL, California, USA - Biofuel metagenome 4 (version 1) | ecosystem: Engineered > Bioreactor > Anaerobic > Unclassified ... | reverse complement strand
GCTCGACTTCGCGCTTTCCCCCGGCACTTATTCGGGAGCGTCCGCCTCGATCTCCGGAGCCGGCACAAACAACATCACCATTGCCAACGTAGCGGCGGCCAACTCCGTTTTCGCAGGCAACTACACGGGCTTCACCGGCGTCTGGAACGTCGGCGTCGCCACCCCCGTGAGCACGGCGGGACGCGTTTACATGAACGGTCCCGACAACGCCGCCGCAACCGTGATCGTCCGCACCAACGCGACGATCTACTGCAACGCCGCCGTGCAGCACAACTCCGCGCTGACCCTACAGGGCGGCAACACCGGCGACAGCAACGGCCAGCTCAGAATGGAAAACAGCGCCATCTGGGCCGGTCCGATCACCTTGGCCGGCCTTTTCACAGACAGCAACGACAGTTTCTTCGGTTGCGCCTCGGGGACAGGATACCTCTGCGGGCCGATTTCCGATGCGCCCGGAGCCGTCTACCCCGTCGGCAAACTGGGGGGCAGCACCCTTGCCATTCTAAACACAAACAACACCTTCGCGGGGCAGATCTGGGTCCGCGCGGGAACGCTCCGGGCCGCCTCGATCCGCAATCTGGGCGAACTCAGCTCGCTGGGCGCGCCGACCGTCGCCTCCAACGGCGTCATCAAACTCGGCAACGGAACCACAACGGCGCAGCTCACCTACACCGGCAACGGCGACACCTCGGACCGAGGCATCGACCTTGCCTCGACATCCGCCACAATCATACTCGACCACTCCGGAACGAACTACTGGGTCATGTCCGGCGACGTGACCAACACCGGCGCGGGCGGCAAACGCCTGCAGCTGCAGGGCAGTGTTCTCGTCGCAACCGGCGTGCTGGCCGGCGCGATCTCCGACTACTCAAGCGTCTATAGCAACAACTTGTACAAAACCGGAACCGGCGCTTGGAGGATTTCGGGCAACAACACCTTCAAGGGAGCGGTCTACGTTGACAACGGCTCTCTGATCATCGCAAACAACAACGCTTTGGGCGACTGGCCCAAAACAGCACAGGCCGCAAACAATGCCAGCGGAGCCAGCCCCAACTTCCGGCTCGACGGCTCGCAGGGCGATCTCACCATCCCTGCGACGATCACCTTCCGAACCAGCAACCAGCGCTTCGGAGCCATCTTCAATGACGCCGGCAACAATACGATTCTGGGCGACCTCCAGCTCGTCGGCGGGGACGGCGACACGATTCTCAACTCGCTCACCGGCAAACTGACCGTGGCGGGTTCCGTTTACGCGCCCTCTGACACCGGCCGCCAGCTCCGCCTCTGGGGAGATGGAGACGGCGAACTTTCGGGCACGGTTTCCAACGGCGTCACAGCCGCCCTGCCGATCTATAAGGAGCGCGGCGCGGGCACATGGACGCTCTCCGGATCCAATCTTTACAGCGGCGTCACCTACGTCAACAGCGGCACGCTCGTCATCGGCGGAGCAAACGGCTCGATCATCGGAGCCATCGATATCGGCGGCGGCACTCTGATCGTATCGAATTCGCCCGCCCAAAACCATGCCAACCGTCTCTCCAACTCTGCGGCAGTGATCCTTGACGGCGGAGCGCTGCGCTATGCCCACTCCGGCGGCGCAGCCGACTACGCGGAAACAGCAGGCACGTTGACCGTGGCCACCGGCGAGACCACGATAGACGTTTCGCGCGCCGACGAAAGCCACACTTCGACACTGACGTTCTCAGCCCTCTCCCGAACCATTGGCTCGGTCAATTTTGCCGGCGACGGTCTTGGCGACCCGGACAACCGCAACCGGATTCTCTTCACCACCGCCCCGGTTGCGGACAACGGCATCATCGGCCCCTGGGCGTTTTTCAACGGAACGAATCTGGCCTCCTATACGGCCGCGCAAGGTGTCATCGCGGCGCCCGATTCGACCTATACGAACCTCTCGGCCAAAGGCCCCTCCATCATTCCCAACGACGCCTCCGCCATCGCGCGCATCAACGAGGAAGGCACCGAGGGCGACATTTCGCTTGAAGGCGACGGCACAAGCAGCGTCAACGGTCTGTTGCAGGCCACGCCTTTTGATGCCAAGGTTTGGCTCACCAATCAAACGTTCAAGGTGTCCAGCCTGATCATCGGCGCGAATATGGCCTCGCTCACCGTCGGCACAAACACCAGCGACGGTCTCGTGATGCCGCTCACGTCCGGCGGCGCACTCTTGCTCGCCAACCACTCTGACGGTGCCACGCTGACCGTCAACGCCCTCATCACCAACAATACGTCGGCCAGTTCGCTTGTCAAGATCGGCTCCGGCCCCGTATGCCTGAACGGACGCCTCGGATACAGCGGCACGACCGCCATCAACGAAGGCGACCTGATCCTTTCGCCTTCGGTCGGCACGCAGTCGCTGGCCTCGGTGATCAGCGGCAACGGCAATCTCGTCAAGGACGGTTCCGGAGGACTGACTCTCGGCGGCGTCAACACGCACAACGGTTTGACCGTGATCCGCAAGGGCATTCTGATGCCGCTCAACAACAGCGCCTTCGGCTCGGTTATCGGCGCAACCGTTGTTACCAACGGAGGCACGCTCGACATCGGGTTCAGCAGTACCGACAACGCCGTCAATTTCGCCAACGAACCGTTCATCGCCGGCGGAGAGGGCGTAAACGGGCGCGGCGCGATCATCAACTCCTCGACGCATTCGCAGTACAACGCGCTTCGCATGCTCACGCTTGCGGGCGACACAACTTTCGGCGGAGAGAACAGCGCCGCGCGCTGGGACGTCCGGCTCTCCGATTCCCAGTATCCGGCGATCTTCGACATGAACGGCTTCACCGTCACAAAAGTCGGCTCCAACTACGTCGGTCTGACGAGCATCACCGTCAACCATCCCGGCAACATCACGGTTCAGGAAGGCACCCTCACCACCGAGGCCAACACGCTCATGAACGGTGACACCAACAACGTCATGACCGTCATGGGCGGAGCGACCTATGACATCTACAGCATGGCCAACCCGATCAACTGGGAACTGGTCATGAACGCGGGCGGTCGTTTCTATTCGCGGTCCGGTACCGGCAACGGCACCATCAACGTGTGGGCAGGCCCGATCATTCTGAACGGCGCAGCCAGCATCGATTCGGCCTCCGGCACGTCTGAGACGTTCTCCGGCGACATCGGCGGCGCAGGATCACTCATCAAAGTCGGATCAGGCCCCTGCTATGTGACCGGCACAAACAACACGTACAGCGGCGGCTCGTACGTGAGCAACAACTGGCTCTACGTCAATGCGCCGGGCGGACTTCCCTTCTATGACACGCCCGGCAAACTGCAAGTCGCCGGAGGCGCGGGCCTCTACCTTTATGCGGGCGATGGCGCAACCGGCTGGTCGGCCGAACAGATAAACGCCCTTCACGGCACCGGCGCGTTCGTCTCCAGCAACTCGATTCTCGCCATTGACACGACCTACGCCCCTCTCACCGGCGTCGGCAACATGGCCGGCTTCTCTTTTTACAAGTACGGCACCAACACGCTGACGCTGACGGGCGTCAACACCAACCGCGCCTATTCCGGCGAGTTCGACAACCTGCGCGTTTACGCCGGCAAGCTGGTTCTCTCCTCCGAAAGCTCCAACGTCTTCGGACGCTGTTACGTCCTGCCCGGTTCCGGCGGAGCAACCCTCGAAATCAACGGCCGCACAACCTTTACAGACAGCTTATATGTCGGCAATGGCAATGGCGACCGCAGCACCGTGATCGTCAACACGAACGTCACCGCGAACCGCACCTGGGTCGGCATCTACCAGATCGCCAGCGGCGCGCTCATTCAGAACGGCGGCATCTTCGATGTCGCGCCCACGACGGGCGGCACGACGGTCTTCGACATCGGCCGCGACGGCGCATACGGCTACTACCGCCTGAATGACGGCACCCTGCGCACAGGCCAATTCGCGCTCGGCGGCGGAAGCGGCAACGCGCTGACCGGTAACACCGGCGTCTTCGACCAATTCGGGGGTGTCGTCAACGTCACCGGCAGCGGCGGCTGGCTCATCTGGGGCTGGGCGGGCGGCAACGGCGTCGCGAACCTGTACAACGGCACACTTGTCGCCCCGAACGCCAACTGGGTGAGCATGGCCCATACGGCAAACTACGGCTCGTTCGGAATGCTCAATCTGCTGGGTCCCAACGCCTTTCTGCACACGGTTACCGGCAGCACCTCCCGCGTCATCAACATGGCGAACAGCTCCGGCAACCTGATGTCCGTCATCAACCTCAACGCGGGAACCATCCTCGCGAACAAGGTCTACGCCGCTTCGAAAGGGACTCCCACCTACTTCAACTTCGGCGGCGGGACGCTGCTGGCGAACGGGGGCACCACGCTGGCGAGCAGCTTCCTCCAAGACCTGACAGCCGCCACGATTTATCCCGGAGGTGCGGTGATTGACTCCAGCAACGCGACCATCACCATCAACCAGCCGCTGCTCGCTCCGACAGGCTATGGCGTGTCATCCATCGCCGTGGCCAATGGCGGCGCGGGCTACATCGGTTCTCCCGTCGTCATGATCAGCGGGGGCAGCGGGACCGGCGCGACGGCCATCGCATCGGTCGATCTCGACACCGCCAGCGCCACCTACGGGCAAGTTACCGCCATCACAGTCACCAGCCCCGGTTTTGGCTACCAGGGCACCGACAAACTGACCGTCACCCTGCTGCGCGGCGGCTACACCACGATCGCTCAGACGGGGGCCCCCGTCATGGCACCGAACCCGGCGACCGGGGGTTTGACCAAACAGGGTTCCGGCACGCTGGTCCTTGGCGGAACCAACACCTACGGCGGCGCAACGACGGTTTCGGCCGGCACGCTCAAACTGGGCAATGCATTCGCCTTGCCGACCGGCACAGAAGTCGTGCTGAACGGCGGCGTTCTGGACCTCAGCGGATTTTCCGTGACAAACACCGTCAGCGGATCGGGCATCGTTTCGAACGGCACCGTCGTGGCTGTCTTCTCGCCGGCAGGCGAAGGCGTCATCGGCACCGACACCCCCACTCTCAAAAACGCCAGCGTTAGCGGCACCTACATCGCCGATGTGGCCACCGACGGCACGAGCGATCTTCTCGCCGTCCAGGGAAGCCTCGATCTGACGGGGCTCACGCTTCAGATCGTCGATCAGGAAGAACTCGCGAAACAAAAATCCTACACGTTGCTGACCTGCACCGGCACGTGTTCTGGAACCTTTGCTTCCACCAATTTGACGGACAAGCGGTGGCACATCACCCTTCGCAACAATACCGTCAACCTCGTGTTCGTTGACGGCGCAGTCATGCTCCTCCGGTAAACAAGCAGGGAAACGCATTCAATGCGCACCCTATTCGGCCGACCTGATTGAGACGGGACCGATCAGGCCGGACTGAATTTTTGTCACATCGGAGTCCGCCGCGAACCCCGTGAACGTAGTCCACGTTTTGCGCTGTTCAACGGGCAGACGCTCGTCGCCGATCAGCCGGTTCGCCCACGTGTTCTCCACGCGGATCTCCAGCGCGTTGCGCCCCGGTCTGAGCGCGCCCGTGATCGCCGCCTCGTTTGGCGACGCCCACACGGTGCCGCAAAACGTCCCGTTCAGACAGACCTCGGCCGCGGTGGCGACGGTGCCCAACGAAAGGCGAAACACACCGTTCGTCGGCCCGTTCCACTCGAATGCGTGCGCGTACGTGATCGTCCCCGAAAAATATTTCACCGCATCCGAATCGGACCGCGACAGATCCGCCAGCGCGGGCAGCGTCAGATTGCCCGGCGCGCACAGCCCCTTGAAGCTGAGCGACCACGGACCGACCAGCGTCTGCCGCGTTTCAAACGCGGGAAAATTGCGGTCGCCTGCCCCCTTTGCAACTTTTGTCGGCGTGCGGAACACGACAAACGCGGTCGCCCCCGGAACACCCAGATCCCACGGAATCCACGTCACGCCGTTCTCCTGCGTGTACGCCGCGGCAACGGCCCGCTCGCCGGTCATCGGATTCCAAATTTCCGGCACTTTGCCGGTCACACGAAACCCCAGCCGGTCTTGTTTCGGATCCACCGAACCGCGCGAGGGATGAATAAAGTAAAGGTCGGTGCCCTTTTCGCGGCGGTGGATGTAACCGGCACCGGCGTTGGCGTCGCGCGCCCGAATCAGAAAGTCCGGCGGGAGGGCCATGCGCTTCAGCGCCTCTTCCAGCGTCATTCCGCACAGCACCCGTCCCTTTTTGTAGGCGTGTTCGCGAACCGTTTTTCCGTCGCAGTCGCCCCACAGCTCGCCCGCGATTTTTCGGATCTCGTCGTCGCATGCCGGATATCCGGAAAGGCTGATACTGGCGGACGGACGAGGCCCCAGCACCGTCGCGCCCTTCGCGACGAGCGCTTTGATTTTGCGCAACAGCCCCGGCGTTATGCGGTCAGAGGCGTACAGGGCGATCAGCCGGTACGCCGTGCCGCCCGGTCCCGACACCGAGCCATCCGATCGCACCTTGAGGTCGTTGATCAGGAAGCACGCCGGAAGCAGATCGTATTCGTAACCCGCCGGAAGCCCGGCCAGCTCGTCGCAGTAACCGCCCCGCTTTTTGTACACCTTCACCAGCGGACCCATCGTTTCTTCGCCGTAGCACGCCAGCACGTCCGCCACGGCCTGCCCCTTTTGCAACAGATACTGGCACCGCGTGAGATAGGCGATCCAGTCCTTGCCCATCGGCCACCACGTCTGGCCGCGGCTGAACGTCAGCCCGTAGGACCAGAACGCCGGTCCGGGGAAAAGACGCTCGGGGTCCGGGTTATGCGCGTAGGTGTGGAAGGTAAGTCGGTTGATGCCCACCGAATAGAAAGAATCCTCAGCGTCCTTCAGCGTTCGGGGGGAGACGTCCCACGCCGCGCGCGACGTGTGCGCCTCCATCGCCACCAGCGGACGCCCCGTGAGGTGTGCCGCCGAGACCGCCTCGCGCATCGGCCGGCCGGCCTCGGTCATCGGCACATCGACGTGGAAGTAGTGCTCCACCGCATCCGCCACCATCGTCCCCGCACCGCTGCCGCCGCACGACTCCGCGTAAAACTTCAGTCCGTTCTCGTGCGCGCGACGGCGGATGACGTCAAAGAAATTCTCCATCAGCAGATCGTTGCAGGTCTGCCGCGCGTCCCGCAGGTACCGCTCCGTGAGATCGCGGTTCTTGACGATGTAGCCCGCGTAGGCCGGCAGCCACGGCGTCACGTCGTAGCCGCGCCGCTTTTTAAACGCCTCCGGAAACGCGTGCGTCCAGTTCTGCGTCTCGGCTTCCCAACTGTCGAGCAGAATGCCTTTCACCGCTTTGGAGCCGCAGGCCTCCGCCTCCTTGAGAATCAGCCCCATGTACTGATCGAAATGGAACGAGGCCACGGCGGGATCGAACTTGTCGCATTCGAGACCGGAGCCCTCCTGCGGCGCGGGCATGTTGTGGCGCGTCTTGTTCCGGTAGCCGATCCGCAACACCGTCCATTCGCCCGCAGGCGCGGTCCACGTGAGGCCGCCTTGCGCGTCTTTTTTGCCGGTCAGGTTGACCAGCGTCTGAGGATCGACCGCCGCGTCCGCCTCCTCGGGCAGTTTCGGCTCGTTGACAAACGTGAGCCCGCACACGCCCGTTTTGGCCCGCAGTCCGGAAATCACCGGAAGGGACGAAAACTGTACGCGCGTCAGGCCGATCCTGTGAGCGCCCGTCCACACGAGTCTGAAGAACTTGGCCGGCGTAGCCGGAACGGCGTGGTCGACGTCGTCCAGTTCGCAGTTGAAAAGGCAGGCGAACGTCGACAGTTGCGCCACGGGTTTGAACGTCACGCCGTCCGCGCTGGACTCCACCAGCGGGCGTTGCGTGTCGGGTTCGATGCACCCGTCCATCGACGCGAGGGTTACGCAGCGGACTGTCACGGGATCTGGAAACTCGAACCGGATCCAGTCGGTACAAGGCTCCTTCGCCGCGACGCCGATCTTGTCCGCCTCCTTGTTCTTACGGTACAAATCGCGGCTGACCTCGTTCGTTTTCCGGTTCAGCAAGGCGAGGCGCTCGCACGGAAACGAAGCGGTCACGACCGGCTGCGGCAACGGCTTGGCGTCGCGGAAGGCGAGCGGCGTCGGGAATGCCAGAATCGCGATGTCGCGGTAAAAGGTCGCGCCCTTGTCGGGCCACGACGGTGGGGCCGGCCACGCAACCGTCTGCCCTCCCGAAACGCGTTTTTCCTGACACTCCACCAGAAACATTGCATGGTCCGGCGTGATCCACGGTCCGCCCGCGCCGCTCCACCCCGGCGCGTTCTGCGCGGTCAGCTCCAGCCCCAGCCGGTCGCACTCGGCGGCCGCGTGCCGCACGGCGGCCTTCCACTTGGGCGAGAGGCACGGCGTCTCGTTCGTCGGCGTACGCCCCTGCCCCGCCATGAAGACCTGCACGCCGCCCAATCCGATCGCCTTGATCGCCTCCAGCTCGGCCGTGACGCCGTTCGTGCTGATCCGCCCGTCGATCCAGTGCCACCACGTCTGCGGTTTCGCGGATTCAGGAGGATGCGCAAAACCATCGGCCAGATTGTCCGCCCGCGCCAAACCCAAAACGATTCCCGCTAACAGCAACGCCGCACCGATCCGCCTCATCGCCCGCCCCCATTCGTTTTACAGCCGCGATTTCCAACCCCTCGGCCGGTTCAAACTATACCCGAATGCAGGGGTACCCGAAAGCGCCGAATGCTGTTCAGAACGGATGCGAGTCAATCAGAACGTTCTCCGTCGCGGCGGCCTTTTCGATCAGGTTTGTGCAACCGCCGGTGCCGAGGATGCCACGCAGGATCGCGCTCTTGAGCGGCCCTTGGATCTTTACAGCCGTTTTGCCGCGCGACAGCGACGACAAAAAAAGGGCGGACGCCCACGCGTCCGCCCTTTCCGAAATTCGCAGCCTTGCGGCCGGCGAATTACATGTCCATGCCGCCCATGCCCGGGTTCGGCATCGGAGCTTCCTTCTTCTCAGGAATCTCCGTGACCATGCACTCGGTGACGAGCAGCAACCCGGCGATCGACGCCGCGTTCTGCAGCGCGCTGCGGGTAACCTTGGCAGGATCCAGCACACCGGCCTTGACCAGATCGGTGTACTCGCCGGTGGCCACATTGTAGCCGTAAGCGCCCTTGCCGTTCTTCACGTTCTCGACGATCAGCGCGGCTTCAAGGCCGGCGTTCTCGACGAGCTTGCGCAGAGGGAATTCCATCGCCTTGCGGATGATGGACGCGCCGACCTTCTCGTCGCCCGCGAGTCCGAGATCATCCAGCGCCTTCTGGCTGCGGATGAGAGCCACGCCGCCGCCGGCGACAATGCCCTCTTCCACGGCCGCGCGCGTCGCGTGCAACGCGTCGTCCACGCGGTCCTTCTTCTCCTTCATCGCGGCTTCCGTCGCAGCGCCGACCTTGATGATCGCAACGCCGCCGGCCAGCTTCGCGAGACGCTCCTGGAGCTTTTCGCGATCATAGTCGGAGGTCGTCTCATCGATCTGCTTCTTAATCAGGGCAACGCGGCCCTGAATGTCGCTGGTCTTGCCGGCGCCTTCGACGATCGTGGTGTTGTCCTTGTCGACCGTCACCTTCTTGGCGCTGCCGAGCTGGTTCAGCTCAACGTTCTCAAGCTTGATGCCGAGATCTTCGCTGATCATCGTTCCGCCCGTGAGGATCGCGATATCCTCGAGCATCGCCTTGCGACGGTCGCCAAAGCCGGGGGCCTTGACGGCGCAGACCTGCAGCGTGCCGCGCAGTTTGTTCACGACCAAGGTGGCCAGGGCTTCGCCCTCGACGTCCTCGGCGATGATCATCAGCGGCTTGCCGGACTTGGCGACGTTCTGCAACAGCGGCAGCATGTCGTTCAGATTCGAGATTTTCTTCTCGAAAATCAGGATGTAGGGGTTCTCAAGAACGCACTCCATCTCTTCCGCGTTCGTCACGAAGTAGGGAGAGAGGTAGCCCTTGTCGAACTGCATGCCTTCGACGACGTCCAGCGTGGTCTCGAGCGTCTTCGCCTCTTCGACCGTGATGGTGCCGTCTTTGCCGACCTTGTCCATCGCCTCGGAGATGATCGAACCGATTTCCTCTTCGCCGTTGGCGGAGATGGTGGCGACCTGAGCGATCTCGGCGGGGTCCTTCACCTTTTTCGCCTGCTTCGCGATGGCGTCAACGACGGCCTTTGTGGCTTTGTCGATGCCGCGCTTGAGGGCGATCGGGTTGGCTCCGGCCGTCAGATTTTTCAGGCCTTCGCGGTAGATGGCCTCGGCCAGCAGGGTCGCGGTCGTGGTGCCGTCGCCGGCGATGTCGCTGGTCTTGTTCGCGACTTCGCGGACCATCTGAGCACCCATGTTCTCGAAAGGATCAGGGAGCTCGATCTCTTTGGCCACGGACACGCCGTCCTTGGTGATGGCCGGCGAACCGAATTTCTTGTCCAGAATCACATTGCGGCCGCTCGGACCCAAGGTCGACGAGACGGCGCGGCTCAGTTTGGAAATGCCGTTCAGAATCTTCTGACGGGCTTCAGCATCGTACATCAGTTGCTTAGCAGCCATGATAGTTCTCCAGTTTGTCAGTTGTTAGTCGTCAGCGGCCAGTAGCACTTCAACGGCTAACGGAGTTGAAACGTTTAGTGGTTATCGTTTTCAGAGGTAGACGCATCCCGCAATTTGCGAGAGAGCGCATTGATCATCTTGCCAACTTCAGATGCAAGTCCGTCAGCTTCCTTGAGTTCGTCATGATGAACAAACCCCAAGTTCACGGCAATAATCATCTGCGTTTCTAATTCAGCCAGCGAACCGTTGGCGATAGCTAAGAAACGCGCGAAATCACCGTTCGTCTGACGGGCAAAGCCCTCTGCAAGGTTGGAAGGGATCGAAACCGCCGCGCGACGTATCTGAGACGTTAAGCCATAGATTTCCGCAGGAGGAAAAGCTTGCGTGATCCGATAGATTTGCGTGACAAGAGTCATTGACTTTTGCCAAACAATCAAATCTTGATAGCACTTCACCATCTTGCATCTTCCACTGGCTACTAACGACTAACCACTGATCACTTATTCAATCACGCCCAGCAGGTCCTCTTCGCGAACGAGCTGGTAGGTCTTGTCGTTGATCTTGACTTCGGTTCCGCCATACTTGGGCAGGAGCACTTTGTCGCCGGCCTTCACGTCGAACGGGATGTCTTTGCCGTCGTCGTCGCGTTTCTTGCCGATCGCAATGACTTTGCCTTCCATCGGCTTCTCTTTTGCGCTGTCGGGAATGATAATGCCACCCTTGGTGACGTCTTTCACCTCAACGGGCTCGACCAACACGCGGTCGCCGAGCGGACGAATCTTCGTCATAGTGTGTCTCTCCTTTTTGTTAAGTGCCGGGCGGGCCCGAAAGCCCGCGCCTACAGGTTGTTCGGAATGCGCACCCGCGCCTTCCAAATCATTTCTTCTTCTTGTCGTCCATCATGGTATAGTCGGCGTCGATCACGTCGTCGTCGGACTTCTTGCCGGAAGCGGACGAGGACGACGAGCTGTCCTCGGCCTGAGTTCCGCCCGCGCCGCCGCCAAAGCCGCCGCCCGGAGGCGGCTGCTGTTGCTGCTCGCCGGACTGCTGCTGACCGTACATACCCTGCGTGATGGCGTCCATGGCCTTGTTGAGCGCCTCCTGCTTGGACTTGATCTCGTCCAGCGAACCGCCCTTCAGTGCGGATTTGAGTTCGCCCAACGCCTTCTCGACCGGTGCCTTCTTGTCGGCGGGAATCTTCTCGGCGTTATCCTTGAGAACCTTCTCGACCTGATAGCTGAAGTTCTCGGCCTGGTTGCGGGTCTCGACCTCCTCGCGCCGTTTGGCGTCTTCGGTCGCATGGGCCTCGGCGTCCTTGCGCATACGCTCAATCTCATCCTTGGACAGGCCGCTCGAAGCGGTGATCGTGATCTTCTGCTCCTTGCCGGTACCGAGATCCTTTGCGCTGACGTTCAGGATACCGTTGGCGTCGAGGTCAAAAGTGACTTCGACCTGCGGACGACCGCGCGGAGCCGGGGGGATGCCGTCGAGGTGGAACTTGCCGATGGTCTTGTTGTCGCCGGCCATCTTGCGCTCGCCCTGAAGCACGTGAATCTCGACCGACGGCTGATTGTCCGCCGCCGTGCTGAAGATCTCGCTCTTCTTGGTCGGAATGGTGGTGTTGCGCTCGATGAGCGGGGTCATCACGCCGCCCAGCGTCTCGATGCCGAGGGTCAGCGGAGTCACGTCGAGCAACAGAACGTCCTTCACCTCGCCCTTGAGAATGCCGCCCTGAATAGCCGCACCGACCGCGACGACCTCATCCGGGTTCACGCCCTTGTGAGGCTCGCGCCCGAACAGCTCCTTGGCTTTCTCCTGCAGGCGGGGCATACGCGTCTGACCGCCGACCAGCACAACCTCGTCGACCGAAGAGAGACCCGCATCGCTCATGCACTTGCGGCAAGGCTGCGCAGTGCGTTCGACCAGCGTATCCGTGAGCTGCTCCAACTTCGCGCGGGTCAGGGTCACCGTCAGGTGCTTCGGGCCCGAGGCGTCCGCCGTGATGAACGGCAGGTTGATCTCCGACGTCTGGGAGGAAGACAGCTCGCATTTGGATTTTTCGGCCGCCTCCTTCAGGCGTTGAAGCGCCATCGTGTCTTTCGACAAGTCGATGCCGTTTTCTTTCTTAAATTCGTCGATCAGCCAGTTCATGATCGCCTGGTCGAGATCGTCGCCGCCGAGGTGGGTATCGCCGTTTGTGGCCTTGACCTCGAAAACGCCGTCGCCGATGTCCAGCACGGAAATATCAAACGTACCGCCGCCGTAATCGAACACGGCAATCTTCTCGTCCTTTTTCTTGTCGAGACCGTAGGCCAGCGAAGCCGCCGTGGGCTCGTTGATGATGCGCAGCACGTCAAGCCCTGCGATACGTCCGGCATCCTTTGTCGCCTGACGCTGGCTGTCGTTGAAGTACGCAGGAACCGTGATGACGACCTGCGTGATCGACTCGCCCAAGAACGCCTCGGCGTCGGTCCGCAGCTTTTGAAGGATCATTGCCGAAATCTCGGGCGGCGAATACACTTTGTCTCCCGCCTTCACGTGGGCGTCGCCGTTTGCGGCCCGTACGACCTCGTACGGGACCATCGCGATTTCATGGGCCATTTCCTCATAGCGGCGCCCCATGAAACGTTTGATCGAATAAATGGTATTCTTGGGGTTGGTGACCGCCTGGCGCTTCGCAGCCTGGCCAACCAAACGCTCGCCGGACTTCGTGAAAGCCACGACGGACGGCGTCGTACGCATCCCCTCTGCATTCGGGATCACGACGGGCTCGCCGCCTTCCATGATCGCCATGCAGGAGTTGGTCGTACCCAAGTCGATTCCCAAAACCTTTGCCATGTTTAAGCTCCAATCAATCCGCTTCCGTTTATCTGTCCTTCAAAATGCGGATGCCGTGATTTAAGCACCTTATGTGCCATTCCTCCGCGCCCCGATTCAAATATATTATCGCATCCTACTTATAACGAGCAGGTTACATCAACCATTCTGAAACTATC
>Ga0070399_1003589_pt1 | contig 13545 bp, 10 predicted proteins | sample BioMet4_FD_61217 | JGI IMG/M metagenome (GOLD analysis project Ga0070399, IMG submission 61217) | Microbial communities from bioreactor (seeded with sewage sludge) at LBNL, California, USA - Biofuel metagenome 4 (version 1) | ecosystem: Engineered > Bioreactor > Anaerobic > Unclassified ... | reverse complement strand
TCATCCCGCTGGACGAGCTCATGAAAAAGGAAACGGCGTGACCGAAGTCACGCCGCATCCCTTGAAAACACAAGGTTTTCAGAAATTTTCAATTTTACTGTTTTACGACGCCCCGCCATTGCCGGGCGGACGTTTTTATATGGGCGGTCAGGCCCAGACGAACCAGATGAACAGATAGCCGCAGGTGACGGCGGCCAGTGTGAACGGGATGCCGATACGCATGAAGTCGCGGTTTTTCACCTCGTAGCCGGCCTTGCGCAGAATGCCGATCGTGGCGATGTTGGACGACGCGCCGATCGGCGTAAGGTTGCCGCCGAGCGTGGCGCCGCTGAGCAGGCCGAAGTAGAGCACGTAGGGGCTGCACCCCATGATGGACGCGATGCCGCTCACCACGGGCAGCATGGTCGCCACATAGGGAATGTTGTCGATGAAAGCCGAGCAGAGGACCGAGCCCCAGACGACCAGAGAGTACATGAGGAACAGGCTGTGCCCGCCGATGCGGACGAAGAGCTCGCTGATGGAGCGGATGACGCCGGCCTCCGTGATGCCGCCGATGACCAGGAACAGTCCGGCGAGCAGCCCGAGCGTCTCAAAGTCGATGGAGACGACGGCGTTGTGGATGGAATACCAGTTTTTCTTAAAGAAGAGGGCGCGGAGCAGGCCGACCGCGAACACGGCCAGGCAGATGACGCCGTTGGTCAGCGCCGGGCGCTCGTCCCAGAACGAGGCGAGGATCAGCAGCAGAATGTTGGCCAGCAGCAGCGCGGTGGGGAAATAGTCGCTCACGGGCATGATCTCCTCCGCCGTGACCGGCTCGCGCTCCTTGCGGAAGAGGAAGAGAATGACCGGCACGGTGACGAGGGCGCCGAGCTCGACGGCCCAGAAGATGCCGGGCTTGCCCTGCATGAAGAAGAAGTCGCTGAAGCTCATTTTCGCGTAGCCGCCGAGCATGATGGAGGTCGTGTCGCCGACCAGCGTGGCGGCGCCCTGCAGATTTGAGGAGACGGAGATGGAGATGAGCAGGGGAACGGGGGAGGTATCCAGCTTCTTCGCGATCGCCAGCCCGACCGGCGCGACCATCAGGACGGTTGCGACGTTGTCGACGAAAGCGGAGATCACGCCCGCGAACAGCGAGAGGATCACGGCGACCCACATGACGTTCGGCGCGAGCACCAGGAGCCTGTCCGCCATGCGGGCGGGCATCCCCGACTCGATGAAAAGAGCCACCGTCCCCATCGTGCCGGCCAGCATCATCAGCACGTTCCAGTCGATGCTGGAGGCAACTTTGCCGAGCGGCAGGATTCCGGAGATCAGAAAACAGGCGGCCGAGATCAGAACGACCGGGAGACGATGCTTTGGAAGAGCGATCATCAGGAAATAGGTCAGCGCGAACAGGATCAGCGCGTAAAGCTGCATGAACCGGAACCCCTTTCAAAAGAAACCGCTCCCACGGAGCGGCTGAATACTTACTCGACGCGACAGGACGGAAAAAGTTCCCGCCGGAGGCCGGAACGGCGCGGAAAATCACCCGCGGCCACGGGTCGCGGGTGACGGCGCGGCTGGTTCAGGCGCCCTGCGCGGCGGGACGCGGCAGAAGCGCGTTCATGACCGCCTCCGAGGCGCGGAGGATGAAGCTCGCGTCGGTGTTCACGCCGCGAGGCTGCTCACAGTAGCGGTCGTGCAGGCTGAGAAGCTCCGGCCAGAGGCCGCCGCGCTGCGGCGCGCCGTCGTCCGCGGGCGCGCGCAGATAGGAGGGGAAAACGCTGCCCAGGCTGAATTCATACGAGCGGTGCTCGCGGAGCGAGCCGGTGAAAAATTCGTTGTGCGCGGCGGTGAACGCGTCCGAGACGTAGTGCGTCAGCTTTCCGAGCCGGTAGCAGTTGAGCGCGTTCCAGCGATTCGTGCGCTGCAGGCGGCCGGACAGACGCTCAAGCAGGCGGCGGGAGCTGCCGAAGTTGTGCCCGCGGAGCATCCGGTTGCGAAAGGAACCCTTGAGATAAGAAAACGGATTAAGGTCCGGCTCGATGCAGCCGAACGCGAAAGCTTTTTTCGAAAACCCGGAGGAGAAGCTCAGAAACTGGTCCTTCAGGTATTGAGCGAGCTGTTTGTGGTTGATCGATTTCATGGCGCCCTCCTGACATAGAAAATTGAGAATCAATATCATTATTTAATCATAACAGAGGGACAAAGTCAAGAACCAAGTTTCGACAGACGGGGCTGACGCGGGAAAAGCGGGGGAAAGAAGCCGCTAAAAAACACGTTCGGCGCGGACGCCTGCTGGGGATTGCAATTGCGCGCCGAATCGGGTAAAATACTGGTATCATTCATGTTTGGAGGAGCAATATGGCCGGTTACATTATCGCCACGGCGTCCACCGCCGATCTTCCCAGAGAATATCTGGAGGAGCATGAGATTCCGTTCATCAGCTACACCTATACCAACGGCAGCGAGATCTACGAGGATGACTGCCGCGAGGAGACCAGACAGTCGATCTACCGCCGTATGCGCGCGGGAGAGATCTTTTCGACCTCTATGATCAACGTGCACGGCTACTATACATTTTTTCACAGCCTGATGGAGCGCGGCGGCGACGTGGTCTACCTGGACATGTCGCGCAAGATGTCCCAGTCCTACGTCAACGCGGGCGAGGCCGCGAAGCAGGTCCAGGAGGAGTTCCCGGACCAGCGGCTCTACCTGATGGACACGCTGTGCATCTCCGGCGGCCTCGGCAAGCTGGTGGACGGCATGGTCCGCCGCAAGGAGCAGGGCGGGAGCTTCGACGAGGTTGTCGCCTGGGGCGAGGAGAACAAGATGAAGATCATGCACCGCTTCACGGTCGACGATCTGAGCTACCTCAAGCGCGGCGGCCGCGTCTCCAACGCCGCCGCCATGGTCGGCGCGCTGCTGGCGATCAAGCCGGTGCTGTACGTCCCCGACGACGGGACGCTGACCGTCGCCTGCAAGGTCCGCGGCCGCCGGGCGGCTCTCCTGAAGATCGTCGAGGGGATGAAAAAGGACATGGCCGATCCCGAGGGACAGGAGATCCATATTCTGCACGCCGACTGCCTCGAGGACGCGGAATTCGTGCGCGGCGAGGTGCTCAAGGCGTTCCCCACCGTGGGGAAGGTCGTCGTCACGAGCCTCGGCGTCGTGATCGGCGCCCACTGCGGGCCGGGTCTGTTCACCATCTTCTATTACGGGAATCATCGCCAGCCGTAAAGGAAAAGCTCCGGAACCAGACGGTTCCGGAGCTTTTTTGCGCCGTTTATTTCCCGAGGCTGCGATGGAGGAAGGTGACGATCTGGCCGCGGGTGCAGGACGCGGACGGGGCGAAGGTCGTCGCGCTCGTGCCGGTGGTGACGCCCTGCGCGCTCGCCCACGAGGCCGCCTGCGCGAGCTCGCCGCCGGCGGGCACGTCGGTGAACGGCGCGTCGGCGGAGGCGGGGCTGCCGGCGAGCCGCCACAGATAGGTCACGACGTCGCCGCGCGTGCAGTCCGCGTTCGGCGAAAGCGCCTTGTCGGTGACGACGCCCTTCTCCTGCGCCCACAGGAAGGCGGTGTAGTAATATTTCCCGAGGCTCACGGCGGAGTCGGTGTAGGCGCTCTGCGCCGACGAGGCGGGCGAGCCCTCCGCGCGCCACAGGAAGGTCAGGATCTGCGCCTGCGTGCAGGTCGCGTTCGGGGAGAAGGTCGTCGCGCTCGTGCCGGTGGTCACGTTCTTGCCGACCGCCCAGAGCACGGCGTCATGGTAGTACGAGCCTGACAGGACGTCGGAGAAGGGATTGAACGGGTCGGCCCCGACGGCGAGCGCGCGCACGTAGGAGGCGGACGCGCCTTTCTCCTTAACGTAGCCGTCGCTGCCGAGCGAAAGCTTCGCGCCGGCGGCGTTATAGAAGGAGCCGGAGACGGAACCCTTGGCGCAGAGGCCGGAGTCGGAGACCAGCGAAGCGCTGCCTGAGAGCGTCAGGTTCTTCTGCGTGAGCACCCGGAAGGCGGAGGAGACCGAGACGGCCGCGTTTTGGATCGAGAGACTGTCGCAGTAGAGCTGATAGCCGACCGCGAGGCTGCCGCTGCCGGACACGGTGAGGCTGCCGGCGAGGATGCCGCCCGCGTGCTTGTCGCCGAAGGTCGTCTTGCCCGAGACGACCTTGATTGTCACGTTTGTGGACTGCTTGTCGACGACGTCCGCGCTGATCAGCGAAGAGAAGACGTTCGTGCCGCTGAAGGTCAGCGTGACGGGGATCGTCATGCCGGTGAGGATGATCCGCTGATCCGCGCTGCCGGTGCAGTTTTGAAAGCTGAAATGGCCCTTGCCGTCATAGCTCCAGCCCTTGCCGGAGGACTTGTCGACCTGAAAATAAGAGGTCGAGCCGATCGAGAATGCGGGCTTGTCGGGCTCTTCGCCGCCGGCGGCGGCGGGCAGAACCAGCGCGGCGCAGAGCGCGAGGATCAGCGCGAGGATGCGAAGCTTTTTCACACAAAAACTCCCTTTCTTTTCAAAGCGGGGAGCGCGCTCCCCGTATTACAAAATCCGAAGCTGCCGGAAAACCGTGTCCGTGCGCAGCATCGCTGTAATATTAGCTGTTTTTGCCGCTCTTGTCAATGCGGCCCGCTGAGAAAAAGAGACGAATATCGGAAAGAAATGCCTGAAAATGTGAAATATACAAAGAAAAAGTTCCGAAACCTCATGGTTTCGGAACTTTTTGGCAGCGGGTGAAGGATTCGAACCCTCACAAACGGAGTCAGAGTCCGGTGTGCTACCATTACACAAACCCGCTGTACGCCGGCGTCAAACGCATGTATTATTATATCCAAAATCCGCCCGATGTCAAGAACTTTTCTCAAAACGCGGGCGGAAATTTCGGGCCTCCGCCGAGCGGACGGCGGAGGCCCGAAAAAGTCAGATCATGCTCTTTTCCCAGCAGTCGGGAGCCTTAATGTCCATCATTTTCAGCAGCGTCGGGGCTACGTTCGCGAGGCCGAAGTCGCCGTCCCGGAAGGTGTAGCGGTAATCCTTGTCGTAGATGATGAAGGGCACGGGATTGAGCGAGTGCGCCGTGCGGATGGAGGTCTTGCCCTTCTTGACGTCGAGCATCTGGTCGGCGTTGCCGTGGTCGGCGGTGACGCAGACGGTGTATCCGTACTTGTCGGCCGCGTCGAGAATCTTGCCGACGCCCGCGTCCACAAACTCCATGGCCGTGATGACCGCCGTGATGACGCCGGTGTGGCCGACCATGTCACCGTTCGGGAAGTTGCAGCGGAGGAACTCGTACTTATGCGACTTCATCGCCTTGACCATGTGGTCGGCGATCTCGACGGACTTCATGGCAGGGGCCTGATCGAAGGGGATGACGTCGGAGGGGATCTCCTCGTAGGTCTCGAGGTGCTCGTCCACCTTGCCCGAGCGGTTGCCGTTCCAGAAATAGGTGACGTGGCCGTATTTCTGCGTCTCGGAGAGCGCGTACTCGTGGACGCCCTTTTTGCAGAGCACCTCGGTGAGCGTGTTCTTGATGACGGGCGGCTCGACGAGGTAGTTCGTCGGGATCTTCAGGTCGCCGTCGTACTGGAGCATGCCCGCGAACAGGACGCCGGTATAGTCGCCGCGGTTGAACTTTGAGAAGTCCTTCTGATCGAACGCCTCGGAGATCTCGATGGCGCGGTCGCCGCGGAAATTGAAGAGGACGACGCTGTCGCCGTTGGCGATCTTCGCGACGGGCTTGCCGTCGTGCGCGATCACGAAGGCGGGCAGGTCCTGGTCGATGCAGCCGATCTCGGCGCGGTAGGTCTCGATGGCGGATTTCGCGTCGGGGAACTGACGGCCCTCGGCCTGCACGTGGGTGCGCCAGCCGGCCTCGACCATGGACCAGTTGGCCTCGTAGCGGTCCATCGTGATGGCCATGCGGCCGCCGCCGGAGGCAATTTTGTATTCGAAGCCGTTGCCGGAGAGGGAGGCGAGCACGTCCTCGAGCTGCGCGACGTAGTCGAGCGCGGAGGTGGCGGGCACGTCGCGGCCGTCGAGCAGGATGTGGCAGTAGGCGCGCTTCACGCCCTCGTCGTGCGCGTGGTGGAGCAGCGCGAACAGATGGGCGATGTTGGAGTGGACGTTGCCGTCGGAGAGCAGGCCGAGGAAATGGAACGCGCGGTCGTTCTTCACGCAGTTGGCCACGAGCGCTTTCCAGGTGGCTGAGCGGAAGAGAGAGCCGGTCTGGATGCTCTCGCCGACGAGTTTGGCGCCCTGAGAGTAGACCTGGCCGCAGCCGAGGGCGTTGTGGCCGACCTCGGAGTTGCCCATGTCCTCGTCGCTGGGGAGGCCGACGGCGGTGCCGTGGGCCTTGAGCCAGGTATAGGGGCAGGTCGCGAACAGCCTGTCGAGGTTTGGGGTATTGGCGAGCTTGACCGCGTCGCCGGGGCCGCCGTCGCCGCGGCCGACGCCGTCCATAATGACCAGTACGATCGGTTTTTTCATGGTGTATCCTCCAATATCTTCCGCACCGGGTGCGGGATTTTGCTTTTTTCCATTCTACATCAGATTTCCGCGGGATACAACTGGATTCTTCTAATTGAGCGCCAGGTCGTCCCGGAAAAGCGCGCGGATGCGCGCGCGCAGCGGCTCGAGCTCGGCCTCGTCCCGGTCCGGCACGGCGGCGAGATATTCGCCGGCGGCCTCGCGGGCCTCGGTGAGCGTGTCCAGGTCGCAGGTGAGGCTGGCGGCCTTGAACGCCGGGAGGCCGTGCTGGCGGCTGCCGAAAAAGTCGCCCGGCCCGCGGAGCTTCAGATCCTCCTCCGCGATTTTGAAGCCGTCTGTCGTGGCGCAGAACGCGCTGAGCCGCGCGAGCGTCTCGGGCGGCGGGTTCGAGGAGAACAGCACGCAGTAGGATTTGTCCTTTCCGCGTCCGACGCGGCCGCGAAGCTGGTGGAGTTGGCTCAGGCCGAACTGCTCGGCGTTCTCAATGACCATCAGCGTCGCGTTCGGCACGTCCATGCCGACCTCGATGACCGTGGTGGCCACGAGGATCTGCGTTTCGCCCGCGGCGAAGGCGGCCATGACGGCCTCCTTCTCGGCGGATTTCATGCGGCCGTGGATGAGGCCGACGCGCAGGTCGGGGAACACCGAGCGCTGCAGCGCCTCGGCCCAGACCTCGGCGGATTTGAGCGAGGTCTCCTCGTTCTCCTCCACGGCGGGGCAGACGATATAGACCTGGTGGCCCTCCTCGGCCTGCCTGCGGATGAAGGCGTTGATGCGCCGGCGCATGCTCTCGCCGACGAGGAAGGTGTCCACGCTCTGCCGGCCCGGCGGAAGCTCGTCGATCACGGAGACGTCGAGGTCGCCGTAGAGGATGAGCGCGAGCGTGCGGGGGATGGGCGTGGCGGACATGACCAGAAGGTGCGGGTCGCGGCCCTTCGCGCCGAGCGCGGCGCGCTGCGCGACGCCGAAGCGGTGCTGCTCGTCGGTGACGACGAGGTCGAGATTGTGAAACGTCACGTCGCCGCTCAGCAGCGCGTGCGTGCCGATGACGAGGGAAGCCGAGCCGTCGGCGGCCGCCTCGCGGGCGGCGCGCTTCTCGGCGGCCCTGAGCGAGCCGGTGAGCAGGACGGTGCGGAAGCCGAACCGTTCGAACAGCGGCGCGAGCAGCGCGTAATGCTGCCCGGCCAGGATCTCGGTGGGAGCCATCAGCGCGGTCTGCCGACCGTTCATCGCCGCGCAGTACGCGGCCGCCGCGGCCACCATCGTCTTGCCGGAGCCGACGTCGCCCTGCACGAGCCGGTTCATCGACGCGCCGCCGGCGAAGTCGGAGAGAATCTCGTCCACGGCGCGCCGCTGCGCGCCCGTCAGCGAAAAGGGCAGGGCGGCTAGGAACGGGGAGACGTCCCGATTCGGGAGCGGGTCCCGGTGCTCGCCGCGCCGTCTGGCGCGCAGGATCGCAAGCCCGGCGGAGAAGATGAAAAACTCCTCGAAGACGAGCCGCTTCCGCGCGCGCGCGAGGGCCTCGAAGCTCTCCGGGCGGTGGACGGTGCCGTAGGCCTCCTCCGCGCCGCAGAGCGAGAAGCGCTCGCGCACGGAGAGCGGCAGAATCTCGGGGATCGAACCGGCGCAGGCGTCGAGCGCCTGGCCGACGAGCTTGCCCATCAGCTTGTTGGAGACGCCGGCGGTCAGCGCGTAGACGGGCAGGATGCGCCCCGTCACGCGGCCGGCCGAGGCGGCTGGCTCGAACGCGGGGTTCGTGATCTGGAACGACTCGTCCACCCGGCCGCAGAAGCAGTATTCCTCGCCGTAGCGGAGCTGGTCGGCGACGTAGCTCTGGTTGAAGAAGGTGACGCCGAGCTTCCCGGTGTCGTCGCTGACGGTGAGCTTCGTCAGGTCCATGCCGCGGCGGATGTGCGCGGTGCGCGGCTGCGTGACGACGAGCGCCCGGAAGCAGGCGGTTGCGCCGGGCTCGAGCCGGTCGATGGGGACGAAGACCGTGCGGTCCTCGTAATCGCGGGGGAAAAAGGCGATCAGGTCGTAGAGCGTCCGGATGCCGAGCGATTCGAGCTGCCCGGCGCGGACCGCGCCGACGCCCGCGAGCGCGGTGACGGGATCGTAAAGGCCGGCCATGCGCTCACCTCCTGTGGCTTTTTTACTATTATAAGGGGAACCGCCGGGAAAAAACAAGCGGAGATACGAAAAACTCCCTCCGAAGATCGGAGGGAGACATTCGTCAGTCGGGCTCAGGCGATGGAATTCTTCTTCAGGGTCAGGCTGCTCTTTTTGCGGGCGGCGTTGTTCTTGTGAATAATTCCTTTTCTCGCGGCCTTGTCGATGGATACGACGGCGGCTTTGTAAGCGCTATCGGTCTGGGCGGCATCGCCGGAAGCGACGGCAGCATCGAACTTCTTCAGAGAGGTTTTCAGCATGGACTTCTCGGTCTTGTTGCGCTCGTTGGCCTCGCGGGACAGGAGCACTCTCTTTTTCGCAGATTTAATGTTGGGCACGGTTACACCTCCTCCAATAGCGTCTATCTCAACCATCCGCTGATGGTCTCATGCAGAAATACATTATAACGATAAAAGTGAAATAAATCAATAGCTTTTTTTGATTTTTCAAAATTTCGGCATAGCGGGACGAAAGCGTGGGAGACTATTCCGGGGTGATCGGTTTGAATCGCAGGACGGATCTGGCGCTGGAGGCGAAGGAACTCTGGGAGGAGTCGGCCGGGGAGACCACGGAGCTCCCCGGCGTGGAGGCGCGCGAGAGCGAGCGCGACGGCGTGCGCTCGACCACCGTGCGCGTCCTCGACGAACGGGGGGAGAAGGCGCTCGGCAAGCCGGCCGGGACGTACGTGACGCTGGAGCTGCGCGCGTTCAACCGCCGCGAGCACGGCGCGTTCCGGCGCTCCGCGGAAGCGCTCGGCCGCGAGCTGAAGAAGCTTCTGGCGCTGGGGAAGGACGAGAGCGTCCTCGTCGCCGGCCTCGGCAACGCCGCGGTCACGCCCGACGCCGTGGGGCCGAAGGTGCTCAGCCGCCTGATGGTCACGCGGCATCTGGTGGAGCAGCTGCCCTCGTGGTTCTCGGGCTACCGGCCTGTGTCGGCCGTCGCGCCGGGCGTGCTGGGCGTCACGGGCATCGAGAGCGTTGAGCTGATCGCGGGCGTGCTCGGCCGCCTGAAGCCCGACCGCCTGATCGTCGTGGACGCGCTGGCTTCCCGGCGGCTCGACCGCGTCGGCACGACGATCCAGCTCGCCGACACCGGCATCACGCCCGGCTCGGGCGTCGGCAACGCGCGGGAGGCGTTCAGCCGGGAGAGCCTCGGCCTGCCGGTCTGCGCGGTCGGCGTGCCGACCGTGGTGGACGTGGAGACGCTGCTCGCCGACCTCTCGGGGGACGAGGTCCCGCGCGAGGAGCTCGACCGCGTCTGCGGCGGCCAGAGCCTGATCGTGACCCCGCGGGACATCGACGCGCGCGTGGAGCGCGTCGCGAAGCTGATGGCCTACGGCATCAATCTTGCCGTCCAGCCGGGCGTAAAATTTGAGGACGTCGAATTTTTTGTCGAATAAAGTTGAAAACAGTTATGTTAACTCAAAATGAATTGTCCGACGGAATTCTCATGCTGTGGAGAAAGCTGTGGACAATGTGAAAAACTCAGCCGCTTTGGGGGGTCTCCGGCTTTTCGGCCGGGACGCGCCGGGCGGCTGAAACTGCATATCCGGGTGAATATCAAAGCCCGAAAAAAGATAATCCGCTGATTATGTCGCGCCGGCGTGCGCGTTATTGTCAACTCCAAAATTCACAAAAATCGCGAAAAAGTTCCAAAGCGCTGAGAGAATGACAAAAAACATGGCAAAATCACGAAAAAAACATTCCAAAGAAAAATTGTGTGCTATGCTCAAAAGCGAGGGCGCCGAGAGAGGAAAATCGTAGAGATTCCACAAAATACGCCCCGCGCGCGAAAAAGAGATTGACGGGGAAGCCGCGAAAGAGTAAACTTTGAAAGTTAAAAAAGGAATCGGGACGGAGGGTGTGAAAAAATGACGGCGAAACATATTTTTGTGACGGGCGGCGTGGTGTCCGGTCTCGGCAAGGGAATTACGGCGGCCTCGCTCGGGCGGCTCCTCAAGGAGCGCGGCCTGCGGGTGAGCATTCAGAAATTCGACCCCTACCTGAACGTGGACCCCGGCACGATGAGCCCGTATCAGCACGGCGAGGTGTTCGTCACGGACGACGGCGCCGAGACCGACCTGGATCTCGGCCACTACGAGCGTTTCATCGACGAGAACCTGACGGTCAACAGCTCCGTCACGGCCGGCAAGATCTACTGGACGGTGCTCAACCGCGAGCGGACGGGCGACTATCTGGGCCGCACGGTGCAGATCATCCCTCACATCACGAACGAGATCAAAAAGCGCGTCTACGCGCTCGACGACGGCCAGATGGACGTCGTCATCACGGAGATCGGCGGCACGGTGGGCGACATCGAGTCGCAGCCGTTCCTGGAGGCCATCCGCCAGATCGCCTGCGAGGTCGGCCGCGAGAACTGCATGTTCATCCACGTCTCGCTGATCGTCAACATCCCCGGCTCGAACGAGCTCAAGTCGAAGCCCACGCAGCACTCCTGCAAGGAGCTGCTCTCGCTCGGCATCCAGCCGGACGTCATCATGTGCCGCTGCGACTACGACATCCCGCAGGACATCCTGCAGAAGATCTCCCTGTTCTGCAACATCCCGGTCGAGAACGCCATCCCGAACCTGACGGCCCCCGTGCTCTACGAGGTGCCGCTGATGCTCGAGAAGGCGGGCCTGGGGCGCGCCGTGGTCAAGCGGCTGGGCCTCGTGTGCCCGCAGCCCGATCTGACCGACTGGGCCACCATGGTCGAGCGCGCCAAGCACCCGAAGGGCGAGGTGACGATCTCCCTCGTCGGCAAGTACACGGCGCTGCACGACGCGTATCTCAGCGTCGTCGAGGCGCTCACGCACGGCGGCATCGAGAACGAGGTCAAGGTCAACATCAACTGGGTGGAGTCCGAGGACGTGACGGACGCCTCGGCCGAGGAGATCCTCTCCGGCTCGGACGGCATCCTGGTGCCCGGCGGCTTCGGCGACCGCGGCGTCGAGGGCATGATCTCCGCCGCCAAGTACGCCCGCGAGCACCAGATCCCGTTTTTCGGCATCTGCCTGGGAATGCAGATGGCCGTGGTGGAGTTCTCCCGCCACGTCTGCGGCATGAAGGACGCGCACTCGAGCGAGTTCAACCCGCAGAGCACCCATCCCGTGATCTACCTGATGCCCGAGCAGATCGGCGTGACCGCCAAGGGCGGCACGATGCGCCTGGGCAGCTATCCCTGCGTGCTCGCGGAGGGCTCGCTCTCCCGCGCCGTCTACGGCGAGGAGGAGATCCGCGAACGCCACCGCCACCGCTACGAATTCAACAACGAGTACCGTCAGCCGCTGACCGACGCCGGGCTTCGCCTGGCGGGCCTGTCGCCGAACGGACACCTCGTGGAGATTGTCGAGAACCCGCATCACCCGTGGTTCGTCGGCGTACAGTTCCATCCGGAGCTGCGCAGCCGCCCCAACAAGGCGCATCCGCTGTTCCGCGACTTTATCCGCGCCGCCAAGGAGCGCGCGGGCGTGAAATGAACCGACCGGCCGCCGTGCAAGTCACGGCGGCCGGTTTTTATTGTTATTCGGAATATGAATGAATAAACATACGAAATAAGAAGAGAAAACCGCGAGATAAGGCAAAATATGCACAAAATACGCGGTAAAATCGGAGCTGATAAAATAAATATACATAAAACTGTGAATAACGCCTTGACTTGATGAATATTATGCGTATAATATGGCATAAGAAAGAAATCAGACCGGAGATGAGCGGATGTATCGGATCTTTATCGACGGCAGCGCGGGCACGACGGGCCTTCGGCTGCGCGAGCGGCTCGCGGGGCGGCCGGAGCTGGAGCTGCTGACGATCCCGGAGGCGCTGCGAAAGGACCCCGAAGCGCGGGCCGGACGCATCGCCGAGGCGGACGTCTCGTTTCTGTGCCTGCCGGACGAGGCCTCGCGCGAGATCTGCGCGCTGCTCCCGCCGGAGGCCCGCGTGCTCGACACCTCCACGGCGCACCGCGTCAGTCCCGGCTGGGTCTACGGCCTGCCGGAGCTCTCGCCGGCGCAGAGGGAGCGCATCCGTTCGGCCGACCGCGTCGCGGTGCCGGGCTGTCACGCGACCGGCTTCCTCACGCTCGCCGCGCCGATGGTCCGGATGGGCCTCGCGCCGGCGGACTATCCGTTCACGGCGCATTCGGTCACCGGCTACTCCGGCGGCGGAAAAAAGATGATCGCCCAGTACGAGGCGCCGGATCGGCCGGCGGAATACGAAAGCCCCCGGCAGTATGCCCTCGGCCAGAAGCACAAGCACCTGCCGGAGATGCAGGCCGTCGCGGGGCTGCGGTATCCGCCGGTGTTCAACCCGATCGTGGCGGACTTCTACAGCGGCATGGCCGTGACGGTCCCGCTGCACGCGCGTCTGCTCGCGCCGGGGACGACCGCCGAATCGGCGGCGGCGGCGATGGCGGACTTTTACGCGGGACAGCGGTTCATCCGGGTGCATCCGTACGGCGAGACGCCGCCGGACGGCACCCTCGCGGCGAACGCCCTCTCGGGGACGGACACGCTGGAGATCTATGTTTTCGGGAACGACGAGCAGATCGTGCTCGCCTCCCGGTTCGACAATCTGGGCAAGGGCGCGTCCGGCGCGGCGGTGCAGTGCATGAACCTCATGCTCGGCCTCGACGAGGGCGCGGGACTCATCGGAAAGGAAGAAGAATCATGAAGGAAATCGCCGGCGGCGTGTGCGCCGCGAAGGGTTATAAGGCCGCGGGCATCTGGTGCGGCATCCGGAAGAACAAAACGAAGAACGACCTCGCGCTGATCGTCAGCGACGCGCCGTGCGCGGCGGCGGGCGTCTACACGAAGAACAAGGTCAAGGGCGCGCCGATCGCCGTCACGAAGGCGCACATCGCCGACGGCTGCGCGCAGGCCGTGATCTGCAACAGCGGCAACGCCAACACCT
>Ga0070399_1003566_pt1 | contig 13601 bp, 10 predicted proteins | sample BioMet4_FD_61217 | JGI IMG/M metagenome (GOLD analysis project Ga0070399, IMG submission 61217) | Microbial communities from bioreactor (seeded with sewage sludge) at LBNL, California, USA - Biofuel metagenome 4 (version 1) | ecosystem: Engineered > Bioreactor > Anaerobic > Unclassified ... | reverse complement strand
ATCTAAATTTGGGACATGGAGATGAAGAATTTATTGATGGGACACAGAATCTATTGTTAGTCAATGCTTTCAGATGGGTCGTAAGCACAGATAAGCAAGGTGATCCCTTCTTGAAATAAAATATCACTGCTGTCCCGTTTAGAAATCCTCTGGTTCAAAAAGACTGGGATAGTATAGTTCTGGAGGATTAATGACAGTAACAGTTTTATTAAATAGTCGTTCCTTAAAAAGATTATTTGCATGCTTATTAACAGTGATATAATAAGATAATTCCTTTTATAAATCTGCAGGTTTTTGTATCTTTGAATGTAGAAACTTGCAGATTTATATAATAAAACAACTCCATCCTGCGCATCTCTGTTCTCATCTTTGGCTGATTTGCTGAGCCAACAACACCCTTTGCACAAACTCTCGCACAAGATTAACTGGTCAGTTTTTGAAGAAGCATTCATTCCTCTTTATTGTCCGAATAATGGTCGTCCTGCTAAACCGATCCGTTTATGGAACCTCCAATTTTATATTAACTTTTTCAAATAAGTCAAGTTCTATGGCTGTTCCAATATATCCACAATCACCGATGATGGTGCAATTCTGAAAAGTTGTACTTTACATCTTTCAAATAATGAATGTCGTGAATACTTGCCTCTGTCAGTTCAGAAGAGTGTATAACACCACTTAGTCCACAGAGAGAATGCAATTTATATCCGTAATAGAGTTCACCTTGTGAAGCACAATAGCCATAATTAGGAGCTTTATCATAATAATTCTTCCCCATCTTACAACGTTTTGACCTTATGGGACGACAGACTTCAATTGGCATAGAATCAATACAGAAAATATCCTCTCCACCGTCAACATTAGATGATATTCCTCCAATCGTTTACAATAACCAAAGTGCTAATATTGCCATCCCTAATCCGAATGAAGAATCAGTCCGTCAAAGTTGTCGACCTTGTCAAAGGCTTTATCAAGCATATCATACACTTGTCCAAGATTCGGACTTGTAGATATGTTGTGGGAGATAATTTCACCATTGAACATAGCAAGGATAGGCGACAGATACAGCTTTACGGAACCGATGTTGATTTGGGTAACATCGGTAACCCATTTACGGTTCGGTTCAGTAGCAACAAAGTCGCGTGCAATGACATTTGAGGCAATTTTGCCAACTTGTCCCTTAACGAGCGATAACGGGCTTTGCGGATCTTACATTTAAGACCCATTTCTGTCATGAGGCGCTGCACAGTCTTGTGATTTATCGGGTATCCACGATTCCACATCTCCAGTGTTACACGTCTATATCCATAGCGTCCTTTATTCTTATCGAAAAGATCTTTAATCTCCTTTTTCTCAACAGCATACTTATCTTGTATCTTTAGCTGTTTCTAATGATAGTAGACCACGGAACGAGCCATCTTTCTTAACTCTATAAGTAGGTCAAGAAGATATTCTGACCTTAATTTCCCGATGTCTTGTACCCATTGAGCTTTGCTCGGACATCCTGCTCCTCAACTAAGAGCCTCACTTTTTTAGCAGCACGTTCTCTGACCTCAGACGGACATTCTCAGCCTGAAGCTTCTCAAGTTCTGTCTGTGACTCCTTTTTCTTTGGTCTACTCATATCTTTCGGTGGCCTACCAAGCCGCTTGATTTGATGCAGCCGTGCATAACCGTAATTGCTCACCATGCGCACCCAGCTTTCCAATGCTGCGCGGCTTATCCGATAGTCGACTAATACACGGGACAAAGGTAGGCCTTTTAAATTGTAAGACGCATTACATTCTCACTAAATTCCGGCGTTGGTTTGAGCTTTAGACATTTTCTAGACCATCTTCACCGTAACGATAATCGTAAAGTCGTATCCAGTCAAGGATTTTGTTCTCATATAGATTATTCTCCTTCGAGAGAACTCTAGTTCAGTTTGCCGTTTTTTTGTATCGCTCACTATTTGGAGCTTCTTTTCAAACGTGTACGTTATCATACTAAATGACACACTCTCTTTCTTTTTAAGTGGTATGCTTTTTGGGAAATGATATATTTGACCTTCTTTGATAGTTTTTAAACCTTAAATGTTATTTTTTACCCACCATTGGAAAGATTCCCTAATACATTTGTAAGCGAAAAATATTTATTTTTAACGTTAACGATCTTATTTAATGCTAATGGTAAAGTTATGCAGATTACATCTCCTTTGGTTGGCTTTGTTGCTACCGGGAGCGTCCTTCGCACAAAATCTTTTTAAAGTGCAAGGTTGTGTTACTGACGAGCAGAACGAGCCGCTTATCGGGGCTACCGTGCAGACTAAAGACAAGTCGAAAGGCACGATAACAGATGGCAGTGGCAACTATGTTTTGTCGGGAGTTCCCAAGGGTTCAACCTTGGTGTTTTCGTATGTCGGCTACAAGCCGAAAGAAGTAAAGGCAGCATCAACTTCTCTTGATGTTATTATGGAATCGGATATTGAGATGCTCGATGAATTGGTTGTCATCGGCTATGGCCAGCAGCGTAAGGTGACGCTGACGGGTTCTGTCTCCAACGTGGGTGGTAAGGAGCTTCTCAAATCGCCAGCCGCATCGCTTGGTAACACCCTTTCGGGTAAGCTCCCAGGTCTCCAGTCGGTGCAGTACACCGGTGTTCCTGGTGCCGACGACCCTGTCATCCGCATCCGTGGTGTCGGTTCGTTCAACAGCGCCGAACCTCTCGTGCTTGTCGATGGTGTCGAGCGTGATTTTAGCCAAATAGACCCGAACGAGGTGCAGGATATTTCTATTCTTAAGGATGCCTCCGCTACAGCTGTCTTCGGTGTACGTGGTGCCAACGGCGTTATTCTCGTTACAACTCGTCGCGGTGAGATAGGCAAGCCTACCATCACACTGACAACTTCAGTAGGTCTTCAGCAGATTTCCAAATTCCTTGAACCGGCAAACTCCTACGAGTATGCAACGGCTTATAACCATGCTCAAGAAGTGGAAGGAGTAGCCGAGGACGGATGGAAGTTCTCGAAGGAAGCTATACAGCACTGGAAGGACATGGATATGCCCACCGTTTATCCAAGCACCAACTGGTTCAAGTACTTGATGAACGACCACGCATGGCAGGAACAATATAATATTAATGTGTCGGGTGGTACTGAACGTGCCCGCTATTTCGTTTCTGTCGGTACGCTCAATCAGAACGGTCTTTTCAAAACCTTCGACCAAGGTGATGACGCAAACTTCAAATACCGCCGTTACAACTTCCGTGCCAACCTTGATGTAGATTTCTCTAAGCTGAGTACGCTTTCTATCGGTATCGGTGGACGCATTGGCAGACGCAACTCTATCGGTAATGGTGAGTATAACGGTCAGTCAGGTGTCTTTGGTGTTGAGGGCCTTCTCAACAATGGTACACCAATGTCAGGCTATGGCCTTGATAGTCAGGGACGTCGTATTGTTTCCGACCCTGATCTCGTTGGCGCAGTTGGCTCCGATGGTCTCGGTCTTATCTACCAGCACGGTTATACTATTCAGCGTCAGAGTGTTGTAAACCTCGACCTTCAATACAAGCTCAAGCTCGACATTATCATCAAGGGTCTTGATTTCCGTATCAAGGGTTCCTACAACTCTGACTATACACAACAGAAAGCACGTACTACTAGCGGTGGCATCAGCTACAAGGCCACCATCGCTAAGGGTGAATACAAGGAAGACGACTCTCCAAAGATTGTTTATGTCCGTCAGGGTGACTCATGGCCTCTTGGCTATGGTGAGTCTAAATGGGGGGGGAGAAATTGGTATGCAGAGGCAAGTCTCAACTATGCCCGCAAGTTCGGTGGCCACAATTTCGGTGCGCTTGTTCTTTATAATGAATCTAAAAACTACTATCCTGGCGGTGTCTACAATTCTATCCCCCGTGGCTATGTAGGTATGGTAGGCCGTATCACCTACGACTACCAAACTAAGTATATGGTAGACCTCAACATGGGCTATAACGGCTCAGAGAATTTCGCCAAAGGTAAGCGCTTTGGCTTTTTTCCTTCTGCTTCTCTCGGCTGGATAGTCTCTTCTGAAAAATTCTGGGAACCTATCCGTAGCGTTGTTCCCTATTTCAAACTTCGCGGTTCTATCGGTGAGGTAGGTAATGACCAGGGTGTTGGCCGCTTTCTCTATTTGCCTGGCACATGGCAGTTCTACACCAACAACGGTGGTGCATGGTGGACCAACGACCGTACAGGTAACTTCGGTACCAACAACGGTACGTTCATGCCTGGCGCACGCGAATCCAGCAACGGTAACCCCGATGTTACTTGGGAAACAGCCACCAAGCAGAACTATGGTGCCGATGTACACTTCTTTGGAGATCGCTTGAGTCTTGGTGTCGACCTCTTCTGGGAAGACCGTAAGAACATTCTCATTTCCAACGAAACAACTATTGCAGGTATTTCCGCTCTCAAACCCAACTCCATCAACTTCGGCCGTGTCAAGAACCATGGTTATGAAATTACCCTACGCTGGGCCGACCACATAGGTAAAGTGAACTACTCGATAGCTCCTACATTAGCTTTCGCACGCAACAAGGTTGTGGAAATGGCAGAAGTGAAGAAGGAATTCCCACACATGTACCATACAGGTCATCCTGTAGGTCAGCCTTTCGGCTACGACTTCTTTGAGTTCTATGTTCCTGATAAAACCGAACAGCACTACAAGGAAGTTTACGGTGTTAACATGCCGGACCAGCAGATTACATTGCGTCCTGGTGACTGCGTATTCGTTGACCTCACAGGTGATGGTAAGGTAGATGCCAACGATGTACATGCTATCGGCTACAGCGACATTCCTGAGTATACTAGCAGCGTAAACGCAACGCTCAACTGGAAGGGTTTTGACTTCTCCATGACTTGGGTAGGTGCCACCCACGTCAACCGTCAGCTCAGTTCTTTCTATACTCCAGCCTTCGGTACTGGTAACCAGTCAATGCTCAATAAATGGGTCTATGACAATTCTTGGACCGAGGATAACCCGGGTGCCTGCCTGCCACGTATCTCTCTTGAGAAATCGGCACGCGAACATAACGGCTCACTTTCATCCCCATGGATGGTCGATGCATCGTATATCCGTCTGAAGAACCTTGAAATTGGTTACTCGTTCCGCATACCTGGTGTGCCCATCAACAGTATCCGTGTTTATGCTAATGGCTATAACCTCCTTACTTTCACAAGTTTCAAGGCCAATGACCCAGAGGCACAAGCCGGCTATGGTAGCACGCGATATCCTATGACCCGTGTTTACAACTTCGGCATCAACTTCAACTTCTAACATTCAAGACAATGAATCTTATAGAGAAATTCAAAATAAAAGCTGCTACTATTATATGTGTAGCTGGTACCATGATGGGGATATGTTCGCTGAGCTCCTGTGTCGATGATATCAACGTCGGAAGTGGCTTCCTCGACAAGCAACCAGGTGTCGACGTGACCATAGACACCATCTTTGTCAAGGGAGAGAATGCAAAGCGTTTCCTCTGGCACATGTACGGTGCCATGCACAACCCTTTCACCTATACAGGTGCAGTATGGTATTCTCACCCCGATGCTCTTACCGATATTTGCCAGTCGTACTGCGGATGGCACAATCTCGGAAAGTACTACGGTGGTGACCTCACCGAGACCGACCAAGATAACGGCGGTTTAGTCAAGTTCCCCTTCATCGCCAACGGTGACGGCAATGCCCGTGCAGGCATCTGGCGCACCATCCGTGAGGGTTGGATTTTCGTTGAGAACATCGATCGCGTTCCTGACTTGAGCGAATCAGAGAAGAGCCAGCTCCGTGGTGAGGTGTATGTCATCATGGCATCGCGCTATCTCGATGCTTTCCGCAACTTCGGAGGTCTTCCAAAAGTTAATCGCTCATTCTTGGCTGCTGATGTTGTAGATGGCAAGCGTATGAGCGTAATCGAGACGGCAGAGTTCATCGACGAGCTTATCCAGGCCGCTATCGATGAGCCGGGGCTTCCTTTCTTTGTGCAGGATCAGGCCACCAACTCCGGACGTCTGACTAAAGGCTCAGCCTATGGTCTGCGTGTAAAGCTGTGGAACTTCGTGGCTTCGCCTCTGTTTAACAGTGACAAACCTTATCTTGAATTCACTCGCAACGAGGAGAATCAGGATATCAACCAGGTGTGGGCTGGCGGTTACAAGTCCGAACTTTGGCAGAAAGCACTGAAGGCTTGTGAGGATTTCTTCCAAGCCAATAGCGCCAACGGCAATTATTTCGCTCTTGTACAGCCCGCTGGTAACAGTGAGCAAGACTATTGCAACGCTTTCCGTGCCGCCTACTGGTTCCGTGGCAACAGCGAGAAGGTGATTGAAGTTCATGCCGGTCCGGGTACAAACGCTTGGAATGGCGACTGGAACATAGAAGGTATGGATGAGTTCGGTATGGCTCTTTTCACCCTCGAATATATGGAAATGTTTGGTATGGCAGACGGTCGTAACTTCCCTTACGACAACGTGTTCAATACCGATAACCCCAACAACATAGATATCTTTGTCAACCGCGACCCACGTCTCTACGAGACAATGGTGGTGAATCGCAACAATCTTGTCGAGCAATATCAGGGGCTTTCAAGCACCGAGATGTGGCAAGGTGGCAATGTTGACCAGACCTTCAGTCCTCAAGTTACCGACAATCCATGGTCAACTCGTATGAAACTGTTCAAGTATCTCCGCGATAACGGCTATGCAGCATACTATCCGACCAACTATGCTTATCTGCGTATGGCTGACATTCACCTTTGCTACGCTGAGGCACTCGCACAGACAGGCAATCTGCAGAAAGCCTGCGACGAAATGAATAAGGTACGCGCACGCGTAGGTCTTGGTAAGGTAGAGGTCCTGAACCCAGGGCTTAACCTAACTACCAACAAGGACAACTTCATCGAGCAACTCCTTAAGGAACGTGCCTGTGAGTTCGGTTATGAAGACTCCCGCTGGTATGACCTCATCCGCTACAAGAGATCCGACATATTCAAGAAACAGGTACACCAGCTGCGTGTATGGCGCAAGGATGCCAACGGCAACAAGATGAATCCCGCCAATTACAATGGCAACACGAGTCTCGAACCCGGTGAACCTTGGCCGAACTGTATCTATGAGAAGATTCCTTGTACCAACAATATCCGCGTATGGTGGAATACTGACAACCAGACGAGCAAGTGGACCGACAAATGGTATCTTGCGCCTATTTCACGTGATGAGATCAACAAGGGCTATGGCCTGAACCAAAACCCAGGTTGGTAATCCAGATTTTAAATATCAATAAGACTTGTAAAATATGAATATAAATAGAATGTTGATGCTTGCGACTGCTGCTGTCTCTCTCACGGCAAATGCGCAGGTGAAACTCAACGATAAGAATGCAAATGCCTATGATTTGGGTTACGGCGTGGAAATAAGCAATTTCCTCAGCACCGCTTCCGCAACCACAATCACAGGCGAAGAATTGCAGCAGACTTCGGCAACTAACCTTGCCCAGGCTCTCTATGGACGCCTGCCAGGCCTCACGGCTCTATCGCAAGGCGGCTTCTCGGGCGACGAAAATAAGGATGCCTCGTTTAATATTCGTGGCTATCACACGCTCAACGATAAAAGCATTCTCATCCTCGTCGATGGCTACGAGCGTCCCATCGACCGCCTCAGTGTAGAGGAAGTGGAGAGCGTTACCGTCCTCAAGGATGCTGCTGCTACGGCACTTCTTGGCCATGAGGGTATTAATGGTGTTATACTTGTGAAGACAAAGCGTGGCGTTGAAAGCAAGACACATGTCAAGGTGGACTACAGCCATAAGTTCCAGTTCGGCCCTGAATTCGCAGACATGGTAGACGGTTACGGATATGCCAATGCTTTCAACCATGCCCGTCACAACGACGGGCTCTCTGCCGCATACACCGAGCAGGAGCTTAACCTCTTCAAAGACGGTTCCGACCCGTACTTCTATCCTAACGTGAACTGGCGCGACCTTACTTTCAAAAACACTGCCGAAGAAGGCCATGCATACGTTTCGGTGTACGGAGGTACGAACAAGGTGAAATACTACACCTATATCGATTATACCGATGTGCGCGGTGCTTTCAAGGACACTAAGCAGGCAGACTACAATGCGCAGCTGCGCCAGTCGAAGGCCAATATCCGTACCAACCTCGACTTCAACATCAGCAACACAACTCTCATGTCGGTGAACCTCTTCAGTATGTTTCAGGAGACCAAGCGACCCTCCGACATCGGTGCTGACGATGCTACAGCTGCTATCTACAAGCTGCCGGCAAGTGCTTTCCCCTACAAGACCTCAACAGGTATCTGGGGTGGTAACGAGGCATACGGTGATGCCAATCCCATTGCCAAGATTCAGGCGTCTGGCTTCTACAAGACCCATCAGCGCCAGCTGTGGGTAGATGCCAAGCTGTCGCAAAAACTCGACTTCCTGCTCAATGGGCTGAGCGTATTTGCCAGTGCTGGCTATACCAATTCGTCGATTTACGCGGAAAATTCACACAAGGCACACCAGTATGGCTACGAGCATTACACCGGTACCATTGGCGACAAGAACAACGTATCTCTGAACACATTCGGTAACAAGGAGACCAACCTCACCTTCAGCAATTGGAATGCCGACCAGTGGTGGAAAGCAAAGTCCAGCATAGGTGTCAACTACAAACGTTCGTTCTTCGACAATGACCACTTCAATGCTACCGTAGTTTACGACAACAGTGGTGTAAGCGCTGATGGACGTGGAAACACCTTCTATCGTCAGAACATCATGGGAGTCTTCCACTACGATTTTCAGAACTGCTACGTTGCCGACCTTGTGCTTGCAGGTAACGGCTCCAGCCGTACCTATCCTTCTAAGTGGGCATTCTCACCCACACTATCGCTCGGTTGGATTTACGCTGACAACAACGATGGCCTACTTAACTACGGTAAGCTGCGTGCATCGGCTGGCATCCAGCATACCGACTATATGCCTACCTATGGCATGTGGCTTCCCACATGGGATGTTTCGCACGGTTATGTGATTATTGGTAACAACTACGGTGCTACATGGGGCGCATCGCTTGGTTCCTTCCCAACTACCGATTTCTCGCAAGAGACATCTACGAGCTTCAACCTTGGTACTGACCTTCGTCTGGCAAATGCTCTTGACATCTCAGTTGATGCTTTCTACCAGCTCCGCAGCCACATCATGCTCTCTGCAAGCTATGAGAATTCATCGGTGGTTGGTATACAGTCGTCATACAACGATGTTGGAGAAGTTAAGAGTTACGGTTTTGAGGTAAGTGCCAAGTATGTGAAGAGAATCACTCCCGACCTCAATCTCAACTTGGGTGCCAACTTGTCGTGGGCACGCAATGAGGTGAGCAAGTATATCGGCACACCGACCTATCCGCTGAGCAACCCTGTAGGCCACCGTGTAAATGAGGCATGGGGACTCAAGTCGGCAGGCTTTTTCAAGGATCAGGCCGACATCAACGCCAACTACCGTCAGGAATACTCTACTGTAGGCCCTGGTGACATCAAATACCAAGACCTCAACGGTGACCAGGTAATCAACGAGTTCGATGTTACCAGTCTCGATGGTGCTACTGACATCCCTGAGCTCAACTACGCCTTCAATGTCGGTGTAGAGTATAAAGGCTTCGGTCTAAACGCATGGTTCCAGGGCACTGACAACTACATGAAGTATCTTCCGTCAGCAATATGGGGTGGCATGGCCGACAACGGCAACCTTTCAGTGGACTACTACAACAACTGCTGGGATGTGGCTGGCAACAACGCTCTCTACCCACGTCTGACAACTCAGAACAACAGCAACAACAGCCAGGCAAGTAACGTATGGTACAAGCCTGTTCACTTCTTCAAGATGCGCAACATCGAGGTTTACTATAAAGTTCCTGCAACAGTGCTCTCGAAGCTCTCTCTTACCGCAGCCAAGGTGTTTGTTCAGGGCGAGAACCTTTTTTCCTTCGACAACGTCGACGCTATGGATGCTGAGGTACTTTCGACGGCATATCCCATGTTCAAGGGTGTCAACATAGGTGTCACATTAACTTTCTAATCAAAGATACATTTATGAACAAGATAAAATATGTTCTTTTAGGTATGGCGGCAGTAGTCTTTATAGGCTGCGCCGACCTAGACTACAACGAAGCTTCGAATCGTGACGAGGACTGGACCTACAACAGCCCCCTCAATGGTGTCAAGGCTCTTGTCTACGATGTCTACGCACAAATGCCGAGCGAATTCAAGGACAATTCCTACGGTAATGGCGCCATGATAGCCAGTGCCACAGACGAATCTGAGTTTGCACTTTCCTTCTCACCCATTCACAAGTATTTCAACGGTGGTTGGACCCCTTCGAATCCTTTCTCTACCACATGGGACAGGTCATACCGTGCCATCACTCAGGTACACATGTACCTTGAGCGCATCCACAAGATAGACCTGTCAGATTATGAATATGATCCCGACTACCAGACCATGGTGCAGCAGTTTGAGATATTCCCTTACGAGTTGCGTTTTCTCCGTGCCTACTTCTACTTCGAGTTGGTACGTGCCTACGGCGATGTGCCTTTGGTGACCACAACCCTCACCAATGAACAGGCCAACAGCGTAAAACGCACTCCAGCCAAGGATGTGTTCAAGTTCATCATCAACGAATTGGATGCCGTGGCTGAATATCTGCCCGTGTCGTATAATGACATTCCTGGTCAGGAAATTGGTCGTGCCACCCGTGGTGCTGCTCTTGCACTGAAGGCACGCGTACTTCTTTATCAAGCTTCACCCTTGTTTAATACAGACAACAACAAAGAGCTTTGGAAAGAGGCCGCTACTGCCAGCAAGGTCATCATCGATAATGCACAGCGCTGGGGCTACAAGCTCAGCAAGTATGCCAACCTATGGGGGCACGATGCATTCACCAATCCTGAGTTTATCTTCGTTCTTGGCACCCAGGCAAGCAACACCTTCGAGCAGTACAATTATCCTGTGGGTGTGGAGAACGGCAACTCCGGCAACTGCCCCACACAGACACTGGTGGACGCATACGAATATCAGGCCGACGGCAAGACATTCAAGGAGAAACATCCTGGAGATGTTGATGTGACTACTGAGAATCCATACGATGGCCTTGACCCACGTTTCGAACTCACTGTAGTGAAGAACGGCGATCTCTGGCCATCTAACATAACTCAGCAGATTGCCATTGAGACGTATCAGAACGGATTCAACGGTGCTCCTAAGTACGGCGCAACTCCCACGGGCTACTACTTGAAGAAGTTTGTGGACGGCGCCTGTGTCACCACAGCCAACAACCAGACTACAACACGCCACAACTGGATTGTGATGCGTCTGGCCGAGGTTTACCTCAACTATGCAGAGGCCATGTACAACTACTACGGCAATGCTGACGAACAGGGCGATTTTGGCATGTCAGCCAACGAGGCTATCAATGTGCTTCGTAACCGTCCTGACATCATGATGCCTGAATTCCAAGGAAACAATGGTTTCGAAAAGCGCTACATGCGTGAACGTATGGTAGAGCTTGCTTTCGAAGGTCAGCGCTTCTGGGATGTACGCCGCTGGAAGAAGGGTGCCGAGTTCTTCAAGAATGTTGATGTGGCAGACTTCAAACTGAATGGAAACGGCAACTTGATTCTCAATCGAGTTACTAAGACTCGCCAGTGGGACGAAAAGTACAACCTGTACCCGATTCCGCAGTCTGAAATACAGAAGAATGACAATCTAAAGCAGAATCCCAATTGGTAAAACAGATTCAACGAAATTTCAAACGAATAAGATTTATGAAAAAACATATTATATATCTTCTGGCCTCAGGATTCGCATTGCTGTCGAACATGGCACTGACCTCGTGCAGCGGTGATAATGTGGTGGATGCCAACGATGTGCTTGTGGTGAAGTCTGTCCTGCCTACAAAAGTTATGGAAGGACAGGTTGTCACCATCACTGGTACGGGTCTTGAAAAGGCAACTTCCGTTGTGTTCCCTGGCAATGTCTCTGTGAACAACATTACCAAAGTAGGCAACGACTATATCTCTGTAATAACTCCCGCCGGCGTTTCTGCAGAGGGGGGAACAGTAATAATAGAAGCCAACGGCGAATCGACAGAGTCGGTCATGAAGCTGACTGTCGGCAAGCCTGAGCCTTTGCGCGTGGCTCCTCTTGACAAGGAAATAAAAATCAACGAATGTGTGGAGGTGTACGGCAATGATCTCGAATTTATCACCAAGGCTTATTTCCCCAGTAAAGACGGCAAGGACATTGTTGTAGATGCGAGCGACTTTAAGCGCAAAGCTACCGGTTCTCTCTACATCTATTCGCCAATGGGTATAAAAGCTGGACCTGCCCAAGTTGTCCTCGAAGACTGCAGCGGCAAGAAGTATACTTTGCCAGAGGTAACGCTGTCTGACGAGGTTGCAGGTGGCAGTGAAGAAACCGGAGATGAAGGATATGCTCCAATCTGGAAAGGCGATGTCTATATCTATGATTGGGCTAACTGGCAGTATCTGACATCAGGCCAGCTGAGTCTTGAAGATATTCAGATTCACGAAGGTCTTATGATCCGTCTTACCTTCGATAATCCCGATGGTGCCAGCGTATGCGTATGTGATGCTAATTGGGGGGCGCCCGATATTGACGGCAAAGGCAATAACACCGTGTGGGTTGCTGCAGGTACTACCGAACTCGAATTCCCCATATCGCAGGGTATGGCAGAAACTCTGAAAGCTGGTGGTGGTATCATTGTCGGTGGTGGTAACTATACACTAAAGAAGATTCAGATTAAGACAGATTAAACTCTATACAAAGAAGTCACAGCCTGATATCTGTAAACATTTCAAGTCAGCTGGAGAGCTAAAGTTCTCCGGCAGACTTTTTGGAAACTTACGCTTGCCGCATTTTCTCTTTTTATGTGGCTTAGTGGTGGAAAATAAGCGACTGGTTAAGTACATATTATATATTTTTTGTTTCAGTTGTATTTTTGTGTTCAAGAAAGATTATGGCAAAATACATGATCCGTGGAGAATTTACCCGTATTCTTCTCCAAAAGCACAGCAATTTAACAGTAACAGATTTCTGCCGGAACGAGGGATATAACCGTTCCCTGTTCTACGACAAGAGACTCGGTTCCGCTCTCCAGCAAGCCAGATAAACAGGCTATCAAAGGAAGCGATAGCTCGGAGATATGTCTTGAACTTCTGAACGGGATAAAGATGAAATTCAAAGGGACAGGCGACTGCAAAGCGGCCCTGAGCCTATCACCAAACTCTGTAGTTCATGTTTTGCCTGAACGAATCCATACGGTACTTCCTGTGCCCAGGCAGTACCGATATGCGTAAGGGTATGTTCAGCCTGAGCGGACTCATCCAGGATAAGATGGGCGGTGACGTGCGCAATGGAGATGTTTATATCTTCTGCAATAAACGGAAAACCAAGATCAAAATGAAATAGATCAATCAAAAGGAGCATTGACACAGGACGAAGCTTGGAAATAAAGATATTCATTCCATTGATTTCCGACCGATATCATACTTAACACAAAGGGAAAAGACAGG
>Ga0070399_1003558_pt1 | contig 13621 bp, 11 predicted proteins | sample BioMet4_FD_61217 | JGI IMG/M metagenome (GOLD analysis project Ga0070399, IMG submission 61217) | Microbial communities from bioreactor (seeded with sewage sludge) at LBNL, California, USA - Biofuel metagenome 4 (version 1) | ecosystem: Engineered > Bioreactor > Anaerobic > Unclassified ... | reverse complement strand
ATCAACACGAACGAGAACGCGCCGATCTTCGATGTGGCCGACATCGGCATAGTCGGGGATCTGTACAAGGTCATACCGGCCATCATGGAAGAGCTGGACAGACAGAAGGCAAAAGAGGCATAATAATATACAGACAGTTGTTTCGGAATATGTTTTTTTGAAAATCCAGATGCGGAAGGAAAATGGATCATGGCGAAAATCATCACGGCAAAAGAAGCTGCAAAGCTGATTCCGGACGGCGCAACCGTAGGCGTTGCGGGAATGGGCCTTTCCGGATGGGCGGAGGAAGTCGCGTGTGCGATCCGCGATAACTTCAGGGAAACCGGACATCCGAAAGATCTTTATCTGAAACAGGGAAGTGCCATGGGAGACTGGCATGAGCGCGGTGCGACGCGCCTCGGCGAAGCGGGACCCGGTCTTGTCACCAGATGGTCCGGCGCTCACGTCGGTTCCGCATTTACACTGAGGGATCTGGCGGCGGCCAATAAAATTGAGTGTCACTGCCTGCCGCAGGGTGTCATTGTAAACCTGTGGAGAGAGATTGCCGCAGGCCGTCCCGGCCTTCTCACGAAGGTAGGACTCGGAACCTTTGTGGACCCTCGCGTGGAAGGCGGGAAAATGAACAGCTGCACCAAAGAAGAGGTTGTAAAGCTGGTGCAGTGGAACGGAGAGGAATATCTGTATTATCCGTCATTCAAGGTGGATGTGGCACTCCTGCGCGGAACGGTTGCCGATGAGAACGGGAACATCAGCTTCAAGCGGGAGAGCGTGATCAATGAGGGATGTGCCGTTGCGGAAGCAGCGCACAACTGCGGCGGGATTGTAATCGTGCAGGTGGAATATCTTGCCAAGGCGGGAACGCTGGATCCGAAGGACGTGCGCATTCCGGGCATCCTTGTCGATTATGTGGTTCAGGCGACGGATCAGAATGCCTGCTGGCAGACGGAAGGCGTTTATTATGATCCTTCTTTTTCCGGACAGATCAAGAAACCGATTTCGCAGATTACGCCTCTTTCGCTGACCGAACGGAAAGTGATCGCACGGCGCTGCGCAATGGAGCTTAAAAAAGGCGATGTCGTGAATCTGGGCGTCGGTATGGCGGCGGATGTCGCGAATGTGGTTTCCGAGGAAGGGCATTCCGCGGATGTCATCATGACGACGGAGTCCGGGCAGGTCGGCGGTGTTCCGGCAGCACTTCCGAGTTTCGGAAGCGCTTACAATGCGGAAGCGACGATCGAACACGGAACCATGTTTGACTTCATCGACGGAGGTGGACTTGATGTCACCTGTCTCGGCCTCGGAGAGGCGGACGAAGAGGGAAACATCAACGTATCAAAATTCGGACCGCGTCTTACCGGCCCCGGCGGCTTCATCAATATCACGCAGGCAACCAAGAAAGTTGTTTTCTGCGGAACGTTCATGGGTAAGGCCGAGTACCGGATAGGCGACGGAAAGATTTCCATTGTAAAAGAGGGAACGATCAAGAAGTTCCTGAAACATGTGGAACAGATCACGTTCTCCGGAAAATATGCAAAGCCGGAACAGGAGATTCTGTATGTGACGGAGCGCTGCGTTTTCCGGCTCCTGAACGGGAAAATGACGCTGATCGAAATCGCTCCGGGCATCAGCCTGGAAAAGGATATTCTGCCGGGCATGGATTTTAAACCGGAGATTGCGCCGGATTTAAAGGAGATGGACAGCAGAATTTTCACCGAGAAGTGGGGAGCGCTGAACGAGACGATCCTTACGTGAAATTTTTCTGTATTCTATGCAGTATTCCGTATAACATTATTCTGTACAAAAGTATTCCGTACACAATACGTAATTCCCCGGAACTACGGCCCTTCGGGCCTATGCGTTCCGGGGAATTGTATTGTGTACGGAATAATATATCCATACAGAGAAAATTACTGAGTACAAGAAAAAAGGACTTCACAGGCAGGGAGAAGATGCATTGTGTGCGACAGGAAATTTTAACCGGCAGGGGATCGTGCGTGTTCTGGGGCGCTGTGGGAGAAGGAACAGACAAGAGAATAAGATTTGAAGAAGTTTCGCGGCTGCGGAGAAAGTGCATTGTGTGCGGCAGGAAATTTTAACCGGCAGGGGATCGTGTGTGTTCAGGGGCGCTGGCGGGAAAAAGAACAGACTGTACGGATGATCCGGTGCCGGTTCGAAAATTCCGGGAAGCGGTATATAATGGAATCAGCCGGCGGGAACGGCCGGAGCGGTTTCAGGGAGGTGCGTTATGAAGGTTCTGGTGTACGGATCGCTGAATATCGATTATATCTGCAGACTGGATCATGTCGTGCGGAAAGGTGAGACCATCCGGTCGGACTCTGTCCGCATGTTCGGCGGCGGCAAGGGACTGAACCAGTCGATTGCTCTTTCCAGGGCAGGCCTCAGTCCTTTTCTTGCCGGAAACATCGGAAAGGACGGACTGTTTCTTCTGGACATGCTGAAGGAAAACCAGGTGGATACCGGCTGTATAAACGTGCTTGCAGACGAACGCACGGGAAGCGCGTTCATTCAGAATGATAAGGACGGGGACAACTGCATTATCCTGTACGGAGGTGCAAATCAGTCCGTTACAAAGGAGCAGGTAAACCGGGTCCTGGCCGGTTTCGGAAGGGGAGACTATCTGATTCTGCAGAACGAGATCAGTCTCCTGGATTATATTCTGGAACAGGCGGCTGAAAAAGGAATGGTTATTTTTCTGAATCCTTCTCCGATGAATGAAAGCATCAGGAAGCTGGATCTGCAGAAGACAGACTGGATTATTTTAAATGAACTGGAGGCGGAACAGATCACCGGAACGGAAACGGAGGATGCTGAGAAACTGATCAGAGCGCTGCGCGTGAAAGTACCGCATGTGAAAATCGTACTGACGCTCGGGAGCAGAGGTTCCTGTTATGCGGATGAAGCCGCGATTATATGGCAGGACATTTATCAAACGGAAGCAGTCGATACGGTGGGCGCGGGCGATACGTTCGAGGGATTTTTCATCGCCTCGGTCGCGCGCGGCTCTTCCGTGAAGGAGGCGCTTTCGCTGGCATCGAAGGCGAGTGCAATTGCGGTTTCGAGACCTGGTGCGGCTCCGTCCATTCCCTCAATGGACGAAATAACGGACTTTTTTCGGGCAGAAAGCTGAAAGTTTCCCGGAAACGGTCTATAATAACAGCAAATAACGAAAAGGGGGATGCGCCTAACAATCGCGCGAAAATCAAATGAAAAAAGGAAAATTCGGAATCGGGCTGCCGGCATTTGCTGTTCTTGCATTTCTTCTGGCGGTATTCAATCAGACACTGGCAGGACTCGTGCTGCTCGGATTTGTAATCCTCGAGGAAAAGGATGAATGGCTTACGAAACAGTGCATGCAGGCTCTTATACTCGGGCTCATGGAGCCGTTCGTCAGAGCAGTGCTGACCGGATTCAACATCTTCAGTTCGGTTCCTGTGCTGAAGGTTATACCGGGAACGGTGAATGGTTTTATTGAAAAAATCGTAACGATCATCTGCCTCATCTGGGCATTTATTGCGCTCAGCAAAGTCAAAAAGGGTGAAGATGCATGTGTTCCGATCGCGCATAAATTTGCAGAATGGGCATACAGTTTTGTAAACGCATATGCGCCGGTTCAGCAGAGCATGCCGCAGGGCAATGCTTCCGCTCCGCAGGAAAATGCAGAGGTACGCTGCCCGAAATGCGGCACCATGGTTCCGAACGGCGCGGATTTCTGCCCGAACTGCGGAACAAAAGTAAAATAAATTTTTTACCGTAAAAAATAAATTGCTGTTAAAAATGTCGTTCTGCAGGGTTGAAAAACGCCGCTGCTTCGGCAGTTTTAAACTTGACATTTTTTGCGGAAAGTATAGAGTATAAATATACATTCTAGATTGAAAAAAAGCGAAGAAGCTGACAGAATATTGCCAGCTTTTTCTTTTAATCAGCGTCTGCCGCTGTATTTTTTATGCGGAAAAGACCTTGCGGGCCTTATGCAGAAAGAGAAGCGGTTCGGGAGAAAGCATGAATTTATCTGATATCAGAGAAGAAGTAAATCACAGTTTTGAAAAAACCGTTGAGCGGCGCCGCTTCCTTCACCGGAATCCGGAGCTCTCTTTTCACGAATTCAGGACAACGGAATATATCTGCAGCGAACTTGTCTCGTCAGGAATCACGGAGATTGAAAGACCCACGGCAACCGGAGCAGTTGCCCTGATCAGGGGCGCTTTTCCCGGAAAGACGGTCGCCATCCGTGCGGACATCGATGCGCTTCCGATCATGGAAGAGAATGATCTGCCTTTCAGATCCGTGACAGACAATTGCATGCATGCCTGCGGCCATGACGGCCATGCATCCATGCTTCTCACCGCAGCGGAGATATTCAGCCGGCACAGAGACGAAATGCACGGGAATGTGAAATGCATATTTCAGCATGCAGAGGAAGTCCCGCCGGGCGGAGCGGCAGAAATGTATGAAGCCGGTGTCATGGACGGTGTGGACGAACTGTACGGTCTGCATCTTTCTTCTAATTTCCCGACCGGAAAGTACGGCGTGAGAAGCGGAGTGCTGACCTCCGCAACGGACAGGTTCGATATCGAGATCAGAGGAAAGGGAGGACATTCCTCCATGCCCGAAATGACGATCGACCCGGTCGTACTCGGAGCGGAAACCATTCTTTCCCTGCAGACCATTCTGTCCAGACGCCTGAAGGCGCTTGATCCCGCGGTTCTGTCCGTCTGTCAGGTACAGGCCGGAAGCATCTATAACATTATCCCGGAAACAATGACGCTTTCCGGTTCTGTCAGAACATTCTCCGAAGAAACAAGAGAGAAGATGCCGTGCATGATCAGAGAAATCACGGAAGGGATTGTTTCGACGAACGGAGGAAAATGTACCGTGTCCTATGAAAAGGGATACGGAAGCGTTATCAACGATCCCGCGCTTACGGAAAGCGTGACGGAAGTCCTGACCGGACTCTACGGACCGGAATGCATTTTAAAGATCGATCCGATCATGCCGGGGGAGGATTTTTCCGCCCTTCAGAAAAACTGTCCCGCATGTTTTGTGGAAATCGGAACGGCCGACCGGGAAAAGGATACCTGTCACCCGCATCACAACCCGAAGTATATGATGGACGAAGAGGGACTTCGGTATGGGACTGCCTATCTGGCAGGCGTGATTTTAAGCCGCCTTGATGCTGTTGACCGGGAGGAGGCCAGATGAACCGGAAAAGCAAACTGTCGGTAATAGGATTGAGCCTGCCGTGCGTAGTCGTTCTGCTGGTGCTGTTCGTCATTCCGCTCGCATACGTGTTCGTACAGATGCTTCAGCAGGATGGTCTTAAATATTATCAGAAATTCATGACGGATCCGTATTACCTGAAGGTCCTGTGGAATACGGTGTGGATTTCCCTGTTCTGTACGGGCGTCTGTCTTCTCCTTGGATATCCGACCGCATTTTTCCTGGCAAGAACAAAATCCGGCATGAAGAACGTGCTGCTGATCGCAACGATCTTTCCGTTTCTTGTCAGTGCTGTCGTAAGAGCGTACGGATGGCAGGTTATTCTCGGAAAGAAAGGCCTGATCAATCTGTTTTTGCAGTATTTTCACATCATCGACAAACCGCTTGCCCTGATGTACACCTGGAAGGCGGTAGCCGCAGGCATGATCCATCTTCTTCTGCCTTACATGATCCTTTCAATCGCGGGCGTCATCCAGGGGATAGACCCGAATGTCGAGTATGCATCATACAGTCTTGGCGGAAACAGGCAGGAGACATTTTTCAAAGTCCTGCTTCCTCTTTCGGCACCCGGGATCATAACCGGATGCATCCTGGTGTTCACGCTTTCCATGACATCTTATGTCACGCCGCAGCTGCTCGGCGGAGCAAAATTTGTGATGATGAGCACGCTTGTGGACACGCAGATCAACACGCTTTTCAACTGGAGTTTTGCTTCCGCGATCAGCTATATTCTTCTGGCATTCATTCTGATCTTCCAGTTTATCGCCAATACCGGTACCAGAGGGATCATGACAAGACTGGGAGGTGCGAAGCGTGTATAATACGGAACGTCCCGGATGGCTCAGCAAGACCGTAACGGCACTGACTTTTCTGTTTCTGCTTCTGCCGCTGGTCGTGATCATACTCTGCTCCTTCAGTCCTTCGCAGATCCTGCAGTTTCCGCCGAAGAGCTTTTCGCTGAAGTGGTACAGGAACATCTTTACTTCATCTGCAAAGTTTATGACAGGGCTGGTCTACAGTCTTGAAATCGGTATCATAGCAACGGCGGTCGATATCGTGATCGGCGTTCTGGGGTGTCTCGCCGTGTCGCGCTATTCCTTTAAGGGCAGGCAGGCTCTCGTCACCTTTATGACTTCTCCGCTCTACGTGCCGTCCATCACCTTTGCCTTTGTGCTGCTGAATATCTTTTCGCAGATCAGGGGAAGCAGCGCAGCAGTGGAAATCCTGCTCGGCCATATCGTGATCATCCTTCCCTACATTATCCGCAATACGCTGGCGATCATGTCAGGCTTTGACTGGAATCTGGAGGATGCGTCGGAAAGCCTCGGCGCGAATCCGCTGTATACTTTTTTACATATCACCTTTCCGATCATCAAGCCCGGCGTTACCGCGGGAGCGCTGCTGGCTTTCCTCTATTCCTTTGACGAAGCCGTAGTTGCAAGGCTTCTGCACGGGATTACCTTTAACACGCTGCCGGTCATCATCATGAATTATATGACGTTTGATTTTGATCCGACGATCGCGGCAATTTCGTCCATTCTGATCGTGGCATCGCTGATCCTGATGATCATCATGGAAAAAGTGGTCGGTCTGGATGTTTTCCTGAAAACAAACTGAGGAGGGGATCGGATGTCCTATTTGGAAATCAGAAATCTGACGAAGCGGTTCGGTACGTTTACGGCCGTTGATAATTTCAACCTGAATGTCGAAAAGGGAGAAATGGTGGCCCTTCTCGGTGCTTCCGGCTGCGGAAAAACGACGATACTCAGAATGGTGGCCGGTTTCCTGGAACCGACCGGAGGAGATATTCTGATTGACGGGAAGGTCGTGAACAAAATCCCCTCCTATAAACGGAACGTGGGAATCTTTTTTCAGAATTATGCGCTGTTCCCGCATATGACCGTTTTCGACAATGTGGCGTACAGCCTGAAGCTGAAGAAGATGGACCGGGAAACGATCGGAAAGAAAGTGACGGATATCATCCAGCTGGTGAAGCTGCAGGGTCTGGAGAAAAGATATCCAAGAGAGCTTTCCGGCGGGCAGCAGCAGAGAGTGGCACTCGCGCGGGCGATCATCATGGAACCGACGGTGCTTCTTCTGGACGAACCGCTTTCCAATCTGGACGCGAAGCTCCGCGTCGATATGCAGGTGGAAATCAAGCAGATCCAGCGGAAACTGAATATCACGACGATCATCGTGACGCATGACCAGGAAGAAGCGGTATCGCTCGCGGACAAGGTGCTGGTGATGAATGCGGGACATCTTCTGCAGGAAGGGGCGCCGGAGGAGATTTTCGATCATCCTTCATCGCCGTTCATAGCGGATTTCATGGGATTCACGAATTTTATACACGGGACCGTGGAGGAAAAGGACAGTGTCGGTTATACGGTGCGGAGCAAAGGAACGGGAAAAACCGTCCGCATTCCGTTAAACAGGAAACCGGACATGCAGAAGGGCACGGAAGTGACGCTCTGCGTCCGGCCCCGGAATATTCATCTTTCCGGAGAGAAAACCGGAACCAATGTCTTTACCGGCAAAGTGGCGGCGGTTACCTACAAGGGAAATATCTCCCTTGTGGATGTCACGGATGCGTTTGATGCGCCGGTCCATCTGAACATAGCGGATTATGACGGACCGCAGGCGGGAGAGGAAATCACGTTTTTCATCCCGGAAGAAAAGCTTCTGGCTTATGTTAGTACCGGCACCGACTGACTGTCTCTTTCAGAAAAGCAGCGCCGTTATTATAAAGAAACCGATAATTTATTTCACGGAGGAGAAAAGATGAAGAAAAATCTGTCAAAGGCACTTGCATTAACCCTTGCGTTTACCTGTGCGGCATCGCTTGCAGCATGCGGAACGGCATCGACCGGAACGACAGCTGCAGCATCGAAGGCGGCTGCAACGACTGCAGGGACGACCAAAGCGGCGGCTGCAGCGACGACGAAGGCGGCTGCCACGACCGCAGCGGCAACCACAAAGGCGGCCGCAACCACAGCAGCAGCGACGACAAAGGCATCCGGAGCCAAGGAACAGCTTGTTGTTGCCGACTGGGGCGCACCGACATCCACGAACTTAAAGTCCGTTGTGGGTGATTTTGAAAAGAAGTTCAACTGCACGATCGTGATCGATGAAACCGGCGGCAATGCAGACAGACTGAACAAGATCCGCGCGCAGAAGAATGATCCGCAGACGGATGTCGTTTTCATAACCGACAGCTTTGCGGTCATCGGAAATCAGGAAGGACTTTTCACGAAGCTTGACAGCTCGGTGGTTACGAATCTGAAGGATCTCTATTCCTTTGCGGACTTTGACAAGGGAACGGGAACGGCCTATTCCATGTCCAGGTACGGAATTGTCTACAACAAGGATTCCGAGCCGACTCCGCCCGCATCGTACATGGATCTCTTTGATGACAAATATGCCGGAAAGGTCTGTCTGCCGGCTATGACTTCCACTGCAGGTCCGTCTCTGCTCCTCGCGATTGCGGAAGATCTGTCCGGCCATACGTACGGAAAGGATCTGTCCGATGCGGATATCAAGGCGGCTTTCGATTTCTATCAGAAGAAGAAAAACAACATCGCGCTCTGGTATAACAGCGGTGCCGATGTCATCAATGCGTTTTCCACAGGAGAGATCAGCGTTGCAGTATTCATGGACATGTTCGTTCCCACCCTGCAGAAGGCCGGCGTGAATGTCGCCTGGGCGGATGCCAAGGAAGGAAACTTCTCCGGACTTGCAACTCTGAACGTCGTAAAGGGAAGCAAACATGAAAAGCTTGCGAATGAGTTTGTGAACTACATGCTGAGTGCGGATATCCAGAGCAAATATGCAGCGCTTGCGTTTGAAGCGCCTGTCAACAAGAACGCCACGCTTCCGGATAACCTGAAGGGATTCCTTGCATTCGGTTCGGATGCAATGAAGAACCTGAAGATCTATGATCTTGCCTATATCAATGGCAAGAAAGCGGAATGGGCGGAGAGCTTCAGCAAAGTGATCAGCCAGTAAATTTAACTGAAGGAGGCAAGGGCATCCGTAGGAAGGATCCCTCTGCCTCCTTTTTAAAAACGGAAGGAGACGGCGGAAGCATGCACAGTGCGCCTGTCCTTTCAAAGCCTGGGAGGCAGAAAATGTCAGTAACGGTTACCGCGCTGATCGAGAATCAGACGTCTGGAAATTTAAAGGCGGAGAACGGGCTTTCTCTCTGGATTGATATCGACGGAACGCCGGTCCTCTTTGACACGGGGGCAAGCGGAGCTTTCATGGATAATGCGGATGCGCTCGGTATTCCGGTGAGGACCGTGAAGGAAGTCATCCTGTCGCACGGACATATCGATCACTGCGGCGGTTTCTTCCGGTTTCTGAAAGAGGCGGAAGGTCCGTACATGCTTTATCTTCACCGGGATTCCTTTAAGGAAAGGTACTGGTACAGGGATGATGACGGCGGATATTATTATCCAACCGCATCGGGCCTGACGGAGGACTTCCTGATGAGAAACCGGATTCCCTTCCGCGCCGTGGCGCCGGACAGATTCTTTGAACTGAAGCCCGGTGTTTATCTGATGGGAAACGTACCGAGAAGATCGCCGTACGAACCGGTCGACGAAACGGATATTGCAATGACACATGGTGAATTCGGCCCCGACCCCTATACGGACGAACTGACGCTTGTCTTAAAACGGCCGGAGGGGCTCATCCTTTTCAGCGGGTGTGCGCACCTTGGACTGATCAATATCTGTTCCTGGGCGGAGGAACTTTTCAACATGCCGGTCATCCGTTATATCGGCGGAACGCACCTGCTTCCCGCGGATGACGGAAGGATTCTGGAGACAGTCGGCTACATCAATCGTTCTTCTTTGAAAACGGCGGCGGTGTGTCACTGTACGGGAGAAAATGCCCTGAAGTGTTTTACGGAAAAATGTGCTTCCTATGTACCTTTCCATACCGGGATTACGCTTACGTTTGCATAAACGGAGTATCAGCTTCAGACAAAACAGGAGGGAAAATGGACAACAATCTGATAGAAGTCGCACTCGGAAAAAAAGCAGCGGATATGGTTATCAGAAACGGAAAGCTTGTGAATGTTCTTACCGGCGAGATCTATGAAACGGAGATCGCGGTCAGCGGAGGAAAAATCGCATCCATCGGTCCCCTGCCGGAAGGTTCCTTCGGACCGGAAACCAGAATCATAGATGCAGAAGGCGAATACCTGACACCGGGCTTTATCGATGCGCATATCCACATCGAAAGCAGCATGCTGACATACACGGAGTTCTCCAAGATGGTCGTAAAGCACGGGACTACCGCGGTCGCGACCGATCTGATGGAAGTAACGATCGTGTCCGGCGTCGAAGGCATGAAGGAAGTCCTGCGGGAATCCAAGAACACGCCGGTGAAGCTTTATTATCCCATTCCCGCGTTTATGGAGGAGAACGGGCTGCAGACGACCGGCAGCACGCTCCATTCCGATATGATAGACGATCTGATCAAATTGCCGGAAGCAGTCGGCCTTGCGGAGGTCCTTGCCCCGCCGATCATGGCGGAAAGTCCCGCATCCGCACATATGCTTGAACTTGCGAAGAAGTATCATAAATCCGCGGAAGGACATGCACCGTGCCTGAAGGGGGAGCAGCTGAACGCATATGTGGCGGCGGGCGTGACGAGCGATCACGAGAGCACGGAACCGGATGAGGCGCTCGGTAAAATGCGCTGCGGCCTGAGAGTGCTTATGAGAGAGGGGTCCGCATCGACTGATTTAAAGGCCTGTCTTAAGGCCGTGACGGACCATCATATCAACACGAGATACTGCTCCATGGTAAGCGATGATATCGATGCACTCCACATCAGCAGGTTCGGCCATCTTGACCACAAGGTCAGAATGGCAGTGGAGCAGGGGATAGATCCCGTTTCCGCCATTCAGATGGTTACGATCAACCCTGCGGAAAACTTCCATCTGGAAGACAGAATCGGCAGCATTACCCCGGGGAAAAATGCGGACATCGTATTCCTTTCCGACCTGAAGCAGTGCAAAGTGGAGCGTGTCATTTCGGACGGCGAGCTGATCGTCGAAAACGGTGAACTGACGAGAGAAATCAAAGCGCCGAAGTACAGCAGCCTTCTTTTAAATACAATCAGACTGAAAAAACCCGTCACGGCGGATGACCTGGTGCTTCATGCGAAGAAGGAAAGCCACACTGCAAAAGTCCATGTGATCGGTGCTTCTCCGGTCTCGCTCCTTACGGAAGCGCTGGAGGCAGACCTTCCGGTAAAGGACGGGGTCGTAGAACCGGATCTGCAGAATGATGTTCTGCGGATTGCCTGCGTGGAACGGTACGGAAAGAACGGCAGCATAGCGAAGTCCTTTGTGAAAGGCTTTAATCTGAAGGAAGGCGCGCTGGCCATCAGCGTTGGACATGACCATCATAATATTTCCGTGATCGGAAGCGATCCTTCCGACATGGCGGAAGCGGTGAAGCGGATTGCGGAGCTTCAGGGCGGTCTTGTTCTGATCAACCACGGGAAGGTAGTTTCCGAGATCGCACTGCCGATCTGCGGACTTCTTTCAGACGAGGACGGAGAGAAAGTCGCTGCGAAGCTTGCCGCGATGATCGGGGAACTGAAGAAACTCGGCTGTACCATTCCTTCGCCGAATATCACGATGTCATTCCTGACGCTGATCTTTATCCCCTGTTTCGGCATTACGGATCAGGGACTTTTCGATGTGCGTTCCTTTAAACTGATCGATCCGCTGATTTCGGAAGAATAAACGGAGGAGACCGCAGGGAAGAAAGCGTCCGCATCTTTTCTTTCGGGAAACGGTGCGGATATCCTTCCGGCGGTCGGCGCATTCGGAACAGAGTGACGGGAACAACCGGGACAGATCAAAGCACAGGGAGGGAAAATGAAACAGACATTACTGAAGAACGGATATATCGTAACAATGGCGGAGGGAAACGAAACAGTCTATGACGGCGGAAGCGTTCTGGTGGAGGACGATAAAATAAAGGCTGTCGGAAAAATAGATGCGAAGGAAGTTCTGCCCGACGCGGAAATAATCGAACTGAACGGGAAGTATGTCCTGCCCGGCTTCGTGAACACGCATGTGCATACATCCCAGCAGATCAGCAGAGGAGTCGGGGACGATGTGGATTTTGTCACCTGGCTGCATGACCGCATGTGGCCGTTTGAAAGCAACATGACGGAAGAGGATTCCTATTATTCCACACTGGCCACATGTCTGGAACTCATCCGTTCCGGCGTTACCTCCTTTGCGGAGCCGGGCGGTCAGTTCGTTTCCGGAATGTGCCGCGCGACCGCCGAGTCTGGATTAAGAGGAAAGCTTGCCAAGTCGGTCATGGACTGCGGCGAGGGGCTTCCGAAAATCTGGCAGAGGACCATGCAGCAGGAACTGGATCAGCAGGTGGAGGATCTGGAAACCTATCATAACACCGCCGACGGCAGGGTTCAGGTCTGGTTCGGTCTGAGAACCATTTTCAACGACACGGATGAAATCTGCGTGAAGACGAAGGAGCTGGCCGATCATTACAAGGTCGGCATTCACATGCACGTTGCGGAGGCGAAGGAAGAAAAGGAATACACCTATGCCAGATGGGGAGAGGGGACAGTAAAGCATCTCGAGAAGCTGGGCGTCCTCGGTCCCAATCTGCTGGCAGTCCATACGGTATGGCTTACGGACGAGGAAATTGAACTGTTTAAAAAACGCGATGTCAAGGTTTCCCACAATCCTGCATCGGCCATGCGGGTCCTGGGATTTGCGCGGATTCCGAAAATGCTCGATGAGGGAATATGCATTTCCATCGGGACGGACGGTGCGTCTTCTTCGAATCATATGGATATGGTCGACGAGATGTGGCTCACCTCGCTCATCCACAAGGGATGGCGGCTGGATCCGACCGTGGTGCCGAGCCAGGATATTTTGCGGATGGCGACGCGCTGGGGAGCCAGGGCACTGCTTGACGAAAAGCTTTACGGAACTCTGGAAGCAGGGAAAAAGGCGGATCTGATCGTCATCAATCCCTACGGTCCGTCCATGATGCCGGTGAACGATAAAATCGCGGCGCTTGTGACAGCCATGCATTCTTCCAATGTGGAAAGCACCATGTGCGACGGCAAATGGCTGATGCGCGACCGGAAGATTCTGTCGCTTGACGAGGACGCCATTCTGAAGGAAGGCTGCAGAAGGGCCAAAGCCATTTATGAACGTGCCGGCATCAGGCTTCCTGACCGGTTCCCCGTGCAAAAATGCAATTAGTGAAACAGTATAAACCCCCAAGCGGAGCTTGGGAGACTTAACGATGCTGGAGGCGATGAGCGAAGTAACAAAATAAAAACCTCCGTTGTACAATAAGTGTAGGTCTGGTAAACC
>Ga0070399_1003551_pt1 | contig 13639 bp, 12 predicted proteins | sample BioMet4_FD_61217 | JGI IMG/M metagenome (GOLD analysis project Ga0070399, IMG submission 61217) | Microbial communities from bioreactor (seeded with sewage sludge) at LBNL, California, USA - Biofuel metagenome 4 (version 1) | ecosystem: Engineered > Bioreactor > Anaerobic > Unclassified ... | reverse complement strand
AAACAGAACGATACTCTGCACCCATGACATTTCGAACAACTCCACGCCCATATTGCCCATTTGAGCAAAGAAATCACCGAGGAAGCCGACGATCTGGCTGTAAACCCAGTCGATGATCTGCTCCATGACGTCGCCGAGCAAAAAATCCCATATAAACAATGTATCACCTCCCTTTATTGAGTCACTGCAACTCAACTCCTTAACTTGCAGTTAAAAAAATTCACTTCTGATTTAACGAATGCTCAATGGTATTTGCTCATTTCTCCTGCTACAATGAATCATGAGATAAGGATTTAGAATGGAGAATGCAGTTATGGCTATGGCAGAGGTATTGCGGGATAAGCGCAAAGCGCTGGGACTGACACAGGAACAGGTTGCAAATTATCTTGGCATCACGACGCCCGCGGTAAATAAGTGGGAAAAGGGATTGTCCTGTCCAGATCTAACTTTGCTGCCCATCTTGGCGCGGCTGTTGAAGACAGATCCAAACACGCTTTTCGGCTTTCAGGAGAATCTGACGGATCGGGAGATCACGCTGTTTCTCAACGACGTTGCACAGTACATGAAAAACGGAAACTATTTGCAAACGTTTTCCATGGCAATGGAGAAAGTCCGGGAATACCCCCAGTGTGCTGGGCTGCAGCACTCCGTTGCTATGGTGCTGGAGGGCGGGCTGATCATGACGGAGCTTCCAGACGAGGACAAAGAGCGCTGCCGTGCGCAGATTGCAAAGCTTTACGAGCGGGTCGCGCAATGCGATGATCTGATGCTGGCAAACAGCGCGCGGTATATGCTGGCGTCTAAAAGCATCCAGCAAAGGAACTATGACAAAGCGCAGGAACTGCTGGATCAGATTCCGAAGAAAGGCATCCCAGACAAACGCACTCTGCAGGCCGAGCTACTCGCCAAGCAGGGAAAAACGGCGGAGGCGGAGGCCATATTGGAACGCATGGCTTTAAACAGCCTGCAGGAAACGCTGATGACTGTCGTGAAGTTGATTCCGCTGCTGACGGCGGACGGGAAGTCGGAGCAGGCGGAGCAACTGGCGGGTGCGTCTCGGACGGAGTGTGAGGCATTTGGTCTGTGGCAGTACAGCGCTTACCTCGCGCAGATGCAGCTTGCCGTGTCAAGCTGTGATATCAAGGAAAGCATTCGGCTTATTGCCGCCATGCTCCGTGCGGCGGAGACACCGTGGGATATCTCCGCCTGTCCGCTGTTTTGTCATCAGCTGCGCAAGGAGAATGCAGAAAACATGGGGCAAGATTTCCTGCCTCCGCTACTATCCGAGCTGGAGAGCAATCCTGAGTATGCTTTTTTGCGGGAGGAGCCTGAGTTTCAGAAGCTTCTTGCAGAGTATCGGGAAAAAATCAGATCGCCGCATTGAAAGCAAAAAGCTGCGCTGGACATCAAGCTTTACACGCCAAGCCTTGGCCGTGTGGAAGCCCAGCGGTTCCGGAATGGTGCAGCCATTGGCCAAAAGTTAACTTCAAAATGAGATGTATAGGGCCGCTCGTTGCTGCCCTGTGCGTTTTCTCACATCCCTAAAATTGTCCAGAGTATCCTTGCATAAGGATGGTGAGCGGATTTTTGTTCTCATGTTGATTACTCCTTTTAATGTTTATATTAAGTTGATTGAATCAATTGCTTTGCTATGGTAAAATGGAAACAAAATACTACTGTGCAAAATCTTTGCGAAACTGTAGCAGGTGAAAATATGCCCTGTGGGGTGTTTTTATATAACCCACCAATAAACAGGAATTGGAAAGGAGGTACAACAGGCATGCAGAAAGCTATAAAGTGTAGTAGGATTATTGCGTGGCTTGGGATCATTCTTAATGTTATTCTCTTATCTATCGTATTCATCTTATATAACGCTTATTTTGACGCTTCATGGATCGTAACCGCGTTAAACATTCTTTACCCGATTGCAGTCATTGCGGAAATTATGATGTTTGGTGGACTTGTTGTCAAAGCAATTCTTGAGTACAAATCAGGAGTCAGGCCAACCAGACGGGACTTAATAGTTATATTGGTAGCGGTTGCTGTTGTGGTAATTTATTATCTGGCCAAATTACTTTTTTTTAAGTGACAAACAAATTTCTATTTATTGATCAGATTATGAGCATTCGTTTGAGTTGAGTGATTTTTGCTGTCTAAAGCTAATCTTGGTTACTACGAGAGTGTGGGCAACCTCGCCATTTTGGTTTGATTGCCCACCTTTTTATTTCACCATCATAATCCGAGTATCGTCCAGGGTATTCTTGCATAAAGACGGTGACCGTATTTTTGCTTTCATGTGTTAACTCCTCCTATGCACGATTGATTGTTTATATATTGCAAGGTAAAACTGACGGTTTTCTGCCGTCTTTTTTATTCTCGAAATAAAACGCTGAAACATATTGACATTCATATATGTTTTGGAATATAATACATATAGACTATTATCTATGTGAGGTGATTTGATTGAGCAATAAATACGCTGAAAATGTTGGGTTATTCAAAGCCCTTGCAGACATGAACCGGCTTATGATCGTGGATATGCTGTCCTGTGGTGAGCTATGTGCCTGCAAAATTTTAGAAAAGTTCCATATTACACAACCGACTCTTTCTCACCACATGAAAATCCTTTGCGATTGCGGCTTGGTGAGTGGGCGTAAAGAGGGTAAGTGGATGTACTACTCGCTGAACAGTGAAAAGGTGCAGGACTTCAAAAACTTTTTATGCGCCATTACCATCGACAAAGAGGACTGCATTTGTAAGGAAGGAGAGTGTAATTGTGGGAAAAAATAAGCAAAATCAAGGTATCGGCTTTTTTGAGAGGTATCTAACGGTATGGGTGCTACTTTGCATGGCGGTGGGTATTCTAATCGGCAAGTTTTTACCTGCCATCCCCTCACTCTTAGGTCGGTTTGAGTATGCACAGGTGTCCATTCCGATTGCCATTTTAATATGGCTGATGATTTTTCCCATGATGCTAAAGGTGGATTTCAAGAGCATTAAGAACGTGGGGAAAAATCCAAAAGGACTTTTTGTAACGTGGGTGACAAACTGGCTGATTAAGCCCTTTACCATGTTCGGTATTGCAAGCCTATTTTTCTTCGTGATATTCAAAACGCTTATTCCTGCGGACTTGGCAAAGGACTATTTGGCCGGGGCCATCCTGCTTGGAGCTGCTCCCTGTACGGCGATGGTATTTGTGTGGAGCCATTTGACAAAGGGCGATCCTGCTTACACGGTAGTACAGGTTGCAACCAATGACCTCATTATCCTCCCTGCCTTTGCGCCAATCGTGGCTTTCCTGCTTGGCGTAGGAGGCATTTCCATCCCGTGGGATACGCTTTTGTTATCGGTGGTGCTGTTTGTTGTCGTTCCCCTTGCGGCGGGTATTATCACGAGGACACAGCTTATCAAACACAAAGGCGAGGATTACTTTAATCATACATTCCTGCCGAAATGGAACAACATAACTGTTGCGGGTCTACTTTTGACGCTGATCCTTATTTTCTCGTTTCAGGGTAATGTCATTTTGGAAAACCCGCTGCACATCGTCTTGATTGCCGTGCCGCTAATTATTCAGACCTTCCTAATTTTCTTTATCGCATACTTGGCAAGCAAGGCGCTCAAGCTGCCGCATAACATCGCCGCCCCTGCCGGAATGATCGGTGCATCAAACTTCTTTGAGCTTGCTGTTGCGGTTGCCATCGCCCTGTTTGGCGCACAGTCTCCCGTGGCATTGGCTACCATTGTCGGCGTACTGACCGAAGTGCCGGTAATGCTAATCCTCGTTAAGATTGCAAATAACACGAAAAGGTGGTTTCCAAATGAAGCAGCTTCTTATTGATTTTCTCTATCTCGATTTGAATACCTGTGAGCGGTGTATGGCAACGGATGAAACGCTCAAACAGGCGCTTCATGTTCTATCCGGCGTGATTGATACGCTTGGGCTCGAAGTCAAGGTCAACACCCTCAATATCTCAACGAGGGAACTTGCGGAAGAATACCGCTTTATAAGCTCCCCAACCATCCGAGTGAACGGCGTGGATATTTGCAGCGAACTTGTGGAAAGCAACTGCGCAGATTGTGGTGATCTTTGCGGTGATAACGTTGACTGCCGGGTGTTCGTCTACGAGGGGCAAAACTACGAACAGCCGCCCGTACCGATGATCGTGGACGGCATCTTAAAGGCCATCTACGGTGGGCAGCCTCAAGTAACAGAAGCCTATACGCTGCCAGACAATCTCAAACGATTTTTTACAGGAAAAAGCGGTTGCTGCAATAGCGGCTGTTGTTGTGGTGATGCACCGTCAAGCAACAACTTGGCGAAGGATGAAAAAACGGAAGCAACGCAAGCGTACATTTGCTATTGCAATCACGTTACAGAGAATGACATCATCAATGCCATTCAGAACAAGGGAGCCAAAACTGTTGATGAAGTGATCAAACTGACAGGCGCAATGAAAGACAGCAACTGCGCCGTCAATAATCCCAAAGGTGTATGCTGTTACCCCGATATAGTAGAAATATTCAATCATTATAAGGAGAGTGCTACCATGAAAACAATGTCTATTTACGAACCGGCCATGTGCTGTGAAACCGGCATCTGCGGTGTCGGCGTCGATCCCGAGCTGCTCCGCATTTCCACCGTGTTCAATAATCTACAAAAGAATGGCATTACCGCCGCTCGTTTCAACTTGAACAGCGCCCCACAAGCGTTCATTAACAACTCCGACATCAACAAACTCATTATGGGAGACGGCGTGGAATCTTTACCCGCCACGGTCGTTGACGGAAAAATCGTCAAGACAAAGGCGTACCCTACCAATGAGGAAATCGTAGCATGGCTGGAAATCCCGGTTTCCTATCTGGAGGCGGCTGAAACGAAAAAAGCAGATGGCGGTTGCTGCTGTTCGGAGGGTTGCTGCTAATGAAACAATTTGACTTGAAACATCTCATCCTTACAAAATATCTGTTCTATACCGGCAAGGGCGGCGTTGGGAAAACCTCTATCGCCTGTGCCACCGCCGTTACTCTTGCCGACAACGGGAAAAAGGTGCTGCTTGTCAGCACCGATCCCGCTTCTAATTTGCAGGATGTGTTCAGCACCGAACTGGATAGTAAAGGCGTACCGATTGCGGAAGTACCGGGACTTGTAGTTGCCAATCTCGACCCGATACAGGCGGCGGCGCAGTACAAGGAAAGTGTTGTCGCACCCTATCGGGGAAAGCTGCCGGAGTCGGTAATCGCCAACATGGAGGAACAGCTTTCCGGCTCCTGTACGGTAGAAATTGCCGCTTTCAATGAGTTTACGAACTTCATTACGGACGAAACGGCCGCAAAGGAATATGACCACATCATCTTTGATACCGCCCCTACCGGCCACACCCTGCGGATGCTACAACTGCCGAGCGCATGGAGTAATTTTATCAGTGAGAGCACACATGGGGCATCTTGCCTGGGGCAGCTTTCGGGCCTCGAAGATAAAAAGGAAATGTATAAACAAGCGGTGGCTACTTTAGCAAACGGTCAACTGACAACCCTTGTCCTTGTATCCCGCCCCGAAAGCTCTCCGCTCAAAGAAGCAGAGCGGGCTTCAAAAGAACTGGCTGACCTCGGCGTTCACAATCAGCTTTTGATTATCAACGGCGTACTTTCAGCCTTTGACGATGGTATATCGGAGAGCCTGTATACCAAACAACAAAAGGCGCTTGCCGATATGCCTGCCGAGCTGAAGGACACTGCCACCTACTTTGTGCCGCTGCGCGCCTATAACATCACCGGCATGGAAAATGTCCGCAATCTGCTCCAAAAAGACAGCTTTGCCATGAGCGGTGAAATCCTGCATACCACCGACATTCCGACGCTCCGTAAGGTCATTGACGATTTGGATACAAGCGGCAAAAAGGTGATTTTCACGATGGGCAAGGGCGGCGTTGGTAAAACGACGATTGCTGCCGCTATCGCTCTCGGCCTGTCGGCCAAAGGGAAAAAGGTACATCTGACCACCACCGACCCTGCGGCCCACCTAAAGTTTGTCATGGACGAACAGAGCGGCATTACCATGAGCCATATTGATGAAAAAGAAGAACTCCGGCGTTATCAGGAGGAAGTGCTGAAAAAGGCGCGGGAAACCATGTCGGAAGATGATGTCGCCTATGTGGAGGAAGATTTACGCTCCCCCTGCACACAGGAAATTGCCGTCTTCCGCGCCTTTGCCGAGATTGTGGATCGAGCTCAAAACGAGGTTGTTGTTATTGATACCGCACCCACAGGCCATACGCTGTTGCTTCTCGATTCCACGCAGAGCTATCACCGTGAGGTAAAGCGCACACAAGGGGACATCCCAGAGGCGGTCAAAAAGTTGCTGCCTCGGCTCCGTAATACTGATGAAACGGCGGTTATTATTGTAACCCTTGCCGAAACCACGCCTGTTTTTGAAGCCATGCGGTTAGAGGAAGATTTGAAACGGGCCGAAATTGCAACAAAATGGTGGGTTATCAATTCTTCCCTCTACGCCACCGAAACGAGCAATCAGCTTTTGAAAGCCAAAGCAAGCCATGAAGTCGAATGGATCAACAAGGTAGACGAACTTTCCCACGGCCATTTTGCGATTATCCGTTGGAGCGCCGAGGACATACGGGGTGAAAAGTTGCTTGAACTCTGAGGAAGGACGGAATATGAAAAAGGTTGCGTTTATCTGTGTTCACAATTCCTGCCGTTCTCAAATTGCAGAAGCCCTTTGCAAGCATTTTGCGGGGGATGTGTTCGAGTGTTATTCGGCTGGAACAGAGACAAAGCCGCAGATCAATGGGGACGCTGTACGGCTCGTAAAAGAACTTTATGGGATTGATATGGAAAAGACCCAGTATTCCAAACTGCTGTCCGACATCCCGCCCGTAGACATTGTTGTTACAATGGGCTGCAATGTCGAGTGTCCTTTCCTGCCTTGCAAACACCGCGAGGACTGGGGGCTGGATGACCCCAGCGGCATGGATGACGTCATATTTCTGGAAACCATATCTCTTATCAGAGACAAAATTTCAAACCTTAAGGAACGCATCCAAAATGAATCGTTATAGGAATGGCTGGCAGGCGCTTCGACGCCTGCCAGCCATTTTATCACATCTCAAGTATCTGCCAGAGTATCCTCGCAAAAGGGCGGTGAGCGAATTTGGATTTTCATAAAACGGTCCCTTCTTTTGTTCATAATTTGAGAGTTGAAGCTATTACTTTAATATGGTAAACTTATTTTATATAACTACCGAAGAAAACTTTTGCGAAACGGTAGCAAGAAAATTGAACACTTACGGAGCTAATTTATATTTTGCTTGGAAAGATTAATTTGAATTTGGATGTGAGGTGAGACTATGAAAAAAATCAAAAGTTTGAACCACTATCAAAAAGGTGTCCTAATATTTATGATTACTATGGCACTGGTATTTGCGGTGGTTTATCCCATGACAATCTCACAAGTTGGCTTTGAATATAAGGACACAATTCTTGTCCCAAGTCAAGAAAATGGCAGTACGTTGTATTCCGGTAAAATCCAAGGGCAACAGGCACATTTTACGGTGTCGGAGGATAAGACCGTTGTATTTCAGCATGGCGATAAAACCTATGGCCCTTATACGGCAAAAGAAGACCCTACAGCTATTCCAAAGGATGAAGAAATGGCAGAATATATGACTGGTGTGGAGCTTCGTCAAGGAGAAGATGTTCTGTTTCGTGGGGGCGTTTTGGAAACTGGGGATTCCTATTGGATGTACAATGAGGACGGAACCTTAGATAACTTTGGATTTTCCTATGTAACCGGCGATGGAATCGAGAGGGACGAAAACGGGAATGTAATTGATCCCGTAGAGCCATCTGCATCTACCATACTGCAACTGATGAATGATCCAGAACTGACACATAAGGGCGAATGGTTTGCATTGTTTGGAGCTGTGTTCATTTGCGTTCTCAATGCACTTTCTATTTTGTTTGCAGATGAGCTGTTCCGTTGGAATCTGGCATTTCAGATTCGCAATGTAGACCATGCAGAGCCGTCTGATTGGGAAATTGCAGGAAGATATATCAGCTGGACTGTTCTGACGATTATGGCATTGGTACTCTTTATTATGGGGCTTCAGTAGCACAACTTCCATTTTGTCGGTGAGATTATGAGCACACCCTCTGTTACCACTTATTTGGGTTTACGCAAGAAAATCTAACTAATTATGAAATTAAGCACTGTGCTATTAGATTTAGCACAGTGCCTTTTCACATTACATTCCCAAAATTCGCCACACATACATCGGAGCCGTAAGCGTAAAAACAAGACATGCAAATAATATCGCAGGACCACTCCACTCAAACTGACCGTGTTTCCTATAGTCGAAGTATGCCATACCCAGCTTTGCAAAGAAAAACACGGTGAGTATAAGGTCAATGGCGGGAAAAACCACGTTGTTGACTACCTGCTTGATCTGACCCGAGGCGTCATCCCAAGTCCCTTCGATGGCTCCGGCAACATCACCGGCAGCGAGGGCGGGCGTCGCCATGCAGATGCAGACCAAGAAAACAAGGCAGAGCGCAGCGATGAGTTTTTTGCTTTTCATGATGTTATCAGTCCTTTCCAAAATAATTGGCCGCTGAGAGTGAATTTCTCAGCGGTCTTGTTGACATACTTATGGGTTTGCCGGAGCAATGTGCCAGTCATCCCACAGGCTGCCGCTGATCATCAGTGAGTCTGTCAGATTCGCGGAGAGCATACCGGCCGATGTCGATAGGTAAGACCTTGATATAATCTCCGTCTTTTCCCCCGACCCACACCGTACATGAGCCTTTCAGCTCATACGGCGTTCCATCACTAAAATTCATTTACACAATACACATAACTTTCAAGACTGCTGAATTACTTCTAAACTTAGAAGCTTACGCAAGGAATTCACCTTGCTCAACTGCCGTTTATCGGGTTTTAGTTTCCTCAGATATTTTTCTACTATCTCCGTAGTAGTAGCGTGAAGAAGTATGTGAATATCTTCACTCACAATAATTAGATTCTGGTATTTATCGTTTCCTCCTGATTTTCGGGAAACTTTATGATGACAATGAATATCATCAATTTCAAGCAATTTCTTCGAGACCGCACATTTCCCTTGCTGTGCGCAGTACAATGACAGTCGATTGTCATTGTACTCAATGCTTTTGCTTGCATCAGCATTCAGCATAAGGTAATGCAAAACACCCATGTTGATATTTCCGAGCTGTTTATGAATTTCAGCCCGGCCCTCGGTTGTAAACTTATTAATACTTTTCTTTTTAAACATAGGACTTGAGTGTTTTATATAGCCTATGGGAAGGATTGGGTGCTTCTTCACGTATCTCAACTGCTTGCTTTTACCATATTTCACTTTGATAAATGGAGACAATGGAACATCAGAGGTCTTTTTCAAACGGTCTTTCAGTCTTCTTTTTAAGGCTCGGTGTACTAAGAAAGCATATTTATTAAGGTCAAGATTGACATCGGTAGCAATTCTGTAATAGGTATGCCAGCCGATTATCATTGAATTGTATCGCATAATCGCCTTGTATTCTTCCGTGTCATTTGAAGGACGTTGTATCTCCTTAATGGCACTTTTCAGCTTCTCTGCAATCTTCTTCATGGATTTCTCATTCAATTTTGATTGAACAACATACCTCGTTTCTCCGTTTGGCTGTTTACCTTTCGGAGTGGCTCTAAGCTTAAACCCCAGAAATTCGGAGTAGCTTCTTTTCAGATTGACTACCTTTGATTTTTCTGGGCTAATATCAAGCCCCAAACGTTCTTTCAACCACATCTTTGTTGCAATGAACATTTTATCCGCATCGCTTCTGTACCGACAAAATATTTTAAAATCATCGGCGTAACGAACAACAAAGCATTCCTTGAGTGCTGTATATTTCCGCAATGATGAGTAGATATGGCCTCTGATTTCAGTACCATTTTTTGCTGTTTGCAGGCTATATTTACGTTGCGTAGGCATAAGTTCAAACTGGCTGGCTATCCACCAATCCAATTCATTTAACACAATATTTGACAGGAGTGGGGATATTATGCCACCCTGCGGCGTTCCCTTTTCTGGAAACCCTATGCCAACAACCTCTACTTTGAGCATACAGGAAATGATTGATAAAAGCTTCTTGTCCCTGATACCCATAGCCCACATTTGTTTCAACAGCTTTCCATGGCTGACATTATCAAAGAAACCTTTAATATCAATGTCAACCACAAAGTACAAGTGCTGAATTTGTATACATTTGTAGGCTTGCGCCATTGCCTGTTCTGCGTTTCGATTTGGTCTGAATCCATTGCTTCTCTCAAAGAACTTTGCTTCACAAATAGGCTCCAGCACTTGTAAAATGCACTGCTGGATAAGCCTGTCCATGATAGTAGGAATTCCAAGCGGTCTGGTTTTTCCGTTCCCTTTTGGTATTTCCACTCTGCGGACTTTTTGTGGCTGGTAGTAATTGAGCTTTTTCTGAATATGCTGTATTAATTTTGCTGTCTCCCATTTTTCTAAATGAGAAATTGTTTTATTGTCTGCTCCCGCTGTTTTACTCCCTGAATTGGTTTTGATATTTCTGTACGCCAATCGAATATTCTGCTCTGAACAAATGTATCCCATTAAATCTGAAAATACCTTCTGTTCTTTGCTTTCTGCGTATAAATCATCAAGAACCTGCTGGAAGTCATAATATTCAGCATTCCGCAGATATGCTTTCTTCGCTGCTCGCAGCCCTGTCAAAGTCAGTAAATCCTTTCAATATGGATTTGCTTTTCTTAGTCATACTCGTACCTTTGATTTGTTAGTGCTTGTTTTTCTTGCAATTTTAGTGACTTGTGGCTATTCCTCCACGGCTTATTATCACCGCTTCACAGGTCATGCCACTACTCTCAGTCAGATAAAGCCAAGTTATGCGAAAATCACTTTCCTTGACAACGCTTCATAGAGGGCAACTCTCTGCGTTCTGACCTTTCCTCGTTCCGATATTCCTATCTTTACATGATGCCCTTAGGTAATCCTCTGAGCCTGCATACTTGATACCGCCTGTAACGGTATAGGGTATTTCATAGGACGACAGTTTTACTTTACCCCATATGCCAAACCGTAGTTTCACATACATTTCTATATGTTCAGCCTTATAGACCCGTACATTCGGATTTTCGTCAGTGTTAGTCTTACACATTCTAACCATAGGCACTTTATAGACCCCCGACCTATCAGCCGCACATCCCACCTCTGGGAAGCTTTCGTTTTCAATAGTAATCATTGAATCTACGGCAGCTTTTAGCCGACTTCACCGAGCTTTATACGCTTTGCTTTTTGCCAAGCTCACGCATATCGGAGTATCAGGGTGAGCGTTTCAGGGCGTTACCCCATCATTCCACTCATTGGAATATCAGTTCTCCAAGAACTGCATTACATTAATTTTATTAAGAGATAATGCAGACTTGTGCGTAACCTTTTCAGTTACGAACGAGTCGCACGCGTCCATGCGTCAATGAGCCAGGTGTTGACGGTATAGGCTCCATCAGGCATCCAGATCGGCGTGAAATGGGTGCGATTCTTATACGTGGAATACGGGTTCTTCTGAAATTCGAATTTGCCCGAGCTCGTATGCTCCAGCAGCCGCCAATAGGTTTCATAACCGAATTCCGGGAAATAGCTGACCGCATTCTGCGGCTTCGTCACCGCCGTGCTTTGCGTGGTTGTCACCCTGCCTGTGACGGACTGATTAATACCATAGCCAGACTTCATGGTATCCCCGCTGGCCGTGGGGTTTTTGCTGTCGCACACGATACTCATGGATGAGATCAATTTGGCAGTGTAACTGTCATAATCGAACTCCCACCAGCCCTCGTCGACCCAATATCCGTCCTCATCGTCGCCGTACCACACCCAATTTTCCTGCCACCATGGGCGCCATACACCCCAACTTGCCGAGCTCTGATCTGCCCGGTTGGGTACCGGGGAATAGGAAAAGCCGTCGTTACGGTCACCCGCCACGGGATTGGGCGGTTTATTCTGATCCAGATCCACAATTCTGACGTTGATGGTGGAGTTTGAAATGCTGCCGGGGCCGATCACCGTGACCGTGATTAGCATGTCCTGCTCCGTGTCCGGCGTCGTCCATTTCACCCACGCAAGCTGACTGTCGCCGGATGGATAGTACACGTTACTCACGGTATAGGTGGTTCCGCCTATTCGGAATTTCACGCTGACCGGATCATCCGGATCGGACTGTCCTCCGCTGACCGTGACCGCTGTAATCACCTCGGTATTGACCCGGTACTCATAGTCAATGGTTCCTACTTCGATGGGTTCGGGTTCGGCGTCTTTGAAACGCACAATACCAAGTCCCAGCGACGAGATGATATCCGAGTTGGATGCAGAGGTCGTTCTGGAGCCGCTCCATGCAGGATACCCAAGATCGGATGTTTCCAAGAACATCGCAAGGGGCAGGTTCTTGTGCGTAAGAGATTGCATCCAGCTTCTAAGCAGTCCGTTGACTTTCTGGTCATACAACGCTGCTTCTGTGGCGGTGGTAGCCACCATGACACCTTGAAAGGTAAAATAGGCGACTGGTTCTAAGAGCAATTTATAGTCGCCACCGATCAAGGTATCGTAGTTCATACCGGTAATATCTGCAATACGTTTAACTACATATTCAGAGCAGAAGTATTTTTTAATCGCTTCTATATTGCTCTGCCCATTGGAACTGATGATCCGAGGCATTGATTGTCCCGGATTTACAAAAGAGTAACTTGCGCTGCTGGGTGTGAGTGCCTTGCCGTTTGTGTAGCCGAGCTTGCAAATTTTACCAAAGTGGAGTCGGACATTTGTTGGTGTCACATTGGTAAAATCCACAGGGGTGGTAACTATTGTATGGTCACTTGCTCTTACAACGGTGATCCTAACACCTTCATTGCCAGTATTCCAATAGTTTGAGCTTGTGCCGCCCCCCATTCCGCCACCGCCCCCGTCAATGTTTCCGCTACCGCCCGTATCAGCAAACGCCGTGATGGGACAAAACAGGCATAAAACAAGAAGCAAGCTCAACAAAATATGAAACAACTTTTTCACCTGATCCTCCTTCCACAAATAAAAAAGCACGGTATATTTCAACCGTGCTTAAGGGAATGCTTTCTTAATTCATTTCGCCCACTTGCTTATTAATGTCACCATCACCATCTACCGTAGTTCCTTGACCCTCTCCAACATCATCGATCCAACCAAATCCGGGTACATATATCTTACCATCTTTTGTATCCCCACCTTGAGGTTGGTTTTCTGTTATGGATGTGTTAGGTGATTGTCCAGAATTATTCTCCGTCTGCGGCGATTCTGCAACCCCTTCTCCATTTGGTTTCTGCGAGGGATTTGTGAGCTGCTCATCGGAGTATTCCGGTTTAGTCACATCGCTCTGAATGGTCTGCTCGGTACCGCTGTCATCCCCGCCGCCTGCGGAAATGCTGCTGTCTGTGCCGGACGTGCCGGAGATATCGGGGGCGGAGACCACCACCTCACTCTTTTTTTCTGTATCGGTATCCACCGTCACATCGGACGGCTCGGAGCTTTGCGAGGGGATCGGATCATCCGTCTGAGGTTCCGTCATGAAA
>Ga0070399_1003550_pt1 | contig 13640 bp, 12 predicted proteins | sample BioMet4_FD_61217 | JGI IMG/M metagenome (GOLD analysis project Ga0070399, IMG submission 61217) | Microbial communities from bioreactor (seeded with sewage sludge) at LBNL, California, USA - Biofuel metagenome 4 (version 1) | ecosystem: Engineered > Bioreactor > Anaerobic > Unclassified ... | reverse complement strand
CCCAGGCCAGATACATCGTCCCCTGCTGATCACCCTGACGGCCAAGCCCCATCAGATCACCTCCGGAACCGCGATGGCTGGATTCTCGGTCACTTGGCGGAGTTTTTCAACACGCTGCTAAGCGGCTCAGTGGGGTCACCGGGCGCAAAAGGGAAATTGCCAGATCCGTCAAAAACATAATCTGTCGAAATGTGCACGAACGGAATGTTCAAGGCGGCACAGGCCGTGGCATGAACTCCAGGCGTACGCCATGCTCGTGCGCCCACCGATCCAGCGTCTTGCTCGTGAACTCCGGCCCATTATCCACACGGATGACCTGCGGACACTGCCCTTGAAGGCGCAGTGCGTCCAGCCGCTTGGCGACACGTTCCCCGGTGATGGAACGATCCGTCTCCAGGCAAGGGCTGCGTCGGTCCCACAGGTCCACCACGGTGAGAAATCTCATGCGCCGCCCGTCGGCCAAGCTGTCGCTCACGAAATCCATGGCCCAGTGCTGGTTTGCTCCAGTCGGACCAGGCCTAACGAGACGGAGGTGGCGCGGTCGTTTTCTACGCCGCTTTTGACGCAATGACAGCCCTTCCTGGCGGTAGACGCGCTCAACGCGTTTGTGGTTCACAACCCAGCCCTCTCGGCGCAAGAGCGTCAGCAGACGGGGACTGCCGAAGCGTCTGCGCTTCTCGGCAAGTTCCTTCAGCCGGATTCGTAAATCGGCATTACGGTCCGGTGCTGGCACCCGCCGATAGGTCCGTAATTGACGCTGAGCACTCTGGGAAAGACTATGCTGCCGACAGTATGCTCCCTGGCTCAGGCCGCTACGCTGCCAAGCTACAACATGTTCCGACCAATACGCCGCCTTCTCGGAACGCACTTCTGTGGCGGATGCTGCCATGGTCGTCCTCCTGTGCGATAAACCATGACAGAAAACTCAAGCGGCGTAAGAAGGGTCTGATTGACCGCTTACGAAATATCCTTTAGAAGGGACGTCCGCAACTTCATTCGCCCCTGGATTACGTTCATTGCCATCCTCCGCCCCCTGTCCCTTCCGCCTTCATCTTGCCGCATGCCGCATATCCCGGTTCTCCTTTGACACCGAAATCCCTACAAATCCGTGTCCAAGAAAAACTGGATCCGCCTTATCAGCCACATCACCGATGCCATCATCGATAAGGCCAAGGAATAGCAGAATCGAGAAGCGTTGGACGATGCGCAACGAGAAACTGACAGGGAATCATGGCCTCAATTTTTGATCTTTTTCAGGGAATGCTCAAAGACTATCTCTACCGAACCAGTAACCAGTTGCGTTTACACATTTTTCTGGACACTCCCCCCAAAATTGCTCTTGCCGAGGTTGACGCTGTTCTTTTCTTGCGGCAAGAACAGGCACGAGTGGCAATGTGCGTATTAAGGCCGTTGCCTCAGGAGATCCTATGACAACCCCTCCCTCCCGGCCAGATCCGGTGGAATTGCCCTCGGTATCCAGTCTCCCCTCCACCGCCCCCCTTGTCCGCAGTACGTTACACCGTCGTGGCAGTCCCCTGCAGCGCTTTGCGAGCGTCCGGGAACTGGCCAAGAAAGTCTGGGCACGCTGCAATCGACTGTTCTTCTGGATTGTCATCTTACCAACCGTGCTAACCATCATCTATGTTGGATTCTTTGTTTCAGACAGCTATATTTCGGAAGCGGTCTTCATCGTCCGGCAGCCGGAAAAAAAGACTATGTCCAGCCTGGGGATGCTGTTGCAGACCGCCGGCATCACCTCATCGCGCGATGAGGTCTACACGGTCAAAGAATTTATCTTGTCACGCGACGCGCTGAAAATCCTCGACGACAACCTGCACCTGCGCAAGGTCTACTCCAACAAAAACATCGACCTCTTCCACCGCTTCAATCCGACTGGATGGGATGATAGTTTTGAGAATTTCTATCGTTATTACAAAGACATCATTAACGTAACCACGAATTCAACCTCTTCCATTTCCAAGATCACGGTCGAAGCGTTTACGCCTGAAATGGCCCATACCATCAATGAGGCGCTGTTATTTTTAAGCGAAGGTCTCATCAACGAGATCAACGACCGAGCCAAACAGGACTTGATCCGGTTCGCCCGCGAAGAAGTCGGAGCGGCGGAAACGGCAGCCAAGGGTGCTGCCATAGCCCTTGCCGACTACCGTAACCACCAACTCCTGTTTGATCCAGCCCAGCAGTCCTCCCTGCAACTGCATCAGATCTCGAAATTGCAAGCCGAACAGGCTGAGGTACGCGGACAACTGGCCCAATTGCGAATGTTTGCCGCAGCCAGTCCCTACATCAAGTCCCTGGAGCAGAAGGCGTCTGATCTGGACAAGGAAATCAACACCGAGCTGGGCAAGGTAACCGGCGGCCGGGGCTCCATGACACAAAAACTCATCGAGTATCAACGCCGGGAGCTGGACCGCCAGTTCGCGGATAAACGGCTGACTAGCACCCTGGCCTCGCTGGAAGAGGCACGCGCTCAGGCCCAGCAACAGCAACTCTATCTGGAAAAAATTACCCTGCCCAGCCTGTCTGACCAACCCAGTGGCCCCAACCGGTTCAAAAGCAGCCTCATTGTGTTTGTGTGCAGCCTGCTCGTTTTCGGTATCGTGAAGCTGCTCGTCATCGGTGTGGAAGAACACTGCGAATAACCATCTATGAACTCTCAAAAAGTCAAAAATCCTTTTCTGTCGTCTCTGGCTATCCAAATTCGAGTAGTTAAGGCGCTGATCCGTCGGGAATACATCACGCTAAGCGGCAAGAGTGGCCTGGGGTTCCTGATGTTATTTGGGGAACCGCTTGTGGTCATGCTCTTCGTTATGATCATGGTTGGCCGTAGCAAGATTCATGCAACAACTGATTTTCCTGCTTACGACTTCATCATCTCCGGTTGGGGCATTTTGTGGCTGGCCCGCTACCCGATTCAACGTATGGGGGGTGCCTTGCTGGGAAATGCCTCTTTCCTTTATCATCGAAACATCAAAATCTTTGATATATTGGCAGCCAGAACATTGCTCATGATGGGTGCGTCAGTTACGAGTTTTGTAATTATTTTTATACTTTATATGGCAATAAGTCCATCGATAAGCATTTACAACGTTTATTACATATTTTTTTCATTTGCTTACGTCGAATGGTATACATTTAATATCTGTATCATAACAGGCATCCTCACTGGCTACACATTTCTGGGTGATAAGGTCTCCATTTTGATGTCCATCATCCATCTTTTCGCCAGCGGTGCATTTTTCATGGTAACGTGGCTTCCACAAGAAATACAAGGCTACGTACTACTTTCACCGCTTGTCGATGCCACGGAAATGATGCGATACGGCTTTTATGGCGATAAAGTGGAATGCCTGTTTAGTATTTCTTATATGCTCTGCTTTAATTTATTTATGTCCTATTTTTGCTTACGCCGCACCTACGTTCTGACTAAGACGCGCAGTCTAATCTTAGATTCATAACTCGAAGTCAGTTACCCCCGGCAAAGCCGGGGGCTTGTAATTGGGGTCTACTCACGAAACGAAAAAAAATCGTACGCTAAGCCTCGGCGAGCATCCGGAGCGGCCGAAATTTACCCTGCTCGATAGGCTCTTTTGACAATTTTTAACAACTATTAGCCGAACAGCAATGGAAAGAATGATGGATATAGAAAAAATAAGGTCAGAAGTTGTAAAACGAGGAATAAATACAGTTGCTATAACAAATTATTACTTGCGCGAAATTGGTGGGAGCGAGCTAATCACGTTTGAAGTGGCAAAAATATTTCGCCAAGCTGGATGTCATGTGTTCATTGCGGCATTTTTTGTGTCACAAAAAATGCGGTCTATATTCTCAGAAATTGGAGTAAAAATATTTGATATGACGGATGGTCGGCAATTCTATGAAACTCCAAAATCTGTTGATCTGCTTTGGGGGCATCACTGGCCTGTTGTTGGAAATTTACTTTTTGAGCGTGGATGCTATGTTAGATACTTTGTGCAGGGATCTTTTTCACAATTTGTTGACCTTGAAACGATCTGGATGCTCCTTGATGATGCGGATATTTTATTCTTCAATTGCCAGTCAAATTTTTTTTCGCAAAGCATCGGGTGGAATGACTCCGCAGTCAAGAAAACTCATTTATTTTTAAATAGTTTAGGACATAGATGGTTTGATTCAGCTCCCATGCCAGAAGGGAAAAACTCTCCAGAACGGATCGTAGCAATATCCAACAATCTCCCAAGCGAAATTTTCGCTGCCGCTGACATCTTGAATAGCAAAGGAATATCACTTGATATTTTTAGCCGAAAAACGAAGCAGGTTATAACCACACCTGAACTTATTGATGGCTATGATGCCATCATAACTTTTGGACATACCGCACAGAAAGGCTTTGCAAGAAAACGTCCAGTGTTTCTATATGGGCGTTATGGTGGTCCTGGGTGGGTAACAGCGGATAATTTTTATTCCGCTGAGTGTGCAAATTTTTCAGGACGTTGTGTCGACCGTCTGCTGGCGCCTGAGCAAATATGTGAGGAAATATTGGACGGATATTCTCATGCTGTATGCTATCTATCTGAATTTTACGATATTTCTAAAAGTAAATTTTCTTTTGAAAATAATATTTATAAACTATTATTATCCCTCCCCTTGCAAAGAAAATGGAGAGGATTCCGCACTATAAATTATGCAATGCCGAGAAAGATATGTCAAGCTCATCTTTATTGGCCTGGGGCAAGAAGAATCCAGTGTGAATTAAACATTAGTGAAAGGATAAATTTCAATCGACGCATTAAATGTACGATAAATAACTCTGATAAAATTATTGATGCATGGATAGCAGGCTTACCTTCAGAGGTTGAATTTATTCAAAACGGCAGAAGTTTTTTTATTGAGGGTGTCGTTCTTTTCTCTGGCCAGCCGGCACGGAAAGTAGGGGTACGTCGAGATGATGGTTTATTATTTTACGAAATATATGGAGCATCATCGCCGGAATTACATGAGAAGTATCCGACGGTTGCTTACTCAAACAGCGGTCGTTTTGGAGTTAATGTTCCGGTAATGGAAGAAACCAACTTTCTGGAAATAGTGGCCGAGAGGTGGGAGGACGGCTTAATCACAATCGGAATGATCGAATTATTGAGGAGCTAAGTCCGTCCACGGCGATGTAAAGTGGTCTCGATCGTTGGGCGTGATGAAAAGGTGGGGTTCACCCTATTTTGTGGAGACTTTTGACGGGACGGCTGTGTTTTGGTAATAGTAGTCATCCTGACTGCCAGAAGGACCATCCTTTCCCATGGTCAATCCCTTTCAACCCGTCATCGTAGACGGACCGCGCCCGTTACGCCTGGGCACCGATTTACCCCTGGTCGTTATCGCCGGCCCCTGCGCCATCGAATCCCTTGCCCTGGCCCTTTCTTCCGCCAGCTTCCTGCGCGAGGTCTGCGACCGCCTCGGGCTGCCCCTGATCTACAAATCCTCCTGCGACAAGGCCAACCGCACTTCCCTTGCCGGCTATCGCGGCCCGGGCTTCGACGAAGGTCTTTCCATCCTAGCCGAGGTGCGCCGCCAGGTGGAGGTGCCCGTGCTGACCGACGTCCACGAGGCAAGCCAGGTCGCCCAGGCGGTCGCCGTGGTCGATGTGCTGCAGACCCCAGCCTTTTTGTGCCGCCAGACCGATTTCATCACCGCCGTGGCTGCGGCTGGCAAGCCCGTCAACATCAAAAAGGGCCAGTTCCTCGCCCCGGCCGACATGGTTAATGTGCTTGAAAAGGCCCGCGCCACCGGAAACGATCGCATCCTGCTTTGCGAGCGCGGGGCCAGTTTCGGCTACGGTAATCTGGTGGCCGACATGCGTTCCTTGGCGATTATGGCCGAAACCGGGGCGCCGGTGGTTTTCGACGCCACCCACAGCGTGCAGTTGCCGGGCGGCCTTGGGGGCCGGTCCGGCGGCGAACGCCGGTTCGTGCCGGTTCTGGCCCGAGCGGCGGTGGCCGTAGGCGTTGCGGCTGTGTTCCTGGAGACCCATCCCACGCCAGACCGCGCCCCCTGCGACGGGCCCAACATGGTACCGTTGACCGACCTGCCGGCGCTTTTGACCGTGCTGCGCGACCTCGACCGCCTGGTCAAGGCGGAGTCGGCGTGAGCGCGCTCCGGCGCGTCTTCGTGGTCGAGGAGCGAGACAACCCGTCCTCGGCCTATTTCCTGTTGCCAGCCTTGGAGGGGTTGGGGCTACCGGTGACGCGGGCCGGATTTGCCGCCGTGCCGCCGCCCGAGGCCCTGGACGGCGCCTTGGTGGTGCTCGTGCGCTACCTGCCCGGGCCCTGGGCCAGGCTTCTGGCCCGGCACCGCGACGTCCTGGCCGGACTGGCCTTTTTCATGGACGACGACGTGCTCGATCCGGCCGTATTTGCCGGATTGCCCTGGCGCTACCGGTTCAAGCTCTGGCGGCTGGCGAGCCGGCGGGTCGGCTGGCTGCGCGGGCAACGCGCCCAATTGTGGGTGTCGACGCCGGCCTTGGCCGCCAAATACGCCGCCTGGCCGCCGCGCCGGCTCGCCCCGGTCGATTTACCCGATACCCCTGGATCCCGGTCCGACCTGCGCCGGGTGTTTTACCACGGCAGCGCCTCCCACCGCGACGACATCCGCTTTCTGGTCCCGGTGGCCAGGGAACTGTTGGCCGACGACGCGCGCCTGCGCTTCGAGATCGTGGGCGGGGGCAATGTGGGGCGGCTTTTCGCCGCCCTGCCCGGAGCCAGCGTGGTGCGGCCCATGCCCTGGCCGGCCTATCGCCGCTTCGCCGTGGGCGAAGTCCGCCATGTGGGCCTCGCTCCCCAGGGCGAGAGTCCCTTCAACCGGGCCCGCTCCTACACCAAATTTTTCGACATCACCCGGGCCGGGGCAGTGGGGGTGTACACCGCCGGCAGCGCCTGCGCCACCGTGGTCACGTCCGGTCGCGACGGGCTGGTGGTGCCCATGGACCCGGTCGCCTGGGTGGACGCGGTACGTTTTCTGCTCGCCGACGAGCCCCGCCGGCTGGCCATGCTGGCGGCGGCCCGGGAAACGGCCGCGCGTCTGTCCGAGGCCGCCCGGCGGACGTTGGCCGACGTGCTCGCCGCCCCGCACGAGGTGGCCCCGTGACTGCGGCTCGGGACGCCTTTCCCGGGCCGGGACCGTTTTTAGCCCTTTCCGACGCCTTGGCCGCCTTGCCGGGGCTTGCCGCCCTGCTGGGCGGCCCGGTGGTGCGTTGGTGGGGCCGGCGTTGCCCACCGGATGGGGCCATGGTCCTGGGCTGGGGCCGCAAACCCTCGGCCCTGCGCGCCCGGATCGCCGCCGCCCGCTTTGATCTGCCTTTGCTTACCCTGGAGGACGGCTTTGCCCGTTCGGTCGGCATCGGCCGCGACGATCCCTCCCTGTGTCTGGTGCTCGACGACCTGGGCGTCTACTACGACGCCGGCGCGCCCTCGCGCCTGGAAGCCCTTATCGCCGCCCCCCTGACCGAAGACAGGCGCCGCCGGGCCGAGGGGCTTGTCCGGTTGTGGCGGGAGGGACGCGTTTCCAAGTACAACCAGGCCCGGGAGGACCTGTCCGGCTTGCCGGAGACGTTCGTGCTCGTGGCCGACCAGACCGCCGGCGATATCGCCATCAGCGCCGGCGCGGCCGGACCGGAGCATTTTCCCCGCATGCTCGAGGCCGCCCTGGACGAACACCCGGGCGTCACCGTGGTGCTCAAGATTCACCCCGAGGTGGCCCTGGGGCGAAAGCGCGGCCATTTCGATCTGGACAAGGTGCGCCGGCTGGACCGGGTCGTGGTGCTCGGGCGCGAGGTCCATGCCGCCGGCCTTTTGGAGCGGGCCAGCGCCGTTTACGCCGTCACCTCCCAGATGGGCTTCGAGGGGCTGCTGTGGGGCCGGCCGGTTCGGGTGTTCGGGATGCCGTTTTACGCCGGCTGGGGCCTGACCGACGACGTGTTGCCGGCGCCGTCCCGGCGCGCCCCGGTGGAGCTGGCCTCCCTGGTCGTGGCGGCGCTGGGGGAATACGCCCGCTGCCTGGACCCGGAAACCGGCCAGGCCTGTCCGGCCGAGCGGCTCGTCTCCTGGCTGGGACTCCAGCGCCGCCTGCGCGAGCGGTTCGCGCCCCGGGTCTACGGCCTGGGTTTTTCGCGCTGGAAGCGGGGGATCGTGCCGGATTTTTTGCAGGGCAGCGCGGTCACCTTCGTAAAGCGCCCGGCCGACGTCCCGGACGGGGCCACCGTGGCCGTGTGGGGCCGGCGCGAGGTCGCGGGCTGCGCTCCGGGCCGGGTGGTGCGCCTGGAGGACGGGTTTTTGCGCTCGGTGGGACTGGGGGTGGATCTCACCCGGCCGGTGTCCTGGGTGGCGGACGGGGAGGGCATGTACTACGACGCCACCCGGCCCTCGGACCTGGAGCGGCTGCTGGCCGAAACCGACTTTTCTCCCGAACTGCTGGCCCGGGCCCGGACGCTGCGTGAGGAGCTGGTGGAAGCGGGCATCACCAAATACAACGTGGGGCAGGGGCGTTGGACCCGTCCGGCCGGGGTTTCCCGGGTGGTGCTGGTGCCGGGCCAGGTCGAATCCGACGCCTCCATCGCCCTGGGCGCCGGCCCGGACGTGCGCACCAACCTCGAACTGCTCGAGGCCACCCGGCGTCGCGAACCGGACGCATATCTCGTTTACAAGCCCCATCCCGATGTATTAACAGGCATCCGTAAGTCCGGGCGCGGGGAGATGCGTGCCCGGGACCTGTGTGACGAGTTGGTGTTGCATGTTCCCATGCACCAGTTGCTCGACCAGGTGGACGCCGTATCCGTCCTGACTTCCCTGGCCGGCTTCGAAGCGCTTTTGCGCGCAAAGACGGTATATTGCCACGGTCGGCCGTTTTACGCCGGCTGGGGCCTGACCCGGGATGCCGGAGAGGTGCCGCGCCGCACGCGACGCCTGTCCCTGGACGAACTGGTGGCCGCCGCCCTGATTCTCTACCCCTCCTATCTGCATCCGGCGACCGGCCGGTTCACCACGGCCGAAGGAGCGCTACGCGCCTTGCGCGCACTGCGGGCGCGGGGGAGGGGACTCTCATGGACGTCGCGTCTGCTGCGACCGGTACGGGCCTGGCTACGGGCCGACCGGCTGCCCGGGGCATCGCAGGAGAAGGGACAATGACCAAACCACGCAACCGGAGCCAGGACCATCTGCCACTACGGTCCTTGTTCCACGGGGGCGAACGCATGGATTTCGTGGCCACGGCCCGGGAGGTCCTTGCCATCGAGATCGAGGGACTGGAAACGGTCCGCGATTCCTTAAACGGCGATTTCACCAAGGCCGTGCGCTGCCTGGTGGGGTGCCAGGGCCGCATCGTCACCACCGGCGTGGGCAAGTCCGGGCTGGTGGCGCGCAAGATGGCCGCCACCTTCGCCAGTATCGGCGTGGGCTCGAATTTCTTGCATCCGGTCGAGGCCGTGCACGGCGACCTGGGCCAGGTGCGGCCCAAGGACGTGGTCCTGGCCCTGTCCAATTCCGGCGAGACCCGCGAACTGCTGGCCATCATGCCGGAATTTGCCCGCATCGGCTGCAAGACCATCGGCCTGACCAGCTCGCTCGATTCGAGTCTGGCCCGGCTGGTCGATTATCCGGTACGGGTGAAGGTACCGCGCGAGGCCTGCATCTTAAACCTCATCCCGACCGCCAGCACTACGGCGGCCATGGCTGTGGGCGACGCCTTTGCCACCTGCCTGGTGCGAGCGCGCAAGGTCACGGCAGACGATTTCCACCATTGCCATCCGGGCGGAACCCTGGGCACGCGGCTGTCGGAACGGGTGGGGCAGGTCATGGTGTCCGAGGCCATGCCGGTGACCAGTCCCGGGGTCATGGTGTCCGAGGCCGCAGCCATTTTGGACAAGGGCGGTGTGGGCGTGGTGGTGGTGGTGGACGGACGCGGCCGGGTGGAAGGGCTGGTCACGGACGGCGATTTGCGCCGGGCCCTGGTACGCGGCACCCTCGACACGACCGCACCGGTTGTGGCGCTTATGACTGCCAATCCTGTCACCATCACTGCCGACAGCTATCTCGAAGTGGCCATCGACAGCATGGAGCAGCGTTCCATCACCGCCTTGCCTGTGGTGGACGCAGCCGACCGTCTGGTCGGTATCCTGCATATCCACGACATCCTGGGCAAGGGCACCATTCGTTTTTCCGAATCAACCGGAGGGGACGCAGGGGATTCCCCCGTTTGCCTCGCGCGCAACGGCAAAAAGGGAGCGGTCAATTGCCTTCCATAGCCCCGCGTTTCCAGCGGTAACGAATGTTTTTTTAACCAAAGGTGCTTCGTGATGCAACTTGAGAAAACCATTTTGCCTGGTGTGCTGATCATCATACCTCCACGCTTCGGCGACGCCCGGGGCTGGTTTTGCGAAACCTGGAATGCGGAGAAATTGGCGCTGTTGGGCATCACAACAAATTTTTTACAGGACAATCATTCCTACTCAGCCGCCAAGGGCACCTTGCGCGGCCTGCATTACCAGCGTCCGCCCCATGCCCAGGACAAGCTCGTGCGTTGTAGCCGAGGAACTGTGTTCGACGTGGCCGTTGACATCCGGCGCGGTTCGCCCACCTATGGCAAATGGGTGGGGGTGGAGTTGTCCGCGGAGAACGGAAAACAATTGTTTATTCCTAAGGGATTGTTGCACGGATTCGTCACATTGGAGAAAAATTGCGAATTACAGTACAAGTGTTCCGATTTCTACGCCCCGGACTATGATGGCGGCATTCGCTGGGACGACCAGACCATCGGTGTGGATTGGGGACTGAAGGAAGATGCGCCGGTCCTGTCGGCCAAAGATGCGGTGGCGCCGTTGATGGCTGACTTTAAAACGCCCTTTGACTGGCGAGGCTCCCTATGAAAGTTTTGGTCACTGGGGGGGCGGGTTTCATCGGTTCGGCCGTGGTTCGATTGGCCGTGTCGCGCGGTCTCAGCGTGGTCAACGTTGACGCGCTGACCTACGCCGCCTGCCTGGAAAATCTGAGCAGCGTGGCGAAAAATCCCTTATACCACTTCGAGCGGGTGGACATCCGCGACCGCCAGGCATTGGACCGGGTGTTTGCGGAGCACACGCCGGACGCGGTCATGCATTTGGCTGCCGAATCCCACGTGGATCGATCCATTGACGGGCCCAATGACTTCATCCAGACCAACGTGGTTGGCACGTCCAATCTGTTGGAAGCGGCCCGGGCTTATTGGACAGATCGAGGCAAGCCTTGTGGCTTTCGCTTTCACCACATCTCCACCGACGAGGTGTTCGGCAGCCTTGGCGCGACAGGCCAGTTTCGCGAGGACTCGCCCTATAATCCGCAAAGTCCCTACGCCGCCTCGAAGGCGGCCTCCGACCATCTGGTGCGGGCCTGGGGCAACACCTATGGCCTGCCTGTGGTGCTCACGAACTGTTCCAACAATTACGGACCGTTCCATTTTCCGGAAAAATTCATTCCGGTCGTGATCCTCAACGCCTTAGCCGGCAAGCCCATTCCGGTCTACGGTCAAGGGGCCAATGTCCGGGACTGGTTGTATGTCGAGGATCATGCCGATGCCCTGTTGCTCGTGCTCGAAAAGGGCCAGCTCGGGCGTAGCTACAATATCGGCGGGAAAAACGAGCTGCGCAACATCGATCTCGTGGGCGCGCTTTGTTCCATCCTCGATTCCAAACGGCCAAGGTCCCAAGGATGCTACGCCGACCAAATTGCCTTTGTAGCCGACCGTCCCGGTCATGACGCACGCTATGCCATCGACCCGACGCGCATCCGAGAGGAGTTGGGCTGGCGGCCGTCGATCACCGTGGAAGAGGGGTTGGAACGCACGGTCCAGTGGTATCTCGACAACGAGGGCTGGTGGCGGCCGCTCCTGGAGCGCCAGGGAGTGGGGATGCGCCTCGGCACGACGGCCTAGTCCTTAAGCGGACGAGGTGGGACGGGCCGTCGAATCTACAGATAACAACTTAAAAAACATGAGCCACCTTATGCATAAGTGGAAGGGAATTCTCCTGGCCGGCGGATCGGGTACGTGATTGTATCCGCTGACCAAAAGAGTGAGCAAGCAGCTGATGCCATCTATGACAATCCCATGATATACTCGCTGTCGATCCTTATGCTGGCCGGTATCCCCAAAATTGCCATCATCCTCTCCCCCGGCGGACTGGCCCAGGCTTTCATCCTGACTGCCGATTTTCTGGCCAGCGACAACGCCTGTATGATCCTCGGCGATAAAATTTTCTTCGGCCATGGTCTGGACGCGCTGTTGGCCGTCAGCACCTTTGTCCAGGCCGTGGAAGTCCGCCAAGGCCTAAAAATCGCTTGGCGCAAGGGCTTCATCGACGCCCAGGTATTGCGCCTGGCCCAAAACGGTTATGGACAGTACCCCGTCGAACTGGTCTGCCAGGACGGGGTGTAAGCGGAGCGCATCCGTTGCCGTCCCTGGCCGTGCTGGCGCGCCTAGAGGCGCCCCATCCTATCTGGGCCGCGAGTCTGGCCGGATTGGCGGGTCTGGCCCGGGTGCGCCTGTCCCTGGGGTGGAACTGGGACCTGCCCCCAAGCGGGCCTGACCGGCCGGATTGGACAGTGGCCTGGGACCCATCCCTGGACGCGGCCCTTAAGGGGGTCTTTGCCGCGGGTAGCCAGTTTTGTTTGTGTCTGACCGAACCAGTCGTGCTGCCCCGGGACGCCCTGACCCGGGCCGTGGGCTGGCTGAAAGACGATCCCCGGCTGGCCACCGTGTCGTTTTTCTCCAACGCCGCAGGGTACCTGAGTTTTCCAGTGCGCAACCGGGAGAGCGCTGCCTGGCCGGCTAATTTTCCCCTGGCCGATCCTACGGCACTGACCGATCGCCTGCGCGGACGCGGCCCGGACAGCGGACCGGTGCCCATCGCCTGTCCTGAGGGGGGGGCAGTGCTAGTCGCAGCCGGTGCCTTCGCGCTGGCCGGCGGTCTGGCCGCTTGGCCGGCCGCCCCGGCCCGGGTGGCTTTGGCCGAATTTGGGCTGCGGGCCAGTCGGCGCGGCCTAAGCAATGTGCTCGACGCAGCCACCTTTTTTTGGCGCGCATTCGCTCCGGGCGAGATACCGGGATCGCCCCTGGACGAGCCGGGCTGGCGACGATCACTTCACGCCTGCCACGGCTTTTTTCCCGGTCTGCACGATGCCCAGGCCGCCGCTCACGACGACGAGCCTTTGGCCCTGGCCTGGACGTTGGCCCGGGCCAAGATCTGTGGCCTGAGCGTGTTACTGGACGCCTCGGTGCTTGGCCCCCGGGAGATGGGCTCCCAGCGCCATGTGCTGTCCCTGGCCCAGGCCATGGCCGCACAGCCCGAAATCAGCCAGCTCTATCTTGGCCTGCCCGATCCCGGCCAACTGCCCGACTATGCCGCTGCCCTGGCCGGTGTGCCAAAGATCGCGCTCACCCGGGCCGGCCGGCTTGATTTCCCAGACGCGCCCCGGCTGGACATCATCCACCGTACCTACCAACCAACTCGGCGCCCCATTCCCCTCGACCGCTGGCAGAGACTCGCCAGACGCACGGTCGTGACGGTCCAGGATCTCATCGCCTATAAGAACGGGGCCTACCACCAGCATTGGCGTCACTGGCGG
>Ga0070399_1003528_pt1 | contig 13710 bp, 14 predicted proteins | sample BioMet4_FD_61217 | JGI IMG/M metagenome (GOLD analysis project Ga0070399, IMG submission 61217) | Microbial communities from bioreactor (seeded with sewage sludge) at LBNL, California, USA - Biofuel metagenome 4 (version 1) | ecosystem: Engineered > Bioreactor > Anaerobic > Unclassified ... | reverse complement strand
TTGCCGCCTGCAGTTAGATTAGGTTGAACATAGAGCAATGCCATAGGCGCAAGAGTATTAGCCCCGTTAATTACTGCTGTTAAAGTTGCAAGTTTTTTACTAACATTTTTTCTACCAGCTGGTTCTCTTTTCATGATTTTTCTCCTTTCACCCCTAAGGCAACTGTTTCATTTTGGTACAACAAAGGACCACTTTTTTTACAAAGCAGCTATTTTTCTCATTTTTTCCTATTTTTTATTATACCATTGAAGCTTTTACTTATCTCATATTTAGGTACGAGAGGACAATTTATTGGTACGAAGCGACAGAAAAAGTGCTTATTTTATACAAGTAATACTGGCACAAAAATAGGACAGCAGAAAGTTGTCTCCCTGCTGTCCTCACGCCAGAATTCTATTTAAGCTTTTTAAAAAGCTAACATCATCTGCTTTGTTTCGCTTAAGATTATAGCATGTCTTGAGCCTGGCATAAAGTGTACTAGCTAAGTCTGTTATAAAAGCATAACTTCACGCACACGTATTATATTCGTTTATTCTCAATATAATAATCAAATATTTGTAATTTTCCTTTTTTATTTTCAAAAAATAAACTATAATTATATTATATATTTTGCCAAACATTGGGGAGTGAATTTTAGTGGACAATCAAAATATTGCAAAACTAACTATCGAAGAACAAATTCTCCATGAACTGCCAACAGGTGTGGTTATTTATGATGTTACAGGCAACCTGGTAGAAACACCTTATATGAGTAATGGCTTCTATCAAATGCTGGAAACAACTCGGGAAGAACGGGTGAAAGCTCGTGGCGGTAATGCCATGAATACAGTACATCCTAATGATGCCTTGGGGCTTTTAGCAGAAGCGCATGCAGCTATTCGGGAAAAACGCATGCTGGACTACCGCTACCGTATTCTCAACGGCAAAGGCGAATACATTTGGATAGGCATCAGAGCCAATCATTTTCCTCTTAATGATAAGACCGAACGTTTCTTTACTGTTTTTTATGATATTGATATGCTTGTCAAAGCTCAGGACCATGGCGATGTACTTAATGCCATTCTAGGCAATGTGCCTGGTGGCATCGTGGTTTTTTCTGATCAAAACGGTGAAATACAAATCGAATATGCCAATGAAGGTTTTTATGAAATACATCATGGCAGCAAAGAATATTGGTCTCAGCAAGATCACAACCCCATTAACTGGCTTAACAAGGAAGATGCCAACAGATTTAAGGCTGAGTTTCTTGCTGTAACCAGAAGGCTAAAGCAACGTGGTAATGCCAATTATCGCATTACTGGCGAAGACGGACAGGTTCACTGGGTAAGAAATACTTTTTGCCGTGCCTATACATTGAATAAGATTCAATATTACTATGCCTCCATCGTTGATATGGATGACGAAATGGAAGCAATTGCAGCCATGAACACTGCTACGGCAGCAAATAAAGCCAAAAATGAATTTCTGTCAAGAATGAGTCATGATATTCGCACGCCGCTTAATGGCATCATCGGTATGACCTCCTTAGCCAAGGAAGAAACGGCTTTGCCTAAGATTGCTGGGTATCTCCATAACATCGATATATCCTCCAAGTTTTTATTAGGTCTTATCAATGAAATTCTAGATTTAACCAGACTGGAAAGTAACCGCATAGACCTACACCCCGAACCATATACAGCCGAAGAATTTTCCTCCTATATGAATGCGGTAATACGTCCTTTGTGTGTTGAAAAAGAACAGCATCTTACCATAGAAATTAATGTTCCGGCAGATTATTATGTCTTACAAGACAAAATTTGTATGAACCGCATCGTGTTTAACCTACTTAACAATGCCGTTAAATATACTCCGGAAGGTGGAAACATAAAATATTCTGTTTCCGCCCAAGTCTCTCCTGATAAGAAAAAAATGGCCACACATATTGAAGTTTCTGATAACGGCATCGGCATTAGCGAAGAATTTCAGAAAATCATGTTTGATCCATTTACTCAGGAGAAAAGAAATGATAATTCCAAGACCAATGGCAATGGGCTAGGTTTACCGATAGTGAAGAAACTGGTAACTGCCATGAATGGTACTATTAAAGTGCATAGCCAGTTAGCCCTTGGTACTACCTTCATAATAGACTTACTTAATGATTGTGTGCCTGCTAAGCCTGTGAAAAATATACAACCTAAACATCAAGAATCTTTTAGTGTTTTAAACGGCAAGCATATCTTAATTTGTGACGACCATCCCTTGAATCGTAAAATTATTGAACTGCTGCTCAATAAGAAGGGCATGATTGTCGATTCGGCTGAAGATGGACAAATGGCCTTAACCACTTTCAATTCTACACCACCCAACTATTATGACGCCATTCTCATGGATGTGCGTATGCCTGTAATGGATGGCCTAACTGCCACCAGAAAAATAAGAAGCCTATCCCGTGTTGATGCTACTACAACACCAATCATAGCCATGACCGCTAATGTTTTTGCTGAAGATATAGCAGACTGCCTTAATGCCGGCATGAATGACCATCTAGGTAAGCCTGTTGATTCTAATCTTCTCTATGAAACATTAACTAAATATGTAAAATAAAAAAATGTGCAAGCACGAATACAGTGCTTGCACATTTTTTATGATAAGCCAATTGGCTCTTGTTTATTTTATAACACTGAGCTTTTGTGTCCAGGTGTAAAGCTCTCCCGGCTCCAATATTTTAACGCAGGGTTGTTTTTCAAGATCATGGGCAGTTTCTCCATGGTTTATACCAGGTTGAGTATCCCAAGGCTCAATGCAAACAAAGCCAGGGAAATTAGGTTTGGTCCAAAGCACTACTCTGCCAAATTGCCCAATTTCATGACGCAGAGCTTTACCGGTAGCCTTCTCCTCCAGTTGTACCCACTTAGATTTTAAACCCTTTAGGCAAATGCTATCATCATCAAACATGCCTGCTACCAAAGGCACTACATCCTGATTTGTGAAAATAGGCACTTCTTCACCTGTGGTTAATCCTTCTTTGCAAAGCACCCGCACAGCACTTTCTTTCTTTTCAAAACGGAACTGATAATCCGTGAATTTCTTGCCCTCTGTAAAGGGACACAATAAAGCTGTATGGAAACCAAAGCGTACCGGCATTTTTGTTTTGTCAGTATTGGTAACCGTGCAAGCAGTTACCAGTGTATTGCCTTCAATGGTATGTACTGTATCCAGCACAAAGGACCAGGGAAAACGTGCCTTGGTATACTCATTGTCTTTCAATTGAAAATGCAAACGATCAGGTTGCTGCTCTACCAATTTATGCTCCAAATCTCTGGCAAAGCCGTGCTGATCAGCAATATAGTGCTTGCCATTAACCTCATGCCAACCATCTAGGAGCTTACCGCCCCACGGGAAGCACAAAGGTGCATACCTGGGCCAAATTTCACCAGCGTTCCACAGCCAGCCATTAGGTCCTGAACCCAAGCCACTTAAGTATTGAATCTCGGCGCCCTTGCTTTCCGCCTCCATAGTTAAAATACCATTTGTGATTTTATGACGCATCGTTTACCACCCCTTCTTTCATACTCCTATTATGACATCTTTCCCCAAAAACTTCCATAAAAAAGCAAGCTATTGCATTAATTTATCGTTCTAATTGCCTAGAACACCACTTACTTCTTGCTTAATATTTTAGGCGGTAAATTTCAAACCAACTATGCCCATAATTATGCATAGCAAAAATATAATTCTTGGCAATGCTGTCGATTCCCCAAATAACAGCATACCAACTAGAACAGAACCAACAGCGCCTATTCCAGTCCAGATAGCATAAGAAGTACCAAGTGGCAATGTTTTTGTAGCTTGTGCCAGAAAGTAAAAACTTACTAACATCCCTGCAAAAGTAATAATTGATGGTACAAGTCGTGTGAACCCGTGTGAATATTTTAAACTTGTTGCCCAAACAACCTCAAATAATCCGGCAATAATTAGTTGTAGCCACGCCATATTCATTCTCTCCTTTGTAAATAAAAAAAGCATCCACAAAACACATCTTCAAAGACCTAACGATGTGCTTATGAATGCTTTACTACCCGGTGGCAGTTCAATATCTATTTTATTATTTTATACTATTTTCATTCTTACGGCAAATATGACACTAACTACACCGTCATTCATCAACATCTATTCTTTCAATCCTGAAAATGACCGGTCTGGTTCCATCATTACAGCAAGTAATCATAACCTTGTCATCCTTCATCCAGCCATGCATGATAGCTCCACCCTGCAGAGCGGCATAAATATATCTGCTGATAGCATCCCAAGCCTCTGAGCAAAAAGGTACCCCTTTCGTTCCGCAGTGCATAGTGGCAGGATAAAGCAATACTTCGCGATCAGGTTTTCCACTCTTTATTAGAGTTCCTGTGCCCATATGCCAGTAGTCGTCTCGTTCCTCATTACGATAAAACATAAACTCATCACCTACGTTAAAGCATGGGCACTTGCCAATATCAGGCACAGCACAATATTGAGTCTGTAACTCAGGAAATAACTTTTTAGCTAAAACGGTAACCTTTACTCTATGTTCCATACTATCTAACTCCTTTTTAACGAAGCCAATTGGGGCGGTTCCAAATTGGCTTCATTTATTTACGCCAAAATAAATTTGGTACCAGGAAACAATGTCGAATAACATATTAAGGCAAAAGAAGACACTCTTAGGAGAACAGGCATCAGCATGCACTGCTTTATTGGTAAAACGTCGTAGTTCCTGCATCTGGTTACAGGTAGGCTTATCAATTTTGCCGGTAGCCGTTAACGTATTAATATCTTGAAACAAATTACGCTGACTCTGGCTGTGGCAGGCCTTAAGGCAGCGTCCAACTACTTGTTCCAGAGCTAGACGTGCCTTGGTCATGGAAATAATGCCATCTATATCTTGATATTTATCTGCATCCCGACATAAAGCATACAGTTCATAGTCTTTTGTACGCAAAAATTCGTATCTGTCTTCCATTTCTTCTCCTCTTAAAACTTACAGTATCTTCTTCATATAAATAACATCTTTCATAGGATTGTTATAATATGGTTTACACTCTTTAAATCCCATTTTTTGGTACAAATGAATTGCTGCTTGTAATGGTGTAATTGTATCTAAAACCATTTCTTTGAAGCCGGTATTTTTTGCATGTTGAATAATCTCCGTAACAAGTTTGTCGCCCAACTTCATACCTCTACACTTAGGTGAAACATACAATCTTTTCATTTCACATCTTTCATCAGTATGTTTATGATAAGCAACCATTCCAAGCACATTGTCAGCTTCGTCTACTGCAACAAGCAGTTCTCCCTCCGGTGCCGTATATTTCTTGGCAGGGTTGCTCAATTCTGTCTCAATATTTTGGAAAGTTAAGTCTCTGCCCAGTCGCTGTGTATATTCAATAAGCATATTTTTTACTTGCCCTATATAATTGGTGCCATCAACAATTTTCATTTTATTTAGTAGTCTCCTTCACAAATCACCATTTTTTATCTACTATCATTTAGATATTTCCCTACTTAGCTTAAGCTGTTGATCTTTGGCCACGCTGCCAAATTATGCGACTAGGAATTTGAGCTGCAAAGATGCCACAAGCCATGATTATGCAGCCCAGTAATTCACGTATAGTCATAACCTCGCCTAAAAGTATATACCCGGCTAGCGCCCCAAAAACCATTTCCATGCTCAGCAATAAGGAAGCTTCCGTAGGTGGTACGTGCTGCTGTCCAACAATTTGCAAAGTATAAGCTACGCCACTGCTCAGGATACCACTATATAAAATAGGAATTGCCGTCTGCTCAAGTATGGACCAGCTTAAGGTTTCGCCGACCATAAACATGCAGGCAAAATTACACAGAGCACAAACAAACAGCTGACAGAAGGAGAGTAACAGTCCTGGATAATATTTAACAAACAAACCCACTCCCTGGATAGATAAGCACCAGAAAAAAACCCCGCACAATTCCAGGAAATCACCAAAATTCACATTACCTTCCGGTTTAAAAGCCAGAAGATATAAACCAAGCATAGCCAAAACTAAACCAACCACATGCAAAAGTCGCAGTGGCTGCCTTATTAGCAAACCTGCTATCGGCACTGCCACAATGTAAAGCGACGTAATGCAGCTGGCCTTACCAGCCGTGGTATAGAGTAGTCCAAGCTGTTGACAAGTTGTTCCACCAAAGAGCATAAGTCCCATAAAAAGACATGCCCTAGGTAAAGTCAACCACCCAGGAGGATTGGAACATATGGGGTTTTCCCTCCGCCAAAGCACGATTGGCAAAATTGATACCGCACCCAAAATATTACGCAAGGCATTAAAAGTAAAAGGGCCCATGGTGTCATTGCTGACACGCTGGGCCACAAATGCCGCACCCCATATTAAAGCTGTTAGAAGTAAGATCAGACGATATTTCATGCTGTGCTACCGACTCCTTATTACTTATCTCTTGCAAAACCATTATACCACATTATAAAAACTTTCCGAGCAGGTTCTTCGGCAAAGTTATTTATACATGTTCTCAAAGCTTTGAGTAAGCTCGCTAATCAAATTAGTGGTGTGTTCCTTCGATAACCTGTGCAATTTATCATCTAATATTTGTTCTGTTATCTGTACCATCATCTTATCAGTTAATGCCTCTGCTTCAGTTGCTGTCAGCCCTTCCATTTTATGGGTTTCAGTAAACTTGGTCATTGCAGCAACACTAAGAGTTTCGTATTCTTTAGTGTCCACATAGGACTCCAGTGGATTAAAAATCACCTCTTCAAAACGTTTGGAAGCGATATCTATTAGCTTACCGGCGCCATTTTCATCGGCTAGCATTTTGTTAAAAGCATCATCTGACATACCGCTAAAAGCTGCTATAATCACTTTTTTATTTAAATCCATGGCGTGCTGGGCTAATTTATTTTGACTGTCATAAGATTTAGCTTCATCAAAAGCTTGCACCATAACTTTACGGAATTCTTCTCGCAAATTTACAGTCTTGTAGGTTGGCTCGTCCATAGATTTCTTATCTTCAGTTTCGGCATAACTAGGATCGTAATCTGTAGGACTAATGTTATAGGCAGCCTGCACATCAGAAGTAAACCACCGTTTATTTGGTTGATGGTCCTTGTAGAGCTTGTCGCTTCCTACCAGAAAATAATCGTAGCGCAAAACTGGCTTGCCACCGGTAATAGGATCGTCCCATGTGGCATCCAGGAAATACCATTTGCCATTTAGCTTAACAATATTCCAAGCATGAGCCTCACCGGCATAGCCTTCCATAAAGCGTACCGGTATACCGGCATCAGTTAACATTTTATACATTAGCAGAGCATACCCCTGACAGACAGTACTATTTTCCAGCAGCCCTTCATAGGCCGTGAACCGTTGGATGGTTTGGTCGTAATTAATTTGGTTAACGACATAATCGTGCACATTTTTAACAGTCTCAAAATCATTAGAGCCAATCAGTCCTGGCAATACCTGCTTAACCGTTTGGTTAACAGCTGCCAGACGGTCTGCAGGTTCACGGTAAATAATGTTAAATTTAAAATCTACGCCGCCTTGTCCATTGCTATAGGTATTAAAGTTCCAGTTTTTCCAATTCCAACGCAAATAATCATAGTCATCGCTATTTTTGGTTGCCCGCATGTTAAAAACTTGTTCCATGATCCCTTCAATGTTATCGGCTATTTCAGAGGTATTCCCAGTGTAGGGAATCGTAAACTCTTCTTTGCGTTCAACCATATTATTGTACATTTCTTGGCAAAACTCATTCCTATTACTAGCAGCTTCTACCGCGGGCATCTGCCATACCAAAGCATTGGTTTTAGGCAGAATATTTGTCGTAAAACTGTTCCCTGGCTGTAAGCCTAGTGCAAGTAGAAAAATCAAACTACCCCTCGCAACCTTAGATAACCTTTTCATCTTCTCATCTCCCCATCTGTAGAAACAATGTCTTTATTTTTTATAGCCTGTATTAAAATCTACTTCATTCTTTAATGGTTTACCAGTAAGAAAGAATTCTAGATTTTTTGCGGCAATATCGATAATTCTATCGTGAGTATAATCCAAATGAAAATCTCCTGATATATGAGGAGTGATATACACATTAGGTGTTTTCCAGAGTGGATGCTCCTTAGGCAATGGTTCAGGCTCTGTTACATCAAGAGCTGCACCTGCCAAATGACCTGCCTTCATTGTTTTTACAAGAGCATCAGTATCAACGGCTCCGCCCCTACCAATATTTAGAAAATAACTTCCCTTCTTCATAGCGTTAAAGCGTTCTTCATTAAACAAATGATAAGTAGCTTTAGTTCCTGGTAAGGAAGAAGCTACAATATCAGCTTCTGCCAAATAAGAATCTAAGTTTGCCATTTCACCCATGGCATCCACATAATCAGGAATCTCATGGACTCTACGGCGAATACCGGTAACCTGTGCGCCCAGTGCTTTCATTCTTTTAGCAAATTCTCCGCCGATGTCTCCCATACCTACCACCAGAACCTTAGAACCATAAATAGACTTGACCTTTCCCTCGTCCTGCCACTTGCCTTCTTTTTGATTATCATAATAAATATAGAGCTTCTTCATCATAGCAAGTAATTGGGCTGTCATATGTTCAGACAAAGCAAGTCCATAAGCACCTGTTGCATTAGTCAATTTAACACCGTCCGGCATTACTCCAGGTTTTATGTAAGCATCTGTTCCTGCGCTATTTAATTGCAGCCATTGCAACTTATGTGCACCAGCAAGTAAGTTAGCAGGTACATTACCTATGATAATATCTGCATCAGCAATTTGCTCTGCCTGCACTTCGTTGATTGGCACATACAAGAACTCTGCCTTGGGTGCTACCCTTTTCAATTCTTCTCTATGTTTTTCTAGTGCTTTCATAACTACTACAATTTTCATGAGTACATTCCACCGCCTTTTTCTCTAAAAAAATTTACACAAAAATTATACCACAAAGCCGTCAAAATCCTAAAATCGTTATTTTTGACAGAATTCTTCTACCGCTAATAAAAAGAGCCTTGTTTAAGTAGAATTTTTACCTAAACAAAGCTCTTGGCTGTTATTCAAATATCGAAGCAGTTTTAAATTCGGTAGCTGTTACCACCCCGTACCACCACAGTGCGAGTATCAATAGTACTGCCTAACAATATATCCTTAGGCAGGGTGATGCCGCCGTTAATAATAGTACCGTCATACACCTTGCTAAAGCTGTTGGTGCCAGTCAGAGTTGCAGTCAATGCCTTTGGAGTGATGGTAAAGGTTTGGTTGCCACTATCTACCAGGTCATAACCCTGTTGGTGTTGATAGCTGACCCAGTCGTATTCGTATGCCCCGCATCCTGCACCGGCAAAGCATAAGCCACCGGCACCATACTGAACATTCCCACCGTCAAAGCAGCTATAAAAAAACAGGCCCCCTCTACTCATATGATTGATAGTGATTTTACACAAATCCTATTACCATATGCTTGGGAGAGCCTGCTGTAAGTTCTGTTTAGTTTATTTCGAAAATATTCACTTTGCTTCTTTAATTTATCTTACCAAATAACAAACTTTTTAGCAAAGTTATCTGCATATGAAGAGCCCCGTTTCATTTATCTGTAAACCTTATTACAAGATTACTACTCTCTTTTGTTAGCAATCTAAAAACAGTCTAGATTTAGAACGTTACTGTCAAATCTGTCCAAATTCTTTGATCAGTACGTTTTTCTCCACCTTTTTCCTTTGTATCATAGTATACAGCTTTAAAAACCATATTTTTAGCCAAGGCAAAATCAGTACCAAAGCTCCAGCCTTTATAGCCTGTCTGCGCATCATCAAAATAATTTCCATCGTCACAATGGCTGTAGAAAGTTCCCCTTGGTTGATCATTATACTTTACAAATAAATCCCAAGAGCCAGGTTTTTCTGCTTCTACTTCTCCCCATGTTACGCCTAATGCATAGCCCTTTTTATCACCATCTAAATTAGCACTACTACCTTGCAAATAGTCAGCAGTGCCAGTCACTTTACCCAAAGCATAGCCTACACCAGCATTCCAGATATGTGGATTATCCCCTGCAATAGGAGAATCGTGACCAATAAATTTATAATAACCACCATGTAAATCTGTTTTCCCCCAATTTTTAGCAAACTCTAATCCGAAATATTTTGTGTCTGTATCGTCACTCATCTTGCCATACATAAGCTTCCCGGCAAGTTTTTCTTCATCCCCAATCCCTATTTCTAAACCATCTCTGCTGTCACCATCAGAATCCAATACCAACCCGGCCGCCATAGTAGTATCATAACGACCGCCTTTAACATTTAATATTCCTATCTTACCATCAATATAAGCTCTGTGAAAATTCGTATCAGAGTTACCATTGTCGTCAGTAAGATCTTGGGTATTTTCAAGCATACCTGTGTAATTCCAATTGTCGTTTAATTGTCCCGAAATGGTAATCCTGGTACGAAGTTCAGAATTATAGCTTCTACTTCCATCTCCTAAAGTTTTTTGTGAAGAATGAAAATACATTAACCGTCCTTCGCCAGTAACTTTAACATTGTCTGTTTTTTTCTCAAGCTTAGTAATCCTGACACCTAAATTGTCTAGTTCCTCAGAAAATTCTCCCACCAATTTATCATCTGAACCTATGGCTCCTTTTGCTAGAGCTTTTGCTACAATTTGAGCCATTTCATAACGAGTCATGGTTTTATTGCCTTGAAAGCTCCCATCCGGATAACCATTTATTACACCTTCCGTAGCAAGTTTAGCCACAGAAGCATAAGCCCAATGGCCTTTCGGCACATCAGAAAAGGGATTAGCCGCTAAAGCTGTAGCGGAAATACCCAGAGCCATTGTTAAAGATAATAATAAATATTTATTCATTACATCACCTCTCTATTTTAATTTTCCGGCAATAAATTATTCATACTATGCAACCCAACACCCAGTGTAGATAGATTATGTAACAAGGCTGTAAAAGCTGGTGGCATAATGCCAAATAAGCCAAAAATAATTAAACTACTGTTAAAGCCAATTACGAAGTTAAAATTATGATTGATTCGATTTATCAATGCCAGACTTATCTGTTTTAAAATAACCAGCTGCTCTAAATCTTGCGCACCAATAGTTATGTCGGCTACTTCCCTAGCTATATCTGCTCCTTCAGCAATGGCAATACCTACATCTGCTTCTGAAAGGGCAGGAGAATCATTAATACCATCACCAACCATGACAACACGACGGCCAACAGCTTTTTCTTTATTTATAAAAGCAGCTTTATCCTCCGGTAAAACTTCAGCATAATATTCGTCAAAGCCTAATTTAGCAGCGACAGATGCTGCTGTTTTCTTATTATCTCCTGTCATCATTACCAATTTGTCAAAGCCAACCTGCCGGAGTCTGTGTAAAACAGTTTCTGCCTCAGGTCGTAACGGATCATAAATACATATGATACCTACCAAAATACCACCAATCGCCATATAGATATGAGAATATTCATCGGGCAATTTATTGTAAATTTTCAATGCCTTTCTTGGTATCTTGCACTTCTCATCGCCAAGAACAAAATGTCGCGAGCCAATAACTATACGCACACCATTAACATGAGAAACAATACCATGAGCTACAACATATTCCACTTTAGTATGCATCTCATCATGAACTAATCCTCTCTCGGCTGCTTTTCTAACAATAGCATTAGCCATAGAATGAGGAAAATGTTCTTCTAAACAGGCAGCATAACGCAGAAGCTCTTGATTACTGTAAGAGCTTACGTTTATTATTTTTGCTACCGACGGTTCAGCCTTTGTTAAAGTACCTGTTTTATCAAACACAATAGTTTTAGCTTCACATACTGCCTCCAGGAACTTTCCACCCTTCACGGTTATTTTATGATTACTACATTCCCGCATTGCAGATAAAACGGTTAGAGGAGTGGATAGTTTTAATGCGCAGGAAAAATCAACCATGAGGATGGACATTGCTTTTGTAATGTTCCTGGTTACAGCATAAGTAAACAATGTACCCAACAAAGTATAGGGTACCAATCTATCGGCCAAATGATCGGCCTTACTTTCAATTTTCGATTTTATTTTTTCCGAGTTTTCAATCATGCTCAGAATACGTTCAAAGCGTGTTTGTCCTACACGGTTTATAACACGCAGAATAATTGAGCCTTCCTCAACCACCGTTCCGGCATATACGGTTACTCCGGCGCCTTTATGAACAGGCAATGATTCACCTGTCATAGAAGCCTGGTTAACCATAGCATCTCCTGAGACAACAATGCCATCTAAAGGAATGACCGTACCCATTTTGACAGCCACTAAATCATCTTTCTTTATTTCGTCAATATTGACTTCTCGTTCCTGTTCACCTTGAACTAACCATACTTGTGCAATATTTAAAGACATACTTTCTGCCAAATCGTTAACGGATTTCTTATAAGTCCATTCTTCCAGAATCTCCCCTACTTGCAAAAGATACATTACAGTTCCTGCTGTACTGTAGTCCTTGCGCAATAAGGAAGCTGAAATAGCCGAGGCATCAAGTACTGACACGTCTAGCTTACGCTCAGCTAGTGTGGCCAATCCCTTGCGAAAAAAGCGCCACGCTTTATAAACATTTAAGACCATCCGTACAGGAGGTGGCAAAAATATTTTGCGAATAAAATAGCTTTGGGTTAAATTTAATAACCTACCCATATATTCTTTTTTTAGCTGCAGAGTTGGCTTTTTGGCCTTAGCAAGTTTAATAAATTTTACAGATTCCATATCAATGTCTGCTAGAGCATGAATAATATCAACACGTGTTGCTGCTATCCCCGCATCTAAGTATTGAACAGCAATACCTGCTGTAGCACTATAAACCTTTATGCTCTTTATTTTAGGAACACGTTCTAAGCAGCCTATAATTCCGGAAGCTTCCTCATCAGTAAAGCGCTTTAGTAAACGTCCACCGCAGGAAAGACAAGTAACTCTCAATCTTCCCCGTACATCACTTTTTAAAATGAATTTCATTTAAGCTCCTTGTTATTCTTTTGTTGCAGCAAGTTTTACTGCTTTTGAGATGGCTTTTCTTCTTGCTGCAGTTCTTCCTCTTCTCTTTGGCGGTTAACTTCTTTGGCCTCTGCCAAAATATCCCCGGCGCTTTCCTGCACGGAAGCAGTACTTGTTTCCAAAGAATCTTTTATTCTTAGTGCTGTAGCTGTAGTTGCAACCATTACTTTTTTAGCATCACGACTTTGCAATATCTTTGTTCCTGCTAAAGCAACCATTTGTCCTAAAATAAAAATACCAGTTTTAACCAATTCTTCTTTGTGCCCAATATGAAATGTCATTTTTTACGCTCCTTTTTTCATTAGATTGTCTTTTTGTTTTTGACAATTTAGGCAATGTGAACAGTGCTTACAACCACTGCAGCCACTGCAGCCTGTACCCTTTTTCACTATATGTTTAACAGCCATACATACTAAAATTACAAGAATAACCAGAACTAGAGAAGATGCTAAATTCATAATTTCCTCCTTTATGCTGTAGCTCCTGCTACAACAGTTTTGGCTTTTGCTTTAGGCCGCACTATCATAAAGGCTGCGAAGAAAAGCAAAAGAATTGCTATAATTTGTCCTAAGCCAAAAGCTGCACCATAGAACAAATAACTACCAAGCTGATAAAATACAAAGGCTAAGGAATAACCAATTATTACCTGATAGCCAATG
>Ga0070399_1003523_pt1 | contig 13723 bp, 15 predicted proteins | sample BioMet4_FD_61217 | JGI IMG/M metagenome (GOLD analysis project Ga0070399, IMG submission 61217) | Microbial communities from bioreactor (seeded with sewage sludge) at LBNL, California, USA - Biofuel metagenome 4 (version 1) | ecosystem: Engineered > Bioreactor > Anaerobic > Unclassified ... | reverse complement strand
CGTATCGCTGACCCAGAAGCAGGACGCCGTCCACAGGCAGTATTCCACTGCGATGAGAAAGAGTACCGCGAGGTGAAAATTGCGCCGGGCCGTCTTTTTCCGCCGGGTGGCCCAGATAAAGCCGCTAATGGAAAACCAGCCGGTCGCACCCATGAGGCCGCACCAGATGATATTTTCCAGCCAGTCGCCCCACTGGCAGTAGAACAGTGTCAGCGCGGTAGAAATCACGGGTGAGATCCATGCGGCCGGGTGGCGAAACGTTCGCTCTTCCTGACTTGCCGTTGCAGTTACAAGCATCAGCAAAAACAGGTAGCTCGCCATCCAGCACAGGTCGGAAACATAAAAAATTTTGGGCGTATAGGAGGTGATGAGGTCGTAGACGAGCCAGTACAAAATGCCCATTGTCAGCGCGCCGTAGTAGCAGGCGAGGATAGTGTACGCCTGTTTTCGCTGCCGCAGCGCCAGAGTGCCGGAAATACCCGCACACACGAGCGTCACCGCGAGCTGAACGGCATTGTCAATGATCTCGATCATCGTGCTCCTCCCTGTTCTGCTGCCGGAGGCGATGACAGAGGATCGTCACACCGCAGCCGAGCACGAATGCCAGCAAGCCGATCAGGACATAACCTGCCGTGCTGCTCTGGGCGAACACACCCGCCATCGCGCCGGAACCGGTGCCTGCGGCCGCCCCCTGCTTCGCCATAAGGCCCGGCATTGCCAACGCGGTGCCGACGATCAGGACAAGGCAAACAGCGAAAGAAAGCACTGCCGCAAGGCGGCCCTGCCGCGTTCTTCGCTGCTGTTTGATCTCTCCGGTCCGTTTTTCAATGGCTGCGGCCCGTTCAGAATTCGTGCGCATCGGTAATCCCCTCACTTTCCAACAGTGTACGGAGTGCCTGTTTGCCCCGGTACACCAGATTTTCGATCTGCTTCTCCCGCTTGTCCAGCACGGCGGCTACCTCGGCACGGCTCATGTCCTCGAAGTATGTGAGATAGAGAGCCTCACGGTAGTCGGGTGCCAATTTTTCCATGCACAGATGCAGCACTTTGTCGCGCTCTTTTGTCAAAACCGTGCGTTCGATAAATTCCCCGCTTTCCGGTTCCTTGCAGAGATCGTCAAATCCGAAGCTGCGCCGCAGACGGTTCTTTGCCGCGAAACGAAATGCCAGATTGCGCGCCGCCTTATACAGGTACGGGCGGAAGCCGCCGTCGCTCAACTGCGGTCCTCTTGCGCAGACGCGGGCGAATGCTTCGATCATCAGGTCCTCGGCGTCCTGCACATCGCCGATGATGGCGCCAATATATAAAGTCAGGCTGTCACCATAGCGTCCCACCAGTTCCGCCATCTCACCCTTGTCACCGCAGAGATAACGGTAAAACAGTGCTTCGTCTGTTTCCATGCTGCCGCCTTCTTCCCTATGTCGATTTTCACCAACATTATAGAATAATTGCAGCGAGTTGAAAAGCAGAAAATTTTCTATTTGTTGTTGTAAAGAAGAAAAATAATGGTGTCAGTGGCACTTACCCGGTACAGCGACTACATCATGCGGTGATACCGGCCGAATGAAGAGAATTTTCAATGCTCCCGCCGCACGAACTCACTGCCATTTTGCAGCCCGGCGAGCTGTCATGGCTACCGCTGTATGATGCGCTGCCAGAAAAACCGATTGAAAACCACATCTCTCGATGTGCCTGACGAAAGCGGCACCTCTCTGAAGGGAACCGCTCCAGTCTTGCCGGATCCCCGCGCCTCATTTGCGGCAAAGGTGCTCCCCGCCTTGCAAAAGCAGCCATTTAAAGCCAACGCACGCCGCATCGTGCCGGACGTTTTCAGTTTCTGCGAAAGTGAAGAAGGGCAGCAGGAATTCGCCAAACGGGAAAAACAGCGGGAGTCTGCATAAGCGCAGGCGGAGAAGGAGGCAAGAGCAAACTGACGACAAAAAACGAGAGCACGCTGCTGCAGCGTACTCTCGTTTTTTGTCGTCAGTTTTCCAGCGGCTCGGAGACCGTGGCTGTTTTCAAATGTAATTGCGGGTCGCCGTTCAAAATCAGGTCGGCGTAAACCGCGGAAGCGCTGTAAATCAGAAAGCCCGGTTCGCGCCGCCGGCACATCTTGTCGGCAGGTTCATTTTTCGGCGGCGGTGCAGTCGATGCAAATCCGCCGAAAAAACAAATGATCCGAACCTGTTTCCTTTTGGAAAAAGGTTCGGATGCTATTGCTTTGGTGCGCGAGGCGGGACTTGAACCCGCACGTCCGTAGGGGACACTAGAACCTGAATCTAGCGAGTCTGCCAATTCCACCACTCGCGCGTATCCATATGAAGTTCAGAAGAAAAATGGTGCGCGAGGCGGGACTTGAACCCGCACGTCCGTAGGGGACACTAGAACCTGAATCTAGCGAGTCTGCCAATTCCACCACTCGCGCGTACGTTCTTCTTCTGTCATCGGTTGAGGGGATGGTGCGAGTGATGGGACTTGAACCCACACGTCCTATCGAACACAAGCACCTCAAGCTTGCCTGTCTGCCTGTTCCAGCACACTCGCGAAAGGCCCCTCAAATCGAATGCTTGTTTATTATACCATTCCCCCCTTATTTGTCAAGGGGGAAAAGCCCTTTTTTTACAAATGCCGCGCGGCACCGGCTTCTCTCCGGTGCCGCGCGCAGGCAATGTTTCTTAACGCTGATCCATTGGAATATAGGGTCTGCGCTTTTCGATGCACTTGCAGGCGGGGCGGATGATCTTGGTCCCCACGGACAGTTCTTCCATCCGATGGGCGCTCCAGCCGGCCATACGGGAAATGGCAAACAGGGGCGTAAACAGTTCCGTGGGCAAACCCAGCATGTTATACAGGAAGCCGCTGTAAAAATCCACGTTGACGGCGACCGGACGGCTGGTATGGCCCGTCAACAGCTCCTTTGCGATGCGCTCCACCGTGCGGTAAAGTTCCATCTCGTCGCTGCGTCCCTTTTCCTCGGACACCTGCGCCACATAGTTGCGGAGTACCTCGGCACGGGGGTCGGAAAGCGAGTAGACCGCGTGGCCCATGCCGTAGATCAAGCCGCTGCGGTCAAATGCTTTTTTATCCAGGATATCGGTGAGATAAGCCCGCACGGCATCCTCGTCTTTCCAGTCGCTGATCTTCGCCTTCATCTCGTCCATCATTTCCATGGCCTTGATATTGGCACCGCCGTGACGGGGTCCTTTCAGGGAACACAGGGAGGCCGTCATCACCGAATAGGTATCGGTGCCGGAAGAACCCACCACATGGTTGGTGAAGGTGGAGTTATTGCTGCCGTGATCGGCATGGAGAATGAGGGCCACATCCAGGGCCTGCGCCTCCCTGGCGGTAAATTTCCGATCCTCGCGCAGAAGATAAAGGATATTTTCCGCCATGGACAGTTCCGGCTTGGGGGCGTGAAGATAGAGGCCGTCGCCCTCGGTATTGCGGTAGGCCAGATAGCTGTAAATGGCCAGCTGCGGCGTGTTCACCGTCAGCTGGAGGCACTGGCGCAGCACATTGGCGGGGCTGGTATCGTTGGCCTTGTCGTCATAGCAGTACAGGGTCAGGATACTGCGGGCCAGGGTATTCATCATATCCTTGGTGGGCGCTTTCATCACCACATCGCGGACAAAGTTTTTGGGCAAGCTCTGATAGTCCGCGAGCATCTGGCGGAAATCAGCAAGCTGCTCGGCCGTGGGCAGTTCTCCGAAGAGCAGCAGATAGTAGGTTTCCTCAAAGCCGAAGCGGTGATCATTGATGGCGCCGTTTACCAGATCCCGCACGTCGATTCCCCGGTAATACAGCACGCCCTCGCAGGGAATGGTGTCCACATCGTCCACTGTGTAGCCCTTTACCTCGGAAATGCGGGTCAGGCTGGCCAGAACGCCCCGGCCGTTGGCATTGCGCAAACCGCGCTTGACGTCGTACTTTTCGTACAGTTCAGGCTCTATGTAGCTTCGCTCGCTCCAGCGGCTCAGCAGCGACTCGATCTGCGGTGTAATGCGGCAATACTTTTCCTTTGAAATCTGATTGATAGACATAAAATGCAGGCCTCCTTTTCCTTTCGTCCTCATGTTTGCAAGTATAGCACCTATCTCTTGCAAAATCAAGGGGGTCAGTCGCGGTTTTTTCGGACTTTCCCGGTTTATTTTTGAATATTGTAACTATTTATATTGCAAATAAATTTTTTGCACTCTATCAAACGGGTCGTTTGAATTTTTCACCCACGCATGCTATACTGGCTGTACCCTGAGCGATGGGTTCACAGCTGGTCAAAGATGGCGCCGATAGGGCCTGTCACCACCAGATCCGCCCCCACGTTGCCCACGTCGGTCTTGTTGACCACCGCCAGCTTGTGGCCGCTGTAGTAACGGATGAGGCCCGCCGCAGGATAGACCACCAGAGATGTGCCGCCGATGATCAGCATATCGGCCTGGCTGATATAGTAGGCGGCCCTGTCCATCACACGTTCGTTCAGACTCTCCTCATAGAGGACCACGTCCGGCTTGATGACGCCGCCGCAGTCGCAGCGGGGGATCCCCGTGCTTTCGGCGATCTTCTCCACAGGCCAGGCCCGGCGGCAGCGTTCACAGTAGTTGCGCCGGACGCTGCCGTGCAGTTCCAGCACCTCTTTGCTGCCGGCCGCCTGATGCAATCCGTCGATATTCTGCGTGATCACCGCTTTGAGCTTTCCCTCGCGTTCCCACTGGGCCAGCTTCAGATGCGCGGCGTTGGGTTTGGCGGTAAGGCAGAGCATCTTCTGACGGTAGAAGTCGAAGAACTCCTCCTTGTGTTCCACATAGAAAGAGTGGCTGAGCATCTCCTCCGGCGGATAGGGAAACTTCTGGTGATACAGGCCGTCCACGCTGCGGAAGTCCGGGATACCGCTTTCCGTTGAAACGCCGGCGCCGCCGAAAAAGACGATATTGCGGCTGCCGTCCACCCATTCCTTCAGTTTTTGAATCGACTCTGTCATAAAAATTCCTCCACTTCATCTCATTAAGGAGCAACGCTATGAACATTCAAATCTTTGGTTCTTCCAAGTCCTTTGATTCCAAAAAGGCCGAGCGATGGTTCAAGGAGCGCCGCATCAGATACCAGTATGTGGACATGATCTCTAAGGGCCTGTCACCTGGAGAATACCGCAGCGTCAGGGCCAAAGTGGGCTATGACGCGCTGGTCAACAAAAACTGCCGGGCCTATGAGGAGCTGTCCATGGCGTATATCACGCCCGAGGCGGCAGAAGAAAAGCTTCTGGCATATCCGGAGCTTTTCAACACGCCGGTGGTTCGCAACGGAAAAGACGCCACGGTGGGCTACTGCCCTGAGATCTGGGAAACCTGGCGCTGAATTTTTTTCTGCGCCGTTTTTTTGCAAGTCGGGCCCGTGCCGGAAGCGCGGGCCTTTTCTTTTTCCGTCACTGCACGCCGCTGTATGAGTGCTCCACCTTCACCACAGCGAAGTAGTTGCCCTCCAGGGCACGCACCGCCGCCCGTATATTTTTTTCGGTTTCCTCCTTGGATGCGGGAAAGTCAAAGGGCACCACGGCGTCGAAGATCACGTTGGTGTGGGTGGGGCCGGTGACCATGCGAAAATCGTGGATATTAATCTTCGGGTCAATGGCTTTCACAGCCTGCAGCACCTTTTTCTTTGCCTCGGCGGTGACGCCGTTGTCGTCGGTCACCACGGGGTCCATATGAATGACAGCCTGGCACTTCAGTATCTCTGCCAGTTCCATTTCCGCGTTGTCGATCTCATCGTGCAGCTCCATGATGTTGCCCTCGGCGGGAACCTCGGCGTGCAGGGAGATCATCAGGCGGCCGGGCCCGTAATCGTGTACCACCAGATCGTGGATTCCGATGATATGGGGATGATCCATGACGATGGACACGATCCTGTGAACAAACTCCTTCTCCGGCGGCTGTCCGAGCAGGAGATCCAGCGTTCCCTTGGCAGCTTTCCAGCCGGCGTACAGGATGAACAGTGCGACCAACACACCCACCCAGCCGTCGATCTGCAGGCCGGTCCACTTCCCTACCAGGGTCGCCAGCAGGACGGCGGTGGTAGCGGCGGTATCGCTGAGGCTGTCTGTGGCGGTGGCGGCCATGGCAGCGGAGCGGATCTTTTTCCCCACGCCCCGGTTGTAGGCGCTCATATACAGCTTCACGCAGATGGAAGCGACCAGAATAGCCACCGTCAAAAGGCTGAATTCCACGGGCGAAGGGTGCAGGATCTTGGCAAAGGAGGATTTGCCCAGCTCGAAGCCCATGAGGATGATCAACATGGAAACCACCAGTCCCGACAGGTATTCCACGCGTCCGTGGCCGAAGGGATGCCCCAGATCGGCCTTGCGGCCGGAGAGTTTGAATCCGACCAGCGTCACCAGCGAGGAACCCGCGTCAGACAGGTTGTTAAAGGCGTCCGCGGTAATGGCAATGGAGCCGCTGACGGTGCCTGCGAAAAATTTTCCGGCAAACAAAAGCAGATTCAGCGCGATGCCTACGACACCGCACAGCGTGCCGTAGGCCTGGCGCACCGCGGGATCGTCCACCTGCTCGCGGTGGGGAATCAGCCATTTTGACAGGAGCGTAATCATGCAGTTCTCTCCTTCTGAGCCGGTCGGCGGCTCGGATAAAAGTGTTTTTTGGTGAGCCCATAGCAAAGGGGCGTCACGAACAGCAGCACGGCGTAGGGGATGGCCGCCGGGCCCACGCCCAGCATGGCCAGCGGGATGCTGCAGGCGATATTCCACGGGATCGCCGCGGAAAGAAGGATCCCGGTATTTTCTATATCGATGGCCAGTTCTTCTCTGGAAGCGCCCTTTTTCCCATAAACGTCCGAGAGCATCTGTTCGGAGAGCATCACCACGATGGTCTGGTTGCACAGCACCGTGCCGCACAGAAGGCTCACCGCCGTCATAGTGCCGAAAAGGCCCCACTTCCCTGCCAGCTTTTCCAGTTGTTCCTGCAGGGGAAGCAAAATACCTGTTCCCTCCAGAATACCTGCATAGAGGCTGGTGGTAAAGACGATGACCGCGGGTTTCCACATGGAGATCAGTCCGCCGCCTGACACGATGTGCGCCATCTGGCTGTCGGCGGGCGTATAGCCCAGCACGATGGTTTTCGCAGCCTCCCAGCAGCCCATGTGCTGCACCAGAAGAGTGATAAGCAGCGCCGAAACCACGCTCCAGCCCATAGCGTGGCGGATCGGCACCTTGAAAAGAGGCAGAAGAAGCATCAGTACAGCCGGCAGGAGCGCCCAGATCGAGATGCGGAAGGCGGAGGCCAGGGCCCGCAGCATTTCCTCATCCACCGCCACGATGGGGTGTCGCACCGACAGCACTGTGTAGATCGCCAGTGTGACAAACAGCGGCAGAGCGCCTGTTTTGAGCATGGCGTGCAGGTTGGCGTACAGCTCCGTTTCCGTCACAGCCGCCACCAGACTGGCGCTGGAGGACGCGGGGGAGCAACGGTCGCCGAAATAGGCGCCGGAGAGGATGGCCCCTGCCGTCACCAGCTCGCTGACGCCGCCGGAGCGGGCCAGCGCCATGAGGATGATGCCCGCCGTACTGATGACGCCGAAGGAGGTGCCCAGTGCGAAGGAGATCAAAGCCGTCAGGAGGAAGGCCACCAGAATAAAGACCGGCGGTGTAATGACGCGGATACCGTAATAGATGAAAAAGGCAATGGTGCCGCAGGAACGCCACAGGGCGGTGATGGCCCCGATAAAGAGGAAGATCCGCAGCACAATCAGCACTTTTTTCCCCTGCGCCCACGCCATCGTCCACAAACGCCGCAGCGTGAAGCCGCGGTGCAGACCCAGGAGGGTAAACAGCACCAGCCCGAACAGGATGGCAAATATCATATTGATGCCGGTCACAAGGCTTGTCAGCATGGCCGCAATAAAGAGGGCGAAGGCGATCAATGTGCTCATTGGCCTTTGATCCTCAGCGTCATCTGGCAGCACAGGCTGTCCAGATCCTCGTCGGTGGCAGCGGGAACGCGCAGCTTCCCGCCGCAGTTTTTGCACACCAGATCCACAGCGGCGTGGCGTACCTGGATGGCATAGTCATGACTGCCGCAGGTGCAGGAGATGCCGCCTCTTGCGGCGATGTCCTTCACCTCGGAGAGTACCTCATACATGACAAGGCTGTCGGCAAAAGCGTCGTCCTTCTGGGATTTTTCCTTCTCCGCCAGGATCTCCAGCTCATGCACGGCGTTTTCCACACGGTCGTTTTCCCCGGCGTAACAGCAAAACTGCTTGGTTTCCGGGCAGGAAAGGCCGATGCCCTTGCCTTCCAGCAGCGTTTTGGCGTCGCACTCCCCCTGATGGGTCTTGCCGCAAAAGCCGCAGGGCACCCAGAAGCGAAATTTCTGTCCGTCTGTTTCCACCTGCATGGCGCTCTTGCCGCATTCACACTCTATATTGGCCGCCGCCGCCAGCAGGGAAAAACGGCTGCGCCGCCCGATGACGCTCTTGCCGCAGCGGGGGCAGATGTAGCCGAAGCTCCTCGTATCATCCATAAGTCATGCCTCCCAGTCGTATTACGCCTATTATAATGCAAGCCGCCTCTTTTTTCCAGTCCCGACTTATTTTGTTTTCCCGCCCCCGTTTCATGAAAAAGCGCGTCATCCCGGCGAAGGATGACGCGCTTTATGAAAACAGCGGGAAGTGCGTTTACTCCACGGTGACGCCGCGTTTTTTGAACTCCTCCGCCATCAGCTCCAGATCCGGCTTGATGTGGATGGGTTCCCCGGCGGACTTGATGGCGTTGGCCACGTCCTTGAGGCCGTTGCCCGTCACCACGGACACCACGGTGGCGTCGGCGGGGATGAGTCCCTCCTCACAGGCCTTTTTCAGCGCCGCGGCGCCGGTGACGCCGGCGGGCTCTCCAAAGACGCCGCAGGTGCGGCCCAGGAGCTTTTGGGCGTCCAGGATCTCCTCATCGGACACGTTCACCGCGATGCCGCCGGATTCCCGGATGGCCATCAGCGCCTTGTCGGCGTTGCGGGGCACGCCCACGGAGATGGAGTCGGCGATGGTGTTCTCCTCCATCGGTTCCCATGCCTCCCCCGTCTGAATGGCGCGGTTGAGGGGATAGCAGCCCAGGGACTGAGCGGAAAGGAGCTTGGGCAGTTTGTCGATAAAGCCGATGGCATACAGATCCTTGAAGCCCTTCCAGACGCCGGCGATGGTGCAGCCGTCGCCCACGGAGATAGCCAGATAGTCGGGCATCTCCCAGTTCAGCTGCTCGGCGATCTCCAGTGCCACGGTCTTTTTGCCCTCGGAGAGGTAGGGATTGATGGCGGCGTTGCGGTTGTACCAGCCGTACTTGTCGATGGCCTCGGCAGACATCTTGAAGGTGTCCTCATAGTTGCCCTTGACAGAGATCACGTTGGCGCCGAAGATCATCAGCTGCGCCACTTTTCCCTTGGGCGCGCGTTCCGGTACGAAGATGTAGGTTTTGAACCCCGCGGCGGCGGCGTTGCCGGCCAGAGAAGAAGCTGCGTTGCCGGTAGAGGAGCAGGCGATGGTTTTGGCGCCGGCCTCCCCGGCCTTGGCCACCGCCATGGCGGAGGCGCGGTCCTTCAAAGACGCGGTGGGATTTTGTCCGTCGTCCTTGATCCACAGTTTCTTGATGCCCAGCATCCGGGCCAGTCCCGGCTCTTCGTACAGAGGGCTCCAGCCCACCCGCAGCGGCGTATCCGGTGTGGTTTCTTCCACAGGCAGCAGCTCACGGTAGCGCCACATGGAGCGGTTGTCGCGTTTGGCCAGTTTTTCCTTTGTCAGGACGGTTTTGATGTAGTCGTAGTCATAGACGATGTCCAGAATACCGCCGCAGGTGCAGGTGGTGAGATCGGGAACCGCCTCATAGGTCTTGCCGCAGCGGACGCATTTTCCGTATTTTACGTTACGCATCACAGTTACTCCTTATTAAAAATAAGCGGGGCAGGAATCACCTGCCCCGCTTTTCTGACTTTGCAGGCGCTTGATACGGTTTAGAGCGTTTTCAGCAGGCCGGTGGCCTCGTTGAACTCGTTGATGAGGGTATCGAGTTCCTTGGCTTCGGCGTGGACGGCGTCCCAGGTGCCCTTGGTATCGTACCACTGGGCGTTGAGCTCTTCCACGGTCATGCCCTGCTGTTCCACCCAGGTGTAATACTTCAGGTTGTGGACGCGCTTGCGGTCGGCATAGCTCAGCTCCAGCATATTGTCGGTCTTGAGGCCCGTCATGTGCAGCGCGTGGTCCTTGGCGGCTTCCGGAACACTGTAAGCGCCGTGCATTTCGTTGAGTTCTTCGATGCGGGAGTTGTACATCACGGCGGAGTCGGTGAGAACGGTGGCCACCACGTCATGCTCGGTGAGCTCGTAGTACTTGGCCATCTTGATGCAGCACAGCACGTTGGCGATGCCGGAGATGCCCAGCCAGGACAGCTTTTCGATCAGCTCGTCGGCCAGGTGCAGCTCTTCTTTGAGATACTTGCGGCCGTCGGCGGTATTGAAGAGGCGCAGCAGGCGCTGGGAATCCTCGTCGTCGATGTCGATGACCATATCGGTGTTCTTCACGTTGTGGATCCAGGGAATGTGCTTGTCGCCGATCCCCTCGATGCGGTGGCCGCCGAAGCCGTTGTCCAGGATGGTGGGGCACTGCAGGGCTTCGCCCACAGCCAGCTTCAGACGGGGATAGCGCTCCTTGAGCAGGTCGCCGGCGGACATGGTGCCGGCGGAACCGGAGGTGAAGCAGGCGCCGGCAAAGTTGTCGCCGGGCTTCTTGACGGCTTCATACAGATCGCTCAGGGCGTAACCGGTGACGTTGTAGTGCCACAGGGGGTTGCCCATTTCGGCGAACTGGTTGAAGATCATCATGGTGGGGTCCTTTTTCAGTTCCCAGGTCTTGTCAAAGATCTCCTTGACGTTGGACTCGCAGCCGGGGGTGGCGATGATCTGGCCGGCAATGGACTTGAGCCAGTCAAAGCGCTCCTTGGACATATCCTGAGGAAGAATAGCCACGGATTCGCAGGCCAGGAGCTTGGAGTTGAAAGCGCCGCCGCGGCAGTAGTTGCCGGTGGAAGGCCAGACAGCGTGATGATAGGTGGCATCGAACTGACCGGTGACCAGACGGGGAGCGAGGCAGCCGAAGGAAGCGCCCACCTTATGGCAGCCGGTGGGGAACCACTTGCCGGCCATGGCGATAATGCGGCAGGGCACGCCGGAAAGCTCGCTGGGGATCTCCACATAGTTGGGGACCGCCTGGAACAGGCCGCCGCTCTCCTTGGCCTCATTGTGCCAGGAAATACGGAACAGGTTGACGGGATTTACATCCCACAGCCCGGTGTTTTTCAGCTTGGCCTTGATCTTCTCGGGGATCAGGTCGGGATTCTGCATCTGGGCAATGGTGGGAATGATGATGTTATTTTCCTTTGCCTTCTGGAGATTGTGGGCCAGGCCGGTTTTGTTGATGGTCAAATCAATCATGTCGTTTTTCCTCCTGTTGTTTATTGTCAATGTAAGAGTACAGTGTATATTTGGAAATACCGAAGTATTTTGCCACTTTGTCGCCGGACTTGGTCACGAGGAAGGCGCCGCTCTGATTGAGGAACTGGATGGCTCTGACCTTGTCCTCCTTGTTCATGAGCGCCACCGGCTTTCCCACCTTGGCCACCGACTGTTCGATGAGCTCGTCGAGCACGCTGTTGACGTTGATGATCTTTTCAGGCTCCACAGTGTCTTTATCTCTGGTATCCAGCAGGGCGTCGAGCTCGTTTTGCACCATGGTCAGGCCCGACACGTCGTAATTGATGCAGAAGATGGCCGAAACCTTCCCCTTGCTGTTGCGGATATACAGGGACGAGCACTTGAGGATCTTGCCGTCCGGCGTCCGCATGAGATAGCACAGATGATCCCGGGGCTGTGCGTCCTGACGCGTCAATTGGTCGAGTACGATCTGAGAGGCGCCGTCGCCCACCTTTCGCCCCGATACGTGGCCGTTTTCGATGGCCACGATGGAGTGATCCGGGTGATTGCTGCTGACGTCGTGGATCACCACTTCGCACTTGCTGCCGAACTGGGCGGCAATTCCCGCTGCCAGCTGTTCCAGCATTTCCAGCTTTCTTGCTTCCATTCCGTCACCTCTCCTCTTCTTTTCTTATCTATCATATCACAATCCCGGAAGAAATCAATCTTTTTCCAAAAAATTTTTTAGGGTTCATTAATTTTTGTTTGACTTTCGGTAGGGATGTGTTATCATAGGAGTAGAAAACAAGGGGCATCAGAACCATCATTTTGTTTATTTTATATTAACGGAGGTACATTATGGACTTTGAAGCTATTAAAAAAGCGGCGGAAGCCTACAAACCCGATATGGTAAAGTTCCTGCGTGATATGATTGCTATACCGTCCGAGTCCTGTGAAGAAGAGGGCGTGGTCAGACGCATTGCCGAAGAGCTGAAGAAGCTGGATTACGACAAGGTGGAGTTTGACGGTCTTGGCAACGTCATCGGCTGGATGGGCGAAGGCGACAAGATCATCGCCATCGACTCCCATATTGACACGGTGGGCATCGGCAACCGGTCCAACTGGGAAAAAGACCCCTACGAGGGCTATGAAACCGACGGTATCATTTACGGCCGCGGCGGGTCCGACCAGGAAGGCGGCATGGCCTCCGCAGCATACGGCGTGAAGATCATGAAGGATCTGAACCTGATCCCCGCCGGCTACAAGATGATGGTGGTGGGCTCCGTTCAGGAAGAAGACTGCGACGGCATGTGCTGGCAGTACATCTACAATGTGGACAAGATCGTTCCCGAGTTTGTGATCTCCACCGAGCCCACCGACGGCGGCATTTACCGCGGTCACCGGGGCCGCATGGAGATCCGTGTGGACGTGCACGGCGTGTCCTGCCACGGCAGCGCTCCCGAGCGCGGCGACAACGCCATCTACAAGATGGCCGACATTCTTCAGGACGTGCGTGCGCTGAACGAAAATTCCGCCGACGATTCCATGGAGATCAAGGGTCTTGTGAAGATGCTCGATCCCAAATACAATCCCGCGCATTATGAAGACGCCCGTTTCCTGGGCCGCGGCACCTGCACCACCTCTCAGATTTTCTACACCTCTCCTTCCCGCTGCGCGGTGGCGGACAGCTGCGCCATCTCCATTGACCGCCGCATGACCGCGGGCGAAACCTGGGATTCCTGCCTGCAGGAGATCCGCGATCTGCCCAGCGTGAAAAAATACGGCGACGATGTGAAGGTTTCCATGTACATGTATGACCGTCCGGCATGGACCGGCGAGGTCTACAAGACCGAGTGCTACTTCCCCACCTGGATCAACAAGGAATCCGCCGCCCACGTCCAGGCCCTCATCGACGCCCACCACGGTCTGTTCGGTGACAAGCGCCTGTACGCCGACGAAACCGCCAGGGCGACGCGCGAAGGCCGTCCCCTCACCGACAAATGGACGTTCTCCACCAACGGCGTTGCCATTCAGGGCCGCTACGGCATCCCCTGCGTGGGCTTCGGCCCCGGCGCCGAGTCCCAGGCACACGCCCCCAACGAGATCACCTGGAAGCAGGACCTGGTGAACTGCGCCGCGCTGTACGCCGCTGTCCCCGGCCTTTACAAATCCGAGAACAAGATCGCCGATGTGACCCAGTTCCGCGCCGCCCTCACCGACAACGACATCAAGTAAAGAACTCGGATTTGTAAAGGCCGGGGACAGCG
>Ga0070399_1003521_pt1 | contig 13735 bp, 7 predicted proteins | sample BioMet4_FD_61217 | JGI IMG/M metagenome (GOLD analysis project Ga0070399, IMG submission 61217) | Microbial communities from bioreactor (seeded with sewage sludge) at LBNL, California, USA - Biofuel metagenome 4 (version 1) | ecosystem: Engineered > Bioreactor > Anaerobic > Unclassified ... | reverse complement strand
TTTTTTATGATTAGCGGTATGAATCTCTTAGGATATCGAGGGCGGTATTCGACCAAAGAGTTTTTCCATCGTAGGGTATTACGCGTAGGAGGCGGACTGCTATTTGGTAGTTTTGTTTGCTATGTTCTGTTTTGTATTTTTCCTAATAGTTTTTATGGTGCAGAGCGCTTTAATGGAGTGTTTGGAGTAAAGGACTTCGTTAAACGACTGCTCACTAATGATATCAATGATGTTTACTGGTTTTTTTACGCCATTATTTATCTCTATCTTTTAACCCCTATTCTTTCTTTGCTAGGCAAGCATCGCATGACAACGAGATACCTTTTGTTTGTTTGCTTTATTTCCGCAATAGCCATTCCGACGATTGAGCGGTTTATTGATGCAAGATATTTTAACAGTTTGTTTAACTGGCCTTTATTTTCAGATGTTGCTGTCCTGTACTATGTAGGTGGGTATTATATTCGTAATTATATGGATAGCACAGAAAACAAACATCATCAGACTCAAGCTATTGTTGTTGCAATCGGCTCGCTCGTAGCGATGATTGTCTTCGGTCTATGCTCGAATGGCTGGTCGATTATTTCGTTAAATCCTTCAACGACGTACGACTCGTTTTTTATTAGCATAAATTCACCTTTTTGTGTAGCGTTTTCATTTAGCTTTTTTTATCTCTTCCAATCATTAGAAGTAAATTTTATAAAATTAAATGTAAACATCAAACGAAAAATTAAAGTCCTATCTTCTCTTTCTCTAGGCATCTATTTATTTCACATTTTAGTTATTAATTGGATTAATTTGCATCTTACAATCAATGTACTCAATAATATGTTTCTCATGATTCCGGTTTTAAAAGCAGTTATAATTTATGTAATTACTGCTGCACTTGTTGTAGGATATAAAAGTGTATATCGTCGAATCGGAAAGTTATACCAGTCCCATTTAAAGAGCTTGAATTCTCAAACCAAGTGCAACACCTCTGAGCAGTGAGCCTCCCGGGGCGTCCTGAATCCGAGACACATGTGAGGTCTACGATTCAGCGTCTCCCTAGAGATGGTAGTTGAACATGGCAGGTTCACTCTTAGTGAAATTTGGGTTGAAGTAGGGGTCTCCATTCACATAATACTCTGTCCAGTGATAGTTCATATACGCAGCCTCACGATGGAGTCGTATACGCTTGGAATTGGTGTTCTCGTATCCGCGAGAGAGAGACTCGTAATGATAGAGCTCCACTTCAGGGGTGTAGATGACGAGCTTATCTAGTGCCCGGACTTTGAGGCAGTAGTCTATATCATTAAAGGCAACGGCAAGCTCTTCTGTAAAGCCTCCTACCGCCTCGAACGAACTCCGCTTTGTCATAAGGCATGCTGCGGTTACGGCACTCAGGTCTTGTTGAGAGTCCTGCATCGCAAAGTATCCCCATCTGTTGCGAGGAAAATTCTTGCTCAGGTGGCCTGCGCAGCTACCTCCGACACAAACTCCTGCATGCTGAATAGTGTTATCGGGATAGAGGAGTCGAACTCCGACAATGCCAACGTCCTCTCGTGCACAAAGGCCGAGCATAATCTCAAGCCAACTGGGAGTAATCACCTCTGTGTCATTGTTGAGAAGAAGCAGATAATTGCCCTTTGTTTTTTCTGCACCAAAGTTCATCAGCTTCGAGAAGTTGAACTCATATCCACAGCGTTCAACGCGGATGGTGTTGGGGTGCGCCCTTACGAGTGAGTCATAGTATTCGAAGGTCGCGTTGTCAGTGCTGTTGTTCTCGATAATCACGATTTCGTAGTTATCGTAGGTCGACTTGGTAAGAATTGACTGGATACACGTGTCCAGAACTTCCGTGTGATCCTTGGAGGGAATGATGATTGAGATGAGGGGATGATCTTCGGGAACGTCATAGATGACCTTGTAAGCGAATGGTCGTCGGGATTGCGAGACTGTCGCTGAAATGCCAAGACGATTAAGGTGCTCGCGTACAGCTCTTATTCCTGCGTCGGTGGCATATGACTTGTTGTTTGCGTCTGCAGCCGTTGACGTAGCACTCATGCGCCAGTGATAGAGCGGCATGGGAACATGATTGATGTAGCGCGCCTTTTCTACCGCACGAAGAGTGAGGTTGTGGTCCTGAGCGCCATCATACTCTGCGGTGTTGGGTTCGAGCTGGTCAAGAAGCGACTTCCTAATTGTAAGCATGTGGCAGATGTAGTTATACCCTCGGAGAAGATCGAGATTGAAGCCGGGTTTGAAAAACGGCTGCGCAAAGGAACCATCTGGCATCAGCTTATCCTCATCGCAGTAGATGAGGTCCGTATCACTTCGATTATTGATTGCTTTGACGTACTCGAAGAGGATGTTTGGCTCAATCATGTCATCGTGATCGAAGAAGCAGACGAAATCACCGGAGGCTACTTCGATTCCCCGGTTGGTGTTTTCGGAGATGCCAAGGTTCTCAGTAAGGCTGACCACGCGAATACGAGGCTCCTTTTTGGAGTACTGCGAAACTAGCTCGGAGAGCCCCTCGTCTTCTGGAGAGGCATTTACGAGAATAAGCTCCCAGTTGCGATAGCTCTGTTTGATGACAGAGTCGGCCATGTTTCTAAAGAACGGACGAGGTGTCTTGTAAAGCGGGACAACGATGCTGAACTTTGGCTCATAGCAAAAGTGAATGTGATCCTGTTTGGAGAGTGTTGCTAAATCAACTCTATGGGTTTTGAACCAGTCCTTGTAGGTGGTGTCTTCCTGGGCGCTTCGCATGATGTTTGCCGTCTGTAGGCGAAGATCGGCGAACATGGGTCCATCGAGAACCTCGAAGCTGCTGAATGATGGATGATTTGCGTCATCAATCGTAAAGACGAGCCTCTTTATCTCATTGGGAACCCGTAGGGAGTATTGGCACTCCCTGCAATACTTGTTCGCACTGAAGGGGATGATTTCCTTTGTATTATCAAAGGTGACAAGACTGATTGGAATGGCGTTGAGCGATGCGTCAAGACATTTGATTGATAGTGCGTTGTCATCTCGGTAGGGTTCATGGACGGCTATGCGCAGAATCGCCTCATTGCCATCCTCGATGCAATCGAGAAAGTCAACCGTGGCGTTGTCGTAGGTGCCGACTTTGTCATAGTTGCGAATCTCACGACAGAGTCGTTGGTTAAGCCTGTAGTTCAGGCGCGATTCCCATTTTGCAGACAGGAAGTGTATGTGGAAGGAAGCACTATCACTGGGCATCGTGTCATTCCGTGATTCTGTCAAAGTGATTTGACAGCTGGAGACGTCGAGCATGGGTACGACGACGACGAAGGCACGATCAGCACCCCTGCTGGTGTCAAGTTCGTAAAGGGAGCAAGGCACATCACGTCCGTTGTCCGTGCCTGCCGAGACGGTTACGGTGCTTGTCTCCGGAAGAGATGGGAGGATTATCTTGGCGAAGATTTTTCCGCTTCCGCGGCAGACACCAGCTTCTTTGATTCTCATGCATCAGCTCCTCGTACTGTCTTCATTGCACGACAATGATACGTGGCAGTTAATGTTGAGGTACTCGTGCCTTAAGGAGTGCACTAAACAACTGGATTCGCATCTTCGTCCAATAGGTGGAAGATACTGTCTGTGGTTTTCTCGCTAGCGCCAGCCGTCGCGTCTATCCTATGCATTGCCAGATTTGCGAGAGGCTCGCTCTCCTCATGTATGTCCGTGCGAGTGACTGGCGTGGCCCCCTGAATCTGGTCCAACGCCAGAGTTAGGAAATGGATAGAGTCGGTACTGAAGGGAAAGAACCCGGCGATGAAGAAGACGAGATACACGATTGGGCAGATCGTTATGAATCTGCGCAAGGTTGAGGTGATGATTGATTAGATCAGGACCGTCCAGGAGAGCTGCCGGGGTGTAGGCATTAACGAGTGGATCTACTACCGATGGCGCAGCAAGTACGGCATGTCCACCAGCGAAGACAAGAAGCTCAAGGCACCTGAGAAGGAGAACAAGCTTCCCAAGAAGATAGTGGCTAACCCATCCAGTGGATAACGCCGTTCTAAAGGAAGCCGCCGAGGGAAAACACTGAGTCCTGCGGGGAAAAGGCGTGCTGTCGGATATGTGCAGGAGAGACTGCAGGTATCGGAGTGCGTGGCCTGCAGGGCATTGGCACTCTCACGTTCAACGAAACGCTATGAGATGGTGAGATGCGATGATGAGGACGAACCTACGGAAGCCATCATCGACCCTGTCTCGAACTATGATCGTTACGGCTATAGAAGAATCACGGCGATGCCGCACGGGGAGGATTTTAAGGCGAACCATAGGCGAGTCGTGCGCCATCTGGCGCGAGCAGAGACTTAAAGTACCCCCGCAGGCAGCTCAAGAAGAGAAGGATTTGGATGAATGGCGTCTCATGCGTATGCATGAGACCCGAGTGTTCCAATCATGTTTGGATTTACGAATTCGTCGAAGATGTCTTGGCAAACGACAGGAAGATATACTGGCTCGATATCATCGATGAATACAATCGCAGGTTGACTGTATGCGTTCACAGGCGAAACTGGCGAGATAACTCAGCTATCGATGCCCTGAGCGATGCGTCCCTCGGATATGGCTGCCCCGAATACATCCAATCGGACGACGGAAGCGAGTTCGCGTCGCAGAAGGTGAGAGAACACTTTGCTGCCGTCGAGATCCAGACGCTTTACATGGAACCGGGAAGCACTCATGAGAACGGTTATTGCGAGAGCTTCAACTCGAAGATGAGAGATGAGTTCCCGAATGGAGAGGCATTCGAGACATGGTATGAGGTCGCGGTTCTCACGAAGCGATGGATACGCTACCATAACCACGAGCGACCCCATGGCTCGCTCGGATACAGGCCCCCCCCTGCAGTCCAAGTGGTCGCAGCATAGGGTCTAGCATTCGGGTTGGTACAGAAAACGATGACAAGCCAATACTTGATGAATGGATCAGATACTATGACGAGGATAGAACCAAGAAGTCGCTTGGCTGGCTGAGACCAGACCAGTACAGGAGAGCCCTTGGCCTAGCTGCTTAGGTTGGTCCAAGAAGATGTCCGGGTTCCCTACCCAAAACCCACCTACGCTTACCGGCGAAGAGCCGAAAAGGGATGTGAGCAAGTCTCTTGAATAACATTATGCGCTCGACAAAGGCTGAGGCGAGACCGTCGATAGATCGAATACGTCATATTGAAGAGTGGGTGTTCTGCGCAGTTTCTGCATTCTTTTTTACAGTATATGCGGAGTTGTTTCACGAAGCTGAAGCTTTCGAGAGTACAGGTTATTACCAGGGATTTCTCGCAGGGAATGGCCTAACGGCCTTGCTGGCTCTGCGATGCCTCCTGCTGTTCGCCGCTGTGTCTTTCGCTTTTCATGTCGTTTTTCAACATGGACGTCCCGCTGTGAACTTTGCGTTCCGGTATCGATGGCTCATTGGTGGTCTGCTTGTCGGGTTCTGTCTGCTTTTCGCAATTAGCGGATCGTCGATAGGTGCTTTGCAGTCAGTGTTGTCTGGTGAATCTAGGGGGGTACTCTTTGGTATCCCGAGAGCCGTGCGTTCTGACGAATGGATGACCACGACTCTTCTCACGGCTTCTCAGGATATAAACGGCTATGCGCCTATCTCAAATATCCTTCGCGGTATTGATACGAACGTTACCATTGGCTACGGTCTTCCTTCGTGGAGTCTTATCTCGCTCTTTCGTCCTCAGCAGTGGGGCTATTTGCTCTTTGGTTTTGCAAGGGGCGTCTCATGGTCTTGGGTGGTCCCCTATGTGGGTTCTTTTCTTGTCACCCTTGAATGTGGGCTTCTTTACACCAGAGGGAATCGCATACTTAGTACTGTTGCAGCCGTAATGATTACATTCTCTCCCTTTACAATGTGGTGGAATCCCTGCATGTTCTTCATATGCGGGCAAGGGCTAGTCATTGCGCTGGATAGGTTCCTCAGAGCCGGAGGTTTTCTGAAGAAAACGCTCTATGCGGCATTGATTGCATGGTTGTGCGGTTGTTACATCTGCATCATGTACCCTGCTTGGATGGTGCCATTTTTCTACGTGTTTGCGTTCATGGGACTATGTGTGGTAATTCGCTACTGGCGCGACTATAAAGCCGGATTTGTTAAGCCCATGGGGAAATGTTTACGAAATGGCCTCATTGTGCTGTTCATTTTCTTAGTTTGCATAGCTGTGGCATTGGCATGGTGTTTTCTCTATGCAGCAAACGAAATCGCTGCGGTGGGTAAGACTGTTTATCCTGGTCAACGGTTTGAAACTGGTGGCGGCTGCTTCTGGTGTCTTTTCAATTATGGTGCAAGCGTTTTTAATCCCATCATTCCGTCCTCTGTTCCTGCTAACGCCTGCGAGTTTTCGGGACTATTCACGTTGTTTCCCTTAGGCACTATTTTGGCGTCCTGGCAGGTATTTTACAAAAAACAACATGATTCCTTATTGATCAGTATGCTCATACTTGATGCATTTTTTATTATATTTATGGCATTTGGTATTCCATGGGTTGTCGCTCATGTGACATTGATGAGCGATGTTCCGGCTTCCCGTCTCGTAGGTGCAATTGGCTACATTGAGATGATTCTGCTCCTCCGGGCACTGGCCCTTCATTGCGATCACGACGAAACAGATTCTGAGGTAAAACCTGGTCTTCTGACTGCTATGGCAGGAGGCACGCACATTATATTTATTTTTTTGGCATCAGTTATGGGAGGCGCTGCCCTCGTTTTGCTCTACCGTGTGGCCGCGGGCGGGTATCTTAGGGGGCTATATATATCTATTCTTCTCCCTATAATTATTTGTATATTTTATACCATGCTTACAATTCTTGTCACAAGAAATGCAAGGTACGAGAAAGCTCTGCTTCTCCTTTGCGCGGTTCTGTTGGTTACAAGTGGCGTTTGCGTTAATCCAATACAGGTGGGTACGAGTATAGTGACTGACTCTCAACTGGCCACTGCTGTCAAGGGAGTTTTGGCAGACGAAGAAACAGATGCCTCCCAGGCAACCGGAAGCGAGGGTTCGGGTGATGATTTGTGGGTTGCTACGGAATCGTTGGCAACTCAGAACATCTGCGTTGCCGCTGGGGCGCCGACAATTAACTGTACGAATACTGTCCCAGACATACAAAGGTGGAAACTACTCGACCCGACCTTGTCTAGCGAGGACGTCTATAATCGTTATGCTCACATTGTGGTGAGCCTGACGTCAGAGGAGACTTCCTTTAAGCTTATCCAAGAGGATGCCTTTCATTTGGTGCTCAACTATGCAGATATGAAAAAGCTTGGTATAGGATACATCGTGTCCCCACAGCGGTTGACTAATCAGCCACAGGACGGCGTTTTCTTCGAGGAAGAGGGAGAAGGGGACGGGTATCAAATCTATAAAGTGAACTATGCCTTCTGACGAGCACCGGGCTAGGGTTGATTTTAGCGACGCATGCAATACCTGCAGTTGATTGATAGCATTGTTATGTCGCTTCTTCTATCAACTTCATGAACCGTTTGCTCTATTTGTCAAAGCCGAGTGTTTTTCTCGGTCGGTAGGCTCTTCGGCTACTGCGTCTAACTGGTCTTCCGGATATGCACCAGGTCGGTTTCCTTGAGGAGATGCCGGCGCAGCTGCTCATCGGTGTTCTCGTTGGTACTGCGCTGTCAGGGAGAGTGTGGGTTGCAGGAGGAACGGGGTTGGTATGCATAGTTAGCAGGATACCTTTGGGCGTGCATGCGTTTTCACTGTTATCCGTATGACTAGCAAGGGATTAAGGGATTGCCCATCCGGTTTCTTGCTATCCTATGCGTGCGTTCTTGGCCGTACGGGTTGGTCTTGGACAAGCCTTCGCCAGCCCGTCCGGAAGTCTCATTCGAACTCACCCGAACGGATATGTAACCACTTCAGACTCCGCTTTCCTATTGTCATAATTTGAATTAGCTCTAGCCTCACGACACATTGAGCCGATCATCAATTTGCTAAAATAGAAATGAATGTGAAGCATCTCTGCAAATGTGTCGCGAGATTGTTCCCTCGCTCACAATAGAAAGGTCGAGCAGATATGGGCAGGTGGCCAAAACACCTGTCAAGCGAACGGAGTACACCATCTCACCCAAGCCCACCGTCAAGCCGGAGCCCCTCTCCCTCAGGCGCAACATGTTCTTCAATACGGTTGGCAGTCTCATGTATCAGGGCTGCCTCTGGCTCACCACCGTGCTTGTGGTGGTGCTCTCGTCGGGCTACAACGACTCGGGACTCCTCGCCTTCGCGATGACCATTGGCAACATGTTCAACCCAATCGCTACTTACAGTATGAGGCCCTACCAGGTGTCCGATGTCAGGGGTGATTACTCCCAGGAGAACTACGTCGCCTTTCGCCTAGTGACCCTGCTTCTCGGCTTCGCTGTCATCATCCCGTACACCTTCGTTGCCACGAGCGACCTCGCCACCATAGGTGTGGTCCTCATCTACCTCGTCTTCAAGACCGACGAGGCCTTCTGTGACGTCCTCTATGGGGTCGACCAGCGTGCCGAGCGCATGGACTACATCGGCATCTCCCAGTTCGCGCGCGGTGTTCTCCTTGTAGGGACTTTCGCGGGAGGGCTGGTCGTTTCGGGCAGCCTTCGTGTCGCCATCGTCGCCATGTCGCTCGCTTGCATTGCAATCACCTTTGCCTATGATCTTCCTCACGCCTCACGCATTGCGCCCTTAAGGCCGCGAATCGACCGCGCTCAGGTCTGGGCCCTCCTGAAGGGCTGTCTGCCCCTTGTCGTATCGACGCTCTTCATCGGCATGGTGGTCTCGGTCTCGAGGCAGTGGTTCTCGAACGCCTACGGCACGGAGGAGCTTGGGCGTTATGCGGCCGTGGCCACGCCGGCCGTGCTGGTGCAGGTGGCCGCCCGCTATCTGTACGCGCCCGCGCTCGTTCCCCTGTCGGAGTGCTGGGACAAGGACGCTGGGGCCTTCAAGGCAAACCTCCTCAGGACGGCCGGGGTGATGGCCATCGGCTCCGTCGTCGTGGCGGCAGTCCTCTCTGCCTGCGGGGACCCTCTTCTCCTCCGGGTATACGGGCAGAGTATCGCGAGCTACACCTATCTCTTCCCCCTCGTCCTCGTTGGGACTGTCGCTCTCGCCTTTCTGTGGTTCTTCGCCGACATCCTAGTGATCTGCCGCGACCTCAAGGGGATGCTCCTCGCGGCGGTTGCGGCCGTGGCGACGACCTTTGTGACGATGGGCCCCCTAGAGGCTTCGTTTGGGATGAATGGCATCAATTTCACCGTGGTCGCGGCTGCGCTTGCGGGAATGCTCATGGCCCTCGTGCGTCTACGAATCCGCTTGAGAAGCACAAGGCGCGGGGCAACGGACGGAGGGGACCGCTGACATGTCACCCCTGGTCTCCGTCATCATCCCCGCGTATGAGAGCGATAGCTATCTCGACCGATGCCTTCAAAGCCTCGTGGGGCAGACCTATCGCCGTCTCGAGGTCATCGTGATCGATGATGGCTCCACGGATGGGACTCCCCGCATCGCCGACGAATTCGCGGAGAGGAGACCTCTCGATAATGTTCTGGTTATCCATCAGGAGAACAGGGGAGCGGCCGCCTCGCGCAACAAAGGGATTGACATCGCTCACGGCGAGCTCCTCTTCTTCCTGGACGCCGATGACTATCTTGACGACGACTGCATCGAGACGTACGTCCGTGTCCAACAGAAGCATGGCTGCGACGTGGTCTGCGGGGGCTACCGGCGCCCGGATGCGGAGGGCGTCGTGCGGGGCGAGGTCAGGATTGAGCCTGAGTCGGAGTGGGCCCGCTATTCGATGACGGCCGGCTGCGCCAAGCTGTATCGAACCGAGTACGTTCGCTCGCGCGGGTTCCGCTTCCTCGAGGGGGTGGCGTTCGGCGAGGATCTCTTCTTCACGATCCCCGCGCTCAGCGCCGCATCATCGGTCGAGGCGATGCCCTATGTGGGCTACGACTACTACCTTAACGAGGCCTCGGCTAGCAGCAATGTCACGAGCTCCGCCGGACAGGAGTTTGACCGGCTCATCTCCCTCATCCTCGACGAAGAGGGCCGTGCGGGTGTGGAGGTCGAGGGTATTCTGCTCCACGTGTTCGTAAGGATGGCGGCGTGGTACCTTTTCTACACGTCGCGCGGCGACTCGGTTGATGAGGTGCGGAAGAACTACGGTGCACTCGTAGGCCTGCTCGACCGACGCCTGCAGTCATGGAGGTCCGACCCATTCGCGCGCCTAGGGCATCCTACGGGCGATGCGCTCAAGAACAGGGTTGCGACGTGGCTCTTCGCGCGGCATCCCCATCTCTTCCTGATGGCCCTCAAAGCATATGGGAGGCATTGATGGCGGCACGGACGCTGCGCGAGGTGGGCTCGTCGCGTGAGAACAATCTCGAACTCATACGTTATGTCGCGGCCTGCCTCGTGATCGTGTCGCATTCGTTTCCTCTCACGATGGGCGCGAGCGCTGCAGACCCGCTCTCGGCCCTCACACAGGGCCAGACGAGCTTCGGCGGCCTTGCCGTGGCCTTTTTCCTGCTCATGAGGGGCTATCTCATCACCGGCAGTGCCCTTCGCAGGAAGAGCGCGAAGGAGTTCTTCCCGGCACGCTGCTCGAGGATTTTTCCTGAGCTCGCCTTCGTGGTTCTCGCCTGCATTCTCATCGTGGGGCCCCTGTTCACGACCGTAGGCCTCGGTGCTTATTTCTCCTCTCCCAGCACTTGGCGTTACCTTTTCAACATCGTGCTCATCCCGCAGCACTCACTTCCCGGGGTTTTCGAGGCCAACCCCTATCCTGCTGTGGTTAACGGATCCCTCTGGATCCTGTCGGTGGAGTTCTTTTGCTACGTGCTATGTTTCGCGTGTATGAGGCTTGGTCTCCTCAGACCTGAACGGTTCAAGTGGTTGTTTGCGGTCGCGCTCGTGGGTTTCCTCACTTTCGTGAAGGTGGTAGGGGCGAGTGCGGCTATTGTTAGCTACGTCCGGCCCGTCATGCTTTTTGTCATCGGTGCGGCTTTCTGGGTCTATGCCGATAAGGTGCCGATGCATGCAGGAGCCGCAGCTGGAGCGATGGCTCTCTTTGTTGTCGGTCTTGCTCTAGGTCTCACCGACCTGGCCATGGTTTTCTTCCTTCCCTATGCCTTCTTCTATGTGGCCTTCGTTCCGAAGGCAAAACGCGCCATCGGGTCGAAGAGTGATTTCTCGTATGCGATGTTTCTCTGGGCATTCCCTGTCCAGCAGGTCCTCGTGGCCTTGAGCCATGGACAGATTGCCTGGTATGTAAATGCAGGACTGGGCATGGCCATCTCGCTTCTCCTCGGCGTCGTGACCCATGCTTGTGTCGAGCGAGGAATCATGGGGTATCTTCATAAGGAGGCGACGCGGCAGTCATGAGGCACTCATTCGCGGTCTGTGCATATAAAAAGAGCCCTTATCTGCGCGAATGCCTTGACTCACTGATGGCGCAGGAAGGCCGCAAGAGCGAGGTCCTCATTGCCACCTCGACGCCGAGCGAATGGCTCGACGAGGTGGCGGCCGACTACGGTGTTCCCGTCTTCGTAAACACGGGGGAGCATGGTATCGGGCAGGATTGGAACTTCGCCGTCTCGAGGGCGAGCGGTGACTACGTCACGATTGCCCACCAGGATGACATCTACCTGCCGCGCTATGCTGCGACCGCCGTCTCGATGCTTGGCCGCACGGTATCCTCCCTGCTCTTCTGTTGCGACTACGGCGAGCTGCGCAACGGCGAGCGCGTGGATGACAATCGGATTCTTCGCGTCAAGCGCAGACTCCTCGCGCCGCTTCGAGATGGTCGTCATGCGAGCAATATCCACACCCGCAGGCGGGCTCTTGCGTTCGGCTCGTCAATCTGCTGCCCATCCGTAACCCTCAACCGGGTCAACTGTGGGGATGCTCCATATAAGGTGGAGATGAGTTGTAGTCTCGATTGGGATACATGGGAGACCCTCTCGAAGAGGGAAGGGGAATTCTACTACTCGTCGGATATACTCATGTGCCACCGAATTCACGAGGGCTCAGCTACTACCTCACTTATTAGGAGCAACAAGCGCGCCACTGAAGATCGCCAGATGCTTGAGCGTTTCTGGCCGAAGCCTGTGGCTGGCCTCATCGATCGCTTCTACTCCCGTAGCGAGAAGAGTAATGAGTTGGGTTAGTTGGTGAACGGCACTACGAAGGTGAATCTGAATCAGCTTAAGTCTCGTTGCAATATTGAGCCCCTAACATCATGTCAGAAGCAGAGACTAGAGATAGATACATTCGTGTGCACATCCGGGGATGAAGCGCAAGCTAAAGAAAGGCAGCGTATCTGCCATCCTTGTCGATGAACAAAAAATTACTATAACTAATCTATCATAATATGCTTTCAATCTACATTCTTTGCCTTGCCTCTGTATGTTCAAACGAAGCATATTACCTCGTAGCATCCCATGTACCAAATATGACATACCCGGCGGGTAGAGAGATGGGTTTCGGAAGTGCGTCCATTCTGTGTCCAGCGTTGGGGGTTGTCGCTGGCGTGCCATGTCATCACGGAAAAGAGACAGTCGCATGAAGTCGAAAGAGTCTCCTCATGTGCTTTCGAGAGGGTAGGTGACCTTACGGGTTTGTCGAAGCGGCACATTGTCTTAGAATCAGCTTTGTATGGAAAGGGACGCTCTCGTAGACTGCTACGTTCCATGAGAAGACAAGGACACCACTATGGCTGACTCATTCGCACCCACCAACATCATCGTCACGGGTGGCTGTGGGTTCATAGGTTCGAACTTCGTGCACTATGTGATAAACAACCATCCCGGTGTGCACGTGACCGTTCTCGACAAGCTCACCTATGCAGGCAACCCTGCCAACATCGCGGGTCTGCCCAAAGATCGTGTAGAGCTCGTCGTGGGCGACATCTGCGATGCCGACCTTCTCGATCGCATCGTTCCCGGCCATGATGCCATCGTGCATTACGCGGCCGAATCGCACAACGATAACTCCATCGCCAACCCTGAGCCCTTCGTCCAGACCAACGTCGTGGGAACCTATCGTCTGCTTGAGGCCTGCCGCAAGTACGACGTGCGCTTCCATCACGTCTCGACCGATGAGGTCTATGGCGACCTTGCGCTCGACGAGCCACGGCGCTTCAGGCCCGACGACCCCTACAGGCCCAGCTCGCCCTACTCGTCGTCCAAGGCCAGCTCGGACCTGCTCGTTCGTGCGTGGACCCGTACCTATGGCATGCGCACCACGATCTCCAACTGCTCCAACAACTATGGCCCCTATCAGCACGTGGAGAAGTTCATTCCGCGTCAGATTACCAACATCCTCTGTGGCATTCGCCCCAAGCTCTATGGCGACGGCCAGAACGTCCGCGATTGGATTCACACCGAGGATCACTCTCGCGCCGTATGGGACATCCTCACCAAGGGTGCCATCGGCGAGACCTACCTCATCGGGGCCAATGGTGAGAAGAACAACATCGACGTGCTTCGTGCCATCCTCGAGCGCATGGGTCAGCCGACCGATGCCTTCGACTGGGTCCGCGACCGTCCCGGCCATGACCGTCGCTATGCCATCGATCCCACCAAGCTTGAGGACGAGCTCGGCTGGAAGCCGATTCACATCAGTTTCTCCGAGGGTCTCGACCATACCATTGCCTGGTACACCGAGCATGAGGACTGGTGGCGTGGTGCCAAGGACGCCACCGAGGCCAAGTACGCCAAGCAG